>Ga0123352_10001388_pt1 | contig 32004 bp, 25 predicted proteins | sample TergutLab28metaG_FD_89700 | JGI IMG/M metagenome (GOLD analysis project Ga0123352, IMG submission 89700) | Labiotermes labralis P1 segment gut microbial communities from Petit-Saut dam, French Guiana - Lab288 P1 | ecosystem: Host-associated > Arthropoda: Insects > Digestive system > Gut ...
ATGTTGGTAAATAAAAAGCAAAATTGTTATTCTATTTCTAAGTTGGGAGAGAAACGTACAGTAGAAGGGAGCTAATTTTTACATGCCTTATAGTGTGCATATAAGAAAAGTAAAGGAGTAATGGAATGCCTCAAAAATACATTCAGAAAATCTATAACACGAAGGCAAAATAGATATATATAATTATACTTTATTTATGAGAGTCTCCCTTGAAACGTATGTTCACAAGAAATAACTTAGAACTAACCTTTTCAGAAAAGAAGGCATTTTTGTTTCTTTTCAGGCATATGCCCCAAAGAGACTTGAGTGCATGGTGTGCTATGAATCCAACTGGAATTATTGGGTCCATTCTTTTTACTAACAGAACATACATGTTCTTCCAAAAGACACTATACCAGGTCACAGCACAAACCACTTCCAGCACCATCTTAATATATCGTTACAGAAATCTAATATTAACTGCAATGCATTGAACTAAAATGCATGGAACCCCATTCATGGCAAACTGGAATATAATGAACTGCTGCCATGGTCATCATACAAACATAAGAGTGCCAATTGATGTATAGGGATATACAAAAATGTGGTATATTTATTGAGTAGGAAATTACAACTAAAATAAGCATACACTCTAACATTCTGCATATTTTATTCATCAGTATAGTCTCTTAAATACAATTTTATTTCATATTTACCAAACTGTCACAACTGTTCATCTGAGATTACTCACATCAACAGAGGCACAGTGTGTTTCAATGTACGGTTACCAGTCTTAGAAGTGCAGCTGTCAGATACACTCATCTTAAAACTGTTTTTAGGAAAGTCAGACATAAGACTCCACAGGGGTATGTCACATATCATTCCACCCCATTGTAAATCTTTAAAGAATACTGTAGCCCTTGTTACAGTGTTTAATTAATCTGTTTCAATTTGACAACGTCTTTGTGTACAACTACACCAGGTGTTTTATGAACTTTTTTGTTAAATTTGGCAATTGTCTTTACATCTGTTGCACTATGGCCACCCGTGGCTTCAAACTCTGCAAGCACCTTTTTCTTCAGTCTCTTTAAAGGCATTTCTTTATCTTCTTTTGATTCGAGAACTTGTATGATGATCTGTTGCCAGTTAAATTTCGTTTTCCCTGCTGCTGTTTGAGGGGCTTCCTCCTCAGCCACTTCCTTGGTGTCTATAAAATAATCAGAGCATCAATAAGAAATAAGCTACAATACAGTGACTAATATGCATAAAACATTCCACAATTTATACACCAGTAAACTTGGTCCCAAGCTTGTCACTGAACAGGAGTCTGTCAGAAGAAGAAACACACATAGATATAACCTCCTTGCAATGGCCTATAGAAGAAGCTTTAACTGCTGTCAAATTTCAGAAGTAATGGCCCAATATTAAGTGAACTGTACTTACTGTTTTTTTTCGACTTCTTCTTAGTAGGCTCCTCCTCTCTACACCTATCTTCTGCTCCATCTTGACCCTTCTTTCGCTTCTTTTTGGAAATTCCATTCTCAGATACTTCAGTATCACCAATCCCTGTAACACCCATACCCTTCATTTGCTTCTTTGATTTTCCTCCCTGTGTCGATTCACTGTCCTCTGAAATGCCATTCTTTGTTACAGTTTCTTCTTTCTTATGTTTCTTCTTCAATCTTCCTCCTTCCTTTATTTCAGTATTCTCTGACATATCATTCTGTGCTCCATTTACATCTGCCTTATGCTTCTTTCTTGACTTTTCATATTCCACAGCTTCACTCTCCAGTGATACAGCTGTAAATTCCTGTTTAGGAATTTTCTTTTTTCTAACCTCATCTTCATTCTCACCCCCTATTTCTGCCTGACTTACTTGACAGTCCTCTATTTCCTTTAATGCTTGCTCATACTTTGCCTTTTTTCGCTGCTCTTTCCTTTCTTTTTTGCTAAGCTTTTCTACAACCTGGGTCTCTTGGCTGGGACTGTCATCATTTTCTTTTATTTCCCTACTGTCATCAGCACCAGTGTTCTCAGCTTCTTGCTGGTTATCTTGTTCGTCTTTGACTTCCTCCACTTTATTAAGTGCCTCCAGCTTATCAAAAAGAGTGTCTGCTGCTTGTACTTTGTATTGACTTTTCATTAAGCTTCTCAGGAAGTTCTGAAATTACAGTAACACATTACCCTCACAGAACATGACACCAAAAAACTGCAACTTATAACAGAATCAGTAAGAAATCCACAAACCAAATGTACAAGATAAATTGTGTAGGTTCCTAAACTTGGTTATTTATATATGATTTAGTTAACAGTGTGTCAGTAGTCCTGATTACTCAGAAGCAATTGGTTGGAAGATTTAACAAATTAACTACAAAGGATGTGGAAGAAAATGGTACTGACTTATTTTCACATTTATTTGAGTCAAGGCCCAATTTGAGACATTATCCAGGCTCCTCCCTATGTGTGAGGAAAAATCGCACAAAAGAAAGACTAAAGACAGATTGTTTCCAGGCTCAAAACTGAATCTGGCACCTCTCCATAACTAATAAACCAGTCAAAAAATACGACAAAGAACCAACTACATTCCAGATTACAAATGTGAAAGTCATCTCAACATATCTTCTGTGTACCAACGGGTGTACTGTTGGTTGGATTATTTTATGTATCAGCTGCTGAGGTTCTGTAGCAAGTAGGATAAATTCTGAAAGTAGCAATAAATTTTAATTGACTTCAAAACACAAGAAAAAAATTCAATACGGAATAGAACTCCAGATTTATCTCATCATGCAAAATGTTTCATATTACCTGGAACTTTGGTTTCTTTCGAGGGACATTTTCATGCTTAACAATGGTGTTTACAATTATCTGCTCATCACGGGAAAGACCGCTCTGGTTTTCATGCACAGACTGAATAACATCTTGCCATTTCTTTTGTTTATATTCTCCTTTGTTTGCAGAAGGACGAGGTACAAAACCCTTTGCTGAATATTTTTCTTCTTCAGAAACACATTTTGTATGTGCCGGATACGTCTCAGCACTGCAAAATGGGAACATTTTTTAAACTCATCATCAGTCAAGGAACATGTGCCATGTTCAAGAGAACATTAAAGTATCATGAGTAGGGAAGGAGGAAAAAATCTCATAAAGTAAGGATCCCCCCCTCTGAATCTCATGTGAACCCAAAACTTAAGTTAAGCAGCTAAATCTTTAACTCTATGCCCATCTGGTCCAAAATACTAGCGTGTCTGGTTCTATCAGCCCAGTTTCCTGGTAATTTAAATATGAAATGACATTTCAGCTCTAGAACATACAAATTCCGTTCCTTTTTGTTACATTTTATTACATAAAAACAACCAAGTGTCAAGAGACAAATAATATTTGACAAATTAGGAATAAAAAAATATGGCATAAAGTGATTATTTGGCAAGTGGGAAATGGGGGGGGGGGGAGGAGTGCTTTGATAGTAAGAAAAAATTAAGAATGGGTACTATACACACACAGACAGACAGACAGAGGGAACAGGGTCACTATTGGGTGAATGGGCAAAAACAGCAACTGGATAGAAAACTTAATTTATTATAAAGCAATGTGCATTAATAGGCTCATAAAAACTTGCCTTTTAGTTCCAAACAACTGGATGTAGAAACACAGAACTGCTGAAAAAAAGACTCTTAGAGCTAGCATGAGCTTCTGAAAAGTACAGGGAAAAGCTGTCTGTGCAGTATCTTCCAACTTCAATGTTTATGCATTTATTTGTAGGGGGGTTATTGTCTGTTAATTTTAATACATACACCGCAGGTACTAAAGTAACCTACCCTCAAATTGTGTCTGTTACAATTATATAGTGAAGCCTGCCTACAACAGAACAGCAAGGGACTGAAATCCCCATCCCATTGAACACAGGTTCTGTTATGTACAGGTGTTTGAAGTTTGAATTCTTGGAACTGTACAATGCTCCTGCTCAAGACTGGTTTCTGTCATGTCCTGGTTATGTTTAAGACAGGTTTCTATGTAATTATAAAAGTGATATCACTCCCTGGGCTTAATAAATGCAAGAAACTTCATAATCAAACAGGTGAAACAGAACTGAAGTCAACAATACCTGAAGTCCTTGCAGCAGTCTACACAGGTTATTGATACAGGCTTTCTTGAACAAAAAGTCTGATAGTGTTTCTCAACTTTACTTTTTTTCAGTGATTCTCCACAGTGGGCACAAGTAAAAAATACCATTGCTGCAACAAATAAACAGGTACATGGCCTATAAGAGGAAAATACACTTCTCACTACAATACCTAGTAACATGACTCTGTTCAATTCTTTATGGTTGTAAACAAAATGTCTTGCTTTAAAACTGTATCCTTGTAGTGTCTAGACCCTGATTCATCAATGCAAAGTGAAGAAATGCATGAGAATTACCTCAGTCACCCCAGCATTTATAGGAACCACACATGAGGTGCTTACAAAACAGTCTCAACACAAGACTTCTGTTGGTTTAAGAATTAATAATCGCTTCTGTAGGATATGTAACCTTTAAATGACCTGTGTTTGCATATGTGAATACAATTAAACAACTATCCTACAAATTAATTTTATATATTTCAGTAACAAGGAACTTTACTGCACTTTTAAGATGTGCGGGGACCGCGGTAGCACAGTGCTGTGCTACAAATCGGAAGGACGCTGGTTCGATCCCAGCTGATGTCATTGGATTTTTCATTGACATAAAATCCTTCCGATCGCACTATGGCCCTGGGGTCGACTCAGCCTCTAACAGAAATGAGTACCAGGAGCATTTCCTAGGGGTAAAGACGGCCGGTGCGTAAGGCTGACAACCTACCACCATCCTGTGCCGTAGTCACGAAATCTGGGAACCTTAACTTCCTGGAACCCTCTGGGCCACTCCAGGCCTGTAACAGGACTGATTTACCTATTTTTTAAGATGTGCAGCATAATCTCATACATTCACACTTTTTTTTTTAATAGAATGCTGCTTACTTTGTAATTTTATCTTTTTCTGTTCAAATAGTACATTTTTCATAAACTGTGTGCTAAAATTCAAATATCAACTTTGTTGTTGTCATCAGAGGCATTTCCAAATCGTAACAATGGTAAACAAAATGCCTGTGTTACCATGATTTGGGTTAACAAGCAAAAGGTTCACGACTGGCTTTTCTAAGCCTGAGGTCAAAACTCTGAAGGTGAGGTAAAATTCAGGGACAAATGGGCTACATATTTCCCAGTGGATTCAGGCTTTCAGGACAACTGCTATGCTCAGCAACATGATAAAAATATAGTGCCTACATGTTAAGACCTAGCACAAAACTTTCTCTCCAATATGTGATGATTGAACCAGATCCAGTTTCCCAGATGTGTTTCTAATAAACCTGGAACAACAGGCAATGTTCAAAATAATACCAATGTTAAATCTTATTCGCTCACTAACCACAGGAACACACACAAAATACCTACTAAACATTATGTGTTGGTGCAATGTGTGCGCATACTGCTCCCACATCCAGCATCACACAACTAGCTAACACCAAGAGCTAATGCTACGTATGTTCCTTGCTGCTGAAGATAATGAACATGTGTGGAAGGAGAAAAACAGAGTTGGGACAATAAAAGTGGAAAAATTACAACAAATTACGGAAAAAAAATTAAAACCTCCTCCTACATTAACAGTAATCCTAGAATATGGTCACCACTGAATAAGTGGCTACCATACCATAAGTATTGCTAGCATTCAGAAATAGATGGTACCACACAGAGCAATAATTACTGCATACACCAGCTGTATTTCCATCTGCCTACCCTAGTTATACACCACTGTAAACACCCACAAACAATGAGGCTTAAACCACCTACATTCTGTGCATGGTTGCACAAACAGCACCACGTTGGCAATATTAAATTTCTGGTTTAAATACCTCTTGGTACCATTTAGTGAATATGCTGTCTCTCATAGCAGTCTAACTTAAGTAAAGAACTGTAAGAAATGCGTTGGAAATACGTCAATCTTAAAACCACTTGCACAGTACCATAGTATAATATTAACCTACAGCAGCTTAACCCACTGTATGAATGCAAGAAATGCGTTGGAAATGTGATAAAAATCTTTAAGCCAGTCACAGGAACGAAGTGTGTATATACGAAGTTCAAGCAACGTAATGTAAGTGCAAAACTGCAAGAAATAATCCTGTGCGACCTGGTAACAGTGGCATACAACAAACAGGCTAAGTCCCAGCACCTCGCTAATTGAGAACGAATTCCAGACTTAAGTCTAAATTATCCAAACACTCTCCAAACAATTTGATGTAACAAATTACTTGATGACTCCTATTATTACTGCAATGGCTATGTGAGACTGGCAGTATGCATGTAAAGATAAGTCATTAATTCCGAGAACGGCTAAACCACGTGTACCAGTAGTTCAACTGGTAAAAAGTAAACTTTGACGAGAACCAACTAATTTACCTAAAAAGACTCTACTACATAATAGTTACTGCAGTATTTTATTTGGGAGATGTAATTCTGCCAAGAAAACTACTTAAACGCTTTGTTCATACAAGTCACAAAATCTGATATATTAAGTTAAGTACTACATAAGCAGAATTCAGTTCTATTAATAATACATGTATACACAGTACTCGTGTTAAATGTTACCAGTACCAGTAGTTTCAATGGATATTTCCTTTACACAAAAAAACAGCACGTGGAAAGCCTCAATCAAGCCAAACGAAACAAATGACGCTCGTCTATTAAACCACAGTACGTAGGTTAAAAAGTGCTATGCACGTGGTGGTTCTTGTTGCCAACCAGTGTTTACAGGTCATAGATATCAGTTTCCGTGCCGGGATGTAGATGATCCGTGCTAATTGGGATACCGCTGTTTATGTTTCGATTACGGTATTGTTATTGGTGTTTACGTTGCTAGACGTCGTAGCTATTTGGTGTAATACAATTTGTACGTTTCGTGTAGGTTTAGAATTTCTTACCTAACGTGGTAAATTTTGTACCGAAGCGGATTTACTGTGTATTGTGTCATGTGCTGTATGTAAACTGAAAGGTCGTATCATGTTTAAAAACACATTTCAGAGTGGATTTTTGTCTATTTTGTACAGCATTGGTAGCAAGCCTTTACAAATATGGGATAAGAAAGTGAGAAATGGGCATATAAAGAGAATAACGGACAATGATATTCAATCGTTAGTCCTAGAAATTGTTGGTACTAACGTTAGTACCACGTACATAACCTGCCCAGCCGATGCAAAGAAAACCCTTGGTATCAAGCTCCCATTTTTAGTTATGATCATTAAGAATTTGAAGAAGTACTTTACATTTGAAGTGCAGGTATGAACCATTAGTTTCAGCTCGTGTAACTTTGAACAGATAAATTGTTACTGTAAATGGTCTCGAGTAAGGTATAAATGATGCGGCTGAGAATAAAACGCTGTTGGGAAGGATCTGTGGTTATTTATCAGCTTTGATCATTGAATACGGTATAGTATTTTTTTTTTTGCAGCTGAAGCAATTCTAATTGAAGACGGGGAGACAAAAAAGGCGTTTTCTTCGCCTACTAAAGCTGGAAGTACAGGGTACTCACATTCCGTTAGGAAAGAGAAGTTGTTTAAAGGAATGTTAGCTAGTACTATTAACGTGACTAACGACTAGATTAATTGCTGGTCTGAGCTTCGCATCCCGTAAGAAGGCATTTCATGTGTAGTACAATGAAGTGAGACCCACTTCTGTTTTGGAATTCAGTTGAAGTCCCATTGGCTGTTCACTTTAGTCTTTAATGTGGAAGGCACTTACTCATATTAACACACATAACACTTTAATGTGGAAGGCACTTACTCATATTAACACACATAACACTTTAATGTGGAAGGCACTTACTCATATTAACACACATAATACTTTAATGTGGAAGGCACTTACTCATATTAACACACATAACACTTTAATGTGGAAGGCACTTACTCATATTAACACACATAACACTTTAAAATGTTTATTCCATAACATACTGGTTTATGATTGCTACTACTACTCTCCATTTTATAATGGAATTCACTGATAGAATTTACAGACATGCTTATTGTTTATACATTAACAATCTGTGGTAGAAAGGCAGTTTTTTTTATCACTGGCCTGCCCATATCTGATGGAACATTTCTATTGCAAATCCAGTTTATTATTTGCTAAACACCCAGCTGCTTGGTGCTGTACAGTTTGGGCTATTGAAACTGTTGTTCAATAAAAAATGAGCCAGTTTTCAGTATATATCAGAAGAATTGAGACTTGACTTCCTGTATGTGAAGAACTGTTACAAGTTTCCTGTCTGTATGGAGCAGTAAAAGATAGGACTTTATTAAACAAGTTGAATATGTTGTGGAAGCGTATGGTAGATTTGAAGATGATCAGCCATTTCCCTCAGTAATGCTGTCTCCCAGAATGCATCCAATTCATTTATCTTTTTCTTGTGTTTACTCATTTTTTTATAGTCTTAGGGAAGCAGATGATAACTTACACAGCACATAACGTAAGATAAGACAGCTTATATTGCACTTCAGACATACTGTAATATACTCAAGACAGTGATTAAGTGCAGTGCCTAAATAATATACAATGATGTTTGTTGTGAGTGCACATTCACACATAGGCATAAGTTGGACTTTCCATGAAGTTGGACCAACCATTCACCCTCTTATTCCTCCCCATACCCCCCTCATCATCCTCCTCTTGGATATGGGCCTCTATCCCATTTAAGGCTAATGAAAACTGCTCTCTCCATCCTTTCCTAGGCCTTCTGAATGGACAGTGGCATAAAGGGTTATACTTAATTTTCTTCTGTAAACTGTAGTCCTTTTTTCAGTAAGCTGTAGTACTCTCTTCAGTTTGTATGTTCTTGTCATGCTTCTTCCACCATTGTTGCTGAACTTAATTTTTCTCTTATTTCCACACTTCTGTTATCATCTTTTTGACTTAAAACCCTACACTCAACATCCCAATAGCAAGGCCAGTTATGTTGATATGTAATCTTGTTTGCCAAAAGCTTACAGTGCTTAAATTATAACATTTTGCAAAATTTTCTTCCATTTTGTTGTTCTCCCATCATTTGTAATGTCATGTAGGGGACTGAATATTTTGTGTTTTTATTAACAGTTGTTGTTATAACCTAGAGATATAATGTTATGGTTAACAGAGCAAAAACAATTGGTACCACAGAATGTCTGACACTTTTGAGCTGTCACATAAACCGATGTCATTATAACCAGGCTGAATTTTATATTCCACATTGCAGGTGCTTGAACTTTTAATATTTGCCCATTTTATCATTATGTGTACCCAAAACATATTACAGCAAATCATAGCCATTCATTGACATTTTTATTTTATAATGTGTTAGAATATCACAGACCCAAAATGCATAAATTTGCTGCATGGAGGCACTGTCTAGTGAAGTCACTCTGCTTGTTGCTTCTAAGTTCTTGTTCCCTATTTTATGTTGTCATGTCATGTGTGTCTGTATTAAAACATTTATATGGTGAGTCAGAATCATCTAATGTAATTTTCTTCTTTATTTATTCTTGTTTATCATCAGAGATCTGGTAGATGTCGCACACTACAGTTATCAATGAAGGGCATATATTATCTTCACACCATTTCAGTTTGATCTGAACATATGTAGAAAATGAAAGCAAGAATTATATGTAATTTTAATGCATAAACCTTATAAGCAGCTGCCATATGAAAGGCAAAGAATATAAGGTAAAGTTCACCCTAGAGTAGGACATGAAGACCCAGCAGGGGAGTAGGCGTATAGCTCCACTCTTTCCTCAGCGCTAGATGCGAGTGGGTGGTTAATGTCATGCCCTGGTCCCCTCCCAGAAAGAGACCAGGTACCCATTGTACTGTAGGTTGGGTGGACCCCATGTCCAGTCTTTATGCATTTGGAAAATCTTACCCATACCAGAATCCGATCCCCAGACTGTCCTGTCTGCAGCAAGTCACTATACCAACTGTGCTAACCTGGATGACAAGACAGAGAGTAAAGAAACTAATATGATTATATTGGGATGGATCATTTAACAGAATGTATGAAGATACAAACAGGGGCAGTATCTAGGTAGTATCCTGTGTGGGGGTTGTGCTGATGGGTCTATTAAGTCTTCAGACTTTATTACCAGAGAGTCAGTTTAGTTATGAATTATCTTTTTGCAACCATTATCATGTGTTGTCTTTTACAAGAGTGGGCCATCATTTGACAGCCTTCTCCTTCTGTATCTGCCTTATACTGTCTACTTTTATCTATGTCCACTGTTACCTCCTGTAGTGGGTGTTAACTTCCTTCACTTCCTCTCTTCATCCCTTGAACTTCCTAATAGTTATTCATTAAGTATATTTTAACACATGATAAGATCTGAAAGCTGGTAATGGATATTGAGTTAAAGATTCAGTTCTTGTGCGATGTGACACTGTTTTGTTGTGTGCGTAGTTACTAATGTTTTGAAGGATTGTAGTGTTTTCATCTTCAGAGTCAAGCACTCCCAAGAGTTGTATCTTCATGGTAGATGGCATGTATGAGCTTACTTCCTCCAAGGATATTTCTACCAGACTCCACACTCCTTTGTATCCCTACTGATGATACACAGAACTGGTGTTCACATTGTCAGTGATCACACCCATCCTTTCACACTGTAATGCAACTTAACCATACACCCACCCCAGCCAGTATATAACCATCCCTCTATTCTTGCTACCCATGCTTTCCATTTGCTGCCTTTATCACCAATGTACCTTTATGGTTATTGTTCTTTGACTGCACTCTGATCCTTGGAAATGTTTGGAGCAACACAACGGCAAGAACTTCAAATCTCATCCTCTTTTTCTGTGATAATACTGATTGTAATGCTTGATTTTCAGATCTTAGATGACAAGAATGTACGCAGACGCTTCAGGGCTAGTAACTACCAATCCACTACAAGGGTAAAACCATTCATTTGTACAATGCCTATGCGGCTGGATGATGGATGGAACCAGATTCAGTTCAACTTGGCAGATTTTACTCGTCGTGCCTATGGTACCAATTACATAGAAACTCTCAGAGTTCAAATCCATGCAAATTGCCGCATCAGAAGAGTTTACTTTTCGGATCGACTCTACTCTGAAGATGAATTACCAGCAGAATTCAAACTTTTCCTTCCAATTCAGAATAAGGCAAAAACATGAAGAAGTATAAATGTCAGGTTTACGTTGTAAGTACATTTACCACAGTATTGTGTGAAGCCTGGACTGCGGAAAAAACAAGGAAAATTCTGACTGGCATCTTAAATTATTGATGCACTGTGAAGTGTGTTGGAGACATTTGTTGCTACAGGTTAATTTTTATAAATAGTAGCACAGTTGGAACCGGAAAGGGAATAAATGGTAGCACTCAGAAATGTGGGAAGTGTTTTAAATGTAACACAATGAGTTAACTTTTTACAAGCCACTCCTTTTGGCATGTGTGATAATTTTCTCTTGCACTGTTACCATTGTGTACGTGTGTGTGTGTGTGTGTGTGTGTGTGGCTATGTGCAGTAATCAGTAACATACTTTGACAACTTCTTCTATATGGATGAGAGTACATGTTTTGGCACTGTTAGCCATCAAAAGGTCACTTTTGATTACCCACAACCACAAACCGGAAGCTAATTTATACACACATTTATTCATATCACATCTTTTTTGGGGGGGGGTTGATCCACCATGAATTTCAGCAGTAAAATATAACAAGTAAAAGCTGACTGTCATGATATACATTACAGTGATAAATAAAACTGAATTATTGATGTGTATGTTGATTTTTTTGTTTGTATTGGTACTAGTTTGTGCTAATAGGTATAGAAATCCATTTCTTTGTACAAAAGCATTAATGTCTTTGTGAGACTATGAATATTGGGTTCTTTGTACTGTGTTTTTTGTTTCATATTGTCTTCACTTTTATGTGTCATGTGTATAGGGTATAGGGTTTTGGATTATCCTTGTATTTTACTGTTTATTTGGTCACAGAACACTGAAATAAGAATTTGGTTTAGTAACTTTGTCATGGTGTGTGAAGTTGGAGAAGTGCACTGGATTATATGTTAATTCAGACTATATGTAGACAATAGCTCCTTCCAGAAATGTATGTGGTTGGCTGCCATACTTGCTGGTTAAGAGTGAACTGTCATAATAGTCTATATGTTTATGTTGGTTGATGATTGCATGAAAAATTTGATTATAGATGTCTATCTCTGTATCCTTCATTTGTATACCTCTTTGTATGTATTCATGAATATGAGATCTTTGCAGTGTATTTAATAATATTTCATAATCAAAATTTAGACAATGGCCCATTTTTGTTTATGCACAAAATTAGTTAATAGCATTCTAGTTTGTCCTGATTTTCTTCATAACACTAATGCGCTCTGTAAATCTTCTCTCAAAGATATGGCAGTGGGGCCCATGTGTCCTTTATTATGATTGAGGTATGCTGCACTATTATTCAGTATGTGTCTTCAACTTTGCCCCTCAGATTGTGTTCTGTTCCATTGTTTCTAATCTCAAAAGATATTTACCATTTTGTCTTCCTGAAGAATCTCCGAATTTTCCTAGTTTTGGCATGGAAATTTGTAAAAGCAGCCCATGTTGATTTTTTGTAATTGTTTCTGACATCTTTTTAATAAAGGTAGAGTGATCCCATTACAGGCCCGGTGTGGCCCAAAGGGTGGGTAGAGGTATAGCTCTACTCTTCCATGACCGCGGCACTAGAAGGGAGTGAGTTGTCAGCAGCACGCCCTGGCCGCACTTTAACCCCAGGAAAGACCTGGTACACATTTTACAGGAGGCTGAGTGGGCCCCAGGGCCAGTCTGGAGGGGCAGAAAATCTCATCCCCACAGGTCGCTATACCGACTGAGCTACCCGGCCCACACATCTTTTAATAGTTCATATATAAACATATTATGTATACTGTGTATTAATTGCTTTTATCTAACTAAACTTTAAGGCACCTATTTTACGTAGCGTGTTACATTACATCTCCTACGTGTTTCAGCACATGTCAGTGCCATCTTCAGGGAGTCTCATATATAACTGTTTGATTTTCGGTGGTACAACTGGCTGTGAGCACTTGTTAAACGTGTTAGTAAAATGCATTCTTCTCATTGATGTACTGTTTTCAAGATTTCAAGGAAGTCACTTGTGATGAATTATAGGTAACACCTATAGTCACATAACACTTCACTTGTTAGTGGCATTTCTAAAGTCGTTAAAACCCTTACGTTGATGTGGTGTATATGCCAATGGTTTAGTATAAAACACTAAAAAATTAAAAACTTTCGTGTTGTTTTTGTAGTAACAGGTAATGGGCTGGGTTATGTCCATTGTTCGACATCCCAAATAGTGGAATGTACATACAAAGTTGGATGTCATCTCTAAAAATTTGTAATACTCATACATATGTATAGGTGTAAAGGTTAATTTAAACATATATGCTGCATATTTAAGAACAGTGTACTTATACACTATTTTAAATCATTATTGTATTCTCGGTAAGATATTAAATTGTTGGGAAAATATGATACGCTCTCATTTCTCTAACAAAACCAATTGATAGCTGAATGAATGGTTTACAGTGACAATATGCTATTCACACTGGCTCAAACAGATGAAGCTGCGCAGGCACAGAGGCATACAAACAGTCGCCCTCCTCCATGACCTCCCAGTGGGGCTTCAGCTAATACTGTCTCTACATATCCGTATTATAATGTCTGACTGCTTAATGTAAGTAACCGCGAATACCGTGATGATTTAAAATAGTGTATGAGTATGCTGTTCCTGTATATATATATATATATATGCAGCATAGGTGTTTAAATTTACTTGCAAACTTATACACGTGTATTTTGAATTTTAAGACATGACTTCCAACTTCGGATGTATATTCCACTACTTCAGATGCCAAACAACTGACATGACCCAGCCCGCATTCCACATATTACCTGTTACTTCTAAAACAACATGAAAGTTTTTAACGTTTTGCCACATCAAGGTAACTGTTTTACCTATTATTCATAACAAGTGACCTTCGTCCAGGTGAAGAAGTCTGCATTTTATGAACACGTTTGGACAGGTGCTTACAGACATTTGTTGCACCAAAAATTGAACAGTTAAATTGAGACTCCCCGAAGATGGCACCAGCATGTGCCAAAACATGTAGGAGAATGTAATGTAGTGAGTCATGTACAATAGGTGTATTAAAGGCTGATTAGGCTAAGACAGTTAATATTTTTTAATACTGTTTGGATTATATTGACACGGGTGGGTTTAAAATCTTTCGAGGTATGGCTGGTATCGTGTATTTCTGTTACCTTTTCTTTGACAGGGAGTAATTGTACATTCTGATTATTAGGTCTTTTATTTATTAACTAATCTCAAGAGAGCACAATTGGATGTGTGAATTTAGAAATTTTTTGTTCATGGGGAGTGATAAGAAATAGTAGAAGTAATTATGTCAGTTGCTGATTGATTTCTAAACATATGGAAACACAGTATGCTTCATAGTAATTTTTCAGTTTAAAAAAATTGCTACACACGAGTAAACATTAAGTTGTCCCCGTGAAAGTCATGAATCCATAGAGGCAGAGTAGTGGTGTACCTCCAATCATTCATAACATCAGCAGTAGATAGGGGTGAATGGTGAACACTGGTTTCTGCACCCTCCTTCATGTCAGTGTTGCTGATTGCTTGCCAGCCAGGTGCAATGTAATGGGTCCAAAGAGATGGAAACTGTAGGCGTGAGTTTGACGCTGTGGGAGGTGGGGTCTGTAACCTCTCATGCATAGAGCTGTAACCAGTTACAATTTCTGTTGGCAGTATTGGGACAGGTATTATGGATGAAAATAATGATTGACTGGCAGAATAACTCTGGCCTTCTGCAAGTAATGACCAGCTGTAACCTTTTAAAGTGTAACACATTGACACGCAGCAATTACAGTCACCATGATGACTGATATCCACAAGAAGCAGATCTGCTTCATCCCAAAGACATTTCCCATGAACTTCAATGCTGATGCCTTTGCTATGAATTTCTCTGCTGTGGGAAGGGATTGTGCTTCCATATCATGTATGCTTTTTTGGTTTAGGATGTCACGCGACTAACCATGCGAGTCTACTGCAGCACCACTCTCACTTGTTTCTGTAATATGTCAAATGCATGAGGGAGGGACCCATACCAGGAGCTTTGTGGTCTTGTGAGACTGTTTGGCACACAGCATGCCAACAACCCCATTTATTCCAGTTGGTTGTGCACATGCTAGCAATATGCCCAGTTGGCGTGCGATGTCACATAGTGCAGGTAGTGTGCTGAGTAAATGGCATCTGTATTTTTGAGTCACGTACGTCGCCGATTTTCAACGTGTCTTGCGCCGCTACCGAATGCATCTGATTGCGTGACATTACAAATACTCCGCATACGTGCACCAGCTGGCATTGAATTTCCACGAGAGAAAAAGTCTTCACACGTAAATATCCATTCACATTTCGCCAGAAAGCCGATACTACACCCATAAGCTGACCTCTCTTGGCCGATCTAATGTGTCTTTCTGTGTTTGCGAATATCGAGCTTAAATTGCCATTATACCCGTGCGTTTTAAGCCTATCCGATAACATTTGAAAAGCCTATTTTTAAGCTGTTTCTGTAGTTTTTCTGCCCACCTAGGTGCGAAACTTGTGCCGTAGTACATGTGTGGTAGGTTTAGGAAATTCGTTGCTATGCGCGTCATTCAGGATGTCTTTGCACAATGTAAAGAAGAATTAGGTCATCGGCGTCTATCGCTGTCCCCCATACCCGCTAATTTTAGTTTTTCGTACTATTTGGCGTATGGGTCACCGCACGGTTGAACCAAATAGTGCGGCGACCTACCACAGATAAGGATAGTACCTGTGCTGTGAAAACGGTCACGAAGCGTGTGCGTTATGACATCTCGGGGCGAACGGAAGAACCTAATATAGCCTCAATTCATTCCAGTCGAGTGTTTTTTTGTTGTCTAGAAAAGAAAGAGGAACGAATTAATTAAGAGATTTGTAAGGCATTTATGATATACAACGGACCGATTTTTGAAGTCAGTGTTTTGTGTTTTTGGCGGTTTATCATATTGTTACTGACATTTTCATCTGAATTAAAAATCAAGATGTTCGTAATGTTCATTCGGCTGGGCGAAAACAGATTCTGGCTTTTCGTAGAAGGTATGTCTCTTAATCAACTACTCCACGATGTGAACTTTCTGCGTATGATTTACTACTTTTCGTACAATGGTTGGAGTATTCCTTAACAGTGGCAAGAAACCTGAGCGTGTAATTCCACGTTTTCAAGCAGAGTGCTATGACATGCTTTTCCTCTCGTTTCAAATCGGCAGTATCTTTCCAAGCGCACGCAATCGAAATTGTATTGAGCCGTGAGCGTCGTATGAAAACGACGCTCTAACCAGCGTCATTTGTTCATCGGTGTTTTTACGGCGTCGTCGTTAGAGGTCATAAGTAAAAAGATCGTTAATAATCAAGAAATCCTTTATATAGGCCTATTTTATGAAATGGACGACGGGTGAAAGAGGGGAAAAATGGGAACGGCACCAAATTTAGAGAAGTTATGTCGTATATGTACTGCTGAACAAACTGATAATATTCTCATATTTAGTGAAGAAGGGAAAAAACTCTATTTAGAAGCGAAAATGAAGAAATATTTACACATAGCGGTGAGTTCATTGTGCGAATATTTTTGCGTGACACTGTCAGTCTCGCCATTTGCCGGTAATGATGTATGTGCGTGAATGCAGATTTTTTTCTGTTTCATATCAAAAAAAGAAAAAAACTCTTTTAGGTTAAGTAAATATTTTTGTTGTTAACCGTAACGTTATATTCATGAATACAACTCATTCCAGGTGTAAGTGTAAAGGTGTTAAACTGTGTTGGTTCATATTAAATTGTGATTGGTATAATTTCAGGTTTCAGTTGAGGATATTTTACCCAAAATGGTTTGCACAAATTGCTGCAAGAAACTGGATAGTATACATCGTTTTGCATGCATGGCAGTAAAAATGCAAGACAAGCTGAAGATGTTGCTTGAGACTCCTTCAACAGAAGAAGTGAAGAAGGAGCACAGCATATTACACTCCATACTCAGCAAGGTTAATTCTTTAGGTTATTGAATTCTATTTCTGCATATTCTTGTTCCATTTAGAATAACTCACATCATCTTTGTGTGGCCCTTGGTGTGAACATTTTTTCATGAAGCAGAGTCTATAATAACATTTAGAAAAGATGAGTGTTTATGTCTTGTTTAATGTTTTATGCAGAAGATAAATATGTATTCAAGTAATGCCTTTCTGAAATGTAGGCCACGTATTTATTCTTCAGTTCTTATCTAACTTTGCCTACCAGTTATGTGCATGTGCTGCAATCATCCGTCTGATAATATAATTCATGTTGTTCATTTTGGGCAGTGTCCTTTTTTATCAACATTAGTGTGCATATGTCTGTCAGAGCACATAAGATATATTTTACAGTGTTGGAAATAATGTTACCGGGTGTGAAATTCACAATATTCGCAATATGTTTTATTTTGGTTCATCCTTTTATTTGTGACCCAAACTGGTTGTCTAAGTGCAGTGAAGTGAATGTGGGTGGATGTTCTTCATAAATTAAACTTGTTTTTGTTGTTAGAGTTGTGCTGCCATCAGCTGATCTCCTTGGTAGTTAATATGATGGACTAGACGTTTACTAACACAGAATACCAAGGAATTCATGCACAGTGTACATAAATAACCTAGAAAAGGGCCTGCTGAATGACCTACGTATATAGTTTTGATTGATCCTTGTTTGTTTATGCTGTGGTGTAACAGACTAGACTTTATTGGTGCGCAAATGTCAGCTTTTGTTGTAACATTAAGATCTTCAAGTAGTATAATGTCTGGGCATGTAACAGTTGTACACTGTAAGGATGGGTCAAAAAACAGTGTACAAGCAGTTTACATTAATAATTTGAGCATATCTAATATACGTTGTGCAGAACCCACTTGATTTATTTTGAATTCAGAAACCATAATTTGTTCATGATTTTGGTATGGAAACTTTGGCACTTCTGTATCTTGAGGTGGTCAATATTAAGCAACAAAAAGAGAAATGAAGTGGGCGGAAATGACCCACCAAAGTAACATCCATGTCAGTGTCATAGCAGCGGTCTGAGGGTACTGGTGTAGAAATTGCATGGCCACCATACTATTTCATTTGTGCAAATAGTTACTATAACAAATTTTCCATGCTTCTGAAGAGTTTGTTGTCACACACAGTGGCATGACTCTTCTTACTTAAGCCAAGTTTTGTTCCCCATCTCGCATGTTTGCGTTTCTAGCACGTTTGTGTTAACCCTTTGGCGCCAGACGACATATATATATGTCGTGCAGTGAGCCCTTTAAATGGCTGAACAGCCATTAAAGTGGACGGGGTGGAGGTTTAATTCCAGCGCAAAAGATAAAATTCCGGCGCCAAAAGGTTAAAGATGGTAGGAACTTAAATAGTATGGATTTAGAGTGGTCTTTAGTTGTATGGTGGTCATTTCAGTTGGTTTGATTATCTGTTATTTCTGAAGTTTGTAGATGAAGTAGATGAGAACTGTGCTCTTCTGGGTCATTATGGGGTGAGTAGTGGTAATTTCTTACTGACATTTCAGTACAACCTAGTGGTCGCATCTTCAGCGGTCAGGAAATGTCGGTAAGAAATTACTAATTTCACTGCGTAATAACCCAGAAGAGCGCAATTCTCGTTGTCCTAGATTTGTTGGCAGTTTTCATGAAAGAGTGATTTTGAAGGGGCCAGTTTTTAATGGGTAATTGATGTATTTGGAATGTCTGCTGAAATACATACGGACTGCAACAAACTATTTCTAGTTGTGTGAACTATTAAGTGGGTTTGAAGTCAGGAACGCAACTAATGTTTAGTTAGATGTTACATTCTAGGTCAAAAAGACTACATCTTTTCGGCCGGTAGTGGCCATCATCAGGTCTTTGTCGTTCGACATACTTAAGAGTACTTTATACAATTGTGTGGTGGCTTGTTTGATGAGGAGATCTCAACATCAAGGCTTTTTTGAGTATGATATATCTATATTAGGTGTGTGGGTAAGCCACTCAGTTAATCTAAAGGTATGGTCATATAATATCAAAAAGCTGAAGAAAGTCAAGGAACCAGAACAAAGAAAAACAAAGTAAAAAAGGAGGAGAGCTTGGTGGTCCTGTCGTGGGGAAACCGCTGTGTACTGTCCTCATGTGGGTCTGGCTTATTGCATGCTTCTTCATTCATTTTCATGGGTCGCTGTGTGTGGAAGGTCTGTGTGTGACCTGGTTGATGCTTGTGGGGATTGGAGAGAGAGAGAAAGAGATGTGTTAATTATTATGGGAGAATTACGTGGATGTTTTGTACTTGTGTGTGGTGCTCCTGCATATTTAGTATGTCTTCTGGTTGGGGTGTGTCCAGCCCTGGTTGTATTGCGTGTTGTTTTTGCTAATGTGTATTTTTAACACTGTCACTGGTGGTGTAAATGTTCACTGTAATCGTTTATCTGTTTGTCCACTGTATCACTGAGGTGTTCAGTGCGTCACTGTTCACTGTTTAGGTTGTTTTCCGTTGAGTTGTGTAGTTATTCCAGATCTTCATTGAACCTTCTCTTGTGTTTGTCTGCCACGTCAGTTTGTGTTATGTGTCGTTGGTGCTGGATATCTGCTGTGTTCTTAATTTGGGTTCTTTTTTGTGGTGTCTTGCAGTATGGTTTGCTCCTTACTTTGTTTATCTGTTGGGATTTCGTTTTGTTCGGAGGTATGGCCTGTTTTGGGGTGGAGAGCCAGTGGTATGAAATCTTGGAAAGGCAGGGTTTTGTCTAGTGGTGGGCTACGGGGTTGGGTATTTATAGTTTATATTACCCAATGGGGATGGCACAATTCCAAGTCCAATTGTATGTTTAAGATTCCTTTAAGACTTCCACATAAAAGTATTCTGTTCACTAGGGATGCACAAATTCCTGGACCCTGATCACCCAGGCAGACAGTGCTCTGCCTAATATTTTGCAGACAGCTACCACCACGTCCCTCCCCTTAGTTCATGCACCAAGCTGAAAGCACCAGAAAACAGCGAGGTTCTAATGTCACTTTTGGGTTGTGGGTCGTCAGTATGGACCTTGCTTCTTGTCACCCTTCTGGTTTCTAGAATTTGGAGGTAACCAGTAGATTTTCGGAAAATTTGTAGACCCTTGCTCTTGACTCTTAGCATCCTGTGTCATGTGCATAGACCTGTACCCTCCCATGTTGCGGGATCTTACAATTGTGTTGTGTTCGGCGTACTGATTGTGTCGGTGAATAAGCCACAAATAGAAGCAAGAAATGTTGTCACGGTGATTCCATACATCCTTTTTCTGTAGACATGTCCACTTGTTTGACCAAGAATTTTTATCTGGTTAGGTTCTCTAAAATAACTTTATTATTGTAAAAAAATCAGCAGTTGACTTTTGGAATATCTTAGAAAACTCGTGTGGGAATTCCGAATACCTTTATCTCAATGAAAAATGAGCTTAGAAATTTCACTCAGAGTTTCATGTCCATGAAATTGAAAGAACTGCTGGCAGAGTAGCATTGAGAGGGGCATTTACTTAATACATTTGTGACTGTTTGTATGTCAGTTTCTTTTTAATCTCCTTTTACTGTCTTGTCCCCTTTTTTATGGTCTGTAATTGGGAATGTCCTCTTTTCTTGTGATGGATATGTAATGACCCTTCTTATCAATTCCTGAATTTTTTAAATTTTTTTATATATCACATTTTTGTTTATCTTACTACAATATTTGGAAACAGCAGGAACAATACCAGTAGAACTGTATCCAATACGCATATCATTGCGTGGTGGTCTGTACATGTGGAGAAACAGGAGCATTACTGTCTGTCATTATTACTGAGACGTTACGTGTGTGAATCATTCTGAGGAGAGACTTTCTGTAGGATTGACTGCCTTGATGAAGCCTATCCTTCCACTGTCCATATAAATGTGTAAATATCCCTTAAATTGGCCATTTTTGGTTTCCTTCCACATCTCAATCAAATAACTGTTTACCTTTCTTATGTTAAGTCGGAGTTCCACCCGTACCCCATTTCAGACCATGGTTAACATACATGGCAGGGTTATACTGTATATGGTATTTCTTATTCCATTTATTAGTACTTTGTTACTAATGGCTGGCAAGTGAACTAGTGATATTCATATTGATACTTTATTTAACATTCCATATATCCACAATAAAAACCATAAGTAGGCTATAGAACATGTCAAAAGTAATACATTGTGTAAAATTATATGATATTATATAAATGTGTGGAATCAGATAAATTGATACCAAGTGAAATACATGAATCATATTTAATACAAACAGGACAAACCGCTGTGTAACGAGAAAAGTGTAGGGAGATTTGGCTATAGGTACAAAGAGAGGAACAAGTCAGACACAGACAACAAGCAAATTTTAACAAAATAAATACAGATAGCAATTATACGCATGTGAATGACATTAAGATGACAGGTGTTAAGATTTTTTTTGTGAGACTTAGTGACAATAAACACAGATTATTAAGATTATATATTAAGTAAATGGTCTTATTATAGACAGTGGTACATAATCAACTTGTGACAGATTTATATTGAAAATATTCTTCTATGGAGTAAAAAGAATGTATATCTAGGAATTGTTTTAAACAAATTTCAAATTTCCTGACATTATTGGATATATCTTTAATGTATGGAGGAAGATTGTTGAAGATCTTAATGCCCATGTGATGTGAGGTCGAGGCAATACTAGTGTCATTTATTGGAGATCCCTGGAGTGTTTTGTCGCATATAAAGTTACAGCACACAGAGTCAACATAATACATGTAATTGTATAAGTTTGGTAGTAATATCTGTTGAAGCATTTGAACTGTATGTACATGAGTTGGTGTGAGGATAGCTCATAAAATTCATGTGAAATGTGCTTTACTGTGTTAGAGATCAGAAATTTGGTGGCATAACAGACCTTTTAACATATGAAGAATGTATACGAACAGAAGTGTTTCATTAAGGTGTTTAATAATTAATTTTGAGTTTCCTAGTCAGTTTTGTATGGTTGGAAGCATTTTATTCATGTTATAATATTATCATTCATTTGCCTGAGTTGAGTTCATTTTGTGAGCTCTCAAGCTGTCATACATGTTAATGGACTTCTATTTCATATTTTGTAAGTTACCCTTCAGATTTGTGTTAATGCTTGTGACTTGTGTTCTGGAGGTTCCAGCTCAAATTTCAGCTTGACCTGTACTGTCCTGACTGAGGTCTTGCATGGTTGTGGTCCTTCAAAGCACATGCTGGCGTAGCGTCCTAGAACAGATAATAATTGCTTCTGTTTGCAGCCATTGCAGTTTATAATGTATTATGTTTATTCACTCGATGCCATATAGTCTTTACTTACTGACAGCATCATTAAATTGCAAAAATAAGTAAAACTGTATCAATGTTTTTGCCCAAACTTTTCAGATGTTTTTATGTCACAGGTGGGTAATAACCGTCAATAACAATGAAGCTCTTTTTTATATATCATATGGTTGTAATGCGGCATGTTTCGGCTTGACAACAATCCATCAAATTGCAAAATAATATTATGATGCTTACATAATAATTTCTTTAGTACCTTATTTGCCTGATGATGGAGTTTCATTGAGCTGAAGCATGTTGCATTAAAACCATACAATACATTAAAAGAGCTTCGTTGTGATTTACAGTTATTATCCACTTACATATCTTTTCCAAAATGGGATGTCTTACATAATAATAAAAATATTTTGTATATTGATGTAGAAATGAAAGTATTTTTATGTCAGCCTAGAGTGGTGAATTGAATGAAGGTTACATTTGTTAAGTATGTACATAGGAGTAATTTAGATGGTTATGGTAGTCTGAAAATTAACGGCACTGTTTTGATACTACATGATGGATTTGCTATATACATCTAACTTTACAGGTACCTCAAAGTGCTTAAAATTTAAATGTTAGCAAATTTTAAGAGGTTGAATATCAGTAAAATAATTTAAAAAAAAACAGTAATTATGATGATAGTAACAATGCACTAATAAGAACTTTCTTTGGAAGCGTTAGGAGGGCAATTGGTGTGGTAAGTGAGACCTGACATTATTTTTATAGCGCATCTGTGTCCATGGCTGTCAAGTGGCTTTGTCCTTTGATACTGTCTGACCATGTGTGCTCTTATCTCCAAAGTATGTTTTTTCTATGACACTCTGCAACCATGTTACAGGGAAGCGAACCTGAGTGTGAGGTTACAGAAGTGGAGGTACGGGTGGATCCCATGCTCTTCCTTTGTGCTCTGGAGGAGGATGGTAGCAATGATGATGAAGACAATACTGCTGACAGTTCTTGCCATCAGACTTCTTCTACCGTCAAGTAGGATTCGGTGTTCACGTCTCATGTGTTACGTTTTTAGCATGATTTATTGTGTATAGCCAGATTTAATCTGATAACCTGACAGAATTCAATACCGATCAGTTTTTTCAAAGCACATCTGGTTCATGATTATATAGAAGCAAATTATCTGAATTGCAGATTAACGACATTATGTTGAGGCATGCCAGTAGTTTATGTATAACAGTACCATACTAGCAAAATGCTGTATTTCATATATATCAATTTATAATTATGCAGGCTTATTCATTACTGAAATATAGAAAATAAGGCTGTTGGATTTAGCAGGATGCCACTCCATGCTACATGGCCAGAATAGAGAAGTTTTTTGCTGGCACAGTTATTTCAAAGTGATTCTGGCCACCCTGATCACTAAATCTCGTATCCCTCACCATCATTTATTGTGATTTTCTTAGATATCACATGTGTCAAAATAGTCTAAGGAGAGTCTAACATTTGGAAGACAGCATCATGACAGCAACACGTGCACCTGTTTTTTGAACACGTAATGCAAACAATGAAGGACACTTGCAGCCTCATTTGTTAACTTTCATTTATATTTTATGTCCAGTGTCATTGGAATTTTTCCTCGACATAATCCTTCCAGTCGCACTATGGCCCTGGAGTCGACTCAGCCCCTAACAGAAATGAGTACCAGGAGTGTTTCCTGGGGTTAAAAAGCGGCCAGTGCGTAAGGCTGACAACCTTACCACCATCCTGGTTCATTGTCACATAATCTGGGAACTGTAACTTCCTGGAACCCTCTGGGCACCTTGGGCATGTAATGGGACTGATAGATGAAATACAGTGTTTTCTACTTTGATGTTTTGCTGGCCGTGCATCTCAGTAAAATCTTAGTAATTAACCGGCTTAAAGCACAAATTCTTGTTTTATAATAAGTTTATTACGAAGGTAAGTCATTAAATAACAGGAATTTTATAATAACTTTTTTTACAAGAGTAGTTATAGAAATTGTTTGTGTCTTATTTTTGGACATAGTCCCCGTGCTTCGCAACACACTTGGTCCACCTGTCCACAAGCTTGTGGATACCCTCTAGAAAAAAGCTTTTCGGAGTGGCCTTTAACCACTGCCTCATTATCTCGTCATCTGCAAACTTCTGGCCCTGCAAATGTTCTTTCAAAAGTTCGAAACAAGTGAAAGTCCAATTGCACCAAGGCTGGACTGTATGGTGGATATTTCAACACCTCAAATTTCAGAACACATGGTGTATCCACTGTATGCGCATCTGTATGGGGGCAGGTGTTGTCGTGAAGCAACAGTACTCTTTTTGAGAGAAGTCCCCGTCGTCTTAATCGTATCGCGGGCTTCAACTTGTTCACTAGCATGTCACTGTATCAAGCACTAGTCACAGTTTGACCCTTTTCCTGGAAGTGCACCAACATAGGGCCATTGACATCCCAAAAGATGGTCAGCATGACTTTCCCAGCAGAAGACTGTGTCTTGAATTTTTTGTTGGCCAGAGACGACGGGTGCTTCCACTGCATCGATTGTCCCTTACCCTCGGGTTCATAATGGTACACCCAGGACTCGTCACCTGTCACATTTCGATGGGGAAAAGCATCTCCTTCACAAACATGACAGTCCAAATGCTCCTGACAAATCGTCTGCCCTGCATGCTTGTGATCATTGGACAACTGCCTTGGGACCCATCTGCTACACACTTTCCTATTCTCGAGGTCATCGTGGACAATATTGTACACAGAGCCATGACTCATGCTGAATTCTATGACAATTTCATCAATAGTGACTCGCCTATAGTCACGGTTTCACTGCTTGTTCTGCTGTTTCACTGTCTCACTTGCCACGCTAATTTGTCTCCCACTCCAGTGTTCATCACTGAAGTTTTGTCTTCCATTTTGAAATCTTCCCACCCATTCATACACCCTGCCCTGACTCAAACAACTGTCTCCATACTGAACCTTCATTCTTCTTTAGATTTCAGAAGGTTTCACACCCTCTGACCACAAAAAATGAATAAAACTTTGTTGCTGTGCCATGGTGCAAGTTGACAGTGGAGCAGCCACACTGTATGAGCTATTGTGGAGGCTCATACTGCTCGATCGTAAGGACGCCTTTATGGCATGTTGCTAAGGAACCATTTTGTGTCCTGAAATAAGATTTTTCATTGTGCATGTTTTTCTATGCACTTCAGAATAAAATTCCTGTTATTTAATGACTTTCCCTCGCATATGCCTCTACATTTTTCGAGCACTATGTGCTCATCATCAGGAGGTCAAAAATGTATTATAGAGATCTGGTATCATCACACCTGTAGGTGGCCATCCCGTGCACAGGTTGAGGAGTCCTCTCTCAACCTGTGCACCGGACAGCCACCTACAGGTGTGATGATACCAGTTGCTGTATAATACAATTTTTACCTCCTGATGATGAGCACAATAGTGCTCGAAACATGTAGAGGCATATAATAAACTTATTATAAAACAAGAATTTGTGCATTAAGTGTTTTCTATGTTGTCACAGTTTTAAATGGATCACAGTTACACTTTTTGTCTGTAGAGATTATTGTTACCTTCAGCATGTCTTATAATACTTGGCACTTACAGAATAATTTCCACTAAGTAGGGTCCTGCTTTATATTTTTTATATTTTGGGTAGTGAACATCCATGAGCATCTTCATTGGACAGCAGTTTGTTTTTTGAATAGTGTAATAAAGTGGACCACAGCCATTTCTTTTCATGTCCTTCCCAGTTCATTCACAAATCCTATCATTCATTGCTGCGTAACTTAGGCATATTAAAAACTGTCATTAAATAGACCTTGAAACAGTATAATGTATCAGGAATATGAACAAGGGAGTAAATTTCAAATAAATATTTGTTTAATGTTGACAGAAATTCTATTCTAGAAGTGAACATCACACTGAAGCATATCCAAAGAAATGTGTTTATTTTATCACTTTCGACACTACACTACATTACCCTACAGCACCACCACCACCACCACCACCAACAGTGTCATCAGTACCACTCCCTGCTGCTGCCACCACCACCACCATGGTTGTGCGAATGTTTGCATTAGTGTGCTCAGTTTTTCAGTCATGTTTAATTTATTTAGAAGCCATTGTAACTCATTTCCTGTGTTTAAAATAAATACTGAATGCAGACTGCATATTACATGCATAGTCTTGACTTATTCTATGCAGTGTTATGATATGTGGTACTATTTTTTTTAATGTTGACATTTCCATTTCAGTAGGTCAGTTGGTAGAGCTTTTGACATGATGTTGCTGGTGATTGCATTTTACGTTCAGTTTCTGTTCTGTTCTTCCTGCTACCACAATAATAGAAGGTGCATGTACTAGTGTAGAGGTAAACTCAAATTTATTATTTAATTTTGACCAGTTTAATTTTCCTTTATAGTTATCTTTTGTTTCTTCAGTGGTTTTAACTAATACTTTCATTGGGCATAGTATACAGTCTTGAACAGGAAGGTTTAGATCTTAATGTGTAGACATTTTTTATGCAAAATGAAGAATCTAGAAACTGCAAGCATGTTATATGTGTCATTTTTATTGGATTTTGGATGATCTTTTGTAGGAAGATTCTTACCATACAAAATTGGTAAAATTATAAATTTTTGCTATTGACCACTTTTGAAGCAGTTGGCCTACTCAAGTTACTAATGTGACTTACTACTGGCTGGGGTGTGGTTCTCAGCTGGAACTTACCATCACATCGTGGACAGTTTTGCGGCACACCCAACTCCGTATTCTCTTTCCGTAGCAGTACAGAGGCTAGTCCTTGAAGCTAACAACTCACTTCAATCTTGTACTGAGACCTAGAACAATCTTTTGTCCGTACGTGGGACATGACTTAATGAAGTGATACTAAACTAAAGTGGTAAATGTACTTTACTTAATTGGATAGTTGGAATTGTCTGTTTTCTTGTATGTATAAATGAGCTTTTAGGTTTATTTATAGCAGTTTCTAGAAATTCTATAATCATATTTTTGTTTTAAAAGAATTTATTTTGAAGAGTGTCATGTTTGCATAAAGAATGCCTAGTGGATGTTGTACATATGCATCTTTTCATTCTTGTGTCTTACAGCTTCCTGCTTACATATTTGCGTTAGGATATGGGTGATGGAGTTTCCAATTTATAGTGACACATGTTCCGTAAGGAATTGCAAAATTGAAGCATGTTTGAGTCGTGACCTTCACACAAAATGTAATATTATGAAATGTGACTTTTCAGGCGATTACATGAAAATGTAGAGGAAAAAAATTATAAAATGTGTGAGTTGTGTGCTGTTGTAATTGGAATAAGTATTAGGAAGATCCAGGGTTTGCTGTACTTTTCGTAATGCTGTAAGCTCGAGAAGACAAAAGTATAAGATGTGTGAGTTTTGTGGTATTGTAGTTAGTGTAAGCATCAGGAAGATACATCGGTTTGCTTGACATATGGTGATGCCATAAGGTGGAGAGCGCTGTAGCGTGTAGTCTGCACAGTGTGTAACTTGATACCTGTTTCTTTGCCACTGACATTACCATTCTGTACCAGTACTGTTAATGTCGTTCCCCCTGTACCATTGTACAGGAAGTGTTTTCTTTTATGGATGTATATCCAGTGCATTGTGTTACGACGCGAATTCACTTCCCAGAAAAGATGTTTTGTTTGTTTCACATTGTCAAGTAGAGTATTTTTTTTTTGAAGTGGTAATTCTGAGAACCAGTGAGATTGATTCTCTCTCTTTATGTGACTGTGTTCACATTTTATATATTTAATAACACACTCCCATTCAAAGATGGTTTAAAACAGAAGTTGATTTTTCAACATGTCTCTATTCTGCAAGTGACTGACAACCACCATAAATGATTTACCAGTCTATTCTTTCACTGCAGTAGTAGTTTTTCACAGACTTCTTACCCCTGATGTCAGTTTCACTGTGCACTTTATTGCTATATGCCAAATACCAGATTGATTATGAATGGTTTAAAAATTGGTTCAGATTAATTTTCTTGTACCTTTGTGACAACCATCTAGGAAGACGGTAGTGCTGTAAGTAGTAGTAATTGTGTGCAGTTGTTTTCCAAAGGCTGCTTTTTCCATCTCTTGACCAGCCCTTCATGTAATGCAAGAATTTGTTACTTTGTTTTTAAGTCCATGATACTGTATGTGACAAAGTCAACACTAAATTCAGGTGCCATATTGCCTGTAACCCAGTACCCACACCTTTGAAACTCTATCAAGCTTTGTGTTGCAAATGAACAGTAGGGTGAACAGACATTATTATTGTATAAAGTGTAGTTTTATCAGTGAAACTCAAATTGAGTGTTTTGTGTTACCCATTTCTTGTGCACAGTGAATGAATTATATTGAACTATTGCTGCAAATGTGAGAACAAGCATTTCTTACCCTTTGCCTTCCTTCATTATGAGGGTTGACAGGTGGATCATCTAGTCTGATTATGCAAACAGCAATATCATCTGAAACATTAGGTCATTTATACCAGTACACATGCCTTTACGTCCCAGAAGGCAGCAGTGTTGCCTCAGATTTTAGGTACATGTGTGGGTGTACATTTATAGGTAACAGTAGTTACACGAGCCTGCAGCTCGTAAACTGATTATATTGTAATACTGAATGCCTCAGGACATCACACTGTAATAGAAGAGGTAATTTACAGCACATATTAACTGCTGAGGTTTAAAAAAAAAGGGTAAATGATGACTGCTTGGAATATGAGCAGTATTACTGTTGTGGAATGAGAGGTGCTGAACCTCAGTACATAACATTGGTGTGTGTATTGAGATCACAGCTTGTAACAAGATTGGTATGAGGCTGTCTCCAACACAGACAGATTGTCTATTGGTGCTGAGAAAATTAGATAACCTGGTGAAGCTGTACAGGAAGCCTGTTGTGAAATTGTTTTAGCTACTGCAGATGTAGGTGAATACTTGTACAGAATAATGCCTTAACACATGACATTTATGAATCTGATTTGTGGTTGACCATGCATCGTAATTCAGTGTGGATAAGAAACCAACTAGATGTCACTTTTGTTTTATCCTTTATTTCTCCTTTACAAGTTGCTCAACATGTTTCGGGCAACCATGTGCCCATCTTCAGGAGCTGATAACTGCATAGTGTTATCGCCACGTGTTGGTATTGTGCCGTGGCTGCAGGAAGGCTGTCAGAACTGGTTAGCAGGTAGTGTGTCCATTGAGGAGTTTGTGCTGTGAAATCTGACAGCCTTCCTGCAGCCACGGCACAATACCAACACGTGGCGATAACACTACGCAGTCGTCAGCTCCTGAAGATGGGCACATGGATGCCCGAAACATGTTGAGCAACTTGTAAAGGAGAAATAAAGGATAACACAAAAGTGACATCTAGTTAGTTTCTTATCCACACTGACATGTATGAAGTTCAGAGAGGGAGCCATGCAGTTATTATTGTGCTACAGAGAAATCCCTGGTATGACTGTCTGCAAATATCCAAAAGACCAAAGAGAAGCTTGAAAAGAGAGAGACGGAGTTGGGGGTTGCACAGGTGATAGGAGTCTGTGTTCCCCAGAGTAAATGGAATCACTTGCAGGAAGTTGGCATTGTTACATAAGTTACATATCAGTTACAAAATGTGTACGCATGTACTTCATATGTTTGAAAACGAAACTTTGTGATACAAAGAATTATTTGTAGCAAAACTAATACAAACAAGAAACATGTGATGAGTGACACAGATGCATTCAAAATGTAATATTTGTTTACTTTATTTATATCAAAATAATAACATTATTTGCATCACTTGGTAGTGTTTTTTTTTGTAACTGGTAATACAATAAGTACATGTATGACGTGGCAACTGATGATGACCTTGACAGTGACACTGAACCTTGGTTGAGCTGTTGGGATTTCTGTATTTTACTTGGAATATACCGGATAAAGTTCATAGCATAGAGGCCTCCTATCCAAAACTAAAGTTAGTTTGGGGTTTTTTCTCAGTGCCTGTAGGCAGTGCAAGAATTGTGTCTGAAATTAGGTCTTGAGCATTTTCTTACACATATTTTCCAGTTCGTTCCTTGCGGTCACTGTGCCATCTTATACTGTGTAACCTGTGCATGTGAGAAAATAGTGTACAGTGAAATTAACTAAAAAAAGACACTTGATCCCAAACTTGTGGCAAGATGATTATTATTGCATATCAGTATCATTTAAGTTTATTTTATTACATTATGGCTAGGCTGTTAGAATTATACACATAGTGTGTAGTTGCTTATTACTATTTTTTCAGTGATGCAGAACAGCAGTCACTGCCACCATCACTTCCTGCACAATTAGCAGTTGTCCCTCCTGCTACTCCTACTGTAGTGCCAACTCTGGAGAAGGAAATGAAACCTTATCGCTGCTCAGTTTGTTCGAGAGGTTTTAACAATGAGATTGGTTTACAGAACCATCTCTGGAGTCATCTTCCTCCAGGACGTCGTATTCTTACAACTACAGATGATAACTACCAGCTACATAGGTAATAAACCTTACTCACCCCACCCATCACCTGCACACTCCCCCCTGGCTGCACCTAATAACACCTACACCACACACCTCTCATCAAGCAGGCACAACACATACGTCACAACACCCACACCCAATACACCAGATCTGACAAACAGACATATTAGATACCAATTAAGCACCACGGCATACACATATACACACGAAATCCCGACTATGTTTACAACTCATTACTCCATACAAAGACGCTGCGGCTCTCACATCTTACGGTTTCTTCCCCTCTTGTTACAGTGCAGAACACCGTGTGTGGTAGTATACAGTCCTGTTCTCCTGATGTTGGGCACAATGATGCCCAAGACTTGTTGAGATAGACGTTTGACAATAAACATCAGATTAGTTGCATCTTGTTGGTTTCTCTCTCTTCACCCTACATTCATGTTGCACAGTCACAAGAGCCTAAAACCTTATTTCATGTTAGGCCGCTGTTTATGAGCATCTTCATCATTATGGTCTCAGTTACAGTCTCATGTACAACCAAATGTACAACCTTTTTCCATAAAGTATTCAATGCCTGCTGACTAACACAATGCATTTTAACTTTATTACGAGGGTAAGTCAATAAGTATCCGCACAGGTGTTATAATTTTTTATGGGTTGGCGGTACTGCTTTCTGCGCGCGCATACTAACAGATAGCACCTTTGTCTCTGCTTGTGGAAAGTTTCAGCTTCATCACACAGGTTATCTTTGCACTGTGACACAATTAGAATGGCTGCGCCACTCTCCATGTGCACGAAGGAAGAACAGCGTGGCGTGATCCGTTTTTTGTGGTCTGAAGGTGTACCAGGAGCTGAAATCCATGGAAGACTATCAGCTCAATATGGGGACAGTGCTTTACCACGGCGAAGTGTATACGAATGGATCGAGAGATTCCAACACGGTCGGACGAGCGTGAAGGACGAGGAAAGAG
>Ga0123352_10001389_pt1 | contig 31991 bp, 14 predicted proteins | sample TergutLab28metaG_FD_89700 | JGI IMG/M metagenome (GOLD analysis project Ga0123352, IMG submission 89700) | Labiotermes labralis P1 segment gut microbial communities from Petit-Saut dam, French Guiana - Lab288 P1 | ecosystem: Host-associated > Arthropoda: Insects > Digestive system > Gut ...
CGGATTTGGGCGGCAAGGTGGTCTTGCCGCGGTTCGGGCCCGCTGAAGGCGCGCTCCTCCTGGCGACCGACAGGTTTAACCCGCAGGGGCTGACAATGATGTTGGAACGCTTGGGGAGGTAAGAGTAGTTTCGGATGCTAAGTTATAGACAGCAGCTTCACAAGAAATTGGTACGTAGTTACCGAGTAAATAGTTGGAGGAATCAGCAAAATGGCAGGAATATCTCTGAAGAACATTCGCAAAGTCTATCCGGGTGATGTGGTCGCTGTTCACGACTTCAATCTGGAGATTGAAGACAAAGAATTTATCATTTTGGTAGGTCCATCGGGTTGCGGAAAGTCCACAACACTGCGTATGATTGCAGGGCTTGAGGAAATCACAAGCGGAGAGATGCACATCGGTGAAACTCTGGTCAACGATGTGGCACCGAAAGACCGTGATATTGCTATGGTTTTCCAAAACTATGCGCTATATCCTCACATGTCGGTATATAAAAATATGGCCTTTGCGTTGAAATTGCGGAAAGAATCCAAAGAGTCTATCGACCAGAAGGTCAAGGAAGCAGCTAAAATTTTGGACATTGAAGAGCTCCTTCAACGAAAGCCAAAGGCACTCTCCGGCGGTCAGCGGCAACGTGTGGCTTTGGGCCGCGCTATGGTGCGGCATCCAGCTGTGTTCTTGTTGGACGAACCGCTCTCTAACCTGGACGCAAAGCTTCGCACCTCTATGCGTATGGAGATCACCAAGCTGCATAAAAAGCTTGAGACCACCTTTGTATATGTTACTCATGACCAAGTAGAGGCCATGACCATGGCTGATCGGATTGTAGTTATGAACAACGGCTACATCCAACAGGTGGACACGCCGCAGAATCTGTATGATTATCCTGAAAACCTGTTCGTAGCCGGATTTATCGGTGCGCCCCAGATGAACTTCATTGACGCGGTAATCGAAAAATCCAGCAATGGCTATGCCGCAAAGTATGGCGACACCTTGCTTCCCATTCTCCCGGGCAAAGCGGCAAATGATGCACTTGAGAAATACGTGGGCAAGGAAATCGTCGTTGGTATTCGTCCGGAGCATCTCCACGCAGAGCAAGTTTACATGGATCAAGCCACCACAGCCCCCATTGATGTGGATGTGACCTTGGCTGAGCTCATGGGTGCGGAAATTTACCTCTATGGCAACTGGCAAGGTAAGGATATCATTGCCACCATCCCAACTCGGAGTCATCCGAAGACAGGAGAACAGTTTAAACTTGCCATTGACTGCACGAAGATACATTTGTTTGATAAAGAAACGGAGCAAGTGATCAAACAAGTAGAATCGATAAACAAATAGGCGAGGGAGTGATTTGCATAAATTAAACGCTGATTTTGATCATTGTTCAAAAATTTATACACAAGCTTTAGGATTGGAAAGGAAGGAAAAAAATGAGTAAGAAACGTTTGATTGCTATATTGCTAGTTGCTTCCATGCTGCTGACCTTAGTTCCATTGGCAGCATTGGCGGAAGAGAACAATGCCTACCCGGAAGCCACTTATGAGGCACCCGTTGCCGTAGACGAAGGCGTGGTCGGTATACCCTTCTCTGCGTTCTCCGGTCGTGTGGATGAGATAAGAGGAACCGAATGGACAGGCGTGCCCCATACGTCTTTCACTGCCGGTCATCTCACATTTCGTGTTACCGCCAGCGACGATGTGCTTTATACCGTCGTAGAGGATTCCAGAGTCTTCGGCCGCGGTGCTGCTACGCAAGCAGCCGGCAACCATGCTGACAGAGACACACGGAATGTGTATTACATCAGCATTGACGGCGTTCCCGGCTATACTTTCATGGGCCGCCAGAATGTCAGCTATGTGGTAGCCAATGGTTGGCTATACCGTGTACTTATGCCTATGAGCGCATATCGTGCGGAACTTGCTCCGCCTCCGCAAACGACCCCGATTGGCGGTCATTCCGGTGCAGCCAGACAAGCTGATGTCATGACCGATATGCCGGAGTGGTTCGGTGCTGACAATGACCCGACCAGACAAGCTGAGCGTCTGGAGCGTGTTGGCATGGAATATCACAGAGGCTGGACCGGCATGCGTCTCAGACTTGACCAAATCGGCAACCCCGATCCTGCGGATATCAGCATTTCCTGGCGCGGCATGACGGGTGGTGTCACAGCTACTACCGCAAACCACAGTGCCCGCCGCGGTCAGCCTGTACATCTTCCAAGCCCTGACGGAGAGCTCAGACCTTCCCTGCCTGTGGACGAAACCTTTGTTCGTGAACGAGGCGCGGGCGTATATCATCCTGCGGAAGACCATGCTGTTATCTTCAATCCACTCCGTGGCGGCGGCGCGAATCTGCAAAGCAGTGAAGCACCTGTCCACACTTGTCTTGATCCTGAAAATTGCCCAGCTACATGGATTCACACCACAGCCTGCCCTGTCACCGGCGACCGTATCCCTTTCTCTGAAACAGACGGTCCGCTTGACGGTCAGTTCTATGGCTACGCTTACATCTCTTGGAGAAGCGTAGAGCCAGAATATGGTGTATTTAACTGGGATCAAGTCAGAATGTACACCAAGGGTGACTACCCGGTAGTCGGCCCGAACATGGATCAATACCAATGTGCCCGCGGTAACCTTGTTACCCAAGCGCTTCAAGCCTATGCGGACATGGGTGCCTATGTACAACTCCGCTTTGTCATGGACTATCCTTTCGGCTCGCCATTCGGTTATTGGGATGGCTGGAACTATAAGGGTGGTTACTATCAAAATGATCCCCAAGGTTTAGGCAGAGATCATACTACTCTAGCAATGATCAACCTGCGCAACGAAAGAATTGCAGACATTCCAACTTGGTTGATCGAAGCAATGCGCGCAGAGCCAAACCGTCCAAACGCTACCTGCACAGACAATGTTCCAAACCGTGCTGACTTTGATCCCGGCGATGGATTATATCAAAGAATGCGGGATCCTGCAGATGAATTCCACGGTTGGTTCCAAAGATTCCGTACCACGGATGATGATGGGAATTTCCTCTTCCACTGCACAATTCCCAGCCCGACGAGCAATGCTGCTACAGCAGACCTCCGAACCTGTGCCAATGGCTGCGTACCTTATCGCCGTCCAGCAGGTCTGAACGCTACTCCGAGTGCCGTGCAAGCGGGTCATGGATGGCATCCTAGCCACTTCTGGGGTCCTGAGGGCACATGGTACCTAACGCCTCCGCCCGACATTTCTGGTGGTGTAGGCCTTGGCCCAAGATATGAGCACCATCTGCTCATTCAATATCACGAGAGAGCAATTCATGCTCTAGCTGCTGAAATTGCACGGCCGGGCTCTGCTTGGAACGCAGTGGCAAATGTTCAGTTTGGCTCACTCGGTCGTTGGGGCGAGTGGCACAACTGGCCTGCTGGTCACACCGGTACATTCCCACAAGCGCAACTTGCTTATCAGTTTGTAGAACATTACATCGAAGCATTTGCAGGCAATGACAATATCCAGCTTGCCATGCGCTATAACAACTGGCTACACGGCAGATACAACTTCGGTTACTTCAATGACCAAACCGGTCACACGAACAACATGGTATACGCAAACAGCTTCAACCAAGTGAACATGGCAGGTAACAACGCAGCCAGCCTTGGTACGCTAGGTGGCTGGCAGGGTCACGGTGGTCAAACCGGTAATAGTCACGGAAACGAAGGCGCTAACCAAAACAATGCAACCTTCGCCGGTGTCACAAACTGGGGGAACTCACACCGCCATCCTACCCATTGGATGCACGCCTGGACAGGCGGCGAGTATGGGGACGGTTCTTGCCCAACGAACTGGTTCTGGCAATATGTACAGTTTGACGTTGGTCTTATGGGAGACCTACATCGGGGTGCTATGCACGACTACGGCACCGACGTTAACGGGCCAAACCAGTGGGGGAATAACGCCGGCTGGAACAGAATTCATATTATGAATACCCTTGATTCTTTCCGCTGGACACATGTATCGAACCTGGCACCACGCGGCCCGAATGCCGGTCGTACTAACGCCACAGATGGAAACATGCAGCGGGCGCATAAGAACAATGACGCAGCTTATGATAACATGGGTTACAGATTCACAATCGAAGAAGTAGAATTACTTGACGAGCTTGTACGCGGTGAAGAAGCGGAAGCCAGAATGGTTGTTAACAACCGCGGTGTCGCTCCGTTCTACCGCAACTGGCCCTTTGAAGTTTCTTTTATCGACAGTGAAGGCAATGTAGTGTCCAGAGAGATCATTGAAGACCTTGACATCCGTGAGTGGATGCCGCGTCACCGTGCATACAACAATGCGCGCGGGCCAATGACAAATTACCGCTATACCGCAAACGGCGCACGTGTCTACTATCGTACAGGTGCAGAGCTTTCTGTTCTTGGCAACGTAAACATTCCAGCCAATGACGGACGCACTGAGGTAGCGTTCACCTTCACCGTACCTGACCTACCGACTGACGCTGATTATACCATGGCGATCGCCATTCTTGATCCTATCCTCTTGGATGGCAATCCGGGTATACGTTTCCACAACCTACCGCAACGCGACGACAAGCGTGTTGTATTGGAGCCTTTCGTAGTGGGAGCAACAGATCCAACGGGGATTAGCTTTACTCTTCCTGCAACGATTAGAAGAAACCAAGCAGTCACTCCTGCACTGACCGTATTGCCAGCAGGCGCAATCCAAGAAGCAACCTGGACTTCCAGCAGTCCGGCACTGGCAAGTGTAGACCCGAATACCGGCGCGGTCACCGCGCGCACTACGAGCGGCACTGTCGTCATCACCGCAACCACACTCTGCGGCAACTTCAGGCACAGCGTGACGGTTCGTCTCTCCGCCTAGTCTTGCAACTTGTACCAGTCAAGACCACGCGCTAACACTATTTGCGCAGAGATTACAGCGATCATTTTGGCCGAAGCTGAGTAACAGTTAAAGCACAAAAAACCAAAGGGCCGAGCATACCGCTCGGTCCTTTGGTTTTGCTGTAGTTTGATCAGATTTTGAAATTGATAAAAAGTTTACAAGAGCACAATCAAAAATTCTCCCGATTTATGTTTCTGCTGTCTACTCTTGATTTTTAGTCAAGTCTACCGAGTAAAGTATGTCATTTTTTGGTAGTCTACCAATTGAGCTTGCATGAGGTCTATGTTAAACTATTTATTAATAGTTGCTTATTAAGTAATTTATTATGGAAAGGTATGCAAAAAGGGGGGATACCTATAGGCTACGACTTCAGAACAAGCAGTACAGACGAGAAATAGTTATAAGGAAAAGGAGACAGCAATGCAACAATCAATGAAAACCAGAATTTTGACCCTACTTCTTGCCATCTTCATGGTGCTCAGCCTATTCCCGCCGGCATTGGCCGCCGGGACAGCAGCCCATGAAGTGGAAATAGCACCACTGCGCAGCCCTAACATCGGTGAATGGTCTCTGCGCTTGCAGGGCAACGGTCTGGGTATCGCTGCGAACGGATTTGCCCTGAGTCAAAGCGGCCCTAACCTGCCAACCGGTAATATCACCCTCGAGATTGTGGTCAGAGGTACCGCGGATCGGTTTGATGTCCGCTTTGGCGGCTCTCCGGCTACAATTTTGATCAATGAACCGATCAACGCACCGGATTGGACTACGATCACCAGAACCGTTCCCGTGGGAACACCCGGGTGGCAAACGCCGAGTGTACAAGGTTCCACCAGCGGCGGTGATGCCTTGTATATCGCCAGCATTTCGATCACGGGAGTTCCGGGCTGGAACTTCGCCAACCACGACTTTGCCTCAGGCAGCATTGACCCCCACTGGAACGCATTTGGCTGGGCGGGCAATCCCCTTGCTGCCGGCAGCGGTTGGTCTGTTGTGTCCAACATCCCTGACTTTACAGTGACGGTAGCTCCTGCGTCAACGGCCTTAGTCGGCGGCGGTACGGTGGATATCTCCCCGGAAGGGCCGCAACGGGCTGGGACACCCATGACCGTGAGCGTTCGTCCGCCAGACGGACATGAGATCGCGGCAGGCACCTTGGCAGTTTCAGGTGTGCCAAATCTCACCCCGACAGATGTGGGCGCAACATTCCCCATGCCAGTAGGCGGCGGTGAACTTTTAGTCAACGCAGTATTTACTGAACTTGACTTTAGAAGCGCTCTCGAAGCTCTTGTTGATGAGATTGATGGTCTAAACCCGGAAGACTGGTCAGACGCAAGCTGGGCAGCTCTGGATGCGCCGCTTACTGCGGCACGACTTCTGCTTGCAGACCCAGGCGCAACAACAGTCCAGTTGAGAGACGCTTATCTTGCTTTGCGCACAGCACGCAACGGCTTGGTGGGTGCGGATACGGTGGCTTTTGCTGACTTCTCCGGCAGACTGGGTGAATGGGGCAGTGCGGTTCACACATCAGTCGCAGCCGGTGGTCTTACGCTGCGCGCAACGGCTGGCGGTTCCGTACTCTACACCATCATAGAAGGTGCTGATCGTGACACACGAAATGTATATTACATCAGCATTGCCGGTAGACCTGGCGGATTTGCTCGTCACGGCCGCCCCAATGTACATTATCTTGTAGCCAACGGCTTCTTGTATGAGGCGACAGCACCCCAAGGTGTCACTGCTACACCGGAGTGGTTTGGTGCAGGTGCCGAGTCTACTGCGACGCGCTTGGATCGCGTCAGCATGGAATACTGGACAAATTGGACAGGCATGCGCCTGCGCTTAGATCAGATCGGCAACCCCGATCCGGCCGACATCAGTATTTCTTGGCAGGGCTTTAGCACTGGCTTCGCCAGCACCACACCTGCACATTTGCCGGCAGGCGGTGAAGGTTTCATGTCTCTCGGTGCGAGCTTTGACCGATATCAGGCACCGGGCGGGTATACACCAGACGAATACTTTGGACTCATCTTCAATCCGCTGATGGGCGGCGGCGGCAATATGCTCTCTGCCGGCCCTCCCACCGGTCAAGTGATGGGTTATGCCTATGTATCTTGGAGAAGCTTAGAGCCTGTGCCTGGTGTGCTTGACCTCTCAGCCGCCAGATTATATGAGTGGGACGACTATCCCACTGTGGGGCCAAATCGAGACACATGGGGCAGCCGCGGTCCGCTTTTGCAGCCCCTCGTGACAGCATACGCTGGCCGTGGGCACTATGTCCAATTGCGTATGATCATGGATCTTCCTGCAGGTCAGCGGGGGCCAGGCGGTAACTCCCCTGCAAATGCGCAGATTAACCTGATGAACCGCAGAGTGGCGGATATTCCGGCTTGGGCAATTCAAGCGATGCGCCATCAGTCCAACCGTCCGAATGACGCTTGTCCGCACAACATACCCTTTGAAGCGGACAGACGCCTCAACCTACAGGGCGTAGATGACGGTTTGTATGACAGAATGCGTAACCCGGCTGATCCTGACTATATCTTCTTCCAAGCATTCAGAGACCAACCGCTATACACGGCAACCACGCCCGCTCCTGCCGGTATCAGCGCACCCGCAACGGCAACTGTTCCAGATGGTTACTTCCGTTGTACGATTCCGAGCCCGACAGGCGGCGCGCACCTGCGTGTCTGCCCCAACGGCTGTGAACCTTACGGCCGTCCGGACTTTAGAGCTACTCCATCTCCAGGACAAGTAGCGGCTGGTTGGTTCCCCAACCAAAACTGGGGCCCGGAAGGCGTATGGTATAACTCCTACCCCGATATCTCCGGCGGCGTAGGTCTTGCACCAAGATATGACCACCATATGCTCCTCTTCTATCATGAGCGGATCATGAACACCCTGGCGGAAGCCATCGGCACACCCGGCTCTCCTTGGAACGCAGTCGCACAGGTTCAACTTGGCTCTCTCGGTCACTGGGGTGAGTGGCATAACTGGCCAACTGCGGATAAGGACACCTTCCCCAATGCGGAAGTCGCCTATCCTTTTGTGCAGCACTATATTGATGCCTTTGCCGGTATGGACAATGTGCAAATCGCCATGCGTTACGCAAACTGGATTGCCACAAAGTACGATTTGGGCATCTTCCATGATGAAGCCGCCCAAGGCTCCCATTTCTCCGTATTCAATACCGTAGCGGGCCAAAACCTGAGCGTGGATAACTTCGCGCCCAACGGTTGGGGCCGCGGTCATAACACAGGCAATACCAGTATTACCAATAATTTAAATGCCAATATGACAAATGTCCCGTCCTTTACCGGTTTGGCAAACGCGGCGGAATATGCAAACGCTGCCCGGAATCCGAACTTCTGGATGCGCGGCGGTTGGTCTGGCGGCGAATATGGAGACACCTCCGCACCGGGCCGTCCTCACGGTTGGATCATGTCTCCTAACGATCCGTCCAACGCGATGCGCGATGTGGCTCTCAGCAACGCCGCCAGCAACGCCGCGACAAACTCTATCATGCGCACCATCTATGCCTTCCGCTGGGCGAATACATCCAACTTGCTGCCCCGCGGACCACAGCCTGGTCACTCCAACCCCATCTCTGCTGCAGCACAACAAGCGCATAAGAACAACGATGCGGCATACGACAACATGGGCTATCGCTTTGTGGTGCAAGATGTGGAAGTTGACGGTATTCTTCGCCGCGGCGAGACTGTTGATGTGAGCATGGTCGTTGTCAACCGGGGTGTGGCACCCTTCCACCGCAGCTGGCCATTTGAAGTCTCTTTCATCGACCAAGCAGGCAATGTAGCACATCGCATGAACATTGACGAAGTGGACATCAGCGAGTGGATGCCGCGCCACCGTGCAATCAACAACGCACGTCCACCAGCAGATTCCTATCGCTACGCAGAGAACGCCCTTGGTGAAACTCACCGCGTCTACTACCGCAGCACGGCGTTGCTTCGTGATCTGCCGATCCGGAATCCCGGCGATCCTCACTTCATCCCTGCTCATAACGGACGCAACTATGTGGAGTTTGCTTTGGCAATCCCGACAACACTGTCCGGCGGCGAGTACACCTTGGCGATTGCGATTCTGGATCCGGTCTTGCAGGGCGGCAATCCAGGCATCCGTTTCCACAATGTGGCGACACGCCCTGACGGACGTCTGCTGCTTGAGCCCTTCGTAGTGGGCCTGTTTGAAAACGCCCGCAGATGGAACGCCACCGCTGTTGGAGAAGGTACCGTGACACCTGCAGGTTTTGCCAATCCGGGCGATCCAGTTACCATCATGGTAGACCCAAGAGTAGGCTATAGCCTTGCGGGTATTACAGTCGCCGGCGCGGGCATTGACTCTGCTACGGTTACATCCAACTTGGCTGCGCGGACGGTCACATTCCCTATGCCGGCCGGCGCGATAGACGACACGCTTGCTGTAAACGTAACGCTGACATGGTCAGAGATGCCGCCACGCACATGGCATGGAACTGTTGACGGCCTCGGAACCTTAACAGCAAGCACTGGTGAAGCTCGACCTGGCTCTGAAGCTACGCTTACGCTAAACGAAAGAAGAGGCTATGAACTCTCTGCAATCGCTGTTGCCGGTACGGGCATCGCACAAGGGAGTGTTACATACGACTTGGAGGCTCAGACGATTACTTTCCTCATGCCAGCCGGAGATGCTCCCCTTGATGTAATCGTAACACCAACTTGGGAAGAACTCCCGCCTGCATTCTTCGATCCGGGCAATTACTCTTTGAGACTGCAAGGCAATGGTGCAATCAGCTGGGATGTCAATGCCAGATTCACACCGCATCGCAGTGTTGCACTCACTGCGGCTGAGTATACGCTCACATTCTTTGCAAAAGGCAATGCAACGGGCTTCATGGTAGAAGCCGATATGTACCCGAACCGCGTCCTGTTTGTGCCTGCGCGCACGATCGACTACGATGATTGGACTGAAATCACCGTTACCGTTCCGGTTACAGTTCCCGGTGGGCATACCCTCCGACTTGTCGCATCTACCGCTGCGACCAATGACTTGTTCTTGGATGACTTCTCCTTGGTCGGTCCCGCCGGAACCAATCTATTGGCGGCAAATAACGACTTTGAAACAGGCGACTTAACCAACTGGCACAGTAATGGACAACAATCTTGGTTGGGTAATCATACCAACGCCGACAACCCTTGGTCTGTCGTTGCACCTCCGGTTCGACCAACCCACACCGTAACCGTAGATCCGGCCTCAACGGCACTGGTCGGCGGCACTGTGCAAATTACACCGGAAGGTGCGCACCCAAGGAACCTGCCTATGACGGTAACCATTACACCACCCGTGCAACAGCAAATCGTGCCTGGTTCATTGGAGATCACAGGCGTACCCTTCATCAGACTGACCGCAGACGGCGCCACATTCCCTATGCCAGCAGGCGGCGGTACGATTACAGTCAATGCGACCTTTACGGAGATCGACTACACAGAGAGACTCACCGAGCTTGTTGGGGAGCTTTCCATGCTGATATCCGGCGGAGACTTGGTTGCAGAAGACTGGACGCCTGCAAGCTGGACGCATTTTATAACAACACACGGAAACTCATACGCTTTGCTGTTTGCAAACCCAACGCTGACTCAGGTCAGAGAAGCATATTACGCTCTGCGTGAAGCGTGGGCGAGTCTGGCACCGGCTGAAGCAGCAGATCCAACGGGGATTAGCTTCACGCTTCCTGCAACGATTAGAAGAAATCAAGCTGTAACCCCTGTACTGACCGTATTGCCAGCAAACGCACTCCAAGAAGCGACCTGGACCTCCAGCAGTCCGGCACTGGCAAGTGTAGACCCGAATACTGGTGCGGTCACCGCGCGTGCTACAAGCGGCACTGTCGTCATCACTGCAACCACGCTCTGCGGGAACTTCAGACACAGTGTGACAGTTCGCCTCTCTGCCTAATCTTCAACAGCCTTGATGATAAAAAAACCATTTGAAAAAGATTTTGGCTGAAAGTGCCTAGACATTAGAAGTACTAAGAGACAGCTGCAAAGGGTCGAGCATACTGCTCGGCCCTTTGTGTTTGTCCGCTCCAATTATACTGTAGGCTGCATCTGCTTAGTCCCAACTACCAGTCCTTCCCCGGTATAAGGCTTGCCGTTTACAGTGATCTTATCACCCTCGACGCAGATTTGGAGTCCCTTCCAATCCACGGTATAAGCCTTCAGCCTTGTGGGAAGATTTGGCTCAATATAGAGCTTTCCGTCCCGCAGGCGGAGTCCTAGGAGTTCCTCCATGGCAACACGCCAATACCAAGCGGACGCCCCCGTGTACCATGTCCAGCCGGCGCGGCCTAAATGTTGCTTATTTGCGTAAACATCTGCCGCCAAGACATACGGCTCACCTCGGTAGACCTTCGTATCATGTTCTGCCGGAAGCATGGCGTGGAGCATGTCAAAGCCCAAATCCGGGAGTCCCGCTTTGAAGGCTCCCATGGCAAGCCAGAGGCAACCGTGGGTGTATTGTCCACCGTTTTCGCGGAGTCCCGGTGCGTATCCTCGGATATAGCCGGGATTTGTCTCACCCCTTGAGAAGGCGGGGTCAAAGAGGCGGACAAGCTTTGCCTCTCGGTCAAACAGGCGCTCACTTGCTGTGAGGATTGCATGACGCACACGCTTTGGATCGCTGTGCCGTGTCATGGCGGCAAAGCCTTGGGCGATGGCATCTATTTGGCACTCCTCATCGTCTTTGGAGCCGAGGGTTTTGCCGTTGTCGTAGTAGCCGCGAAGATACCAATCCCCATCCCATGCCTGGTTTGCGGCTTTGCCGAAGTGTTCCGCCTCGCGGGCGTAGCGATCGGCATCGCCTTCGCCAAGTTGGGTACAGAGTGCTGAGAATCGCTCCAACACATGGGCTAGGAACCAGCTGAGCCAAACGCTCTCGCCGCTGCCGCCTGCTCCCACTAGATTCATGCCGTCATTCCAGTCCCCCGTTCCCATGAGCGCCAGTCCATGGGTTCCTGTTCCTCGTCGGATTGTTAAATCTAGAGCACGCTCAGCATGTTGAAACATGGTCTGATTGAGTTCACTTATGATTGGAGATTCGTACCGCTCATGCTCACCATCCTCCAGGATGGGCGAGCGGATATAGGAAGTAAGCTCGTGACAGATGCTCGCATCCCCTGTCTTTTCCACGTACTCGCAGAGGACATATGGCAAGAAAAGCAGATCATCACTGCAACGTGTGCGGACCCCTTTGTCTGCTGTCCCCGCAATTCCTGATGGATGCCACCAGTGTTGGACATCGCCCTCTTCAAACTGATGGGCGGCGGCCTGCTTGAGGATATCTTTCGTCACCTCCGGTGCCACCGGGATCAGAGCTGTCACATCTTGCAGTTGGTCGCGAAATCCATAGGCACCGCCTGATTGATAGACGGAGCTTCTCCCCATCACACGGCAGGCGAGAGATTGGTACAAAGCCCAGCCGGACAAGAAGTGGTCGAGAGACTCTATGCCCGTTTGCACACGGATGCCGCCGATACGGTCACGCCACCATGTGCGCGTCTGCTCTAGGACAGTCCTGGCATTGTCCGGATTTGTGAGCGGGAGAAGATCATGCAGACTTGCTGTCCCTGTGACGATTGCCATCTGATCAGCACTTGGATAGACAGCGTAAAAGCAGGGGTCAAGTCCCGCTCCTGACCTGCGATCTAAGGTGCGTCTTGCCCAAGAATGGCGGTCACAGGTGTAGCCCTCCGGTTCTGTGTTTGCCGCAAGACTTACGGTCAGACCGGGAAACTCGCCGTTTGAGCCGTTTTGGGCGCTGAGTCCTTGTCCTTGGGCGGTGGTCACCACATAGGCACGGTTTTTGTCATCTACACCTAAGACCAGCTCTGCAAAATAGGCAATCTTGTCCGTCGGGCGCAGATTTCCCTCCACCAGAAACACCCGCGCATCCACATCAGGCGGCACAAAGGCAGTTAGGGTGATTTGACTTTCATCTATCGCTTTCTCCCAGCGAGCAAAGCCGAAGCCGTAGGTGATGGTGCAGTCTAAGCCATCCGTGTCAGCAAATAGGGAGATTTCACGACCATCCCGTAAAAGCGTAAGATGCTCTGCGCCTCTTGTCTCTAGCGTGTCGTTGCGCCAAGGAGTGATCTTGTTCTCCCTCGCATTGATCTGCCACATGTGACCTGTGCCGCTGTCGGTTGCGATATAGCCGTAGCGGTCGTTTGCCAGCATATGACTCCATGTGTTGGGCGGGAGGCCGTTTTTGGTTTCGATAACGACTGCATTTTCTTGGTCATAATGGTAGGCGGGGAGATTGTTTTGGGTGTAAGATGCGGGCGGCCGGGGGCGGTCGCCCCTACAGGGCGGGGATTTGTCTCTTTCGCTGCGCACCTCCGTTCCATCCTTGTCATAGACTAGGGCGGAGGCCGCCAGGATCGCAATCCAGTCGCTGCTGTCATCTATGAGATGGATGCCGCCCCGTGCACCTTTGGCGGATTCCAGTCCCATGTCTCGGAGCAGATCGTGCACATCTGTGTGGATGGGACGGCGATAGTCACCGCTGTCGGCTATGAGGAAGACAAGGTCATATTGCAGACCGCATTGGTGCAAAAATCTGTGCCGCCGGATGAGCCGCTCCGCTAACTCGGATGCTCCATCCCCTCCCAGTTCCAATGTGACGAGCGGAAGATCGCCGGAAATGCCGTGCACCCACAAGTCGCGCTGACCGCCGGATTGGGGCGTGATGTGTTTGCCGCGCTCGGCACTTCCCGTAAAGGGATAGATGAGGGCGGATATGGTCGCCATTGCTTCAGTGATATCCTCATGACTGAGCCCCAAGGTCTCTGCACGCTGCTCAGTGAATCGCTCTGTCCCCGCGTATTTCCCGGGTGATGCGATTCTTCGAGCAGCTTCGACGGTTTCCCTTCGTCCCTTCCCCACGGCGAGAGCAAATGTGACAGATTCCGCCTCCCCTGCTTGAATTTCCAGCGGGATGCGGGTGAAGGTGCAGGGGTCTAGGACGGTGCCTTGGGTCTGCGGATCGCCTGCAAGGCGATCCCTACGGATGACGGCATATAGGTCGGAACGTCCGAGGACTGCCTCGCGGGATGTGTCGAACTGTAGGGGCGGCATTCTGCCGCCCGCAGGCGATGTTTCCCCATTTGCGGGTGGGCTGACCCCGCCCCTACGATGTGCAGTGAAGGCGAGGTAAGATTCAGGGCGTACACCGTTGCTGCGGCGGCGGACTAGGGCGGTCTGCGGATGTTGATGGGTCTGGACAGACACTAGGTCTGCCCCTACGAGTTCGGTTTCCATCGATAGTTTCGAGAAGGCTGGGTGGGCAAAGTAGTCTGCGGGGGGCGCTAAGGCGGGTTCGGTGTAGCAGATGAGTTCGCCCTGAATCGTCTGCTCTCCTCTATTCTTCAAGGTAATTGTACGTACCTCGCCCAGTTCATCGGGCGGGACTGTGATGCAGATCTCGCTCTCCAGCCCCGGACGGCTCATGGATAATTCTGCCCTATCGCCTGTGAACCGGGCTTTGTGCCGGGCTTCTGGGTCGAAGTCCGGAGCTGCTTGGAGGGGATAGATGTCATCGCCGACTTTCCAGTAGAATCCTATGCCCTGCACCTGTCCGTCTTGGCGCGGCTCAAAGCGCGTCACCATGGTCTCCCCTGCCATACTGCGGGCATGGCCGGTCTCACTCACGATCACATTGTAGGCACCGTTCGAGAGTACCGTCATTGCCGGACGGAAGATGTCTTGCTGGGTGTACTCCACAGACCAGCCATCTCCTGTCAGGCGTTTCGGCTTCTCCGGCACCTCGCGGGGGGGATTGCGTAGGACAACTGCGCCGATTGGAACTTTTTCTTGCAAGAGTTCCCGATATGCCGACATGGCCCGGTCACGCATGAAGCGATCTTGCATGGCGTTGTCTGTGAGCACATTGCTGATTGCCAGCAGACTCATGCCCAGATGGTGCACCATGAAGGTGCGCACCATCTGGCAGTCGCTTCCGGCGCGGCGTGTGGGGGTGAAATCCAGGGCTTCGTAGAAGCCGTATTTGCCTCGTGCGCCGTATCGTTCTAAACGTCGGAGGTTTTGGATGGAACCCTGCAAATCCAGTGGGAGCGCTAGGAAGGTGGAGTATGGGCTGACTACGGTTTCTCTATCCTGACCTCTTTTCAGCGCCAATCGCTGAACGCCGTGGGCTTTGTAGCTGTAGTTGAGGGCTGGGTCGAAGGCGTAAAAGGCGCTCTCGGATATGCCCCAGGGGGTACTGCGCTTCTTTTGGGCATGGATGCAGAATTTGGAGCTCTCGTAGAGCAGGCTGTCTTTGTAGCAGGGCATGAGCAAATTGCTCATTAGATATTCAAACATCGTGCCAGACCAAGACACCATACCGCTGTATTTATCCTGATTTACAAGGGAACGCCCCAATCTGCGCCAATGACGCGGCTCTACATCGCCTCTGGCAATGGCGATATAGCTGGTCTGCCTGGCTTCGGAGGCGAGGAGATCATACCAGCCCTCTGTTGGGGCGTTTTTTTCTAAATCCCAGCCGATGTGGAAGAGACCGCGCTTTTTGTCGTACAGCTTGTCGAAGCCCATGTCCTGAAACAAACGATCTGCTCTTTGGGCAAGCTCAATTTGTCCCATTTCATAGAGTCCCTCACGCAAGACAAGCAGGCAACCGGACAGATTGCCGCTGTCCACCGCTGAAACGTATATGGGGCGCAGAGGTTTTAAGCTTCGCGTGTCGTACCAGTTGTAAAGATGTCCATTCCACTTGGACATGCGCTCCATGGTGGCAAGCATGTTCTCGATGATGCCCAATGCTTTGTGCTTTGTGGTGATGCCTAAGTCCATTGCAGAGAGTGCTGAAAGGAGGGCGAGTCCGATGTTGGTGGGGCTTGTCCGATGGGCAACACCTGCCGCGGGCTGTTCTTGCCAGTTATCCGGCGGGAGGTAGTGATCTTCAGGACCAATGAAGTCTTCAAAATAGCGCCAGATATCGGCAGCCTGGGCAAGCAAATAATTCTTGTCTGCATCTGTCACAGTCTGCTTTTCCTGCCGCTCTCGACTGAGACGCAGGGCGTAGAGAGGTGAGAGCAGCCATAAGATGCCGACTATCACTTTCAGCGGCGTGTTTGAGAGAAAAATCGCCCCCAGAGCGACAAGCACCGCCGAAAACATTTTGTAGTAGTGGTGGAACACACCTGTCCCGGTCTTTGCTTCTGCATCTGCCGAAGTGACCCAGGCGAGCATGTTGCGCTTTGTCACATACATCCGCCAGAGGGCGGTCATGGCACCGCTTAGGGTGATATACGCATGATAAGGTAGAAAGAGAAGGCAACTCACTGTCTCTAGAAATCCACCGGTAAATCCTGCAATGATGGTGGAATGATAGCGCACACGGCTATTCTCCTCCCGTCGAAATACGCGCTCGGCAGAGGAGATGAGTAAGCCCGACAAGGGCGAGAGCACCGCCACAACACCTGCCCAAAACAGACTTCTGGTAGAAATGAGCATGGCGGCTAAGAGCGCCAGCATGGTAAAAGTCGGTACCATGCTACGTCTGAGATTGTCAAATATCTTCCAGCGGTTCACCAGATTCAAAGGGTTTTTCACCCGACTTCCATCTGCACGGCGCACTTTGCCGCCCAGCCATGCCGCAGACTGCCAGTCACCCCGTGTCCAGCGGTGCATGCGCGTGAAGTAGCTGAGCACCTTGTATGGGTAGCCGTCTGTCAGCTCCACATCTCCCAAGTACGCCGCTTTCAGATAGGCACCCTCCAACAGATCGTGGGACAAGATGCGGTTTTCCGGAAAGGTTTGATCTAAGCATAGAGAAAAGGCACGGATATCGAAAATTCCCTTTCCGGTAAAGGAACCCTCGCCGAAGAGGTCTTGGTATACATCAGATGCCGCTGAACCGTATGGATCGATCCCGCCCTGCCCTGCGAAAATCCGTGTGAAGTCTGAACGACCTGCCGCTTTCAAATCCACACCAATGCGCGGCTGCAAAAGGGCTGTACCCTCTCGCACGATACCTGCGTCTTCATCAATGACAGGGGTGTTCAGCGGATGGAGCATGGCACCAATCATCTCGCGCGCAGAGCCTACGTTGAGGCGCGTGTCTGCGTCTAATGTGATGAGATAGTGTACCCCTGTCAGTTGCAGTTTTGATGCCGCCCTTACTTGCAAACTACTTTCTTTCCCTGTAAGCAGACGTGTCAATTCCAAGATCGCACCGCGTTTGCGCTCCCAACCCATATAGCGCTTGCTTTGTGGATTATAGACGCGCGGACGGTGGAATAGCAGAAATGTTGCATTGTATTTTTTGTTAAGCCCTTCCAGAGCCGCAGTTGTTTGATTGATCCATCCCCCTGCGTCCTCCAGCAGAGCGTGTTCTGACTCCGGAAGATCGGCAAGGAGTCCAAAAATCAAATTCTGCCCACAGTTCCGGTTGGCGAGATAGTACTCTTCCAAACGCGCCGCACTTTCCGCACCGGCGCGTTCGCTGTCCAGGAGCATGGAGATCACACAAAGGGTCCGTCCCTCAGGCGGCACACCCTCTTTGAGAGACAGGCGCGGGATATGGCGTGGGCAGATATTTTTGATCACAAGAAAATCTGCCAGATTTTTGACGATCTCTGAGATTGGCACCACCAAAAGTGCTGCCACCAAGACACTGCGCAGAAGCGCACCCACAAAGAGTGCGAGAAAAATGCTCCCCACTGTGATGGCACCAATATACACACTACCGCGCCGTTCTCGCTTTGTCTCTCCAAGCGGATGGGTGAAGAGGTAATAGCCCACATGTCCGCTCTTTCCATCACCTGCCTCGGCAAGCTCTAACACCTGACTTGCCACCTCATGTTCTTCTATCTTGTGCTGTCTTGCCAGATGGGATACTTGCCTGCGATATCGTCTGCGGGTCTCTTCATCCATATGGGTATAGACACCCGCCGGGTCAAGGCGCAAAATCTGCTCGGTTTTGCTAATCTCATCCAGGTCTTCTCGCATATCCAAACTCGCCAGTAGACGCAGGGATGTAAACACCCGATTCATCTCATCTGCCAGACCCTCTATTTCCTCGCCCTTTAGATTTTTGACGAAATGCTTCAGCCTTGTTATCAGCGCGGCTTGCAAGGCGGGGATCGTGAGACTCACCTCTCGCTCACTGAGGGGACAGGTCTCTTGCACACCATCGAAGAACGCGCCGATTCGCGGCGGTGTCACCTCTCCTGCACAGATTTCTACTAATGTGTATGCCAAGACAAGCAGGCGTGTGCCATCCGGTACACACTGCAACTTTGGAACCCCTTGAAACTTCTCTGCTGCATCCTTCCCCTCGCGCTCGGCGATGTACCAATTGTCTAGGAGCCACTCTGCCTCACGGGGAACACTTCCCTGTTCCTTTGTAAGCTCCATTGCTTTCTTGTGGTAGACTCTGATTGCCCGCAAATCTGCCAAAATCCGCCGCGCTTCCCGTCTGCCGTGGGTGTACCCGCTTAGGCGCAGTTCTCCCGCTATCTCGCGACCGGCTTCTGTCAAGGTGGTGCGTAAATTGTCAAGTTTTTCTTCCATGGGATGCTCCTCTTTGCCAAAAGGCAGATATCCTGGGTATTTTCCCCTCAAATACCTAGAAATATTCACTTGACAAATGGGCGATAAGCGCGTAAAATAATCAAATATAAAGTGTTTTCCCTTTACACGGAGGTGCCGCAATGGAAAAGCAAACCGTAGAGATGGCGCTTTTGCTTGACTTTTTTGGTGAATTGCTCACGGAGAAACAGCGATATTATATGGAACTCTATTATAATGAAGACTTCTCTTTAGCAGAGATCGCCGATTTAGGCGCTATTACGCCACAAGGTGTGCGGGATGCAATTCTACGCGGCGAAACCACACTGCGAGAGATAGAAGAGAAAACCGGGCTTATGGCGCGAAGTCATCAGATAGCAGACACTGCCAGTCGCATTGCAGAAACACTCAAAGAAATTGAAGCTCGCACTCAAACAGCGGATTTGGCTCCCCTATTTGAAGCGATTTACCGTGATTTAGACACATTAGGCTAGGAGGTACTCGTATGGCTTTTGAAAATTTAGCGGATAAGTTAAACGCCACCTTTAAGAAGTTGCGCGGCAAAGGTCGCTTGCATGAGTCAGACATCAAAGAAGCCATGCGGGACGTGCGTCTGGCGCTCCTTGAGGCAGATGTCAACTTTAAAGTTGTCAAAGACTTCGTAAAAACCGTTAGCGAACGGGCTAATGGCGCGGATGTGTTGGAGAGTTTGACTCCGGCGCAGATGGTCATTAAAATCGTCAACGAAGAACTCACAGCACTGATGGGCAGTGAGAACGCAAAGATCAATATGGGTTCTACCTCTCCCTCTATTGTGATGATGGTGGGCTTGCAGGGTGCGGGTAAAACAACAAATACAGCAAAACTTGCAGCCCTTATGCGGAGCCAAAACGGCAAACGTCCGCTGCTCGTCGCCTGTGATATCTATCGCCCCGCTGCGATTAAACAGCTTGAAACTGTGGGCGCGCAACTAAATATCCCTGTGTTCCAGATGGGACAGGCAAACCCGGTGGACATCGCAAAGGCAGCCATTGCACATGCGAAAAAGCATGGCAATGACATCGTGTTTCTCGACACCGCCGGACGGCTTCACATTGATGAAGCACTGATGGCAGAACTGAAACATGTCAAAGCCGCCGTAAATCCCTCTGAAATCCTACTGGTTGTGGATGCCATGACCGGACAAGACGCGGTGAGTGCCGCTTCTTCTTTTAACGAGGCACTGGGCATTGACGGTGTTGTCCTCACTAAAACAGATGGGGATGCACGTGGCGGTGCCGCTCTTTCAGTCAAAGCTGTCACCGGAAAACCGATCAAATTTATCGGTACAGGTGAGAAGCTTGACCAGATCGAACCGTTCCATCCGGATCGGATGGCATCTCGCATTCTGGGCATGGGCGATGTGCTCACCTTGATCGAGAAAGCGGAACAAGCTTTTGATGAAAAGAAAGCGGAACAGCTCGCGGAACGGCTTTCTCAAAACAAGTTTACACTCACTGATTACTACGATCAGTTGATTCAACTCCGCTCCATGGGCGGGATCTCCGAGCTCGCTGGGATGATACCCGGCATGGATGCAAAAGCGCTATCAGGCGTGACTGTGGATGAATCTATGCTCACCCGCACAGAGGCGATTATCCTCTCCATGACACCCTTTGAGCGGGAGAACCCCTCTTGCCTCGCTTCCAGCCGCAAAAAGCGGGTTGCACGGGGTGCTGGGGTTGAGGTTGTGGATATCAACCGGCTCCTCAAACAGTTTGAGATGATGCAGACCATGGCAAAGCAAATGTCCGGCAAAAATGCAGCACGTATGATGAAACGCGGCGGCAAGGGCGGCGGTTTGCTTGGTGGACTTGGTAATTTGTTTGGGTAGGATGCAACAGCGCTTTTGACCTAGGCTCCTTTTCCAAAGGAGCTGTCCGCGAAGCGGACTGAGGATTGTCCTTACGCTTTGCTTGCACTTACTGTGGTTTATTGCAGGTGTAGAAATCCGACCTTAGGCTTCGCCTGCCACCTCCTTTGGAAAAGGAGGCTTTTAGGAACAATATCCCCTATAACCCTTGGGCTAACATACTGGTTCCAGTATTAGCTATATACTACTAAAATTCCAGGAGGTGAATGTGAGATGGTAAAGATTAGACTACGCAGAATGGGTGCCAAAAAGCGTCCGTTCTACCGCATCGTTGTGGCGGATTCTCGCAGTCCGCGTGACGGGCGTTCGATTGAAGAGGTTGGCACGTATAACCCGCTGACAGATCCGGCTGAGGTCACTGTCAAAGTTGATCGCGTGCAAGAGTGGATCAAAAACGGCGCACAGCCGACTGAAACAGTCCGCGCTCTGCTTAAAAAAGCCGGCGCACTGTAAGGGGGTCGCGAGAAATGAAAGAACTCCTCATTTATATCGCGCAAAACTTGGTGGACAAGCCTGAGGAAGTACAGGTGACCGAAATCGAAGGCAACGGCGAGACAACCTTTGAGCTACGTGTCGCCCAGTCTGATATGGGTAAGGTCATCGGCCGCCAAGGTCGAATCGCCAAGGAGATTCGCTCGCTGATGCGCTCTGTCGCTCAGAGACAGGGCAAGCGGATTTCCGTTGACATTGTGGACTAATTTCAATTTTCAAAGGGTGAGCGCTTGTTGCTTGCCCTTTCTTACTATGGAGAACTATATGAAAAAAGAGTATTTAGAAGCAGGAAAAATTGTAAATACCCATGGCGTGCGGGGCGAGGTCAAGATCATGCCCTGGGCGGATTCTGCGGCGTTTTTGCAGGAGTTTGAGACCCTGTATATTGATGATGCACCTGTGAAGCTTTTGTCCTCTCGGGTACACAAGAATGCTTTGATTGCGATATTAGAAGGTGTCTCCGATATTGAATCGGCGATTGCTTTGAAAAATAAGCTTGTCTATATCCATCGTGAGGATGCGGAGCTGCCAGAGGGAGACTTTTTTATCCAGGATATCCTAGGCTTCCCTGTTGTGGATGAGGATGGGGTAAATATCGGGACTCTCAAGGAAATCCTCCCCCGTCCGGGCGGGGATGTGTATGTGGTTGTTTCCGAAGATGGCACAGAGCGGCTGATCCCGGACGTGCCGGCGTTTATGTTGGAGAAGAATCTGGACACAGGTTTCATCCGCGTGCGGCTGATTGAGGGATTGTAGGATGGTCATCGACATTCTCACCCTCTTTCCTGAGATGTTTGAAGCACCTCTGGGCAAGAGCATCATCGGACGGGCGGCGGACAAGGGGCTCCTCGCCATTCGTACCCATCAGATTCGGGATTTTACCACCAATCGGCAAAATCAGGTGGATGACTATCCCTATGGGGGCGGGCGGGGCTGTGTCATGACGGCGCAGCCTTTGCACAGCGCTTGGGAACACGCGCAATCTCTTGCGGACTGCCGGACTCGGACGATTTACTTTTCCCCGCGCGGGCGTGTGTTCACGCAAACAGATGCCATCCGCTTATCGCGGGAGTATGACCGTTTGATCCTAGTCTGCGGACATTATGAGGGCGTAGATCAGCGCTTCATTGACACCTGTGTAGACGACGAAATCTCTCTGGGCGATTTCGTCCTCACCGGAGGGGAAATCCCCGCCATGGCACTTGCGGACGCAGTTTGCCGCCTTGTCCCCGGCGTACTGGCGGATGAGAGTTGTTTCACCAACGAAAGCCATTGGGCGGGACTTTTAGAGCATCCACACTATTCCCGTCCGGATGTCTGGGCAGGACTTGAGGTGCCGGAAGTGTTACGCGGCGGTGACCACAGCGCCATCGAAGCCTGGCGGCGGAAACAGGCGTTTTTGACTACCTTGCAATGTCGTCCGGATATGTTTGAAACGCTGCTATTCTCGCGCGGGGACTTGAAACTCCTTGGAGAACTGCGTGATGAGACGGAGGATGTCTCTGTCCGCTCCGCACTCTCAATGTTCCACACAGGACGGATTACCGTGCGTGAGACAAGCGAACGAGATACAAAAGGACTCTCCAAACTATTTGACCATCCGGCGGCATATATCGCTTCTCTCGCTGATTCGGGGATCAGAGATTTCTCCATCTACGCTGACGATCACGGCTTCTGCGGACATATATGGGTTCGTGCGGGGCAGCAAGTTGCGCTGCTTGAAATGCAGGTTCTGCCCCACGCACAGGGTAAAGGGATTGACACCTTTGCTGTGGCACATGTTTTAGATGCTCTCTTTGCTGCGGATAGCTTGGAATCCTGTGTGGTGACTACAGAACTCCCAGCAGATTTGGTGCGGCGCATTGGGTTTTTGCCAAATGAGGCGGGGATATACACGCTCTCGCGGGAAGCTTGGCTGAGCAGGCGATAATTTATCGTTGAAACAAGACGACCTGTTGTCACAGACAATAGGAACACTTTTGAGAAATTGCTTGTAATCCTTGAATTTACACACTTTAGCAAGAACCAGACAGCCAGTAGACGCTATAAGAATAAAGAGGTGATCAATAAATTTACTGTGAGCATTGCTGTGAATATAGCAGGATTAAATATCTCAACAGAATAAAGAGTATATCTTGCTCCTCTATCTAAAATCAAAAATATAATCTATGTCAAATAAGGCCAAGAGTGTAAAAACTCTTGGCCTTACTTGTTGCCCGTACAGTCCTGCTTTTAAGAAGCGTAACTATCTCTTGGAGAATTTCGGGTGATGGAATTGCAGGGGTTGTGGCGGTTTTTGTGTCATGCGTGCAGTTAAATTCTAAGGAGACGATCAGTATGAAAGTTTGGAGCGACTATAGCCTGTCATTTCTTCCCTGTCTTCTGCCGTCTATCCCGGTACCCGATCCACAGGGTGCCGCCTGAAAGGGAGAGACCCAGAACCAGATAGCGAATCCACATCCATATATCACGACTATCGCCGGTTTGCGGACTCAGCGGCCGAGAAGCAATGGGTTCTCCAGGCACCGGTGGTCTTGGTTGCGCCGGTGGTTGTGGAGGCTCAGGCGGGTTTGGCGGTACTGGTGGTTCCGGTGGATTCGGAGGTTCGGGTGGTTGCGGTGGCTCTGGTGGAGTAGGTGGCACCGGCGGAGTGGGTGGCACTGGTGGGGTGATGGGGGTATAGGTGTTCGTAATGGTGAGCGTTACCCCTGTGACAATATCCGTAGACAACACCTCTAGCCGGATTGGCAACTGCGGAGACACCACGCAGGTATAGTTTGCGAGAGTGTAGTTTGTCTCAGTGATGAAATATGTCCCAGCTTGGATGTCTTGCAGGACAAGGCCCCCTGCACGCAGCACATCTGTCAGGCCATAGCTTGTTTGCACACCAAGCGGGTCTGTAATCACAATCTGGAAGTTCGGTAAATATTGTTGTACTGCGGCATTTGAGAGCCCGACGAACTGTTTCTGCACAAGCAAGTTACCCGCCGCATAGGTAGAGGGGACGTTTACAACGGAGATAAAGTCAGAAACGCTGTTTATTGTTCCTCCGAGGGTTGCTTCCGCCGCACTGATCCATGTGGGATCAATTCCGGGATTAATGGTGAAGAAAGTTTGGTTATTCGGTGCAACGTAGCCTGTCGGCGGTGCGGTTTCCACCAACATAAACACAAAGTTGTATGTAGTGTTAATCCAGTCATCATCGAAGACTGCCATACCGTTTGCATCGGTGACCACGTCCCCGACCTTGTAGAAAGTTTGTCCGCCTACTGTTGTCGTTTCTGTCAAATCAGAGGGGCCGGTATAGCTCGGCAACTCAGTCAGGTACAAGCTGAATGCCGCACCTGGGAGGTTATTCCCTTGATTGTCTTTTTTGAACACACGGAGTGTTAGTTTGCTGGCATCTGCACCAACCACCGTTTCACCCACGACATAGTTTCCGTTTTGTGCGCCGCTGGTGAGATCGTAAATGCTGATGCTGTTACTGATCGTGCCTGCGGTGCCCTTGGGAAGTGTGACCAGTGCGTCGTATGTGATCTTGACTGGTGTTCCGTTTGGAATCACAAAGTCAACCACTGTACCACTCTGCACATTCACGCTCCAGGGCAGACTATAGGTATTAAAGTTGATGGGTGTCTGTGGGATCCAGTTCCCATCCCACACGGTGTCTGTTCCGACAGTAATAGGTGTCTGGGTGTAAAACTGAATCGTGTCGGTGTAGAGCATCAGATTGGACAGCACGTCTTGGGCAATCACAATCGCCGGTGCCGATCCGCCCGCCGGCGCAAACTGGATGCTGCCGTCGGGATTGATGATGATTGTTACGTGGATTAAATCAGAACCCGGCTGTGAGGGTGTCATGGTTTTATTGATTGGAGGCGGGCCATAGGTGACAGTCGTGCTGTTTTCAAAGGTACATTGCCCCGGATTTACCGCGATAGAGGCGGTATTTGTTAATGCAGATGGGGTCAGCACGCCCCCTGGCGGCGGGATGTATGCCGATTCTAAATACAGCTGATAGTGGACTGTGAAATCACTGCCTACAGCGAACCAGTTTGCCGGACCAAAGCTTGAAAAGTCTACGGTGAGTGTGTTGCCGACCACATTCACATTGGTGTCAGGCACCATGATGGTGCTGCCACCCACTACCACATAGAAGGAATCCGGCATATACGTCATTCTGCTGTCAAAGGTATCTGTAAAGATCGGTGTATTTCCTGCCGGAAGTAGGGGTGTCGGTCTATTCAGCGAATAGCCGCCTCTGATGGTCACGGTGTAGTCAAACAGGCTCGGATCGGCCGAGGCCTGACCTGTTTTGAAGATGGGCCAATAGTCGGCGGTATTCTGTCCGCCTACATCGTTGACACCCCACACGAAGGAACCTGGGCTGTTGACCAAGTAGGCCGCATTTTGCAAGGAAGTGCCATAGGTGGCTTGTAGCGCTGTGATCGCAGAATCAGGGATTGCGACCTGATATTGGATGAGTATCGTCACAGCCTCGTTATACGGCCAGCCGATCAGCCCGCTTCCGCCCAGTTGCGTGGGTAGTTCAGTCATGCCAAAGAAGATCGCCCAGGTGTTGGTATTGCCCGCTGAAGCTGGCACTGGGCCATAGTATTGGAAAGCAGGAATGAGGGGCGGATCTGCCGGGTTGGCGGGTGTCGCCGAAATGGAAAAGTTGTTGATGTTTGCTGTAAAGTCATTGGTTACAGGAATGCCGCCGGGAAAAAGCCCCAAGTCGTCGATGAGCCAGAGCGGCTGCCCCAATAGCCCCGCGGGTATATTCACTACGATTGTATAGTCCACATAGTATCCATTGCCCGGCGTACCGCAGATACCGGATGAAGTTTTCTGGAGGATGCCTCCATACCCGGGCGGGATAAGAGGAACAGTCCCGGTGGCACTGTAGTCATTGCCTAATCCGTCTCCAAAATCGACACGGTTGGTATACGTAATGGGCGGCTGACCCGTAGTGGGCGGGTTGTTAATCTGGGTGTAAAACACGATTTGAATTTGGTAGACTCCGCCTGCGGGTGTCCCGTTCAATCCAACACCAGGTACAAGGAGTGTAAACCCAGTATCCGTTGCGTTTGGTACAATGCCCGCTGTGCCACCATCCTGCGTCACAGAGTTTGAGGAATTATCGAAGTAGGTGACGGCAATATCCGCCAAATTTGACGGGAGCACCAGACCGGAGCCCAATGCATCGGTAATTGTGCCGCCATTAAGCTGCGTTGTGAGGCCGTCGCCGATGGTGATGGTCCATTCGAGTCTATAGAAGGGACTGCTTTCATCTGGCGGAACAAGCGCTCCGGTTTTTGTAATGGGGAATGTTTTTTCCACATAGTCTGTACTTGTATCTTGTTCCGTATCCGTCTGTCCGTCTGACCCGGAACCATTGACCGCGACCAGATTCTGCACCATAAACTGGTATTGCAAGGAGCCGGGGACAAGTCCCGGGTTGTTTGCGATAAACTGTTTCAGGTCAAGAGAATACCGGATGACGATCGAGTCGCCCGTGTTAAGCGTTTCAGCAAAGGTGTAAGAAAACATATTGTACGGCGCATTCGTCCAAGTAACACCCATGGGCATCTCACTGCCGAGCGTGCCGCCGATATCGGCCTCATACATGGGGCTTGAGAACGCGTTAGGTGTGTTGTTGAAGGTGTTACTTCCGGCAATAACCGGAGCATCGTCCAATATGATGTTCGAGACTGGCCCATTGAGTGCTGTAATTGTAATCATGTAGTGGATGACTTCCGTTTCGGGGTCATAGCTGGAAGTTTTGTCAGCGGTGAACCCCATGGGCGGGTCAACGGGCTGAACAGCGATAAAGCCCAAGTTGCCGTCACCAGCCATGAGCACTGCGGAAATGTCGAGGGTGATGGTCACGTTGGTGTAGTTGTCCACATAATTGATCCCCGGCGTTGCGTTCCCGTCCTGATCAACATCCAAAAAGGTCATAGAGACGAGACCGCCGGTGTCGATTGTGTAATAGCCTACAACGACATTATTTGCGTTGTAAATCGGAGTTGATGGAATGGCAACCGGAATCGAAAGCCCGCTTGGAAGCTGATAGGTCATAGGCGCGGAGCTATCCATCTGCCACTCTGTCGATTCTGCAAAGGTAATCCTGAATTCATAGGACTTGCCGATATAGGCGGTGTCCCCAGGCATGACCTGTGTGGGCGGCGTTGTACTCATGTCCCACATGGTGACACCAGTGAGAAAGTTCGTCAGATCATTGCTGACGGACAAGAGCATGAGCCCTTCGGCGGCCATTGCCATGCCCATCGGTACAGGCAAAATACCGATCACTACCCCATTGCCGAAATTCAGATTGCTGACATCTTCCGTAAGTGTGGCGGCAATCTCAAGCGTAAAGCTCACGTCAATAGGGTCTAGATAGGTGGCATTGCCAAACCGCAGAGTGAGAAGCCCGGCGGCATCTATCGAATACCGACCAATGATTGCGCGGTTCAAATCACGAATTGGCATCCCTTGGATTGCCTCAGTCACAAGCCCGCGGGGAAGCTTATATTCCAGCAATCCATCGTCATTATAGACGAGTTGCATCCGCGCTGTTTCCACAAACTCGATTGTGAATTGATACGGAGTACCCGGGATGAGGGGCTCGACTCTGGGATTAATCAGTATTGGTGTACTCTGGTATAAGTCAAATATTGTAACACGCCGGACAAAGTTCCGTAAATCCGAGCTGTAGATCGCCTCATCGGTTTCTTCTTCCACTTCCGGCTCAGTGGCTATGTCATCATCCGAATCTGTTGTGTCTGCGATGTTCTCTGCCTCTGACGGCGGAACTGTAGGGTCGGTGGTTTCAGTTGTTTGGTCTGTTTCATCTTCTGGTGGTGTGGCGGGTGTGTTGTCTGAATCCGGTGTACTGTCGGTCTCCTTTTCGGCTTCTTCTGTCACAGCGGGCATATTGCTTTGCCTTTGGGTGTCGTCTGCTTCCACAGTATCTACAACTGTTGTAGCAGTGTCGTCATACGTCTCGGCTAAAGCAAAGCCGGACGCAAACGGCGTAGCAGACATAACTACTGTAATTACAAGAAAAATTGCAATCGTTTTTCTAGTTCGCGTACTTAACATGATGCCACCTCCTTGTCCAAATACTCCAAAGCAATGGTTTGCAAAAGCGAGCCCTCTCCTAATACGCCCGCCAAAGGAATCGACAAATATGTTCGTCAAGTTTTACACTTCAACTTCCTCGATCTCAACTTCCACGTTGCCGCCGTCAATTGCGTCTAACGCGTCTATCTCAGCCTGTGCCTCAATCGCCGCAGTTTCGTCTGCACGCACTGCGTCGGCCTCAGCCTCCACTTCGATGACCGTTCCCTTCAACTCTTTCGGCGGTCCGTTCCCGTCAGTCAGCGCTTTCACCCGCACCTCATCATAGAACCCAGCCAAGGTTGTGTAGTAGTATGGGCCGACATATACAACATACAAAATGCCGAGCGTCAGCACAGACAACACAAACCAGCCGATGAAGCTGAGCACGAGCACAAACAGTTTTTTCTTATTTCCAGCCATCAGACGCATGGAGAGCTTTAAGGCCTCCCGTGCAGTGACATCCGGTTGGTCAGCCAGAATGAAGGTGGTCATGGCATACTCTAGCCCTTTGACAATCGCAGGAATCAGCGCGATCAAGTGAATAGGCCCAATTAGCACAATGGCCAAGAGGCGCATCCCGCGCCCAGTGCGCCGGAACAGATACACCGCGAGGATGATGACAGGGATCGAGATCAGCGCCCAGACCATGACCCAAAGGAACATCCACATCATGCCGCCGAGTTTGCGATCGAACTTTGTTTTGAAGTCACCGTAGAGCGCCATGAGATGCGTATGCTCTCCGCGATAAATCTTGATGTACTCTCGCATTACGTTGACCGCAAGGGCGATAAGCGCTAGAATCACAAGCAAGTTGACTGCGGCAACAAGGATGAAGTTAAGCCTGCCTATCGCAATGTCGTTAAACACACTCAGGGCCAATACTTTTAGAATCATCACCAACATAAGTAAAATCGCCGTCGTTCTTTGAGCCCGAAGGGCCTCTTTGGCTCGTAATTTAAGTTCTTGTCTTGTTTTCATAACTGCGACCTCCTTTACATTAAATTGCCTTAGATTGCCTTGTGTCAGCTTCACTATTTATGCGACTGCTCTCCTTTTCAACACATTGGATAATATCATGAATTAATTGCTAATTTCCTGTTTATTTTTGAACAATTTGTAAATTCAGGAGAAAAAATTAACATCGGCAAGGTCAAAAGAACCTGCACCAACACAGGTGCGGATTCGTACGTTCTTAGATGTTGTTTTTTGCCGCAGAAGCTCCCAATACCAACGCTGTGACCACTGCTACGCAGATACGAACCCCAACGTTTGCAAACTTCAAAACGCCATGCTATGATAGAATTGAAGGGTAGGTGAAATGTATGGCATTAGATTCCAAAAGAACATTGAGAGACTACATGGCCAACAGCGTTATCATTGTTGTGCTTGTGATCGCGGCAATGATTTTTATCACATCTTTTTTTGAGTTGCCTAGATTGAACCAAATTGTGTATCATCACATAGCCAGCAAACATTTTCTGCAACGCTTACTTGCGGTAGGTTTGTTGTTTGTCGCATGGAATCTTTCTTTACGCAAGCGTGCGGCATGGCTCATTTGCGTCCTTCTTTTAACTGGTAGCCTGTTTTTGAATCTTGCCCTTCGTCACCACTCTGTGACATGGTTGATTATCATCCTCGAACTCTATGCCTTGGTCACCTTGCTCTTTACACAAGGCCATTTTAAGCGGCCTTCCAATCGGCTCACACTCAAACGTGCGGGGATATTTACAGGCTTTATTCTGGTAGCGGTACTTCTCAATGCTGTGGTTGGATATGTACACCTCGGTGCTCATGCCGATGCGCCGCTATCCTTTATGGATAGTTTGCGAGATACCGCCCAGATGCTTTTTGATGTAGGCGATAATACGTCTCAGCGATATAGCTATGAGCGGCTCGTTTTCTATTCTGTTTGGCTGACAGTTGCGTTTTGCGTATTTATGATGCTACAAACAGTCATCAGAAAGGAACTCTTTACAAAAAAGGAACACGCTCATGCCCGTGAGTTGGTGAGACAATACGGTCAAAATCCGGTCTCTTATTTGACATTGGAGGACGACAAAGCCCTATACTTCGGCAAGGATGTTCCCGGCGTGATCCCGTATAGAGTTGTCGGTGGAACAGTGGTTGTTTGTGGAGATCCCATTTGTGCATCAGATAACTTTGTAAGCCTGCTGGCAGAGTTTAAGTCTTTTTGTACAGAGGCAGCCTATCAATGTGTTTTCCTTGGTACAACAGACGTTTTTTTAGAACAATACTCCATGTTGGGCTATCACCATGTAAAGTCCGGCGAAGAGGCGCGGTTCCGTCTGGCGAACTACGAGCTTGCTGGTGGAAAAATGGCGAAAATGCGTGCCCAAGTCAATCACGCAAATAAGGCAGGACTTACTACTTATGAGTATCGACCAAATGAGAACCGAGATGCGGAAATCGAAAAAGGGATACATACGGTTTCTGATCAGTGGCTGCAAGGCAAAAAAAGCGGTCAACTAGGATTTACCTTAGGTGGCGTGGGGCTGGAGAATCCAATGGATCGGCGTTATTTCTATGCAAGAGATACTGAGGGGGAAATTGTAGCCTTTCATGTGTTTGTTCCCTTTGCCGGAATGAACGGATATATGGCAGACATTACCCGCCGCACCCCTGATGCACCGGGGGGTGTAACGGAAAAGATCAACTACGATGCGTTTATGGCCTTTAAAGAAGAGGGTGTAGAATGGGGCAGCCTAGGTCTGGCTCCGCTGGCAAACATATACGAGGAAGGCGAAAACCCGGATATAAATTTGAAATTTTTGCATTTCATTTATGAAAAGTGCAATCGCTTTTATGGATTTAAGTCCTTGCACCAAGCGAAAGAAAAGTATAGCCCGACCATGTGGGTTCCCGGGTATTTTGTATATTCAACAAAGAACCTCACGCCACAGATTACGTATGCGATTATCAAAATCCAAAATCCGGGCGGCATGAAAGACTATCTCCGCAGTTTTTTCGGAGAGTCAAGCGGTTGACAGGCAAAGAATGATGTGCTATGTTTGATGCAGAACTTTGTTCCAATTTAGGGAAAATCTATAACCATTAGGAGGGCAGAGACATGAAAATGGATCGCACTAAAATGGCTGAAATTGCAGCCGCACTTGCCGCAAATGCACAGGACGAGATGTCTGCACAACACGGGTACATTGAATTAGCGGAACTAATGGAAAAGAACGGCGCACCCGCAGAGCACGTTTCCAAGATTCGTGAGATTGCAGGAGATGAACGCAATCATACCATCACGGAGCTTGCGCTCCTCGCATACTACGACCCGAAGACCAAGATCGCAAGTGATGATATTGAGGATGCGCTTGAAACTCTGAAAAAGCAACTCGATTCAGACCCAACTTAGACACCGACTAAAACCTAGTTTGAAGCCACTACATAGTAAACTACGCCTTTTGTGTGGATTTGTTATGTGGTGGTTTTTGTGTTCTATCTATATGGATATATCTTGTTTCGCAATCATTCTCAACGGTTCGAACTTGTTGTTTTGACAAGCCTCCATCAGCTGGCTATTGTCATATAGCCAGCGCGATTTGAGTGAACTTTAGGCATACTTTAGGCTTAAATCGGTCACACATAAAATGAATCTCCCTCCTAGCGGACATATAATTGTCTTTTGGGAGCTCTTTTTTAGCTTAAAACCGTCCAACGGTTCTAAAAAATTGCTCCCAGATCAGTCTCAGAGAACACCAGTAGCAAGCGCTCTAAGGGGAACAAAAAAACAAGCTTACCATATGAGCCTATGATCGTACCCTCTAGGGTCGGCTATCGGCTTTCTTTTTTGTCCTCGAAGCCATATGTTTTTGCCCAAATCTGATACAAAATCCTATCTATTTTTAATTTCGCAAGGTGTGGTGAAGCCTCCTTTTTATTTCGCACAAAATCAACCATTTTACTAGCTTTGCGGCTCCTAATGCGAAATAAGCGAAAAAAGCGAAAATA
>Ga0123352_10001390_pt1 | contig 31964 bp, 15 predicted proteins | sample TergutLab28metaG_FD_89700 | JGI IMG/M metagenome (GOLD analysis project Ga0123352, IMG submission 89700) | Labiotermes labralis P1 segment gut microbial communities from Petit-Saut dam, French Guiana - Lab288 P1 | ecosystem: Host-associated > Arthropoda: Insects > Digestive system > Gut ...
AGCTCAGTCGGTATAGCGACTGAGCTACGGGCTGGACGGTCCGGGATCGAATCCCTGTGGGGACGAGATTTTCCGCCCGTCCAGACCGGCCCTGGGGCCCACCCAGCCTCCTGTAAAATGGGTGCCGGGTCTTTCCCGGGGGTAAAGTGCGGCCAGGGCGTGCTGCTGACCACTCACCCCCTTCTAGTGCCGCGGTCTACCCACTCTCTGGGCCACACCGGTCCTGTAACGGGAACACTTTACATTTAACGCGGTTCTTACGTTTATCCAATCGAAAAATAAATAGATTTATAGAGTTCGAGTGACTAAAGATTTTTTTGTTTTGCTATTGCAAAAGCACTAACCTACCTTAAGGAAAGTTGCTTTTAGCCTACATTGATTTTGTTGAACTCTTGTCGCAACTGGTGGGGGGTGAAGTTTTCAGTGTCAGCCAAATCCCGCGGCGCGGGAGGTGGTAAGCCATTTATTAAAGTTTCGGCAACTGACTATGTGTAAATGTATATTTCGTACAATATGGCGATGTGACTTTCGGCATATTTTGGTGCACTTATAGAAGTGGAAATTCTATATCAAGCGGAAGTACTTAGCTACTGCTGAACTTTCTTCTCGTAATACAGATTCTAGCGTGCTTCTTTTCTATAATACGATTATTTTGAGTGATAATATCTACAGTGAAGTAACATGAGTTAGGACTGCATTCTAAGGTCTGAAAAATATTTTTATCTTGTATCATGAATATCAAATATGGCGCCATTCAAACCACTAACAATGTACCGAATGACTTTCAATTTTTAGGCGCTTTCGCGAAAATTGCAAAAAGCGACTATTAGGTTCGTCATGTCTGTCTGTCTGTCCGTCCGTCCGTCCGCGTGGAACAACTTGCCTCCCAGTGGAGGGATTTTCCCAAAATTTTGTATTTGAGTATTTTTCGAAAACCTGTAGAGAAAATTCAAGTTCTTTAAAATCTGACAAAAATAACGGGTACTTTTCTTGAAGACCGATATACATTTATGATAATATCTCGCTGGATTCTTCTTAGAATAAGAAATGTTTCAGACAAAGTTGTAGAGAAAAACGAAACATATTTTATGTTCAATAGCTCTTCCACGAAAATCGTGTCGTTTAAAAGATAACGAGGAAAAGTATGGCAGAGTCAGACAGGCCACAGATGACAACATAATACGGCGCGTGCACTTGCGTGCTTTATACCTAAGGCTGCAGATACGCACTCAGAATATGTAATACTTACTGCTTTTCCACGGTAACAGTGATTTCGCAAACACTTCTCAATGCTTGTCGTGTTCATCATCCTTTCCACGACCTTTTTTTGTACGTACGATGGCAATAATCTTCAACTCAGAAGTACAAATCTTCAGTAATGCTACTTTGGCATGTACTGCACATCAAATTACGTTGTATTGAGACTCCAATAGGCAGTACTACCACTTTACAGTTCAGAATACTAGTCGACAATTCGTGTCTATTTTCAGCATATAGAAGTAATGTCAATGACACTGTATCAAGTCCAGACATCTTTCAGCTGAGAAAAAGAGACCAGAACAAAACTTAAATGACAAAAAAATCTCTCTTGTACGAAGAATCAGAAATGTGGCGTAAATTATTGCATTGTTTCTTAACTGCTGTGAGACAAGAGGATGGTTTGCCTGTTTCAGTTATTTTCTTCTTAGAAGCCTGATTTGTACCAGACATGGCGCTTTACTAAGTCCTATACAGTGCGGTCAAAATCGTATTTTTCACGGTGCACAATCATTAGTCTCACCTCGGCGCACTCGGACAACTAAGTTTACGCAGTGATAACCACGTGAGATTGGTCCAAGACTCTACATCAGTGCTTCCCAATTTTCTCTCTTCTTGAAAATTTCATCTAGTTTTGAAAGAAACAAATAAGCCGGATCTCCACGTTAATATAACACATACACATTGAAAATTAAATGCTGTATAACACGCAAATGAATGCCGATGTTTTCAGTCATACACAACTTACTCTTTTGCGAATTTTTATTATCTGGCAACTAATTTCGAATTCAAGGATAAGCCATCAGAAGCTCATTGTACAAGAACATGAATGGATACAGAAACTAGTTGCATTCATGTTCTAGGTACTTAGTTTCTGTGTGCATTCATGTTATAAGTGCAGTAGAATTCCATTTATTCGGATCATTTGAGAAGCAGAGCCATTCGGATATGCAGAAAATACGGATCATTGGATTCCTCTTTGAAAATAGGTTACATTTGCAGTTTGAAGTTCGGCTTTTACTATTTACAGAATGTACCTGCGTCTAAACCGTTCGACCACACTTGATGCGAAGTTCTAGAAGACATAACACTGTACTGTACTTGATCCGATCACAGGAAATTTCAAGTCAGGTTAGTTTTGTGGAATTTTCGACAAATTTATCCGAAGGGACAAGCCGATCCGGATAAGTGGAGTTCTACTGAATTAATTTCTGTATGCATTCATTTTCTAAGTACTTTTTGTCGTGTTCTAAGTATTTAGCCATGTTTGCGTTCATGTTATGAGTACTTAATTTCTATATGCATTCACGTTCTTTTACAACGGCCTGATGATGATCTATAGGATTCTTGACGCCAAAACTAGTTGCCGGATAACAAACATTCGCAAAACAGTGAGTTGTGTTTGACTGAAAACATTGTTATACATTTGCGTATGACACCAACGGCATGCTTCATTGAAAGCTGCGGAACAGTTTTATGTTAATCCAGAAATCGAAGGAAAATCTAAGTGACCTCTTTTGAACAACGCTGATCAAAATTCCAGTAATCTGGCATGTTACGTCGTGTCAACTGCTAAACAGTTACAGGTCTCTCCACGACTGCTGTACCCTGATGATGGAGGCAGTACACCCCTTCGAAACTTCTGTAACTATTTACCGTCGACACGACGTAACATCCCAAAACACTTGCAACGTCATAACATCGCAGTGAACACTTCAGATTTCGCAGAACTAATCAAACCAAATTTATTATTTTGAAGTGAATGTTATTGTGACTTGCGAAATGAGTGTGGCTGGCTGGAGCTGGCTAACGATGCATTATGCTCTCCTGTATTCCAGTACGTGGAATTCTACCGAAAGTGTTATCCAAACTAACATGATTAGCGTGACAGCTCTGCCACTGCTCTATCCATATAATTGAGGGTTAGGTCCTACTTATGTACCCTTTCATAGTTTATGAACATGTTTTACCCCTATTAAGAAATCACAAATTAAAAATCCAAATCCCTATGGTGGTCGCAGGAAGTGGCTCCTAAAACTGAAGTCAGTAACATCAATTATATTAACAATAACCTTTTAAAGCCTAGTGATTACATACCACCAGGTTTAAGATTCAAAAGTGCTAAATGGTGCTCACATTGTGTTTATGTGCATTGTACGATCTCACAACCAACAGCGACTCTTGCCTTACACAATCTTAGCAGACTGGTTTTGTATAACCGAGGTGGAGAGTGTTTATTGCGCGGTACACACAGAGTCCTTATATAAAACAGGCAGATTTAGTCTTTAAAGGGTTAACGACCTAATTTTCACTTGACTTAATTGACACATCCCATTGTACTAGATCCACAGAGTAACAATAAGTATGCGTCAATCGCAACATATACTACATGCAAAAGACCTAAAAACAGAACATGTTTGAGCTTTTAATTAAGCCATCAACAGGTTTAATTAAAAGCCAAAACATGTAGCTGTTGATAGATCTTCTATAAAATATATATGTTGTGTTTAAAGTATATTTGTTCATTTGGTATATAATTCTGCATCTGTTCCATCTGGTGTATCAACCAATGAGTCCCTGTTCCTTCTGTACTCATTTCCCATTTCTCCACCTAAAGGGGTGAAGATTCCAGTTCCTTACTAAAAGCAATCTTGAAATATAACTGTATTTGAAATTTGAATGGCTCCTTGAATCACTAGCATCATTCATGTAAATCTTTGTGTCACTTGGTGATTACATCCTTTTGTGATGAAACACGTTACCAGGAAAATTACAAATTGTTGAAGCTTTATTCTCGTGTGTATTTTTTTACTGCACGTCCTTATTAACTGTTCTTGCTGCAGCCTTCAAACTGTGCTGCTTTAGATGTCTTGCAGTTTCTTTATGACTGTAAGCAGGGTGAAAATAATAAAATTGTTCACACTCAAGATACAAGCAGGAAGACACTTAAATTTTGAGACATTAAAATGATATTCTTACACATGACTTTTTACGGGATAAAAAACACACTCTATTTAAAATTTCATTATTGACAGGCGTCATTGCCATACACCAACTTGCATATTACAAGGTAAAAATTTTGTAACTGTACAACCCTTTTTCTAGTTTTGAAACTGTGCAGAAAATTGGGCAATTCCATCAATAAGAATTCTGTTAGGTTTTGATTAACCTAAAACCCTTAAGAAGCATACAGTTCTGAAGGAAAGCATTTTGCCATTCTTCACACTGTTTTGGGACATGCTGGAGAGTTCAAATGAATTTTGTTTCTTCTCTTTACAGTTGCCTTTGACAGACAAGGGACCAAGCTTCCTAAGTGTTCTGGAAGTGGATGACCCTAAGTTGTGTGTGTTATTGCACCTAATGACTCCTATGGAGCCCATTGAACCTGTTCTTGAATCACCGTTGGCCCGTCCACTGGCCCAGCAGAAGACGGCTGCAAGTGATCTTCTTACAGAAGTGGGATCAGCAAAGACAGCCATAGAAGGAATGTTACTCTCAAATATGGAGAAGGATGGTAAAGTGTGCGTAACATAGATACCACTGCTTAAAAAACAGTAATCTGGTGCCAACATAGAGCTAAGCTTCCCTTGTCTATGCATCATATTCTATAGAATTAAAGATCAAGCTCTATGGAGTATATACATTGGTACTAGATGAAGTGGCCAGCTTTATGCTCCAGCTGCTTAACTGAAGGAAAATAGGCCTTAGCAACTCTTTGATATGAGACTGGGAAAGCCAGAGTCATTGATAAAGACAACTTCCAAACAACCCTGCCTATAAGCGAACCCTGATCTTCCATTCCTCATCCAGTCACTTTAATGACTGAAACATCATGCCTGTCATCTGTGACTACAGTTAAGTCTTACCCTAACAGACAATGAGGCTGAATATTTTGTGATAGATTGTCATTAAAAAGTGTCTATTGGGATGAGTCACCATGTAATCTGATGGAAGTTTTCTGACTTTCAGAGAAATCTGCTGGCTTCATCATTAATAAGTGAAAACAGCAACTGTAGGCACCACTGTGAAAACCTAAAATCTAGTAGTTCATGTTATGTTGAAGACCTCACACACTTTTAAAGCCCTGTCATATGAATCAGGAAACCATTTCTTTGTACATGCAGATCTCAGTAGCATAAAAAAATGTTAAAACAATCCTTGACTTTAAATTTATCATCCTTGTATTATAAACATAAAGTTTGGAGAACTGGAAGGGAAGAAAATAGATCATTTATGGGATGGGAAAACAATACTGAAATGGATTGTAGAGAATTATGGTACAATTATTTGGTGTGGATTCATCTAAATCTAAGATACAGGTCAGTAATACAAAATCATGTCTGAAAAACCACAATCAGTTATAAAACAGTGTTAGTTGATTAATATAAAATATTGATATGAACAAAAACTAATGGCTCAAAACTTGTAGTGACTAACAAAATTCTCTGCTTTCCTATATTTTTCAGCACAATTTCCTTTCATCTCCTACTATGTCATCAACAAAAGTCAGACAGATCCAGTGGATTTTTTCCGCAACCTTCAGGCAGCATCACTACGCAAATTTGACCCACGCAACTTGCGTTACACTGCTGCCCATACCCTAGACTTATTCAATGAAGTGGCAACAATAGCAAGGCCACCTCTCAACACAAGCTCAAAACGTCCCCACTCTACAGCCACAGGCTATATTATCTCTGTGTACAAAGTTTTTGAGGGAGATGATAGAGAGAAATTTGAGAAGAACTGGCTCTACTGGACAGGTACAAGACAACATCATGCAGCTATATTCAGATTACTGCTTATTTTGCTCCAAAGTATATACATTTGTTTGTATTTTAATGCATGTGGCATTATGCTAAATGTTCCATTATTAACTACATATGAGCAAACTGGAAATATGCTGATGATTAATTAATCCATCAGCTACAGCTTAAGGAAGAATTTCATATAATGCGTAAGTGGATTGTGGACATCTTCACCGAATTACTGTCTTGTTGGGTAAACTCAGGAATGCAGATAAAATAAAAATATAAGCTCACAAAAAAATCCCAGCCACAATGTATTCTTCTGTATCTTTAAAAAAGCCTCCAGTCTAATGGGTTAAATGACAGTTTACTTTGATATGAAGAATTACAAATTCAGAAAACATATGAGGTACTGAAAAGCGAAGTAAAGTAAGCCACTTTCACATTCTGAAAGAAAATAAATAGCAAAACGATTAACTTTTAAAAAGAGTTTGCCACAAACAGAATAAAAATTCTTTAATACTTGAGGTCTTATCTCTTCTGGATGTTACACAGCCTTTATTGGTACTTGATTACTGACATTTTGGGACACCTAACAAGGGTCAAGCCGTCCAAGAATGGGTCCAATACGCTGTTCCAAAACGTTGATAACCTACTACCAATCAAAAGTGTGTAATATCCCAGAAGAGGGAAGACCTCATTTACACTGTGAAGGAAGCCTTAAATCCTTAGTATTTCCCCTGTACATTAACTTTCATTAATAAAATTACACATATATCAATTTATAACTCAGTAAATTATGTATAAATGCACAAATTCTTTCATCCTTCTCATTTTGTGTGCTTCACAGGTGCCAGAATGCTGTATCGCTACCTACCAAAATCAGCAGGCTTGAGGCGCATCACATTACACAAATCAATCTCAAGTGGTGATAAGATGTACCTCCTCATGTGTGAGTGTTCCAACTTTCTTGAAAATCTGTCAGCTGCTGCATTACTCCTGCCAGCACTGAGGGCCCGGCTCTGCGGTTACACTGGCCTCTACAGAACAGCTGCTTCATTCTGAATCCTTCTGCATGCCACTGAGAACATTACTCAAAACATACCAGTTACCATCTTTCCTGAAACATTTTCAAGGATAAAATTATTATAAATATAGAATTCATGAATTTTCAAGTCCATAAACTTTTAATCTTCTTTGTTTCTTTGGCACTACTGCTCTTAATGGCCTTGGTATCACATGGAGAGAACAGAAAACAGTAATTACCCACAATATAAACTCTATCATCAGTAACAGTAGAAAAACCAAAATTCATGTCACATATGCTTCAACAGTATGTGGGACTTTAAATAACTTACTGTTTCTGCTTGCTCGTCAAAGTAATAAATTCACCAAAAGACCTACTTTACAATCATATTTGCCACACTTTATAATAACCAAAAAATAATTTTGAATTACACATCTATTAAATCCTCATCCTAGTTAAAGGTTATGCAAAACATAGAATGGAACTGAAGGTACTTAACTCAAGGGCAAGATAAAAATTTATTGCCCTAGCATATATTTTCATCATCAAAATGCCACATAAGTGGACTCTAAATGTGCTGGTTCAAAACAAGTTGTCTACCACACTTAGTGGAGAATTCAAGATTGCCTCACTGCACCATTGACTTATTAAATAAGAATTAACTGTAGTTTGAGTATCACTCTGCACTTAGTGATTACTTTTCAGGCCAAACATTGCCCTGACTAAACAGACATAAATTTATGATACATAAAACGCAACATAAAGTAAATCTGACAAAGTTGTGTAAGTCAAATTACTCTTTTTATTTTCATTTAAACTCCAAGTTGTAACCTCAGTTATGTTTAATTGCTGAATGCTGAATCAACAATTCTGTAGTCAGTAACAGAACCAACAAAATAATCAACCAACCAACCAATCAACCACCACCACCACCACCACCACCAACAACAACAACAAAACAGTGGCACTTCACAATGAACTTTGATGAAAGTAGTCAAGCTCCAACCGGTGATACAGGCACAAAGTCATGTACAGTTTGTCTTAGTAATTAAATATCTACAATTCCTTTAAAATAAAAGTGAAGAATTGTTTGAGTGAAATCACAGAATCTGAGGATTACAGAAATTCATCATTCTAGGAAGCTGATGTCAGTCAAATCATAAATATCTGTTTATAGGAAGTCCACTGACACAAAACTTAATTTTCAGTGGCAGTACTTTGTTACTTTTACTACTGGCAGTTAGTTTCTGTGAAACTAAGATTGCTCTAAGGAACCATATTTGGTGAAGATGAAGTAAGGAACATGTGTGATATTTTTATCAGAACTACAGCTTTAAATTCCGTGATGAATAGTGATGCCTCAGCTGCTTAATTGAAGTCAATTCTAGTCATGTAGTCTTGTATTGCTGATACATTTACTGCAAACGTTATATCAGATTTTCAAGTAGTAAAATTTGAAATTTATTACAATTTTAATATTAGCATTAGATTCAGTACATTTTTAATCCTTCTTTAAATGTGACAGAAGTTTATTATTGAAATTTTATGAAGTAAACATAATTAATAAATAAAAACGCTTAAATAGAGCTATTAGAGTGCCAGCTTGAGACAATTCTTTGTGAATACATATTATTAATGCATTAATGACTGGAAAATCATTGGCAATATTGAAATCATTCAGAATTCTTGGATTGTCATATTCTACTAGGTTGTTAGAGAATATGACACATCTGATATAAATGTTAAGATATATAGGAGTTATTACATTAAACCATTGAGAATTGCCTGGTATTGTTGCATCAAGAATGTTTATGATAATATATTTCCTGATTGTACATATAGAAAAACTGTTTCAGCACTGAAGAAATTTGAAGTTTCATCTCATATATAAAGCTTGTTAGACTTAAAAATGACGAAAATTCGATAGTCAGCATTTTTCAATATTTTCAAGACATTTCAATCTATACAGTTAAGCACAGCAGTATAATTGACTGCAACAGAATTATCTCGGCTTAAGCAGTTGAATTTTAAACTTATAGCAGACTGGAAATAGAAATACATTCAAGATAAATAAACTGACAAATTACATAGGATCATATACAATACAGTAGTAGTGCTGCACTCTAAATATTCAAATTCAGTATATCGTATGAAAATTTTCATCCTAAGTAGCAACATGTCAAGAGTAAAGAGCGCAGGACACTGAGCTTTGTCCACTGTTGTTAGTACCATGATGATCACGGCAGTATGACAGATATCTAGCTGACTTGTTGCAATTTGGTACTGGCCAGGGAAGGAAAGTGTCACAATTTCAAGTGTGTGCTACAGGGTTTGGGAAAAATCCAGTGGAACCCAAACCTTAATAAATCACCTTGGAATATGATCTCTGTTACTTAAGGAAGTGTACAAATAGAATGCAACATTTCAGGTGGAGACATCAAATGTATAAATACAACTTAAAATCATGCAAATTATCTCTTTAACACACCAAATTTTAAGGAAAATAGCAAGTACAAAAATAGATATTATAGGAACAAAATTAGTACATTATTTCAGTAATGCTTGCACATAATTTTAATTGGTGGGAAATAACATCCACTTAAATAACTTTTATCTTTCCAGGAGATCATTTTCTTATATTCACTCTAAAAATAACACAGACATTTAAAGTAGGCACAAAACAATGAAATACTTCACATTTTAAAGCAATACTGAATTTAATGCCAAAACAAGGAACCCTATAATGAGAAACAATATCAAAACTCAAGCAATGTAATTGAAATTTCTAAGGACTACTGACAGAAAAGCAAGAAGGAATAAGTTTAGAAATAAAATAATTGAGAGAAGTTATAATTCAGAATTTGTTAATAGGATTATTAGAGAAAGGGCTACAATTGTTTAGCCATGCAAAAATTTAAATTTAAAGCAAACACTAAATTTCTGTCTGTACCCATTGCATCCTTTGTCTAACTTCCAAAACAGGAGAGTACATATAATAGCAAAGTTAAGAGGAAGTACTGGTCAAATTGCTCTGCTCCTCTCAAGTCAGTTATGTTGTAAGATGTAAGGTTCTCGCAGTTAAGTTGTTGAAGATTCAAATCTTTGGGCACATTAATGTGTCACTGGGTGAGCAGTTCCTCGAATTTATGTAACAATATAATGTCAAAATTCCTTTTAATGTACAGCTGTATACTGAAAGTGACAAATGAAAAAATCAACAGGTTTTTTTCCCCTCCTTCAAATTACCCTTATCTGGGTTTAAAAATACATCTTATTGCCAGTGATACAATGATATGTCAGTCAAACACAACAAAACTTTATTATGTTTATTGTTGTACAAGGGCAACATGTTTCGATTCTTACAGAATCATCTTCAGGCGCTTCTTAGAAAATAGAACCTTACTTAAAATGTTTAAAAACGCTCTGTGGGATCCCAAATGCTTACATTCTTGATAAAGCGTTTGGGATCCCACAGCGCGTTTTTAAACATTTTAAGTAAGGATCTATTTTCTTAGAAGGGCCTGAAGATGATTCTGTAAGAATCGAAACATGCTGCCCTAGTACAATAATAAACATAATAAAGTTTTGTTGTGTTTGACTGACACATCATTGTATATTTATATAGGTGTTAAACACTTTGGGATGGCAAACATTAAATATTGCCAGTGGATATCAACATTTTGTAGGCACATGCTTCCTCCACCTTCAAGGTGTAACTGAATAGGATCATGACACACTCGAATATGTAGCTATGTTAACATGGGCACTCAGATTCATGGAGGGGTTAGAGGAGACAGAATATAGACTGAGTTCATGCTTATAAAACATGCCCATATTGTCACCCTACTCACTTCAACCATGAAGATAGAGGAAACAGGTAACTCCAAAACTTTGGTATTCACTAGTAACACTGCATGCAGTGTCTCAAACCAGAAAACCATAATCTGAATAAATGTCAACATGAAAACCCCAAATCTTACACCCAAATTTTCTGTACTGGAATCTGATGGATTATGTGTGATTTCAGTTTCCCACTGCAGTGTAAATGAGATCTTCACTCCTCTGGAATATTACACAGTGTAGATTGGTAGTTAGTTACTGAAACTTCAGTAACTAACTACAAATCTATGCTGCATAACATCCCACAAGAGCAAAGATCTCATCTGACAGTTTTTTATAGTTTCAGACTTTGGACAACAGTACAATGTTTGTCACTGACAGTGCAGTTGGTAAACTCCTACTGGACTGATATGTCATTTTGAAGTATATGAATGGATGGATGATCCAATTTACTGTTATTTAACTGATCTGCTTAGAAACCTGTGCTTTGCTAAACTGTAGTGTAGTGTGGGGAATGTCAAGAACACTGAACATCCAAACTACCTGTACTACTGGGGAGTAGCATATGATTTCATATGCCTAATTATTAGGCAAAAATGAAATGTTTTCTGAGAAAATGTATTTCACAAATGAGGATTGTACCATTTGTTTCCAGAAAATGTGAGAAGTTTGGTGACAAATTTGTAATGGTTTCTTATTTAATAGCACTCAATTGTTAATATAAAATTTAATTCATAGTGGTAATAGTAGTAGTAGCAGCAGTAGCAAACCAACTGTGCCTCATATGTTTTTGTGACTCACAGTACCATCACTATCACTTCTTGTGTCTCTCACCCTAAGTAACTGACTTGTTTACTATTAAAGGTAAGTGGAACTGTAACTTTTAACTTACCTACCACTTGTTTTAGAGATTTTACATTAATGGTTTAAACTTTTTAACCTACATGACTTGAATTTGATTAATATTCTGATTCATTGTCATCACCAAGTGTCACCTTCAATTAAATTTCATTCTGTAATCAAATCACCAAACGTGAATAATCACACAGAAAGTGAGAAGTTTTTTTTATTACACGTTTAACTGACTTTGTGTGGTATAAATATAATGTTCATGCCCTGGCTGTCATCGTCATGGGTTTTAGTACACAGTTCTCTTGAAGAAATCATGCATTTCTGGCACTGATGAATGCACTTCTCCACACCATTTCCCATTACCTCCTCAAGTTCCACTATCATACCTCTTCTGCTGAATTCAGTCTGCATCGCAGGAAGACAACCTTTGCTTCAGAACAGCTGACATTCAGCAAGAGACTGTTCATGATGATTAGAAAGGTCGTGGAAGCACAGTGATACTGTTGTCAGTCAGATGCTCTGTCCCACGACAGAAAAATAAGCTGATGTGTTGTGATAATGGAGCAGATAATTTTCCATATACACAAAGATGAAAGTGTTTACAGTGGACACCATCTTACAGGTAGTAAACACCTGTCATATTTTTCCAGACTGAATTTGTGATCAGTAGCACTCTAGCTATCAAAAAACACCTACAGCATCATGTTCACCTATGAATGACCTGCATAAAACACCTGCTTGTGGGGTAAAAGTATCATTGCCTCCACAGCCTCCCTGTTCTTCAGATCTCTTACAGCCCATGACCTGTTCCCAAGTGTAAAATCCTTTCAGTGTGCAGAAAAGGTAAAAGCAGCTGAGAACATAGGGTGACAGCAAAAGATTTCCTGGAGTGCTTCCAGCAGTATTATGACCACAAAGGAATGTGTAACAGCATATTGCTCCAGTGTGTGCTGTAAAATTGGCATGACGATAAGTAAATACATACAAAAATATGTTCAAGAACATTTTGACTTTACCATACATATATCCTATTTTTGATTGTAACCACATAACTTTGAATATGTGACTGTGATTCTGAATTGACCTGAATGTTTCAATTCTGACAGCAATAACAAGTACTGCATAGAAACATAACTTTTTACTTAAAAGACATTTCCCACATGAGTGACTTCAATCTACATAAGACTTTGCAGTGTCATGGAACCCTCTTCCCTGCAAAGTCAATAAATTCACAGCATTCCAACATTAATTTGCAGCAATTCTCAGAATTTAATGACCACATGTGTTGTGGTATAGAGTTTTAATCAATGAATACCTCAAATGTACATAAGGCCATAAAAATTGTTACTGATGTTCCTACAGGCAATGTATGGACACTTGTACCATACTTCAAACTGTAAAAACAGTCATGATTTACCTGAGCGCAAAGTCAGCTTCTCTGTTGCACAAAACTACAAGTTCATTGTCAGAAGACTAGACAAGAACTGAAGAAGCATAAGATATGTCAGTTATAAGAAGACTTGAAAGTCATCCAGTGTAACTCTCAATTGCCCACTGTCACATCACACACTTATCACACCTCTGCATCTGTTACTCACCACGTACATGCTCATCCAGAAGTGATGTAACTCTTCTGAAAACATGAGTGCCAATTGTAAAGGAATTCTTTAATTAAGAAGGTTTTGACTTAAAATCAACATATTTGCTGCAGCACTTTTAAAAAATCATGTTTCATAAAACATGTATAGCATCTTATACTGTTACAGTATTTTCTCAAATGAGAATTTATGAAAGATCATTTTCCTCTGTTGTAATGTAAATAAATTTTACAATATTTACAACAAAATGTTCATTCTTCCTGTGCATCCAATTATATCCTCAACCCAAGTTTCATCATGATCAGATTCTTAAGAATATACAGCACCTGCTAATTTGCACTTAAGTGCAATCTGATGAGTCCATATTTGACTGCTTTACAATAAGGTCCTTTCAAAAGGTCACAGGTCTGAATTACATACAGTACTGTACTGCACTCTTACAAGCATTATAGCAAGTGTATCTGTTTTTAGTAACCAGGAATTTCACTTGAAATGTCAAACTAAACAAAAACCAGCAACACATTTGCGATTATTTTGAATACTAACAAAATAACAGCTAACAACTAACCAACCAGTTAGCTCTATAGAGCAGAATCCTGCTTGAGAAGCTAATAGTTCCTTGGGTAGTCTAAAATGTTCCTTGGATTTTATGGAACTCAATGGTTCAATACCTTGTTCACAAGTGCCCACCACTTGTCCCTGTCCTGAGCCAGATCAATCCAGTCAATGCACTCGCAACTTACTTCTTCAATATCCATTGTGATATTCTCTTATCTATGCCTAGGTTTTCCAAGTGGTCTCTTTGCCTCAGGTTTCCCCATCAAAATCCTGTATAATGCTCATTGATTTGTCAGGAATTCAATTACATTTGGTTCTGAAGACTATAGCCATATGAACCACTTCATTTGAGGACCCCAGACCATAAAACAAGAGGGGTGAGCAGTACTGTATGTAACCTGACGCTATCAAGCAGTGGTATGAACACATTCGATAAAACTTCTGATCTCACTCACTGATTACTAGTAATGCTAGCAGCCACTGCTAAACTACATCATATCCTAACCAAGCAACTAAAATTAACTACATGATGCACAGACCAAGCAACTAAAATTTGCAGCAGTACTAAGCATCACCATACCAAAACCACAACCCTAACCACTAACCACTACCACCTTCTGCATGATACTACTGTTCCAGTTTGCCCACACATTGCACAAGAAATTTCAATGAGTGTCTACAGACTTAACAGTAGCACTGCATTTTGATTCTTGTAACAGCCCTGTTATCAGTAGTAACAATTTACAGATTTACATCCTATCCTGTTCTGTGCTTATGTAACATGGATATCAGTGCTTGGGCCTTTCATTTTTCCCAGGCATGAACATATTTTTCAGATATCTGACAGTTTTCAGAGACAATATGTCAATACCCTAAATTACCAACTGCATGACACTGAAGCCACATTACACATATTACAGCCGCAGCAGGAGGAGACAGGAAATTGTGGTGGGAAAGAATAATATAAATTTTGTCAGTTTCAGTTTCTTGTGACCATTTCTGCTTGCAATATGCACCATTCAAAGGAATGAGATGAAGTGATATGTTACAATCGAAATACATAGCAGGGGTTGTACAGCACACTTCAACAGCACTGCATCACAAATCAGTGAATACCTTCTTGTATAGCTCCGTAGTACACAGGTATTATGGGAAATACAAACAGCTGGGTGTGCAAGGGATATGAAAGTGCTGTATTTTGGAGGAGGACAGATCATAATGTGCACTGATTAAGGGAAAGATGAACCTGAATTGCAGGTCACAAACAGGAGTGTTGAAGCCTGCATTAAGCAGTGGCAGAGAGGCAGAAATTCAAAACTGGGTCAAGGTGATAGCCATTGTACTGGTGTCAGAATCTCATAGATGAAAATATAATTACTGAAGCTTCTCGCTGACATAGAAATATCACAATGTACACTCAATATGTTTGAAGACAAAGTTGTGCAGTGAATACCTGGACTAAAGACGGTACCTAGCAGCTGAAGAATTGTGGAAGGTAATTACATACCGAGAATTTCAAATAGTTCCATTGCAGTGGAAGTGTGTAGCTGATGTTTTTCTATACAGACTGTTAGCATTCCTACACTAGCTGTAAACATTTGTTTAAAGGAGTGCGTTTATTTTTCATAAGAATAAGCTATTTGCATTTGTCTTTGACTGTGCTCACTGTTCATTTTTAAATTTCACTAACTGTGATGTTTTGCATTCTGAAGTTGCATTCTGTGGGGATTACAAAGAAAATCATCTTTCTTGCTCATTACTGTCTGAATGCAGTCACTTCATTATTCTACTTAAGCCACTTCTAATGGTTCTTTTGTACTTCCTTGATTGTGTGGTCATGATCACCTCCTTTGTGTCACGCATTCAGTCCCACGCTTTGCTGCGTTCAACTGGCATGACAAATGACATGCAAGAATGGTCTTCAGTTGATGCAACATGATAAATTTAACGCCTATATAAGAAGCATCACAGTTGACCTTAAGAGTACACAAAATGTCAGTGAGTCTGTCCAGCTCTGCATTATCATTACAACTGCTGTAAAATGCTGTCTCCTTTGACTTAAACTGCCAGCACATTAGACATTGTACCTATTGAAGATAAGCGCAAAACCCACTTAGAAACAATGCAAAGAGCACACTTAAAATTCACAGACAGTTTCATCACACTTGGAGGCCTTCTTCTATTTCTTTCTTTTTCTTTGTGTCAGTATTTACAGCTGGATGAACATCATTTCAACAACTTGCTGGATGTTATCACAACACACTGAACACTGCACATAAAAAGGTCACTAACTTCATCACACTTACTTATTTACTTCTTACTTACTTAATTACTCCAAGGAGCAGTCTTTCTTGAGAGGCTAACTGGTTCTCAGCTAGACAAGAAATTCCCCCTCATTTTATGGAACCGAACAGTTCGTTACCACATTCACAAGTGCCCACCACCTGTCCCTATCCTGAACCAGATCGATACCCCCAACATCGCATGTTCTGAAGATCCAACTTAATATTATCCTCCCACCCCTGCATGGGTCTTCCAAGTGGTCTGTTTCCCTCAGGTTTCCCCACCAAAATCCTCTGTATGCCTCCCTTCTTCCCCATAGGCGCTACATGCATTGCCCATCTAATTCTCCTCGATTTGATCACCAGAAAATACTGGGTGAGGAGTACAGATCACTAAGCTCCTCATTTTGTAGTTTTCTCAGTTCCCATGTTACCTCATCCCTCTTAGGCCCAAATATTCTCCTCAGCACTGCATGTGTAATGTCTGTGAGGATGCTCTTCATATTGTTCACATCGCCAATCATTTACAAGTTCTCAAACAAGATAACAAAATCCTTCTGCATTGCACAGTTCACACACCAAAGTCTTTCAAGCTAAACTTAATAGCTCCCAGACAATTCAAAGAAAGAAATACCTGGTATTAGGCAATTGGAAGCAAAATAAAAATAAAAATGGAATACAATGCACAAACTCAATGTGATAATTTCATAAATCCAAGATCATATCTGTAGATAACAGAGGTAGATCATAATCAGAGCTTGCACAATCTCAGGCATAAGGTGTTCATATGGAAAACTAACAGCAAATCATATCAAAATTACAAAGATTTAAGCAACAACAATAACAGGCATGGAAAAACTGTAAACAAATGAGTGACCTGAACAATTACTGTGGGAGTCCAGGATCAAGTATACTATACACAAACAGTGATTTGAATGAACATTAGGGAAGCAAATAAAAGGCACTAATGAGCATTGAGAAAACAATTCACTAGCCTCAACAAGCATTTCAGAAGCAGACAGGATTGAAAGGATGGTAGGCAGTGAAAGGCAAGTATGGGCATAAACAGCTGGCCTGAACAAGTGTTTTGAAAGCGGCTTGAGTGGCATAAGCGAGCTTAATGAAAAGAGGGAAGTCATCCTAACAAGAAGTTTGGAAGAAAGACAAAAAGGATGTTTTCTGAGCCATTTTTCAGATTCTTGATACTACAGCATTCTGCAACAAATCTCCTTGTTCCACAGTATAATATACAAATTACAACAGGGTTACAGTGTTTGTAAATTTCAACCACACCAAAGAAGCTCCCATCAAAAAAGACAACACACTTTCTTAAGTATATAAGTTGCACTAATAACAAAAGTGAGGAGATAAGTAAAGCAGGCACTGTATAAATGAAAGGCCATGAATACACAGGTGCTGTCAAGTGCCACATATTGCAGACCTGACCACTACAGCAAGTGGTGAGATCCGTGCTCCATTTCATTATGCAAGTGAAAGAAGCCCTAGCACTAATCACACTGAAAGCTCAGTAGACATGACAGATGTTCTAAACATGGTGGAAAACACATAAACCTTGAATAGGCAGACTGCAGACAGTCTCTTACTGACACATAATGTACATCTATTCCTTATGGCTACCAAAGTACAGGCCTATGGTGAAATGTTGTTTGCTTCCTAATCAACCTGAAGTGAAAATGCCAGACAATGTAAGAAAAGAAACTGTAATAATTCAATGCACATGCTTAGATACAAATTTACTTGTAATATAAACACAAAATCCATTAGATAGTGACTCTCGTAATGATGTTACATCCGTCCTGCATCTCTGTTGATGCACTGTGGTTACCTTGTCGTTCAGCAGTGCTCTGGTGGGTAAACCACAGAACTATATCAAGATACTTCGACCACAGTCTGTTACACAGCCCACCGTCTTTCCAGTAATTCCACATTTACAACATTCTTTCAAAATGTTAACACATCTTCCGTCTTACACAGACCACACAACTTATATCACGTTTCTGCCATCAATGTCAGCCACCTTCAACAACTTGTTACAAACTATTACAGGAATTTAAACTATAACATCAAATATCTAGTTACATTTCATGTTACATGAGGAATTACAACTTGCTATTGTGTATGTGTTGAATAAAAAAAATATGTACACTCAAGCACTGACAGGTTAAAGTAGACCTGTCCATGCCATGAATAGAGGGGGAGTGACTGTACACCTACATTTATTCCTAACACCAGCACTAGGTGTACATTATTTATCAACTTCCTACCCTGACCCTATTATTCTGAAGGCAACTACCTGTTCTACCCACTGAATGGGAGCTGGGTGGCCCTTTGGCTGGCCTGGACACATTTGGAGGAAACTCTATACCCCAGTCAGGTATCAGAACCTGCATCATGCAGCCTGTATGTAGCCTGGTCACTTCTGACTATTCTAACCCAGATGGGAGGACACCAAAATGTATCTTCACCAAACACGGCCTGCAGCTGTGGACTAGACAAACTGAACACAGGATGTGGCTGCAGTCTCTGGGCACTGCACAAACACAGTTCACAAATCAAAACATCTAAATCGCACTTCTTTGTTGGCACAAACAAACTAAATATCCAACCTACACAGTCATCTTCACTAGATGCAACTACCCCACCTTAACACTGAACCAAGGCTGGCAGGTCACAGCTCCTGCCTTAATTACTAACAAAACAGGACTTGGATCAAATTGACAGCACCCTCACAAGATGTTTTCTGAACTGAAAACACATAACCATTTTCCTTCCATATCCCTGAATGAAGTTCCTTCCTCACTGTAAGAGACCAATGTTCACACCCATACACAGTAATAAGCAAAATTGCATTTTAAAATTATATTTCAATCTTGTACTTTTGAATATTGAACTGAACTATAAAAGAATCTGGACCAAATGCAAGCAGGCGTTCCCAAAGTTCAATCTGGTCTTCATTTCTTCATGATTGTAATTCTGATTTGTTTTAGCCATTCCCAAATATTTTAACTTTGCCACACTTTCAAAGGATTTATTGCTCATCATGTTGGACATGGAGTGTCAAAAGTTTAAAGCTGATGGGTCAGATAGAAACTCATTTTGTTCTATACAAAAGGTTTATCTCCATATTTCATGAACATCAAGAGCCACTGTCCTGAGATACAACTACAAAACATTCTATTCTGTTCCTCACTAGCAGGTTCCACCATATACAGTTAAAATAATGTGGTGTTGACTAGCTTAGGTTCGCCTGCTATATGACCATGAAACTGTCCAACCACAGCTTTGTTGGGCCTTCTTTAGAACTGTGCTCTATGTTACCCTCAGGCTCTGAAGATCACTTTCACTGTACGTGGATGACTCTCATATAAAGGATGCTCAGAATGTCGTATTCCCAGTGCCACAGACTGTCATCCCACAAAAAACTTATGTTCCACTGAATAAGTGACTTATTAGATTGCATAACTCTCATTCTAATACACGAGTTCTGAATTTCTCACTACAGTGAAAACGAACGATCACACCTTCTGGTATGTGACACCATGTACTGTGACAAAAATTTACTGATGTTTGGAGCAACATGCATATTCAAACTGCAAGAGTACTGTACATCCAAACATAGAGCATTTGTCATTCTAATAAAATGTTGGAATTGAATGACAAAGCTCAGTTGTATAAAACCAGGCATTGTTGCTGGAACAGAAGACCCCAGAGAATAAATGCAATCACAGAAGACTGCGATCTTAAATTATTCAGTAAATTCAAATAGTGTGAATCAATACTTAATTTAGAGACTGAAAGAAATAATGATGACTTTCCCAGAATGTATTCCACTTCCAAAACTGTTAAAAAGTTAGACCACAGCAGGAGAGTGAATATAAGGACAAATGAATGGACAGATTTATATGTACTGTATTTAACAATATTTATTCACAAAAATGAACTAGCAAGCCTAAAAACTATATATATTCCATTCACAATAGGAAGGATCAGTTACTCTGAAATCCCCATCTCATTGTCATATTGAAAGCCTCCAATTTTAAATCATTACAATAAACATCATATGACATAAAAAGCAAATTCAATCAGTTGACATATTCACAAACATGAATTTCTTATTTACAAAAATCTTGTAGAATAACCATCCATTCTCAAGAGAAATAGATCAAACATTCAATACCCTTTCCTTCCTCGGAATCTTGTTCTGTTGTCCAACTGAAATGCAAGAGACAACAAACATCAGAAACTACACAACTTACATTTAATAACATAAGGCACTTCAATACCACTGTCATCAGAACACTCATTATTTCAGCATTGTCATGTACAAATAAATGTCTCTTGCAAGAAGTGGATTGTAAAAGTAAAGCCTCTTTTTTCTTCTTCTTCTTCTGGCTGAAAAATCACACACAGCACAAGCATAATTTAAGCAGCATCAGGTTTTCAAAACAATATTTGTAACTTCCAACATTATTATATCCATAACTTTTCCACATACATTCATAAAATAACCATCAATTATAACTTTTCATTCAATGAAATTCTCTCAGGCAGATAGTCACACACACACATATATATATGTGTGGATCACATACTGATGCAGCTGTCTGCCTGAGGAAATTTCATTGAATTCTGACACCGTGAAAGCTTCAAGACATCATTTTTCATGATCTTCTGATGGCCCTCAGTATGGCAGCTTTATCACTTAGAAAGCCTGCAGCTGCCATAACAGCTGCTGTGTTCAGCGATATTATAAATGTGTAATGTAATATACAGAATATACAGAAAATAGAGATACTCAGTTCTCAAAACAATTATTTTTTGTGCTCTTAGCCTCCCATTCAATGGGTATGATGGGATATTTCCCTAGATTTAAAGTGGATCTGCTGCTGGTGTAATATCGGTACAAATAGTGGCATTTAAAACAAAAATAATTAACATGATTAATTTACCAGAGATCTCTTGCATTCAAAAAAAGTTGTGCGAAGAGCATAGCATTCATTAGGAACAGATGCATCATATGACTGTAGACATTCACGGGGAGATTTCTTCTGCTACAAATACATACAATACATTCAGTCATATAGAACATCAGATATATAATGAAACAGGAATACATGATATTCAGTACACCATAAAAAGAAAGGTTTGATGATAAAGAAATACTGAAAGTCATCATACTCTCTTTTAACCCTCAGAGTGACAGGTGGCCAGCCAGTTGGCTACCACTGCACTTGGATGCTGTGCCACCTGCCCAGCTATCAACTACCATTTCGTATATATACGTCTAAACTTCATGACAAGCAACATGGCATTTCCAAAACATCCCACCCCCAGAGGCTAGCACTAAAGGTGTTAAAGCATAAAACCAATTTTTTGTTACTAATGTTTCCAATGCAAGAAGCTCTTGACCTAAATTTTTTTTCACCCTGGTGAAAATGCCAGTAGACACAATGCCAAAGAAATCTTTTGGTAAGAACAATAATGTTCTTCAAATTTTTCCACCTATATATTCTAACAGGAATGACACATTAATAATTAACAACACACTGAACTATCATTATGCATAATTTGTAATTGCTAACATACATGCACGTGAAATATATAGGGCATCCACTCTGAAGTGAAATTCACACTGTCAGTAAGTTTATCAGACACTGAATAACTGGTCTGCAGTAGTTTTATCACATCACATCAGTTACAATGCATCCTTTGATATACCAGCATGCAGTCCAGTTCATAAGCTGAATGTGAAAGACATAAACTATTGTTCCTTCATGAAGATGAAGTACAGTGCAACAAAGTTTTTATTGTGATGGAAATTGTAATTTTTGTTCACAAATATGAAATATAACAAAACACAGATGATTTTTACTATGACATACATTACTGTTGTTATCCATAAATATGAAGTATGGTGTAATACAAATGATTTTGACAGTGGAAACCTACACAAGGAAGAAATCCCATAAAAAGTGTCATAGCAAATTTAGAATAAATTTTCCCACTGTTTCAGTTACTGTTAAGTCAACAATATACTAACCAGTGACAAACATGTGTATAACAAATTCCTCAACAAAGAAGACGCGAAAATGAACATGACAAGTCCTTTCAGAAGAAATATTAGGTGATATTACAGCATGCTTAGAAGCATCTTCATGAAAATCTTTAACGCAGTATCCCAGGAAATTTGTGCCTCAAAGTCATCCATACACACATAAACAAAATCATTTTCACTCATACAAATTTACAGGTGTGTAAAAGCTCCAGGAAACACACTATGTTGTAAGAATAAGGTTTTGTAGCTGGTTCTGTGAAACAGTGTGAAAAGGTGAAGTCAAGATTATTTTATTTTACTGATGAGGCATGGCTTTACTTAAATGAACAAGTAAATGCTCAAAATAACAGAAACTTGTCTGCAGATAATACCAGACTAATACACCAAGTGCCACTACATGAAATTAAGTTGCGGTATGGAATGTCGTGAGTGCAACAAGAACAATTAGACCCAGCTTCCTGTCATCAGACACAGTAAATTCAGGAATGCACATGGACAAATTCTTTCACAATATTTTTAACTTTAAGTGATCACAAGACTGACTACAGGTTCCTCCAGCACAATGATGCAAATGACCATACAGCCTATAATTCAATGGCTGCCTTATATAACATTTTTGGGGACCAAGTAATTAATTAGTTGTGACTTGTAGCCTGCTCATTCACCCAAGCTATTGCCATGTGACGTATCTGTTGGGGGAGTTGCAGTGATGATTATGATAACAATACACAAACACAGGATGACCTTAAATTTTCTTGTATCCTATACTGGCAATTTACAGGAATGAGAACTTGAACAACTTTTTAATAATATGTCCACCAGGTGTCAAGCAGTCTAAGGGTTGCAGGAGGTAATTGCCAGCACCTGCCTTTCACATGCAGTAAATTATCTTATATAATAGAGACTGTTAAATTGGATTCCATAAGTCATTTACAGATTCTATGAGGTGTTCCACTGTAAGCTGGACACCTGTACAAAAGTCAGTATTTGATACGACAGGTAATTATTATTCTCATAAACATGCTGCAACTATAACTAAAATCTCTAACAGACAATAATTTACCTTTTTTACACAGTCACTTTCTAGAAGACACATTTTTAAATCTGCCCTTATACCTGCACATGGGTTCTGATCTGCTAGATGGGCATTTTCACCTTCATACCGCATCATTTTGAATAAATTTCTGAAAATAAGTTTAACGTTTCATAAATCCATGCCACAATACAATATACAGTCAAAGTTGGACAGAGTGCCATCACCAACAATGCCCTAACTCTAACCCAAACTCAAGAACTTAGCATAGTGTAATCTAAACACAAATTATGGCACTCAGCACAACTTAGAGTCAGTTCATTTATTTAATTCACTTACAGTGGGAAACTAGATACTGATGAACCACATAGAGAGGATCCTGGTTTTGTCATGCCACAGCACCATAAAATTAGTAGTTAAATCCAGTGATATAAGTTTTAACATCATTCTTTGATGCATAATTTAATACACAACTTGTTTTATTCTGACATGCTTGGAGCAACAATAATGAACTCCAAGACAGTTATTATGCCCTGAGTAGTAACTGCTGGGATGTAATCATGACATTATTGAAATCCCTATACAGCATTCTGCTGGAAGACAGAGAAAAACTACAAATAACATCTCTGTCAAGCTGTAAACTACATAATCAATATTCACTAATGTTAAAATTATAGAGGACTTGTGACTAAAATTCTGCACAGTATTAGCTACTACAGACTCCAGTCATGAATGATAACAGAACTGGTGCTTTCACAGGTTCAAGACTACAATGCAACATGGACTGTACAGTACTTCTGCCATTAAATCTCTTACATTCCACTGCAAATATAATTTATTTCCCACTTTCTTGTGGATACATCCTATGTCACTTATGATTACTCAACTCAAAGAGTAATTATTTAATTTATATTGCATTATTATTTTATTACACACACTGCACTGCTTCTTCCACATTAGTTACAGATATTATTGTACCATATACAGTGTCCCACCTTTCAGTTATTCATTCCTGTTTGAATAGATCTAATACATTAACTTGTGAAAATAACAGACCATGTTTTTCAATTCTCCAAACAGACATTAATAATATGTACACACAATGTATGATTAAGTAGAGAGGGTTGCCAGGCATCTTGTTTCGAACTGGGCAGTGCGGTATTTGAGCCTTCTGACCGTGAAAACAGGCATATGAACGTACATATATAATGATTTTTTTATTTTGTTGAGCATTTTTATGAAGTGTGTCCAGTATTTTTCTGAAACCATCTAGCAACACTATGTGGAAAATACTTATTATGCGATTTGTCATGGTACTTAAAGTACAGAAACTGACAGTACACGTAGCTCGCATAGAGGACCGAAGTAATGCACTTGACGTTTCATGTGCAACTCAAAAGAGCGACTTTGCACACCGACGTGAAAGACGAAAACACAAAAATTTCTTGTGGAAACCACATCACGAGGATGTGAGTTGGAATGTAGTGGCTGAGAAAATAACCCATGGTACTGTTCAACGGCTTGTGTCCATAACCTTGCCAAGACTGGTTACCTTGTTGTAATCTTCAGGCTCTATTGCCGGATTTGGAAGACCCCACTGACCCCGTCAGAAAGGTTGTTAGGCGTTTTTTAATCTAAAATCCGGTAGCTTTAAGGAAGTATGACATGACTACCTCTTACTCACACTTAAATCACTGAAATTAATTTACCTATGAACACAGAAGCTTGCACAAAAAACTTCGTTTACGTTTACATTTCAGTACTGCGTCAGGTCAGCCAATTAATCCACGACATATTATGCCTTGGGATTACTCCTCATCGCTGAGTGCAATACACGTTGAATGTCAACTAAACATAGGAATTATTTCATTACATTATCACGACGGACAGGGACATCATACTGTACTATCCATCTTATGTTATTATTACGTTCAAACAGATATTCTTCATACCATGTGCATTAGTTGGCATTCCTGAGGTCCCCTTCAAGTGATAATGGCGGCATTTCCAATATGTTGAGTGATTTGGGAGTTATTTATGTAACATATGGCAGCGTTAGTTCTTTGGTATTAATACTTTTTCGATAAAGTCATTATGTTTGCTGTGTTGAAATAACCGGATATTTGTTTCAGCGTTTTATTTGCCACAGCCGGAAAATCTACCGCTACCCTTTAGACTAATGGACACTGGCTCACTGGCTAAAGCCGCTGCCCAACACGTGTGGCGCTGCGATCGTACTGGCGTGTCGTGTCGTCACTGTGTGTGTCGTCAGCTATTGCGTTACCAATTGTGCGTCATCATTTACATCACACGCCCTTTTCTTGTTTACTGATTTATTTACTCCACTTCAGCCGAGGTTAGGTTTGCTTTTAAGCTATTCTTATAATTCAAATCAGTTTCTTATTTCCTTCATGAAACGTTCTGTTACTTCTTTGGCTATGTGTGTAATTCTAATGCATTTCCCTCCCACACCGTCTTCTTATTCCCTGATTCATTTTCTCCAATTCAGGTGAGGTTAGGTGGGATTTTAAGCTATTCATAGAATTCACATTCATTTCTTATCTCTTTCATTAAACGTTGGGTTACTTCTTTGGCTATGTGTGTTATTACAATGCATTTTTTGGCCACTCCCGTCGTACGTATGTGTCGTCTGCTTTGGCGCCATTTCAGTTACGACACATAACCTACTATGTTTCAAGCTATTCCTATAAATAACATTTCGCTACAAATTACGTGTGGTTTTTGGCTATGTGTGCAATTAAAATGCGTTATTAACATACATTTACTTCCTTTCCGTTCTTTACGTTTTCAGTCTTATACATGCATTCCGTTTACCTTTCCCCCGCTCTTTTTTCCCCAACACCCACACAACACTTCCTGCACACAATTCATTCGCGCCTAAAACGGTGGCGAGAGCAGCTCCGCTTGGGTGAACTTCAGTGCTGTGTCCTTAGTGTAAAAATGGTGGGAAAATTTTACGAAATCGTGGATAATTACGAGAAACGCCTGAAGGAGATGCCATTCATTCCGCGGGGTTCGTTCAGACGTCGGATGCTACGTCAAGACGGTGGTCCAAACAGGGATTTTCTCACGTACCTTTTCTGCGATAGTGGCCTTGCTATGCACTTCCTAAAGGACGTGTGCCTGCTTCGGAGTAAGGTGCAGTGCAACACCTGTGGTCAAGATATGACGTGGTCCGCAGAACTCAGTATTCCAGGTTTTAGGTGGCGATGTCCGAGGAAGGTTGCTGGAGTCAAGTGCTCGGCGTCAAGGTCCATTAGGACCGGCTCCTGGTTCCAGCAGAGTAGGCTCACCTTCCGTGAAGTTTTACTTGTCACTTACGGCATTGTGTGCCGCTAACCTGCCCACCGTATCATGGAAGAATATTGCCTCAGTTCAAGTACCGTCGCTGATTGGGGCATGTTCTGCAGGGAAACCATGCTGGTTTTCATGGCGGGCTGCTAGGAAGAACTCGGCGGTCCTAACAAGATCGTCGAAGTTGACGAAAGCAAGTTCCGTCGGCGAAAGCACCATACGGGACACCCTGTTAAGGGTCAGTGGGTGTTTGGTGGTGTAGAACGAGAGTCCAGCAGAACATGTGCACCGTGCCAGTTACTTCTGCCGGCGACATGTCATAACACGAATGGGCATCTCCTGCAGGTTAGTCTACTACTACAGTACGTCACACCCATGACGTCGCTAAGGATATAATGCGGGCTCCGTTCCCCATTATATCCGTGACGACGGCCATCTTGGGTCCAGGATTCGAAAGTACATCGCAATCTACTTCTAACCTAAAACTTCATAAGCAGCAACTTTAACGTACCCCAGACCGACGTATCGCCAAAAAAGAAACAGTTTTTTTACGATATGTATAATAGCTTCGCCATGAATTTGTTCAAGTGTAAAGAAGTAATTTCCATTTGGTTAAGGAGACAACATACTGTATCGACATGCAAGAATGTGTCCACGCAGCTTCATAAATGGATTCTTCCTAGAGGTCATGAGACAAATATAGCAGTTTTCAACTGTATAACAAACTCAAAAGTGCCATTAATTTTAAAGAATCTGAACTTAATGTCTTGGTATATGTGTGGTCCTACTGTGTATGATTCAGCACACCTTGGACATGCTTGGTATGTACCTGGAATTGTAATGAAGGGATTGTTTAGATAAACTGTTAATGCATAATAGGGTGATGTATAACTGTATCATAAAGTTAATACAGTCCACTCGGTTTTCTTTCAGAGTGCTATTTGAAATAGTATGCAGTCGGGTTTCAAAATACCCAAATACGTTAACAAATCTTACTATGTATTATAGATACAGTCATAACACAACTATATTTTCAATGAGTAATATACAGCTACGTTGGGTACAACTACATGTTTCGGCCCTGTGTATTGGCCATCATCAGGTTGTCACATAGACTTGTCAAGCAACTATACAATAAGCGGGGTATTCTGGGGGGTGTGGAGGGTGGTGGGACGAGATATCGTCTTTATAATAGTGGGTGGCATAACCTTGGGCTTTATAAAATTACCATTAAACCACCTTTTACAGTAAATCAATTCACCAGTTTTTAGATTATAATAAGTTAATGTTAATAGACATACGAAAATGTTATAATAGTGTCATTAGGATCCATGGTGTCAATATACTGATTCTAGCTTGTTATAATAATAACAGTGTAGTTTAAAAACTTCAGTGTAGTACAATAGTGTCAATCCATTAAGTCAGCTTGTTTTGTAACAAACACAAAAACACTAAAACACACAATAAAGGAAGTAAATACATTTACATTAAATGTCTAAGTCTGTTATCATAATATGTATTAAAATCACAATAATTTTGTAGGCTCAAAGTTTGTTACAAAATAGGGTTTTTTATTTAGTAATGGGGTATTGTTAACTTCAGGTCCTGTTGTCACTGGTTGCGTAGTTTTTAGCCGAGGTGTGGTTTTTTTATATTTTCATGGTTGTGTGGTATGGCGGAGACTTTTCTTGTGGATTAGGTATAAATTCAGCTGGCCTCCGTAACCTATTTTCTGCTCACTAAACTGAATTGTACATCTGGTACATATTTTGTTGATCTTGCTGTGGAAATGTATCAGTCATACTCCCTGAGAATGGACCTTTGAGGGCTGAAACATGTTGGAGTGACACAGTGCTGATAAAGTGGTGTGAATAATATAAAGGTGCATTCGTCAGTCATTATATGAAATAGTGATATCAGTGCACAGAAATAAACAAGATAAATTTTTAGGACCATTATGTACCCTGTTGGACAGTAACAGAATGTGATGATTGTGAGGATCTCACATATTTAATGGTATCCCTGAATGTGGCTGATAGGCCAAAACAAACTCTTTTGGTATTTGTATAAAGTGTGCCTTGTTCATTGTATTGTTTGATTAAGTTGGAGTACATGGTAGTAATATATTACAAACAAACATTTTAGGATGCTTAATTCCATTCCAAATTGTAACGTGCCAGCCATAAGATTTAAATTCTTTGGGAAGACTCTGCACATGCTGAAATGAGACCATAAGAGTTCTAAGAGGTCTGTGATGTTGAAAGCTTGTGATGATGGATATTTTGGAAATTCCTTCCTAAATTTAAGTCATTCTCGGTAGGAATCCATGAAGCCATTAATCATTTTATGTTATGAAAGTCTAAATCTGGAATAATGTGTAGTGTTTTCTGAAAAGATATATGAAGTACAGTGAATTATGTTGAAATTTGTGATTGCTATTTTGAAATTTGTTTTTAATAACATTTAATGAAATGAGTGGATTGACTGGTATATCTAACATATCTCCTACCCATTATATCAGATCATTGTATTTCTCACAACTGTTTTCATGATCTTGTTTCTTTTTTCATCACATAATCTAGAATCCTTGAATAAGGCCTAATTTTAAATGTGCTGCTTTTGTATATGATAACAACCCATTTTGGTAAACCAAAACAGCAATACAGTTTCATCATATTGGCATTTTTAATGACTTAAAACTCACTTCACAAAAATACTGTCTCATCAATTACTTAAACTTTTGAAGGCTTATATTATGTGCATTTTGTGAAAATTTTGTTCTGTAAGTGCTGACAGGCCCAATTTATCATTTAAATTTTTTTATCTATTTCTCAAAAAGCTGCTAATTGTGCACGTCTGTAGCCATTACATGTACATAAGGTAGCATAAAAGCATACATGAAACACCATCCACAATATTGAATTTAAATTGTGAATGACTATCATGTTGTCAAGAATTCTGTTTGCTTAAGTTTAAGTCTGTTAAAGGCGGTTTTCTTTGTGTATTTTTAAGGAAGGCTTTCATACAGATTTATTTCTTTGTATGTACACCTATCATGTTATAATTCAGATTGTTCTAGTGATTCATTACTAAGGATTGGGAGACTGCCACAAACATTAATGCTGAATTCATGAAACCCTTTTAGAGTTCTGTCTTTTTAGTTAGAAATTTTGTTGCAGATAGGTTTTAAAGTTTCTTAATCGTGCTACTGTACTGCAAGATGCCATTAAATACATTTCCTCACTCTTAACACAATGAACTACATGAGGTAGTGTCCCCATGAAACATATCAATGTGTGTAGGGTCATTATTTTTATTTGACAACTATCAGTTGCCACTTCCTCTTCACTTGTTTCTAATAATAACAGAGCTCCATCAGCAAACTGCCCACACCACAAAAGGTGGTGTAGTGGCAGGAGTTAACAAATGATGTTTGTTTTATCAAATAGTGACACTTTATGACATTTATTGTAGTATTATTCTGATGATGCTGTTTATTTTTAGTTTGTCGGTTGTGAAAATCCCAGCTCCACAGTGATTTTATCACAGTACAGCGTATGTCTATCAGCAAACAATTTGAACTCCAAAATCTTTGTTTATAGGTCATTTTAAATTGTCAGCATACATGAACAGTGAGTGAGTGAGTGGTTGGTAACAGTTTCATGTGAAGTGCTATTAGGTAGAATGAATTCATCTTGTGTGTTGATTGAAAACTTTGGTCTGAAAGAAGTAGGGTATGAACTGGATTTGACTGTCTCAAGTTAGCATTTATTGTCTCTTATCAGCACATTAGTGAAACTTTGGAGCCCTTGAAAGGGGAGAAATATTCTGGTCATAAAAGCAACTGGTAATTTCTCAAGAATGATGCTGCGCCATGGAGTTATTAAGTAAAATTCATTTAATCTGTTCTCTGATAATCTGGCACGTGCCCAGTCCTGTGGTTGCCAATTTAAATTAATTTTATTGTAGTTGGTTAGGAGTGCTGACTTTCAAGGTTTTTGATCTGTATTGCCATTTTCAAGGTCTGTCTGACAGTAGTAAATAAAATAGTAAATCTTTCTTATGGTTCTTCTTTCCTCTTCTTTTTTAGTTGCTATGTGAAATTTGACATAATACGCAGGATTCTGCTGAATTATTTCAATATCAATGTTGTCATGATGATGGGCGTCACAGATATTGATGACAAAATTATCAAGCGTGCAGCTGAACATAAAGAAGATCCGAGAAGATTAGCTGATCACTATGAGGAAGAATTTTTTGAAGACATGGCTAATTTAAATATTATGTCACCAACAGTTGTTACAAAAGTAACCAACTTTGTTCCCCAGATCATAAACTTTGTACAAACAATAATTGATAAAGGACAGGCATACAGTACTGAAGATGGTAAGTTCTAGTTTATGCTATTTGTCAATAACTCTACCCCAACTGGCAGATGAGTGAATGTTCAGGAAGTGTGTGTGTTTGATGCACACAGCGAGTATTCATGTGAACCACATTAGCCAGGCTGACATGGGTAACACTACTGGAAGAGGGTTTGAAGACATTTAAAAAATAAACATGGTTCTTGTTTTGCAGTGGTAAAATATGAGAGTACAGTTCATTTTGTAATATGTCAAAGCCTTTTGTGGAGGTGTGTGCAAAAAGTCAGTTCTAGTCATAGCCAGAATATTCTTGTTAAGATGGTTGACATGAGTAAGATTATAAACATGAATATTCCATTTCTGATCTCACCAGCAGCTTTTGGTATTTAAATGTTGTATTCCTACAGCTGACGCCTTAACTTTTAGTGTGAATGTAGAGAAAATTCTAGGAAAGTTCCATGGGAGCAGAGACACAAGAAATGCCTGACTGTAATATGCATGTATTAATATCTAGTGTCCTACATATGGGACAGGCTTTGCTGTGAAGTGGATGAGTGAGAATAGAATTAACCACATTTCCCACTTTGATGTAATCACTCATTGTTATGTCGTGAAGAGATTAAGCTGTGAAGCTCTTTATCATGTAATATTCACCATTCTCATTTTACTGCTTCACAGGTTCTGTGTACTTCGACACAAAGAGTTACACTCGGTATGGGAAACTTTTTCCTAATGTTCCACGAGAGGATTCAGTTGTAACAGATAAGAGATCTGCAATGGACTTTGCTCTGTGGAAGGGATCCAAACCTGGAGAACCGTGGTGGCCAAGTCCTTGGGGACCAGGAGCCGGGAGACCAGGATGGCATATAGAATGCTCCACTATGGCAAGGTGCTTAAACTAAACTAAACTCCGTGGCCTTAGTCCGCACGCGAACTATACCGACAGAGCGGCCGCCGCCGGTCGGCGAAGTTAGTGCCAACTGTTGCGGATAGAGGGGTGTCACGTGGTCAGCGCAA
>Ga0123352_10001391_pt1 | contig 31961 bp, 27 predicted proteins | sample TergutLab28metaG_FD_89700 | JGI IMG/M metagenome (GOLD analysis project Ga0123352, IMG submission 89700) | Labiotermes labralis P1 segment gut microbial communities from Petit-Saut dam, French Guiana - Lab288 P1 | ecosystem: Host-associated > Arthropoda: Insects > Digestive system > Gut ...
ATTTTTAGTTTGGTAAAAAAAGAAAAAAAAAAAAAATTGTATAGATAAAAAGAAGTGGTGGGCCCAAAAAGAAAAGTTTTTTTTTTATTATTTAAAAAAAAAAAAACCAACCTGGGGGGGGGGGGGGGGGAGAAAATGAAGACCTGCAGAGCAGAAGAGTAACATGTAAAGATTGAGGTTATGTAACAGCTGTAAATAATTTTACAATGTAGATATTTTAGTACTGTATATTTATATGTAATGTTTATGTTTTCACCTCATAAGAAACTCTCAGTGTCTGACTAATAGCATTAATCATCAGATGGCAGTACATGAGACTTTCTGCTACATTTTCATTGTTCTAGTTATGGAACAGTACCAAATTAAAGCACAGAAATAGCAGTTGTAAACAAGAAAAAAGAATATCAGATTGATAATAAAAATGTCAATAATAACAGTATTGTCATGGTACATTATCTTGTCACAGTTGTACATAAAAAAAATACATCATTGCATAATCTGGAAAAATTTAAAGACTTTTTAACACATGTTTTAAGAAACCATAACTGCCAGCCTGTCTGTTCACATATAACCAATGGAAACATAATAAAATTTGGCGACTGATTTCAGGCCTATTTAAAATCAGATGACAATAAAGGACACTTTACATGAAACCCTACCTACTTTCCTGTGCACATATCAAATGTCATATACTAACTGTTTTTCAGAGCAAAAAAGTAATTATAACAGTTGTTGTATATAAACACAAAACAAATATTACACCAAATATTTTTTCATAACCTAAGATTTTCAAGAAAATTAAATTGTCAGTTCCATCTGATGTATGCAGCTTCTAAGGTAGCATTGAAAATCTGCATCCATATATTGAAAATATGAGAAGTAATATAGCAGCTGCACAGAACTCATATGATATGTGTAAGAATAGCTGCAATGTAGCATCATGGTACATAAATAATAGTACTAGCTCCAGAAAAGCTTCAACATTTCAGTTATAAAAACTAAATGCAGCATCAAGTACATGTGGATTGTCAGAGAGGTCTTTAGTAAAACACTGAAAATTACAGATCATAATTGAATGGCCAAGTATATAATTGCATAAGTTTGTCCTCGTACTTCCAAGGACAAACAAATGCCAATAATTATTATCATAATCACATTATCTCCCTTGCAGTTTCCTGAGAGACGTTGAACTACAGTTGACAGACAGAGAGATTGTTCAGCTGGCGTTATTTGGTGTAGGCCGAGCAGGTATGACATTTCTACATATCAACATGCTAATATGTGCAACAATATACACTTACATATCTCACCAATGGTACAAAATAATCTCAGCTACTAACATACGGTGAAATCCTTGCAATGTTTTTGGAAAAATGAAAAAAATTAGGCTATTTGAGCGGGAAAACTTCTTAGAAAAATAACCTGAAAATGTTACTAATTTGTAATTCTGTAATAAAATTCACATTCACTTTTCAAAAATATTATAAATTCTGCATTGCATGATTCATTGTCCTTATCAACCCACATTTTTAATACCTACCTTTAGTGATTCTGGCACATTCTTGAACACCAGACACCCCACTTTTCTACATGCACAACTGGTAGATGAACTGCCCATTTTGGCGCAACTATTTCATACATGCCGAATCTACGTCACCACATTTTGCTGATTTGTTCGCGACAAAGCTGTTCACTTAGAACCGAGTACAGAGTCTTGTACGTATTTAACACACAAACATGTGAAGCACAATTTTGCACACATGATACTTCATATTACTGAAATTAAAGTAAAACGCTTCCAGTCACAACGCATTCCATTAAAGTCTCGTTTCTTCGCGTTTTTCATTACACACGCACCACGAAATGCATTGTGGAAACCGATGGCATCGCTGTTTGAACGTGACGTCATTTCCCGCTCCAACTTTCCTCAGATTAAAACGTAGTTGTCTCACTATGTCTAATCCGTGGTGGGCACGATTAGGGTTACAAAATGAGGAAACCTAAGATGAGTTTGTAAGACCACCAAATAAAATCAGTCGCAAAGATAGGGACGTTTATTCGATTCTACCAATAACAACATTTGTACGGCGGCAACAATGAAAAAGGCGATTTGTGTTCACCCACTGACTGAATTAATGAATTGCGTCACCCAAATAATGTTTGGTACCGATCCCGGTGGCCGCGCGGTCCAAAGCGTGGTTCAGCGGCCGCTTGCAAGCCGGGATTGAGGGTTAGAATCCCGCCAGGGGCTTGGATGCCTGTGTGTTGTGAATGTTGAGTGGTGTCAGGTCGTTATCTCTCGCCCAGAGAAGTCGTATCAGAGTGTGGTGTGTCTGAGTGTGACCTCGACACCCCGACGATGATGATGCCTCTGTCCACAAGGGCTGTCAATCCATGACAAAAAAAATATTTGGTGAGGAGTAGAAATCATTAAATGTCTCATTATGCAGCCTCCGGTTAGTTTCTACTAGTACCACATATTTTCGGAAACAAAAGCAAGTTTGAGGAAAAGAAAGATAAACTGTAATAACTATTAGCAGCGCTTAATTTGATTCTTGATGCCCATTCATTCATTCATTCATTTATTTACATTCATAATCCATGACTAGTACACAACCACTGGATATAGCAGTTGGCAACAATACATCGTTCTAAATATCAAATTAGAACCTGTCCCATTACGACAACGAAGCAATGTCTGTCCCTCACAACTAAGCCACAGTATATATCCATAGAGTGCGTTATACAAGATATCATTCAATCCTTAATTATAATCCATTTCACATTTAATGCAACAATTCATCAAACAAACATGTCATGATAATAAGCCCGAAACTAAAATAATGTATATAAAATTAGATCCTATATTAATGTATAAATTATTTAAAATACATTCCTACACTTAAAACTTATTGGTTTTATAAATAAAATATTCATCCCACATATAAAAAGATTATTGTAATAAAAATTTGCTCAAAACTTCCTTAACTTGTTGAACATTATCTGACAATCTCCTAATTTCTAGTGGAAGATTATTAAAGACTTGATGCTGGTGTAGCAGGCCCTTTCTGACACATCTTTAGGTTAGTCATTGGCAGGAAAAAATTAGTGTTACCCTTGTATTGAATTCATGTATTTCTGAATTCATTTTAAACAGATCTTTGTTCTGTATCATAAACAAGGCTATAGACAATATGTATTGTGAAGCTAAAGGTAATATTTGTAAAGTTTTGAAATATTCTCTACAAGAGTCTTTGAGTCTGGTGCCCATTGTTATCCAAATAATTCTTTTTTTGAAGCTTAAATATGTTGACATTCTGTGTGGAATATCGCCAAAAAATAAGTCCACATGTTAATATTGAATGAAAATAAGCATAATAAATCATTTTTAGTGATTCTAGTGGTAGTATTGATCTTGTTACTCTAATCATAAAACAAGTTTGATTCAATGTGGGGGGCATCATTTCAATATGACTTTTTCAAGATATCATGTAATGCATGTTATGTATATTACTGGTATGTATTTTTATCATATAGAATTAATTCTGAAATACGAGCCTAAATTTTTCGTTTTGGATACCTCTCATCTGGACACTGCATGTACATGAGCAGGGATCTGTGGTTATTTTTTGAAGCCCAAAGGGGTCTGCAAGCAAAAGGGTTTGGGAAACATTGGCAGAGGCGAAATGATGAAATTAACCTTATGATGTACCATAAAATTTCCAATTACAGCCATGTATGTACATTTAAATACTTGTGGCAGTGTGATAAAATTGTTTACTCAAAATTACTCGTATACTAACATCCCAAAATTTGGCACATGTTTTGTGGAATATTCTGTACGCCAGTCATAGGGGAGAAATTTGATACTAAATTATTGTGACACATTATTCTGAAGAAGTTTTTTAAGTGGGGTTATCTTAAGTGGGTTTCGCTGTATTGTTAAATAAAAAATCTTGGAAAGTAACCCTTTTACATTAAATCTCTGGTGGTAGAATCTAAATATTCCACACTTTGAACGTACAAACCCAATCCTGAGCCCCACTAATCCAGTCCAGAATAATATAACCCAGTGATTCCGAAACGTTTTTTGCTCACAGACGCCTTTTGTCTTCAAAAGAACCACAGATCCTCATATCCTTGCTCATGTAACTATAGAATGGCCCGATTGTAGTTATCCAAAATTGAAAATGTATGTCTCAGAAATGATTTTAGATACCTATGAATATGTACCAGAAGCATATACAACAATGCATTCCATTAATTTGATCTTAATTACTCTGATTGTTGCTCACTTTGTGGGTACAGGGGATTTCTTATTTCGATATTGTAATGATCACACAAAATGAACACATTGCTAGTTAAAGAAGCCCCTCATTTATTTTTAACAAACGATTATTCTTTAATTAAAAGAATAAATAAACTTCAAAGCATCCATTTGAGAGATGTGTACATGGTATACATGGTGACTGGTTCCTTGGGATCAGCCAGCAGAGCGCACTTCAGGAACTACTAATATAATCCATTTTCTTAAGCTTCATTTTAATATTGTCTCTTACCACCTCCAAGTCCTACCATAACCATGTACCAGGAAGTTTTCTCCATCAAAATCCAGCTTGTGCTATTTTCCTTAACTTGACAACTTATCTGGTCCATACCTGCCTTCATTTAAATATATTAACAGTTTTCTCTCTAAACACATGTAGCAATGAATTCAATAATGAACTTTCACTATCAAGAACTGTGGGTTTCAATGTAGGCTCCATTCACCTGAGTGGGTTGGCTTATAATCCCTGGGTCAAGCTGTTGTACATTGTAGATGGTGTACAGGATAAGTGGGATGCCATCAAGCAATACTGGAAACTGGATGACACTCAGCTTCTCTGTAGCAGTGATGCTGACTTAGTATTCCAGGACCTCAGGTAGGACTACAGTTGTGATCATTGGTAAGGGTCACAAAATAAGGGCTGCAAGAGTGAATGTGTGCCACATAAATTATGTACTTGTCTTGTTAATAGCACATACCATAAATTACTAACAGTTTACCTATATGTATGTAGGCATGCCTCAAACTGCCAAAATATGAGGCCCTTGTAGTAATATCAAGAAACTAAGTTACATTTTTAGCTAGTACGAATAATGTTTTAGTGCTGCAATTTTTAGGAAATGTAATGTTTGCTTAACTGAAAAGCTGTCACTTAGAGTACCACTGTGTCGTATTTCTAGGCATTTATACTTCATGTCATACAGAAAACTGTTGACGCCTTGAAACAATCCAGAGCCCACATTAATGAAAAGGAATAGGCCACTGGGTGTAATCCATTAAACAGAAATAAAATGAACATATCAGTGTATTTCCAGGGTGCAAGCAGTATTGGTAGCAACCCCTACCAACACACATGAGTGGATTGTGACCAGAGCACTGACACATGGAAAGGATGTTTTTTTGTGAAAAACCAGTGGCAGAGAGCATCTCAGGTGCTGACCATTGTTACAAACAAGTCGAGAAAGCTGGAAAATTGCTATTCTGTGCCTTCCAGAGGTAAGGTACCATAACCATTGTGTCTGATTCCTTAATTCTTTACAGCAGTGGTTGATTCATTATACTGTGATTATGCTGGACACTCTATTGTCTGAAATGAATTTACTGTATACAGCATTCCGGAAGTCGAGTCTACTGTCATTTTCAGGTTGTTGAATAAAGGCAGATTCCTTTTATGCTACTGGCAGCAGTTGGGATGAAACTCAGAACTGTTTTAATACTAACTGTATACAAAACCACTATATCACTGAAATTACAACCATTCACATGCAGGTGGGAGTTCAGGCAGAATATTGTGTAAATCTCTGTCAATGGATCATGTCCAACACAAGTATGCTGCAACTATAATATGATAGACAACTGGCCTTGTACTGACATCAGCAAATAGTGTGCAAGAATTTGTAATGAAAAGTGCACTGTTGTAGAGTTAGAGTTGCACATATCCATTCATTTATTCTGAAAAACTTCTCCAGGATGAATAATGATAGGTCCTTCATGTAAGGAGGATGACCATGGATATGTTGAGTAACAAATTGCATGCAGTTGCCAAGCCAGCTTGTGGGCACAGTTAAAAATATCTTACTTGTTTTACAATAACAAACAAAACCTGGAAGCTTAACCAACCTGTTGTGTAGACTAAAAACAATTCACAGACATGACAATGACATACACAATTTCACACCTCTGAAGACACCATGCACAGTGAAACAGGTAGGAACAAGTGTAACAAAATATGACTACATGACCTCCATTAAGCTCCCTTGGGATTTGGACTAAATGTGGTCCAATTTTTACAGTGGTGTTGAATATTCTGGTTCCATTACCAGTTATTACAGTCACTAAACAGTGCTTGTGATCTGGTCAGCTCTTATAAGTGGTTAGAGAAATTCCTTCATGGAGCAACAGGGTTAGAGTACCAATGGTCAAATTGTATACTCTCAGTCAGCACTTCTGTTGGCACAGTATTTGTTCATAATTGATTATTTGTAAAACTGAAAATCACATTGTTGAAAATTGTCAAGTCCTGTTAGTAAAATATGATACACTGTATCCTGACATATTATGAGGGCAGATACGCCATCACATATCCTTCTACTTGAGTTCTTAAATATAGTAGTTTATTACCAAGTTGCTGTGTGAGAATTAAAATGTAATGGCTGCCTCATCTAAGAAGCAGAATGTATTTTGGTAAGAATTTTTAAATGTCGTTTATCACATTACTAGAAATATTGAACATTTCTCCCTGGGTTAATTACTGTACTTTTAATGTGTCTGCAGGACACAGAACATTAACAGTCAGCTTAAAAATTGGAAGTGACTAAGCAGATAGACAAATGCCTTTGTCTTACAGGTTGTGTGATGCAATGTAAGGCAGTTCACCCTGTGTACAGTTATAGTACCATCATTGGGTCACTCCAGTGTGAAGTCTGTACTGGTGCCTTGGAAAGTGGCTGGTATATATCTTCATTGCAGGTGATTTGTGAAATACTGAAATGCCTGAAGTAATGGACTCAGAACACAAAGTTCATCTTCAAGTGCTAAAAGAGTCTGTTCATGAAACATATCAGTGGCTTCTAAAGCCAGACTGCCACATTCAGCATATATGTGTCTGACGTGCATTTCACACTGTCTCTGGTTATTTTAAATACACATATTCAGGTACTTCAAAGAAGAAAACTGAACCCAAAAAATTCTGTGTTTTAGGTTCTGAAACTTTTGAATCTACATCAAAATTTGAGTAGCGAGGGCTATGTTATCTGTTTATGATATTTCATGCTATCGTGTGTGTGTGTGTGTGTCTGTGTGATATTTTGCTTTGTTTTGCTTTTTTGGTGACTGTGATGCTGTGCCTCAACTCGTCTTTCTGCAGGACTCGCATTCAGTGCAGAGATACACAAACCCCAACCAAGGCTTATCCTGTAGTATGCACTAATTTTTCTCTCAGTATGGTCATGAAATTTGGGTTCCATCAGGACTGGGATAATTTTTTGAACTGATGAGATAAATGCCTACTGGCAGCTCAGGGAATATACTGTACCATGGACATTGCATCCTCTCAATTCATTCAGTACAATATGCCTTTGCAGTGATGCACTGTTATGTAACCAGCAGTGTCTCAACTATTTAAATTTGTAAGACAGAAGGAGAGTCTCTTTTTCTCTAAAACAGCCACTTGTTACAGTAACATTAAGTAGATGAAACTGTCATTGAAAATGAACTTTGCCATACATATAATCATTCTTACCTAATAGCCCAGTGAAACTGTCATGCATGAGTACATGTACATTTGAGAACAACAGTTTAGTATGTCTAAATGCATCTTGCAAAGTACTGGCAAGTTTATAAACTGGCAGATGCAAGGGAACAAGTACAGTGGAATTAGAAACAAATAATAATAGTGAATTCTTACTTAGTGGTTAGTGGAAAAATTGTCTGAGGTCACTAAATAAGAATGAAAATAAATGGCCAGAAGGGACATATAATCACCAAATGAAGAAATTATAGAATACATAGGCTGATACAACACAATTGCAAATTAGAAACAATGGGACTGGGGTGCATGCCTGAAACTTATACAAAAAATGTATTGAAATATTACTTTAGTGCAAAAACTTAAATAAATAAATATATATATATGGAATACTAGATATAAAACTCTGAGTAAAGGTACAAAGTTTGCTGTGTTGTAAACTGGATGCTTACAGATTAAAAGGGGATTAGGAAGAATCTGGGAAGTATGTACAGGTGGCATAAGAATCACTGTGTACTAGAGGCAACATGTTAAACAACTGAGTGTCAAGGGAATTTCATGTCACTCTATGTATACCTGGTATGTTAATGTTGGAGAAAGAGTTAAACAAGTTATATAATGCACATAAATGGATGCATGACAGGAGAAACATGCTAAGTTACATTAATATCATATTTCAATTTATGAAGCCAGTAACAACAGTGACAAAGTCACATGTGATATGTCACAAGAACCACCCACATTTTCTCACATTTATTTTTACTTTCTGACAGATATAGTCAACCTTTTACACTGCTGCTGCTGCTGCTGCTACCACTGCCACCACCACCACCACAGCCGCCGCCACCTCCACCACCGCCGCCGCCGCCGCCACCACCACCACCACCACCACTAACAACAACAACAACAAATCCACCGCCAAATGTGATAAAATGTGGATGATCCATTATGATAAAGCACATTATTTCAAACACTATGGATGAGACCTCAGTTAAAATTTGTGAAAAAATAAGTGAAGTAAAAAAAGAAATAAATAGAGGAAAAATACAGTAAATGTAACTAAAATAAGGTATTTTGTGACAAAGACTCAAACAGAACTAGTGATGTAATATAAAACAAAAATTCAGTCCAATGCAGTGTATCCATCAGATGATGGGCTGTGTATGTGGTTATGTATTAAATTTACTTACTTATAAATTTAATTACAGTAACTAAAGTTCTAATGTAAAACAGATTCAAAATGTTGAACTCATACATAAACACATTTCTGTAATATGTATGGCACAGAAATTAATGTATGACTAGTTACAAATAATTGGCCTCATACTCATAGTTGTGGAAGTATTAATAATATGATCTTGAAGCTTGTAAATGTAACTTTTACTCAGTAAATGTACATGACTGGCACTGTTTCTCAGGAGGTTTGACCCAGCTATCAGCAACATCAAGCAACGAGTGAGGAGTGGGGAGGTTGGCCACGTGCATGTGATCAAAACATGCAGTCGGTGATGCTCAGTTACCAAGCCCTGAGTACCTGCACAGTTCAAGTAAGTGATTTCATCACATGAACAAGTGTCACAACATGATGGCAAGTACAGAACTTGGAAGACTGCATTCAGAGATGTTAAGGACGTGTAAATTTATGTGTAGTGCATTCTATGTAGTTCTAGTAATTACAGTTATTATTTTCAAGTACTGGTGACCTTCATTACAGTGTGTGTCATAAAAATACTTGACACACACATTGTGATCAAGGTCATTGTAATTTAACAGTAATAAAGTTAAAAAGATGTCAGTTGTCACAGTCTATTTGCATTTGAAAATATTCCATTGCTGTTGGTTATTTCATTATATTTAATATCTGTGGCTTTTATTAAGATATGGTGACAACAATTTATTTTATTCCGTGATGAAAAACTTAGCTTACTATTAGCATGAAGTCTCAAATTTGAATTCTGTTTTCATTTCTCTCTTTCACTTGTTCAAACACACACACACACACACATGTGTATACATATGTTTGTGTATTCATTATTTACTACTGAAACTCCTTAATAAGCTCCAGGATTTCAGTGCACTTGACTGTTTAAATAATTCTTAAGAACATCTTAAAAATATATGTAGAACTTGGTGATAAATCAGCTTTTTTTACAGAGAGACTTATTTATGTTTACATTCATGGTTCTGCAAAATATGTGATGCAATCAAGCAGCAGGTCACGAACTGACAGGCAATTCTTTACAAAACATTTCGCATATTGGTGATGGCAGTGTATTGTAGTTCCTAATAAAATGCACTGATATATGTTTGTCGTTTGTCTTTCTACTCTGTATTAAACATCCGATGATAGTGTCTTTTAAATACGAAGACATCACATTTCTCAGTTTCAGAAAGTGGACACCCCAGGCAATAACACCATAACTAGTTATGATAGGTTACCAGAGCTACAGACATGTGCATCTAGAAATTGTGAAACAGTAGAATTGACCACTGTACTGAATGAATGAAGAAGTTATTAGGAAGCAAGTTTGGTACTTTTATTGCAAGGTTTGTTGTCTCCCACAGCATGGCATTGAATTGTGGAAGGCACAACAAAACAGGATTAGGACATTGTGATGTAGTAGCTTATGATGCACTCAATATGAAGAACAGGGCATGAGGTCGGTTCAGAAATTTCTTGAACTGATTAAATACAATACAATGTGTACAGGATAAATTTCATTTAACATTATGCCCCTCAAAATAGCCCCCCCCACCCTACATTAATACACTGATTCCAATGATATTGCCATTTTCCATTAGATTCTGAAGAAATGTGGGTTAGCTGGTCAAACATTCCCCCTAGCCCCCCCACCCCTTCTTCTACTTATTTGAATCAATGTGCATTTAAAATAAATTTCAATATTAGGAAAAGTCCAGTGGAGAGAAATCATTGCTGCAGGCTATGTGTGGTACCATTGCCTTGCTATGATTTCAACCCGATAAGGAAAAACTTTGTACAAGTTCAAAAAAATTTTTATAATATTTTTCCAATATATATATATATATTTTTGAAGCTTATATAAATCTGAAACTGTTGAAGTAGTGGTGTGTTTCTGTACTGTGGTGTGTAGGAGATGTGTTGCCAAGATTTAAAAAATGAGACACGATGTATATTAAACATATGTGTGATCATGAATAAACACCTCAACATACACAGTATAATGTATATAATGCATCAACAGGTGGCATCTTCCATGACACAGCAGTACATGATATTGACCTCATCTGCTGGATACTAGGAGAATACCCAGCATGAGATGCCACCCAAACATCCACTCTCACACCCCGAGATTGCAGACATTGGCGACTATGATACTGTTGTCATCACATTAAAGTTTCCTAGTGGCACACTGGGTATTATTGACATTAGTCGCCTGTCATCCCATGGATATGATCAACGTGTGGAGGTAAGACACACACCTCTTGCCCTCCGACACTTTATTAAGAGTGTTGTCTGACTTTCATCCATCTATCTCGTAACAGCCTGTAAACCTATGCAGTCTGGTTTCAAGCTGCAGCCCTTATTGACCAGTAAGTGGAGACATATATAAACCACAGAATAAGACTCAAGTATGCTATATTACACTGTACTGCAGGAGCTGGAATAGCATAGTTAATATACCGACTAGGCGATGAGCTGGATAAATGATGGACTGTGGTTTATTTCCTGGCAGGGGCAAGAGATTTTGCATTTATCCAGTGTGGCCCACCAAGCCTCCGATTCAATAGCTATCAGGAACTCTTTTCACGTGTTAAAGTGGCTGGGTTGTGGAAATGACCCACTCACATCCATCTACTGCCATTGTTAAGAATGAGTGAGGCTAGCCCTCCACTCCCCTGTCAGCCTTCATGGCATGCACAGGGACAGTTCATTACTCATATTTGCACATTTCATTCTCACATAATGTTGAAATGAATAAGATATTTGCAACAGAAGGAACATATTATGCATTGAAGAGGTATCTGGTTTGATTCTTGCCTGATGCTGGGTATTCTGACAGGCTTTTGTCAGTTTTCAGGAATTCCAGGCAAATATAAAGACGAGTGACTGTACTGATAAAACTGGGCGATGGTAGGAAATTAGAAAGCATGAGGTGCAGTAGCTTGTAATGACACTGATGCATAGGGAGTTTAATGAAAATGATCTGCCATTTGGTTCAGACACCAGGGGTAGGGGTGAGAAGACATAAGCCCAGAACTAATGATAGCTTAGGCATCATTTTCCTTATTTCTAAGGGAAGTAAAAACACAACTTACAACCTTAAGCTATCCCAATACACTTATCCTGCAGGTTTTTGGACCGCAAGGGATGCTCATATCTTCCAATGAAAGACCAATGCCAGGTATAGAGAGTCATATTGGGTTCCACGGATGCAACATGATGGCAATCTACTACTCCTTCCCCTCACGTTACAAGATGGCATACCTGAATGAGATGGAGCACTTTCTTAACATTCTGCAAGGTATGTGAACTAACTTTTTTAAATCATTGTCTCCTTTCACATAACCTGTGGTCCCCATTCATTTTTATATTTTGGGGCAATACAATTTTAATGACATTAATCCATATTCATTCTGCAAAGGCTTATTTGGGGTAGTTCCCCCACTTCAATATGTGCAAGTAAAATACCTAGTTCTTAGTTTTCATATACTTGTAAAAATAAATGCCTGTAAGGAACTTCAGCTGTTTATAGGTATAAGGCAGTTGATCCTTGTATCAATCCAGAGGTCATAAGACATAAAGTGCCATATATGCAGAACACAGTCCTACACAGACAATGAGGGAAAAATTTGTATCTGCATATTCTGTCTCTGCTCTGAATTTGTTTCTGTTTGAACACCAGCATAGAAATACTCTCAGATACAACCTTAACTCTGTGCTTGCTTATATACTCTTTATCATTTCAGGTAAAACAAAGCCAGCCATTCTGGGACATGAGACACTTGCAGTGAGCAAGATTGCATCAGCCTGTGAAGAATCAGCATGAACAGGCCAATTTGTGCAGCTGCAGTGGGAACCTGAGGATATCCCCCCTCACTAGCATGCCCCCAGGTTTTACGCTTCAGGAGTCAGTTCAGAGGCAACACTGTCAAATAAAATACTACCTTTGAATCACAAAGAACTGTTTTAAGAATGAATGTTGATATATGTTTCATACCTCAACATTTCGCTCCTGTATATACTTCTGCAGGCATTGCATTCATTGTATAAGAAAACGAAGTAGGATTATTCCAATGTAGACCTCATCTGATTATGCATTGACAGTGCTGTTGAGCACAGAAGTTCTGCAATAATATATTTCTAGTGCAGAGGTAACATTCAGCTGTAATATTCTAATATCCTGTCCAGTATTCTTCATGACCTTCCTCCTTAGTTTCTCCAAGCATATGCTGAGATAGTATAGTGCAACAGACAGTAACCTACTAATTCCTCCCAAATCTCTTCCCATTAAATACTCATTTTCTTCTTTACACCTCATCTGACACGACACAGCATCTAGCTGTAATAGCAATGCTAAACATGAAACAATAAAGAACTGAGAGGAGTGTCAGGAAATACTACTATCACAGTACTAGTACTGTACATCATGTTGCTCCAGTCATCTCCTGGGCTCCTTTCCACAGTTTCTTTGGTTGTCCTCTCTAACAATTTCCTGTTTGGACCAAATTATTAATTTCTTTTGGCAGTGTATCTCTTCCATTTGCATTAAATCCCCATACCATTCTGATCCTTCACCCTCCACCTTTACTGTTATTTTTCCTCACCAGCTATTCTTTTTCTTATTTCCTTTAATTCCATTATCACCCTGGTTCACTACTGTTTCTGGTACACACCATTAACTGAAACATTTCAAGTAATCTGATGGTATCTTATCCATGCAGTATACCTGAATGAAGTATGGTAACTCTTGCACTATCAGGAAACGTCTTGTATTACAGACTAGGATCTCATTCCGAAGACCATGATCACTATGGTCCTCTCTGGCTCTTGCCACTTTTTCTGCACAAATGCGGGGAGAATACCTGAAATTATACAGCTACTCTCATTCCAATGAAGCACCTATCCTAGGATTGAGGCTGGTCAAGCTGCTTACAAACAAAAACATTTTTGTAAAAGATAAGAAAGAGGTACTGATGTGATGATGACTGGCAGGTTAAACTTATCACAACTTGTGAAGTGCAAATCGTAAGACTGCAAACCTAGTTATTACTAACTCATCTATACATGTTTATTTCCAATATAAAAGTGAATGCCTTTAGGCCATATTCATAATTATACATGAGGGTATATGAAGTAATTTGTTTCAAATTTCCCATACTGTGGTGAGTATATAATGTAAAAGAAGTAACTGTAACTGAATTACCTATTGTGACTTCTTTGTACAAATGTACTAACATTTGACACAAACCACGCAGACAGTGAACAGAAATAAATGAAGGTACTATTTACCTGCAGTTTTACAAGGTATGGTAAAACACATGTAATAACACTAAAAAGAATGTGCAAACCAGCAGCAATCTGTCAACCACCAGCTGGAAAACAAAACAAAATTGCATTCAAGGATTGCTGTAATCAATGTTCCTGAGATAGCAGGTTTGCCAAACCTGCATCTCTTTTATACCAGGGACATAACTAAATTGAACATCTAACATGAATTTCCTCTTCCCCTCCAAGGTAATGTTACAGACTGCATATACTATGAGTGCTCAAATAAAAATTTCTGTTATTCACCAGTCATGAAAATTTTCACAATTAATTTGGTGCTAAATACCCTATGCAGTTCACAAACAGAATGCAGAAATAGATGAATTCTTGTAACTGGCCTTACTAGGTATATACTTGATTTATTAAACATGTTGTAGGAACTTAGAAACATTCAGTTCATTCTGTCTTGTACTTTAAACTGGATGCTAAGTATCTTGAACACATGCCTTTCATTACTTTCTGATGGTGTATTATATACAATTTCCAAGACATTGCAGCTGTCTGCACAGTCTGTGCAAGCATAGTTGCTGCAACCTAAAACATAAATACTAACTGCAAACTGATAAACTGCTTCACCATGTGAACTTGTAGTGAAAGAATAACCATAAGAATACACCAATCATACCTGTTTGTTACAGCTCCAATGTGTTTTGGTCAACTAATGACCATTGTCAGGGAGCCAACTAATGGGTTAACAAGGGAAATTACATAATTTTACATTAATATAACATCACAGGATATTGAAATTATATGCCCTTGTCACTGTGTGTAATTTGAATTCAGTTACTAGTGTGACCTGGAATAAGACATATCCAGCCACTAAGTAGGCACTAGGTCACATGAAAAACACAACATAACAAAATTAGTATAGAAACATTGAAAACAACTTAGTGCTATATTGTAGTGAATATCTCTGCTACACCACAAGGTCAATAGTTCTGGCACTTGGTTTGTAAGAATAGATACACAAGAAATAAGAAGAAAGTTGTTTTATTTTACTTGACAGTGATCTCCCTTGAATGAAACACACCCTTCACAGTTTTCCACAAGCTGCACAAAACAATCACTGAAGATTCACAAAGGAACTGCAGTTACATTCTTGATGGCCTTGATATCCTGAAATCTTCTTTTGAGGTGGTCTTAACTGCAGGGAATATGTAAAAGTTGGCTGAAATGAGGTCAGGTGAATAAGGTGGGTAGCTGATCACCATTGCCATAAGTTGCAGGAAGCACCTCACGATCATGGCAGAGTATCAACAATGACACTATGTGGAGCTTTGCACGGATTTCTGTTTCTCACATCTTTATAACAAATCTCACGAATTGTCTCCCAGTTAATATGCAGCTAATCTTCTAACAGTTTTAGGGAAATGCATTGGTCTCTGGTGACCATCCACCAACTTTTGCAACCACTTTCTCATTTTGAGAAGATGACAGATGTCCACTCCTTGGATCATCTTCAAGGTCTTTATGTCCCTCTATGAATCTTTCATAAAGCATCTGAAGAGAGACATATGAGACACAGCTTCATTTTTATAAAACATTTCAAACATTACTTGTGTTGCTGTAGCAGTTTTCCCAAATTTGAAATGAAGGTGGCTTGTTACATGACAACAAGGAAAAATACAACGTACATTTATGTCTGCTATGGATGAGCTTATTTAGCTATAACATTTGTTTCAGTAATGCCCATCAGTCACAACATAAATACAAATGTGCTACAAGTAGTTTTACATGACAACCTATACCGGCATGGTAGCATAAATCAGAGAACTTTGTTGTTTTACCATGTACAGTGGAGCATTAAAGTACCATGCTGCACATTTTGAACCATACATACTCATTTTCCTGCACCACCATATTTTTGACCAAAACAAATTGCCAGAAGTCAAGGAGTGGCCCTCATATGTAATGTGTCACAGGGAGACATTACATAAAATTCTTATAATATTAAATGTAAAATTTCTGTAATTTCCCATTACCTCATTACTCTTCTCCATGATGATAGTCAATAGCTGAGTGAAACATGTTGAAGCTGCAATAAGCAGGTATTATTTGCATACTGGGATGGTTGAGTATAAATGCTAATGTTGATGTTAAACAATGCAGATGAGAAAGCCACTAATGTACACAATTTGTTGAAACATCACTGTTCTCATTTCTGTCCAAGATAGGAACCACAAAGAACAAAGGTGAAGAGTTACAGGATCATGAACTGTAACTGTAAAGGTAACCATCACAAACTATTCAGATCACTATACAATGTAAACCAACAAAAAGAATATTTCATATATTGTATAATTATATTACAATGCATGGTGCAAAAAACAGAATATTCAGATCATATTTGGATGAGTTGGTATGTTAGAGAAAATACAATTAACATTCACCTTCTACTATAAGTACAAAAATTAATGCTGTGTTTTCAATTCACCAAACTGTATACATCATCTTGTGTCTCCAGTGTGGATCCATTCTATAGAAGTCATAAAATCAAATCAAAACCTGAAATGTTTCTTCAAAATCATATAACACTTCAATACCATTGTACACTGAATAGACACAAAGAGACCTTTTAATATTTCTTTGTTACCAAATGTTTCACAGATAGCATTAGCTTCAGTTTCACTAAACTGCTCTTGGAGTGTGTGCATCATTGATAAGGCTAATAGCTCATGAGCAATTTAGTAAATTTGTTCACTACCAAACCTTCTAAGTTTCTAGTTTACACCAGCAGTTCTAACGATTTTATACTTTAATGCTTAACAAATTCTTTTTTCTTTTGTTTATTCATGCTCATATATGTCTACAGCTATATGCATTTGTGAAAGGGCGTTTGAAATGAATTCTTAATTCTGTATGTTGTAGTGAGGCTAAAATACCATCTCCCACATAAGAGAATATTACTTCCAAAAAGAATTATACCAATCCAAGCATGCTTAACTCTCCCCCCCCCCCTCCTTACTTCACTTGAGTACAGCAGCTTTTGGTTTCTTGCACGCCATGGAGCCACTGTCTAGGAATGTATCTCAGTGATACATATTCTAAGATGCAATTCCTTATTCAGTGTGACTGAACAAAATCAATTATGCCACAAGGACTACTCTATGACTGACAAAGAGATTCTTCATCCAAAATGTTTGACGTTATGCTAGCACAGTCCTTTAAAGCAGCCCCTCCTTCAAACCCTGAAATGAGGCCATTGTGCTGCTGTGATCAAAAACAGAAGATACGTACTACCACAGACCCAAGTGTTAATTTCAGAGGAGAGAATATAAATTTATATTTGGCTTGTAAGCCTTATCAAAGAAGTAAATGTTCTAAAGAATTTCATATTCTGTCAGTATATGTTCCATCACAAAGCTGAGACTAAGCTTGACTGGGTACGGTGCAGGCAAGTCAGAGCAGAAGATGTAGACAACACATGAGATGTAAGAAAGTAGATTGGAAGATGAGGTCTGGTCTCTTGGGATATTGACACCATTTCACTAGGTGACTGGTGCCTGATGTTTGGAGACCACCACAGTCTTGAAACATCAGGCACCAATGCCACTGCACCCCTGCAAAAACTTAAAATCTCACAAGTGGAAAGAATTCAAGAATTCAAACACAATCAACCAGACAACTCAATACACCACAGGAAAGCTTCCCTGCAATCCAACTTGTATCATGTTTCCAGTAACACTACACAAATAAATGGCCAGTAACCTGTAACTTCTCTCTATTTTTCCTATAAGATCACCAAAAAGTAAAATAGGAGTGACAAATATTTTTGCTCTAAATCCACAAAACAGCATAACACAGGTCTAAAATGATAGCTCTGGGCCAAAGTACTCTAAGGCTGCTATTCCCTGTCCACACAGGACCCTCAGAGCAAAAGTAAGTAAATAAGTAAATGCAGAATAGCAATGACATATAACAAAGCCAATGGCATCCTTTCTTCTTCATAATTTTCAGGTGAAAATTCATTTGTAAGATAGTGAATTAGGGAAGAGACATGCCTGTCAAATATAACAGTTTGAAGTTTAACATGCACGAAGTTTTAAAATGTATGGGCATTGGTTACGAACTGCTGGTCTAAATGGTAATCTGTTTTAAATTCTGTCCAGATATGAACACTAAGAAAAGTTTGTACATACTTTTTTTTAAATTTATTTTAAATGGTCCTTGTTTCAGCAATTATATATGGAGGATTCAGTCTTCTGCAATATAAAACTGATTCAATGGGTGAGTGGTTCCTGACATTTCAAGGGATTGTTGCTTCTTCATCTTCAATGGTTAAGCATTCCAATCTGGGGTCCTTCAGAAGTCAGGAACCACTCACCCAACAACATGGTGTCATATCCCAGTAGAGCCACATCCTCAGCAACACTGCAATAAGGACTTCAGAATTCACACAGTTAGGCCTATATGTGTGTTGAACATTGATCTGACAGATATGTGTTGAACACTGATCTGACAGAACTCTGGGGGATAACTAATACCAATATCAATTCCTGGGTATTATCATCAAGCATCCATCAGTGCATCTGCTTAGCAGAATATTTTTTTTATTACCACAAATAAAACAGGTCAGAATAAAGGCATACACCACAGTAAAATGATATACAGACTGTCACAACACTGACAACTTTACAATGGTGAATCAGTGATGGCTGCTCTGCACTATTTGTAACTCATACATACTGACTAGTGTGGAAGACAAACCAGTAAAATAGTTTTAATTATTTGTTGCATAAAAATAAAATAATTAAAAAACAAACAAAACTTAATTATGTCAACAATATGTCTGGACAGTGAAAGTTCACTTTCCTGGTACGTGTATCCTGTAGCCCCTTGCCTTTGTTCTTTTCATTTTCTTTTTGTTCCTGTGGTTCAGCAACATCATTCCCCTGGGTCAAGCACACAGGGATGTGCCACAACACTTGAGGTGTGTGCTATCATCGCACATGTCTGCATTCAGTCACTTTATTACCTGCACACCTCAGTGTTGCAGGGAATCAGAACTTGAGTGCCTTGGCAAACAGGGCTGCCGTGGCCTGCGTCTTGTCACCTCGAAATCTTCTCAGTTCTGCAATTACCTGTTGGTTTAGACACACCATTAATGGATGCATGCACTTTGTATTATGTTACTGAGGTTTCACTTCTCTCACAATACAGCAGAACGGAACACACGTAATACTAGCATATTAACCAAAATATGTAATGTATTGCTATATTAAGGAAAACATGAGATTCACATTATCAGAAGAAGGTTATTAACATCCATTATTCATTACTTTCGATATTATGGACGGTCATCCAAGACATTATTGATAATTTTTAAATATTATACTGATTCTGTTTCTTTCCAGGCCAAAGAATTTAACACAGACGAATACATGAATTGTATAAAGTATATTACAAGGCACTAACTACAGGCTGTGTGTCATTATTCTAAATTTATTATTTATTTTAAATTAGTAGACAGATTGGAAGATGCTTCAGACTTTCTATCACAGTTCAACTCCTGGAAGCTGTCCATAATGTGTATAGAACAACAATGTACAGTTAGTTGTAAATTTCAGTCGACTGGAAAAACTCAGCTAAAAAATTCCAGTTTCTTTTAGCACTTAGGCTCAAACTACAACCACTTAGTAACTGAATTCATCTTCAGTTGCACCTCTAACACAAACACAATGCATGTCAACTTAAGAACATATATAACCTTTGATCCTGAATTATTCTTCAATTCAGTCACATATTTTTACCTGCTCACGTGTGAAACCTAGACTGACCAACTCCCGTACTTCATTTTCACCAAAGTTGTCTGATGGTAGGATAAGAATTGATGGGTCACGAGGTATTGAACCTCGGCTGCTGCTGCTGCTCCCACTGCTGGCAACACCCACTATTCCAGTAAGAAACAGAAATGATGATCAAGAAGCGAGACCTCAAGGATTACAAAGTGACACGACTAGCAAAATCCATCATAAATCGGCTCCCAAAACAAACTACAGTGTTTCACTTAACACAAATAAAACACTAAAGAAGCAAAACAATCCAAATAATTTTAAAGTGTCAGGCCACAAAAATGGACATGCTTTTAACACATTACTGATCCCAGCTGGTGTCACTGGATTTTTCATTGACATAAAAGCCTTCTGACCGCAATATGGCCCTGGGGTCGACTCAGCCTCTAACAGAAATGAGTACCAGGAGTATTTCCTGGGGGTAAAGGCGGCCGGTGCGTAGGGCTGACAACCTTACCACCATCCTGTGCCATTGTCATGAAATCTGGGAACCTTAACTTCCTAAGAACCCTCTGGGCCTGTCCAGGCCTGTAACGGGACTGCTTTAACACATTACAGTACCATAAATGTGACTTAACAATGAATAATTATGTCATCATTAAGCAGTTCATCAATTGGTCAAAATTTGTAGACGCAACCAACCTGACTCCCGACTGTTCTGAAGCGCACGCGCCAAATCCCTTTCTTCCACCTCGCGAACAGACTGTCCAAGGACATCATCTTCACTATGGCTTGACAGTCGGGCACATTCAGGTAGCTCCCTCTCAGACAGAAATGGAGTCTCTGTGCCTGTTGTCCCAATTCGTAGAACATTTTTTTTCAGATCTATTGAGCACTGTAGAAAATGTGCGATTGGTTTAACAGAACCATTCAAATAAAGTGCATGTGTTTTTTCATGCTTATATTCACCATTTTCAAGGTAAATGTTACATTCTGGCTGACTTTTCTATAGACAGTATAACTTTAGCCTTCCATAATGACAGTTATTTACCTTCAATGTGCCATTATCAACAAGGAATTTCCTGAATGAGTAACTACCAACCACTCTGACAATGTAATGTACAATGGAATTTATTGCATTTAGATTATTTCTCAAAATTAGCTGTGTATGTGTGTGTGTGTGTGGGGTGTGTATATCGATTTACACTAATCACCTATTTGTACCCAAATTGGAATTTTCATTGACATAATCCTTCCAATCGCACTATGGCCCTGGGGTCGACTCAGCCTCCAACAGAAATGAGTACCAGGATGATTTCCTTGGGGTCAAAAGTGGCCAGTACGTAAGGCTGACAACCTTACCACTATCCTGGGCCACTGTGATGTAATCTGGGAACCTTAACTTCCTGGAACCCTCTGGGCACCTCAGGCCTGATTTGCCTTTCACTAGATCCTCAAACATTCCCCGGTAACAAGACAAAGAATTGCATAATTCAAGCAAAATTGGGTTTCCAAACATATGCATTCTGCAGGTATTATAATCACACGTGACATAAAAGTTCTTCTGATACTATTGCTAGCAGAACAATTATTTGCCTAGATGCTCAATCTGTGGCAGTGGCCCAGAGGGGGTGTAGAGTTATAGCTCTACTCTTTAACCTCAGATCTAAATGGGGGTGGGGAGCCCATGCCATGTGCCAGTTGCTTTACTTCCAGGAAAGAGACCTGGTACCCATAGTACAGGAGAATGGGTGGGTCCCAGGGCCGGTTTGTGCATTTTGTATATGAAAATTAAATAAGTAATTTGACAACCAGAAAGTTCTGATTTTAGTTCATATATGTCCTGAATTGGATTAAAGACATTTTTAAAATGATCTGCAAAATTCCTATATAGGCTACAGAGTAAAATATGTAACTGGAAAGACATTGAAAATGTCATTTACCCTCTAACAATCCTATTTCTTGGTTGCCCTACCCTATACTAGTGATTGTGTCTTTCCTCCGATTAGGGATGTATTCTAACCCTTTACAAGACAGCCTATAATGCATAGCACCACTAAATTTCAAATGATAAAGCAAGGAGTCTCATATTACAAATTGTTTCTTAGCTCAGGGGTGAACCAATCCCAGATCACCATATCACCACGGCAACTAAATTTTGTACAGTGATGCATATTTGCAGCTCTTCAGTATGGAGTTTGCTTTGTCACCCTTCTGGTGCCTATAATCTGAAGGTGGTGCCTGGATTATTTAAAATCCATGCACTGTCTTAGGTCATACTTGAATTACAATACTTATGAGTCAACATTTCCACATTCATCATTTGATATGAGCTGAAATGCTTGCCATGCCACATATATGAGTAATATCATTATGACCTTCCAGAACTTTCAAAAGCATCCACTCTTAAGGAGTACAACATTGTGTAAGTTACATGAGTTCTGATCAAACAAATCAGTAGATCCTGTAAATAATATTCAGGTTGAAAAACATGCAGTGTACCCTACATTTAAACAGGACATCATGAATATGCAGTCACTACACTACGGGCTGGATGCCATCTTTCAGGAAGACAGTGCAACAGCTGATGATGCAAACAATTCCATTCAGCTTTAATGCATACTAAATTTTTAGTTTAATTAAAAATCACGCCACCAGAGCACAATATATCATTGTGAACACTTCATTTTTGAGTGTCTTCAATGTCAGAATTATTACTCTTACACATGATGCCTTAACATGTTTTATCAGTAAAAAAATCACACTGGGCCTGAGATTATAATTTCATAACATCTGAAAGAAATCACTCAGACTATAGCATTTTAATTTCATCATCTCAACTTCAATGTGCAATAAGCAATGTGTTTGCTTTGTGTGAGGCAAGTCTCTGAGCTGAAGGAAAAATTTCCAGTGCCTCCTTTAAATATGGTGACTAAAACCTAACATTAAGTTTAATACACTGAAATAAAATGAGAGGACATGGAGTAACAGCAAACTGGAATAGCAGCAAACATTGCGCCACCTCCTGTCATACAAAACAGTCTCAGTGAAGTTTGATGTGGGCTGCCAGATAATGTAATGTATACCCACATATGAAAGCATACCATGTTTACATCAAGACAAGCTTCTTTCCTAGTCCAGAAACTAAACAAGTTACAAAATATACATAGGATAACAATTCCAGTACATTATTTCTTGTGAATTTCTCTCATAAAAAGTATGACTTAATAAAAAATGTACTGGGCACAAACCCTTTTTTTTTTTTTTTCCAAACATCTTTCATGTGGTAAATATTTAGCAAAATACACGTGAATTCTCATAGTATGTAGAAATGCATGTAGGTATTCATACAAAGTGTTTGTCTAATTTTTACGTCTGACATCCCGCTGAGTTATATAATATCACAGATTGGTACTTAATAACTGTCAACACAAATAGTTGTGTTGGTACTAAATTACTGTCAACACAAATAGTTGCATTGATAGTAATTAAGTTCTGCTTTGTTCATCATCAGTATTGTCGGATTTTATCCAAAACTGGAATGTGTCAACAAATTTTTAGTTTAACTCAGACAAGACAGACAAAGTATGTATAAGGTAACATAGAAGTGCATTCATGCAACTACTGTTGCAGTGGAAAAGCAACACTTACTTACTTACTTACTATGTGGAACAGAGTCCTTCTTGAGAAGCTAATCAGTTTTCAGCTAGTCAAGAAATTCCCCGCAATTTATGAAACCTGAAGGTTCATTAATGCATTTACAAGTGCCTGCCACCTGTCCCTATCCTGACCCAGATCAAACCAGTCCACGACCCCCATCTCACTCCCTGAAGATCCATCTTTATAGTTTCCTCCCATCTATACCTGGGTCTTCCAAGTGGTATCCTACCCTCAGGTGTCCCCACCAAAACACTGTATACACCCCTCCTCTCCCCCATACATGCTACATGTTCTGCCCATCTCATTTTTCTCGACTTGACCAGCAACAATATTGGGTAAGGAGTACAGATCATTCAGCTCCTCATTATGTAGTTTTTTCCACTCTCTTGTTACCTCATCCCTCTTGGGCCTATATATTCTCCTCAGTACCCTATTCTCAGACACCCTTGGACTACATTCCTCCCTCAATGTGAGCAACCAAGTTTCATATCCATACAAAACAACAGGCAAAGTCCAGTTCTGTACATCTTAATCTCTGTATTTTGGATAGCAAACTGAAAGACTAAGGATTCTACCCTGAATGAGAGCAAGGATTCCCTGACTTCAATCTGCTCTTCATATCTTCCTGAATACAATTTTGATTTAAGGTAGTTTCCAAATATGTGAACTCTTCCACCTTTGCAAAGGAGCTTTTATCAATCTTTATATTGCGAATTCATCCTGAATTCTGATCTCAAGACATGACCATGACTACGTTTTATCAGAATTCACTTCTAGACATATCTCCTTACTAGCGACTACCAAAGCTTCTGTGTTTTTCTCTATAGTATATGCACTTCTGCCCTATATATGAACACCATCAGCATAAACCAGAAGTTGGTGTGTACAATTTAATTACAAGCCATCCTGGTATACCCGTACCCTCCTAATGCCGCACTCAAAAGCAAAGTTGAAAAGCAATGGCAGTGGAGCATCTTCTTGTTTCAAACCATTCCTAATAGGAAACATGTCAGACAAATGCTTGCCTACCTCAACACTGATATGGGTTTCATTCACAAACATTTTTATTAGTCTTACCAGTTTCACGGGGATAACAAACTCAATAAGAATATTATACATGATCTCCCTCCTAACTGATTCATAAGCTTTCTTGAAGCCTATAATTAGCTCATGCACTGCTTCACTGTATTCCCATTTTTTCTCAAGTATTTGATGAATGCAGAAAACCCATATGTATTACATATTCTGAGTGCCTGTTTTTAGACTTTTCTAACCAACATGCAATGTGCATGTGCTGTACTGTCATCTATGGCCTGCATAGCTCTATAATATTTCTCCACATTACCTCATAAAGAGTACAATTTTCAGAAAAAGTTATTGGATATAAAATGTATGTTTTGATTTTCTCTACAATTTTGTGTTAAACATTTCTCATTCTAAGAATTGAACAAGATATGATAAAAAATGTATATCGGTCTTCATGTAAAGTACCCATCATTCTTGTCAGATATTAATTAAACTTGTATTTTCTTGACAGATTTTAAAAAATATTCAAATATCAAATTTAATGGAAATCCGTTCAGTGGGAGCTGAGTTGTTCAATGCAGAAAGAAAGGCGGACATTATGAAGCTAACAGTTGCTTTTTGCAATTTTGTAAACACACCTAAAAAATGTATCCACCAAACTGTAACTATAGATGCACAAAATCACTGACAAATCCTGATGGTATCAGATGTACCTGATGCCTCTTGAGCATATCGAGTCCAAGTAGCATGTCCATTGGTTGTTCCTCCAGCACCGAGAATGAGGTTGTTAAATAGTCTTTCTCAATCTGTATCTGTACCATGTGGATGCGTCCAATGATTTTTTGAACACCTACACCTTTTGCAATTCCAGCCCAGCGTGTGTCCACTAGGCGCATGATATGACATCGTTCAGCACATGCTGCAGACATTATTGTCGTCTGGGCACCTAGACCAAAACCAAACAGTCACCTAAAATCAGTAATAAATGTCACTAATAGTAATGGCACTTCAATCTCATGTTGTCTAACAGGCACAACATTTTTACACCTCAAAATAAAGGACCAAAAGAAACACATAATGATACCTGAGTCAATGAATGCTTTGACAGGGAAACCATTGACATGACAGTTAATATACAACATCACAACCGTTCCAAATGTCTCTGGGTTATATTCCATAGCTGCTTCCATATTTGCTTCAATATTTTTCTGTCGGATCTCTTCTGCAATTAGTCGCTGAGCTTCGGTGTCAAAGGGATCTGCATTCATCATTCTAATTCTCTGTCTCTGTCTTTCTGCCCGTGATTCTACCTGCTCCCGGAGCACTGTAGCAAACCTATCTGCAATAAATTACAAATAAATTTGATAACCATATTATACATGCATAAATCAAAGAAGAGTTCAGATTATTCTAAGGTATTTACCCATCATCCCCATCTTTTTTTGGCAAATACTACTGCACAATGGTAATTCACTGTACTATTAACATACTGGTTCTTATACAAAAACTGGGACAATGCACACAATTTCAGGAATTTGAGATTTCTTCCAGAATCCATGATGTCTTCTGACAAAGTGACAGTATATCACTGTCATGGAAAAGTAGAGGGCATATTTTTAATCATGTTCCTGGGCACAGCAACTGTCATGGAATTATTATCACATATTAAGCCTGCATCTCCCAGGAATTTAGAGCCTACATTCCTTCTTCAGCTCAACTTACCTTAGTTCACAGACCTGACCTCCAGCTTCTAAACAAGCCTCATACTTCCGAAAATATTTCTTCACACATAACAGATACCTTGTCTTGAAGTATCAGTAATTTCTATATAAACATTAACTTACAGTTCTTGCCAAGAATGTGTACTGTTCACATTAACTGTCTAGTACTAATAATAATCACAGATTCAAATCTGAACATCTAGAACACCAGAATATGCATCTTTTTAATCATATGCTGAATACTTCTTTTAGTGCAGTCACTGAGCAAATTACTGTGTGGGTCATGGCACTGTTCTGAAAGAAGCAAATATCAATTTCTTGTCTCCTGTTGGTTCTGTGAAGAACTGTATCAAAATCATTTCAGTGTGTAATAGTTGAAACTTGTTTTTTCAAAGACTGCAGGCTTTACAGTTCTGTGTACTCACTGCATATGAGACCCTCACCTGGAGGCCATGTAAGGGAACTTCATGCAATACATGGAAATTTTTGGAACATGAACACCTGTTGTTGTATCTGTAGACATTCCTACTAAATGACAACCATGACTTATCAAAACAGTGCAAATTTTTGGGTTTTCTTTTTGTCTGGCATATAACCTGCCATTTAAAATGTTTACATTATTTTGGATATTTGGCACTGTTGACACAGGATGTTTCTTACAACATTTCTGGTGACATTATTCTGTGACACACATGTTGCAGAAATATTTCATATTAACATCTTTTATTCAACTGCACACATTTCACATTCTGACATCATGAGAAACAGGAAGTGACTAGCCACATATTCTAACTGTTTGGAAATTTTCAATGACAGCACACTGATAATGATGGTTAACAAGCCTACACTTGCTGAGACCATGAGCTCCTACAGTCAGTGACATGATTCAGTCTACTTCTCTCTACCTTATTCTGGAACAATGCAGATATGAGTTCTGGACAGGGTCCAATGGCAAGGTTTTCTAAACAAGGTGATGAACTTTCAGCTTCCAAGAAATTGTACTTATTCTTCACTCACTTAACAGTGCTTCTAGCAGCTCATATTACATAACACTGAATGATAGGATGATCATAAATTACTTAACTGGACAGAATATGGAAGGATATGGCCATGGCCTGATTCTTGGAACTACGCTGGTGTCACATTTAAGGGAAGCAGGGGAAAAAAGAAGTAGAATAAAAATTTAAAAGTCTGGATAGCCACTCTCCAGCTTCGAAATAAACCTGTGACGACCCAGATGAGAAACAGGAGTGATTCTAACTTTACCATGATGTCTGTATCTTCCATTAAGGTATGCAGTTGACTGACTGGGTGTACCATTAACAGCTGTTCAAGGCCCAAGATTGTGGAGTACAAAGTCAGTCAGAAGATATCACCTAGGTCAGTTCAATCAAATTCATTCTCAGAATTTAAGGACACTCTAGTTTTAAAACATCTTGTTTTTACACTCTTCTGAAAGTAATTTCTTGATGTCACTGCCATAAAACTGTTACTTTAGAACAGAATATTACCATGTTGTTGTTGTTACATTAACATGGGAAGGAATGTGGATCTCCACAGTAAAGTGATCAGTATCATGAATTTTAACTATAAGTAACACTACTTATCATTGTTATTTCAAACCTATGTATTGGCTATACAACACCAACTACATATCACTTGTGTCTATGTGTGTTCATGAAAGATATTCAATAAGTAAAGTTTGCTAGGTCTTAAAAATTAAATGAGAAGACATCACTGTGTTAAATATAGCTCATTTCATCCTTTTTAAGTAGCATCATTCTTCAAAGTAATCCCTGGGCACATAGATGTATTTGACCCATCTTGGCATGAGTTTAAAAATTCCATCATGGCAGAAATCAGGCTCTTTCATTCACAACCATTCATGAACAATGATTTCTACTCTCTCGTTATTGTAAAACTGGTTACCTTCCAAATGCCAATCCAGCTTCCAAAATCAGTTCCTTTATTTGTGCTACAGTCACATCCACCACTGATGCACTACCCAAACACGTGATCATCATTATGGAAATACAATCTATCATTTTTAAAATCTGCACTATTTTCTGACATGATGCACTCTCAATACACCACCATCACACACCTCTATCAGTTGGTGGTGAATTTTAAAGGGGCACATATTCTTTGTACATAAAAACCAAGTCACACTACAAACCTCTTTGCAGGACCAAGTGTTCAATGTTGATGCCATTCCATGCCCTAAACAGCACCTAACTGACTGACTCTTGCATGATGTGTTGCATGTTACTCTTACTACAAGTGCTACTGCTTATGAAGAAATAAAATTCTTGATTTACAAAAAATTTAAAGCCCAAGGAACCTTAACTTACTGAACATGCCTCATATGTGTGGCGTTATAAATACCAATCAACAACTTCAAGCAGATCTGTATGTAATTTTTGAGCTTTACCGAGGTTGCCTGAGAGTAAAGCATCAGCCAAGCGAGGATTGTTCTGTTTTAAGAGAGCAAGCTGATTCGGATTAGCCAAGAACATATCTCTGATGAACCTTGGATCTTCTTCGTCTGCTCTTACACCTGGAAAGGCATGGCTTTCACCTGGCCCTGATTCCCGCCCTGAAGAACCAGGAACTTGAATGCCACTGAAGTCAAGCATTGGAAGACCTACAATCATTCACATACAATTAATATGACTGGTAGGGTTACAGTCAGAATCGCATTATTCTTCACGTTTTGTTATTTTGAGAACTCACGACACTTACCTTGATTAGAGGCTGAAAAATTGATGTTGGAACCTGAACTCAGCATATGCTGTAATATCACTACATCACCATCCCGGATGCCATGATCCTTCAGGGACTTTTTATCGTCTAATAGCGGCATGCCGTTGTGTGCAATGACAATTTCTGGAGCTGGATATCCTGATTCCACTTCGCAAAATGCCTTAAAATTTTCCAATTCCAAATCTTCACTAACATCCAATACAAATATATCGTCGGATAAAGTAGTAACTGTAATCTTCATCCTGTAATGGTATTCTTCAATATATCACACTTCAAAACGAAATAAAATAATAAAACACGTACAGTTAATAAATGTAATTACGAAATTAGACGTCGTAAGAAATTCTTATTCGGTGAAAACAGCAGAATCACCGCGCCATGTTTATTTATTACCATAGCCACATCTTCCATCTGCCGGCAAGCTATTGAACTACGAAGTGGATTGTTAGAACATTATGTAACAGGTAGCAGCACATAGTCTGGCGTTCTCCACGCTACTGTTATGCCCACGAACTCTGGCGTCTCTGACGATTTCGTCCGCTACATAGCGCTTAGATAAATCGTCTGGACCGGCTCTGGGACCCACGAAGCCTCTTGTTCAGTGGGTACGGGGATTCTTTGCCGGGGGTAAGGCGGCCGTGGCGTGAAGTTGATCACCCATCTCCATCTAGTGCCGAAGTTAAAAATGATGCTATGCCTTAAATCCTTTGCATGCCTTCACGACTTGGACTTCATATGGCACCTGATAAATCATTATGCATTTTCTGGATATTACTGTCGGAGAAATTAGTCGACACTCATGCACTATCTTTCGACAGTCATTTGCCAAAATTGCCAAACGCGGTTTTTAACATTTGGAAAGCCTTTTCACCATGTTTCCCTAGTTTCATGTAAAGCTTGATATACACATACTTTTCGTCCTCCGACATTTTGAGGGCAATCCGAATTGCGACGACGCGGCGGTACACGTGCTCACTCGACCAAGCTGGAAAGGCACTGCCTACTGGTTTCGGGCCGTCCTTTGTTCGGTGGAGAGGGGAGACTCAAGACTACAGTCCAAGAAAGAGGCGCGTCCAAACTCCTCCCCCTAGCGGAGTTTCAGACCCAGTCTCAAAATTTCTTGATCACACCTCGTATATTCCATCGGGAAAATACATACATGAATGACTATTACTTCTTCAACTAGCTATACAGATCATCTTAATGTAACACAAATATGAGTAAAATGAATACAATTAAGCTTGTAGTACAATATTATTTTTTTAGAACAGTTCGTGGAATTAGGCTAAATCACTCGAGTTTGAGTGGGCCGCAGTTATAAAAGGTTGCATGCGACTGTTACAGAGCAACAGCGCATAGTATTCGTTGTTGGGTTCAAAGTACCTGATACACCTTTCAACCAGGCGTGTGAAATTCAACGTGTTGAAGGAATATAAACTCATCTACAAAATCTCCCAGTACGAAACACACAAGCCTACTTTTCTAGTGCAGTGAGTTCTAGACCTACATCACCACCACCACCACCATCATCATCATCATCACCATGATCATCATCAACAACAACTGTGGAGGACTTACTACGTGCTTTCATATGTACAGATTCTCTGTGTGTTAATTTCATTGAAGATAACTTTATAGATTCGCATCGTCACCATGTTTGTAATTCTTGGTTTGCGGACAATACCTTACACTATGTGCAAGCATGTTCATGAGCTACAGCTAGTTCCAAAAGTCCATGAGTTATCGCTATAGCTCGGCTGAGTAAAGAAAGGTTTGACGTGTCCGCCATGTTGTTACTTTATACTCTACAAGTATACTACTTGAACACATATCTTCATAAAATATGTCATGTACATCATTTTTAGATACTGTAACAAGTAGTGCTATTGTCGCTAAGGTCTAAGTTTGCGCATTAAAAGGATGTCGGATTGGCCACCAATACACTAGGTTCCTTCCAAGATTCGTTGAAACTCGGTCAGCTGGTTCAACACTGGAGACAGATAAGCACACACACACCAAAACACACAAATAAACACAGCAAAACAAACAACACACGTAATCAATCCACAGCATGGCGTAGCACAGTGACTTTACACACCCACTTTCTTGTATAATGGAAATTTAGTATATAAGTGGACTACTAGAACGCATATAGTTTGTGCTGCACGGCCATTATGTATAGACCAATCACCAAAACAGCTCCGTGTCTGTGATATATGATATAAAGTTTCGTAGTATTAATCAGGACTCAAAATTTACTACTGCAGCTTGCCTAATGGATACTTAATGCTGATGTTTGACATTTTACACTTTACACCCGTTTACCACTTCATTAATAGTAAATACATTAGCATATATTCGCAAGTACCACAAATTTTATTATATTCAGTCTTTAGTTGCTTAGAAAAATGTGACATTTAAACTGAATCTAAAACAGTAAAAGGGAATCAAGTAGTCGCTACATCTTCCATGATGTCAGATCCTTCGACAGCAGCTGTCAGAGGATTCACTACGTGTTTCTGAAGACGGCATAACATTGTGGAGTGAGAGAGAAAACCAACAAGATGCAACAGTTAGATGTTCATTTTTAACAATTTCTCGACATGTTTCGGGCATCATTATGCCCATCTTCAGGAGAACAAGACGTATGTTACTGCATGTGTTGTGCTGCGCTGGTTCTGCTGGATGTGGTTGGTAGCGGTTGTGGGGCGCTGCCTTGTGGGTGCGAGCACTGTGA
>Ga0123352_10001392_pt1 | contig 31957 bp, 27 predicted proteins | sample TergutLab28metaG_FD_89700 | JGI IMG/M metagenome (GOLD analysis project Ga0123352, IMG submission 89700) | Labiotermes labralis P1 segment gut microbial communities from Petit-Saut dam, French Guiana - Lab288 P1 | ecosystem: Host-associated > Arthropoda: Insects > Digestive system > Gut ...
AGCAAAGCACAACAATAAGCTCCCTGATGATGGTTTGTTAAACCGAAACATGTAGGAGCATTTTAATGTAAATTTTAATGTAAGTTTTAACATTTTTCTAGAACACTCTAGTTGTGCATTCAGCTGGATAAATAAAAGACTTGATATGGCATTGTTAATTTATTGTTTTTAATTTCAATAGTTACATAAATTTTCAGTTTCTTGATTTTACATTTTCCATCCTCTCAGTTATTGCAAATGGTTGCTGCTGAAGTATAGAATTTAGGTTTTACTGTATCGTTTTGAAAACTGATATTTAAGTAATGAAATCTATAAAACAAGTGAAAGTTCCAGGACCAAATAGAACTGTCCGTTTTCCACTGATTTTTGTTGATCATTTTGAGTATCAGAAGTAATGTTACATGACCATTCCTGTTGCTCAGGGAATGTATTCTGTTTTTATGCTGTCTTGAATTGCACTGTTTCTGAATGCGAGAGTTGAGATTTAGGCAGTGGTGTTGCTGAAGATTCACGTGTTCTGGGGTGTGACACTGCATTGTTGGGAGAGTGGTTCCAGACATTTATTGACCCTGAAGTTGAAGGTATTAAAATCCTCGAAACCTCAGGCAATACCTGTTCTTTGTGCCAGCAGGACATCCCAGAAGACTTCGAGTCTTCAGTGTTAGTGAGCATTTTCAGTTGACATACATTGTGGTCCCACACATTCCGTACTACTGACAGTTGATCTCAAACTGTGAACACAACAAAATCAGAGCCCTTTCCATTTTCATTAAACTGTGTTTTACGCATGCCCAGTACAGTTTACACTCAGGAAAGGTATTATGACCTCCTTTAGGCCCTAACAACTTGTGTGTGATAGTGTCTGAAGGAAACTTACATGTGCCCTTGTGAAGGTGCACGTGCCCCTGGAGATGTTCGTGATTAACTGGGGCCAAGAATATCATCATGAACATGAGAGGTTATTTTTTATGTAAAACTTGTATTTGATTTCAAGAATGGATGAAATACCAGTAATAAACATACAGAATAACCTAGAAAGTCATCAAAATCATGAAGATTTATTTTGAATGAAATATGGGCACTGTTTTTGAAGTATGAAATGCATTAAACAATTGAAGCAGTGTCTCATCCAGACATGCACAAAAGCAGTCCTCCCCTTTTAATGAAAGACAGCGTGACGGAACTGAGAGTATGCAATAGCAGAATAGTGTAGGAAGTCAGTCATCAGCCACGTGGCACCATCCTGATTTGTCAGAGCTAGTCACAAAAGGTCGAAACAATGGTGTTAAAATGGCTGACCACAAAAGGCCAGTCCTATATATTGAGGTCCACAAACATCGACATTGTACTGTACATGCATTCCAACTTTAATACTACTGCTGGAGTGGGTGTTGTCGTGCATGTGGAACTGTTCATCATTTTTGCCCTTGGCCTCAGTGCTCACTTTAATACCTTGTCTTAAATGTGACATACGTTTCTGGTCAGTGTACAGCATAACAGAACACACCATATTTACTCAACTGTAGGGCAGCCATCTTCCAGATTTTTACTGTTAGAAAATTTCCATGGTCTTAAAATCTGTGTGATTCACAGGAGCTTGATGTAGCAGGTAATGTTGTGTACCAGCTGAGCATGTACAGAATATTTCACTCACAGAAAACATTGTGTGGCACAGTAGAATATCCTGTGCCACAGCAGAACATTTGCTGCCACAGTGGAACATTCTCTGGCACTGTAGAAGTTGGCACAATTGTACTTGAGAAATGCTGTTCTAGTTCTGACATTGATAATACTGTATGTGCAGTATACTTAAAAATGAGAGTGTATTTATGTACGGTCATCCAAATATGTTGCGTGTTCAGTTGAGGGTTCAGTCTGCCTTTTGCAGGCATTTCCTCTAAATAGTATTTATGTACAATATTTGTAGTTATTGTGTTTTCAGTTTGCTTATTCATTCTGTAAAACCAAAACCCAAATGTGCAGTATGCTGTAAATTTTGTTCTCCTTCTTTGTCAAATTCTTGTTGTCTCTGCTGGAACATACACGTTATCATCTGGGATATTTTCATATCATTAATGTGTTTTGCCAAGGATGTTTTACTTTGTGAGATTTGAGGGTATCACAGTGGTGTTCTGAGTATTCAGGTCTTTTTGATGTGACATGTTACTGACTCAGTGGGTGCTGACATTTCGAAACACTGTAATACCTAATATTTATGGGTTAAACAGTCCAAGTCTTCTTGAACTGCTTGTACTCAAAACATTACAGCCCACTCAATGCAGTGATTGCAGCATCACATCTCAGAAGACCTGAATCACCATGTTCCATTTTACTATCACACTCTGATTCCAAATGCTGACTTCTCTATGATACTAGCCCAGCTTGGAGATACTGTATGTGGCGTGCAGTGTACACTAAGTGGCAAGTTCATTGCAGTGTACTGCTGTCAATAACATGATTTTCTGCTTGTTATACTGGCACGAACTTTCACCAAGAAAAATAGTAGTTACCAGAAGTCATTTTGCAGTGAATCTGATGATGCAGTTGCATGTGACAGTGACATTGAGCTGGATGAAGACAGTAGCAGTGGCTGATAACACAGGGAGAACACCAAAGTACTTGGAGAAACCTGCTGCATTGCTAAGCTGTCCTCTATGGATTGTCCTAAGGCTGATGCTGTGTAGCATGTTTCATCATGAAGTTAAGGGCAGGAAAAACCCAGTTTCAGTTGTTGAAGTGTGAAATGTGCATAGTCTCAGTTGTGTCTGTACTGACAAAGGTAAACTTCAGAATCATGGTATCATCACAGCACTGAAAGGGATATAGTCACTGAAGTGCAAATGGATTTGTTTGTTATAGTGGCTGTATATGTATTGTGAGTTTGGTTCCTTTAATGTCTGGTAGGTCCATGATAACCATAGTTTAACTGCTATTGCTGTGGTACATGCCAAAGCAGTTGAATGCCATTGTTTTGGTTACTGGGCATGATTGGTGTGAGGAGTGACTGAGGCAGAAGAAATGGTTGAGCACTGGGCAAAGTTGCCTGTTTCACAGAACAGTTGTTCTGTTTTCATTAAAAGGTACCAGGGTGTGGGATAGCCCAGGATGTATCTATAACAGCATACTATTGGTGTCTGCAAGCATATTTAGTGTTGCCATGTTTATCAGAACAGCTACAATTGCAGTTGTATTTCATATTACTCTTCCAGTGAAGAACCATTGTTCCCCATACAATAAAACACTGAACTGTCCTCCTTATGGCAGCAAATTGTGTCCTTTGAGAGGTACAAGCAGAATCTGTGTACCATAAATAGGAGGACTTATGAAGGTCTGTATTACTGTGTGAAAATAGCTGTAGGTCCATTACATATTGTTTCAAGCAGATTGTGTTTCATTGTCATCCTGGGCAACATCACTGCAGCACAGTGACTTTTGACAACTGCTGTGCAGTGTTCAGTGTGGCAATAATGTGTGTGTGTGTGTGGATGTGCACATGCAGGCTTGTGTGTGTACTGAAACCCTGATCAGATGTTGTTGGGGACAGTTCATCATGTCATTATATTAAATGGGAAAACAGAAAGGGGTGGGCCTCAGAACATGTTATTTTGTAATTATTTATTCAAATTGACATTGTCTTTATATAATTTCCAAAACTGGATCACTTCAGATGTGAGGCATAAAGGTGGACAGGTTCCTGCTACACACCAACAACACTCAGGAGCTGAAGCTCCCATCACAGTTACAAAGACTAACTGGTTATTGCTGTATATCGAAAGAGTTGCTATTTATTGTGAGAATCATACAGAACATATAAATACAGTGTGTGTGTGGAGAAATTGCATTTTTCAAATGCTAACACAGGTAGTGTGTACAGTAACCAGTATGCCTTTAAGGGCTAAGTAAATTAGTCTCACAAGATTGCGTTGTCCAGATCTGCCAACCTTTCTGTGTAGCTGTATACTTTCATCCTTCTCATATTTCAGATGAACATACAGTTTGGGCTGGAGTAACGGTGACAATACGAAATTGTAACATCCTCAGAACTCTGATTAAGTTTTCAGCCTTGAGAAGTCTGGCAATTTTCTGCCAGAAAGGGTAAGTGAAGCTACATCCCTATTATTGCAGGTCCCAAGACTTGCACAGGTTTTCTTTACTGGAGGAGAAGACAGTGTACTGCACTCTGTCTCAGTACTGTCTTGGTTTCCTTGACAACGGGGAAGGTATCACTCAGATGGTAGTGTTGGTTCCAAGACCTGAAGATGTTTCCAGACAATTATCACACAAGGAATTAATTGGAAGTGGAAATGCTAGAGCTGTCAAAATACTTTCATTCCTCAGGCAGTCCGAAAACGAGGGCTATGGATGGACCACTTTTATATGTGAACTGTTGTAGTGAACTTACGAGAAGAGGCAAACAGGCATGGTGGGGGTGGGTGGAGGGGTGGGGTGGGTACTACAAACAAAATCTCCAGAGGGACTGAAGCTGTGGATATAGTTGCAGCAAACTAGATGCTTCTTGAAAGAGGCATACCACCGCCTGGCTGTTCCAAGGTGAACATGGCAGTGACTATACCTTGCCAGTTGCTGAGTGTCTTCATCTTTTTGAAATATGAAGACTTTTTGGAGATGGCCTTGACATTTTTGCACTGCAAATCATTGCTGAGCCTTGGGGAGCATTGCTGCTGCACCACCTCCATTCCACAAGCTCCAAACACCTGACTCAGAGCTTTGTTACAGTCTTATATCATGTTTATTTGCTGGTTATGTAATAACTGCATTCATGTGTTTATTGGGGATGTAAATGGTCACCCATTTCTTTGCATGTTCTTATCCAAAATCTTGAACCAATGTTGCATTTTCCCAGCCTCACACTGTGTGTAGAGTTAAGTTGTCCTTTGGCACCAGGGCATTAATCATCAAGGTGCCCTACTTGTTAGCGACCTACTTACTGTCATGTGGTATATACATTGGCTGCTTTGACATTTAAATTCATTTTAGAGGTCATGATTCTCTAGCATCCATGACAGCCACGTGCTACAACATGGTGCCTGTGTATTGAAGCACTGTACTGTGAAGGTATGTGTGTAACTGTAGCATCAGGACATCATTTGCATACATGACCTTGAATAAAAAATGCACTGATCAAGTTGTGTTATTTTACTCCCTACAGTAGTGACCTGAGGCCAACTTAATGGTAATAAGTAATAATAATTCATAATTTGACATCTTGAGGCAGTGTAGTGACTGAGACTGAAACCTAGTCGTGACGCATGCAAATTATGCTGAAAATGTCCATTGTGTGTCAAAGTATTATGATAGTAAAGACAGGGGCTGTAGTGTTGCTGTGGCACATTAGTACAAGGCTGTATGGTATCATACAGAAGTCTACAAAACAAACCTTTCCTGCAGCAAAACTTTACTGTTAGATTCCTTTGCACCACATCACATGTACTGTAATCTTGGACTGCACTTTGCCACCCACAGTACTTACTACTTGCCCTTTATGTATCTACATATAATATCACTGACATTCTGCCCCTAACCTGCATTTGTTCATTTACATAAGTATGTCAGAATATATACAGGCATATGGTAGGATGACTTGAGAGTAATGAATTGGAAGGGTGTTGAAGGAAGCAGTCACAGAGTGATTTTATGCAATTGTTCAAGCATTTTCATGGTAGGACTGGGAAAAACCATGACAAAAGGAAAAGAAGAGAATGGAAAACATAGAGGCACGCAAGAAACATGTTAAAATGAACACACTGAAGAGAGCTGCTAAAACTGGAGGGATCATACCAGGATTTTGAACATAATCTGAAGCAGCTGCAACTTCCACAGAAGCACAAATCCCAGGGAACTTCTTCTGTTGCTGTGTAATGCAGTGCTGACACTCAGCTTAACATCACTGGGGCTTCAGAGTGTGGAGCGTCAAAATTCTGTTTGGCATATTTTTGTAAAGTAAGTTTTATTTCAGGCCTTCCACTTGTATCAGCAGTGGAATCAGAAGGTCAATCCTTTCAAGGTGAACATATGTACTGTGGAATGATTTTGTTTGCCCCAGTTTGCATGATACCCAGTCTGTTAGGAGGAGAGGGCACTTCATTTTCAAAGATACACTAATTACTTGATTTTATATTTCTTATAACATTTAATAAGATGTCGTTCAGTGAATTTTTCATCTTGTGTTTGCGTTGCTTGCGTTCATATTGCTTATCTGAATAGGTTGTAATGATAATGGAGCAATGGCACAGAGCACATCATCTTAGTATGAGGTTGGGAACTGGTGACTGACATGCAGCAAGCAAAAGGTTGTGCAACAGACACTGATCTTCACAGTGATGGGTGGTAACAAAATTTCCTCATTTATAAAGTTATTTTTAAAAAATTCTACAGATAAGACTCGTAACTATTTTGCTATTTATTTTCATCTGCACCGTTGTGTCACAAGATTTTAACTAAAATGCCAAATTGTGGTACTAGTGATCACAGCTCATTCGTCTTTATTTGTCATTACACCAGCCTTTGCTGCTCTTTCATGTCAAGTTGTTATTACCTCAACATTATTCATTTTATGTGCTGTCATTTTTCAGTACAGCGAAAATTTATCTTCCAATATATGTGTATATATAATTTTACTGGTTTTATTCATGGTGATTTGAAATGTGGTCTTTCAATAAGGTTTAAGAATATAAGATATGGGTGCCAATAAGAATATTTTGCCCTGGAAAACCAAAAATTATAGATCATAAAAGTTACATAATATTGTAATGACTGAATATATTGTACTGAAAACTGCTAAGCAGTTCAACTAGGATTAAAAATAAAATAGGTCTATATTATGATGTTGCATACATACAGTTTCAGAAATACATACAAACGTGCAGATAAAAAATCTGATAAGATGATACCACTTGGTATACTATGTGCATACGAAGACATTATACTGAAGATTATATTAAAGAAATAGAAAATGACAATGTTAAACTAGATTCTGTGTGGCTCGGGGTAACGGAAATTGCTATTATCACATGAACCCTCTGATTTTATGAGAGGCAAGGAACTCCTTGGATACATGACGACTACTCATTTCTCTGTACATAATGAAGTTCGTATTAATTTCAACCATACATGATTATCACTTTTGATTTAGAAGTGGGCAAGTACACATCTTCCAAAAATACGCGCCATTCTGTTACTGACACCACGGACCAACATTTGTCCGTGACCTTCGCTTGTGCTCACGGATTAAGAGGTCTACTCGCGTACAATTGTGCGTAGATGTATAAGTGAAGGTAGTAAATGATGGAGATTAACAGGACTTGAAACAGACTCTCTCCGAATGACCCAGCTCTATGTAATGGCGCATTTTTTGATGTAATAAAGCCTGTGTTATTCAAAACTACACGGTGAACTTTGTATTAAGTTATGTGGTACACTAAGGCGATACAAGGTTAATCCGTGCTGTTTGAACAGCATGGATTAACGCGATTGTATGGCGGATGTATATTGGGAAGTTTTTTTTTAAATCCATGATGTTATAATCTGTGCCGCAAAACAATCTGTGATAGGTGGTGTGTAGAGGTTTGTGCCAGCAGATGATTGGTGTGTCTGCTTTTGAGTTTGCAGTGAAGTTGAGTTCAGTATGCTTGTGTGTATAAAAATAGATTAACATGAATTACAGGACCAAGAAGCGGCAGTCATGGATACGTGTGGTAAGTTCAGTAGTTAAGCGATGGCGATTCACTTACATCTAGCTGTAGAGTTATTTCGTGGTAATGGTATGTGTTGGGATATATTGGAAGTTAAATCCACCTTCTGGAATAACCAGGAATTTGTCATGTAGAGGTGTGTGTCATATATCTGGGTGCAGTGATGTTCGTGATCGAAAACAATGATGGCAAGGAACTCTGAGGTTCATGAATTAAGTAGGTCCCACGATATAGATACCCATGTCCACTCTAATGATCTCTGGTATATTATTCTGGGGGCACTCCACGGACAGTATAAATATTTTCAGGTTGCAAGAGAAGATTATTAGGATCGTGATGGGTTGTGGAAGTAGTGACCTTTGCAGAAAATTGTTTTTTAATTTAGAAATTTTACCACTCCCTTCCCAATACATTCTTTCTCTCCTTTTGTTTATGATAAGAAAGAAGAATCTTCTGGTAAATAAGTATACCACATTGACACTAGGCAACATGCAAATTTTCACCAACCTTCTGTGAATTTGACTAAATATCAGAAGAGAGTGTACCATATAGTTGTAAAGGTGTTTAATAAACTTCCTATTTTTATAAAAATAGAGTCTGATAATCCCAGGAAATTTAAATTGATGTTACAGAAATGTTGATATGAAAATTCCTTTTACTCTCTGGATGAATATTTTGAACTTCAAAAAAGTTAAATATATTTATATATGATTTGGATTGGTATTTGAAAGTTTAGCACATGCAGTCGATATGCATGTACATTCCTTTTTGCTTTATCTACTAATCGGTATCTTAGATCTGTTTGTGTAACACAGTTACATGAATGTAGCAATTTTTGTTATGAAGTAATGTGGTGAATTATTTTCTTGGCCAGTAAGTACCATATCTTTTAAATTGGTGCTCTAATGTTATTACTTTTATATTAAAATAATTTATATTATGTTCAAACCTCAAACATTGTACTAGTAACTCAAATTATTGTACACTTTTATATTGACTTCACATCTAGACTTCTTAAGCGAATATGACTATTTCCATACCCATATGGATTTTGTAATCTTGTACGGATCCACAGAATGATATGATACAGAGACCTGTATTTGTGATTGAGGACAGAATTATTGCAGAGAAATTTAGGATTCATAAGGAAATAAGTTACACAAACTTTAGGTGACACATCCTCATTGTGCTCAGATTAATAAATATATTTAAAAGAGTTCTGTCATGCACAGCACAGTTGCGTTGTGCATGATGGAACTCTTGATAACTGGGATGTGCATGACCTGACTCTATTAAGTATATTTATGGTACACAAATTTTATATTGTTTGTTCCGTGCATTGTCATTAACCAGTTCACAATATCCACCCAAAAATGAGCAATATTCTTTCTTAGATATTTGTGTGATAATGTCACATTGTGTTAAGGAACTGTTATCAAATAATATGGCTTCTTCCTCTTCTTATCCTTCAGTCTTTTGATTGGTTGGCATCTTTCCATCTGGAGTTGTTGCAAGTCATTCTTTTCTTTGCTGTATAACTGTCAGCTCCTGTGTTTCTGGTGACTTGCTTTAAGTATTATAGTTGGGGTCGCCCCACTGCCTTTTTTCCAAATGTTGCTCCTTCAAGCAACCAAAGTAGTATGATAATAGTATTAGCTATTTTTGTACATAATGTACCAAAGTCATGTAGTAAAATGTAGACAGTTCTTTGTAGAGTAGCTTTATAATACGTATTTTGCACATAACCTGAAGTAACCACGTGTTGTCATGGTAAATATGAAGGCATAGTTGTACTGTGTGTACAGCACTTTGTAACAAGACACATTGCAACTGTAAAAGTAACATCATATACAATACCAATGCTTGACATATAACTCTGTAATTGCAAAATCTGTGTATGGACACCATTAAGAGCAGATAGACAGTATGACATAAGTCAGCATGCAGCCAGTCCAAGAAATGCTGCACTTCTAGTTGTATACAGCTTAAGAATTTTCAGTCAAGGTAAATTTTCCAGCAGAGTAGCAGGGGTGGGTTAATGCAGGTTGGAGTACTTCTGTGTCATCATGTGAATATCTAAGAACATTTGATTGAGTGTGCATGAAAAATTACTGAATAACTTTATACCTGAGTTACTTAGTCATTTTTTGTATTTATTGAGGTTAGAATGTGGTCTCTGTGTGTCTTTTGTTTCAGTTGTGTAAATCTGAATTATGTGGAGTTCTTCCAAGTTTTCTACAACCAATGACATAACCAGAGTACAAATTTTGTTGCATGTGGATGTACATTAAGCTGTTGAAGTAATTTGCTACAAAAGATCTGTTTTCTAACAAGTGCCATTATTGTAATAATTTTAGACTGTATGAAACAGGACTGCACTCTTCAGAGGGGTAGGTACATGTATACGGTAGCTGCAAGTAGCGAACTTAATGGAGCAGATTCTTGTGAGGCTGATTGTCTTTCAGCTAGCTGAGATGTTTAATTACTAGGCCTACAACTACTGACCACCAGATGCTGTTCTGACCAGGTGATTACAGTCCACATTTATACATTCTGTTTATACAGCTTCTTGTCACTGTTGTTCTCACATCTGTGCCTCAGCCCCTCAGGTTGTCTCTTTTGCTCAGGTTCTCTGTCCAAAACATGTACACATGTTTATGACTGCCATCAATGTTACATGTTCTGTATTTGGTCACCCCAACAACATTTGCTGTTGCAAACTGTGTTAGCTGTTTAACCACCTGATGTAGCTGGTAGCTGAGGAGGTTACTGAAATTATGAAACTCCTAATAATGATGAAATACAGTTGCCATCAAAACATAGCATCTTGCGTGATGTGGGTACATATTGCTCATGTAAGATATGCCTGCCTCGTTTCGTGTATGGGATAGATACTTCAGGTTGATGTGTGTTATGGCACTGTGGCATTATTGTGGCATACTGTTGGAAGGAATGAGATGTCTTCTGCACAAGATTCATGGTAGGTTAAAGGAGTTGTTGCTTAACAGTTCATTCTCCTTAATCAGTCCTTATTTCTTGTGGGCAGTAAAAATGTGCAGACTGTCTACAATGGCCATTTGTGTTCATTATTGTCATTTGTTCTCCATCTATTGAAAGATTGTTTGATATTCAAAATACTGTAGCATATTTTGAAGAGTTTGTTGTATTTAATGTTTAATGTGCGTTCTTATGGCATGTTGCCTGCCACTGTTCCGTCAGTTTATCCAGTATGGTGCTTTTGCATTCTGAGCAAGTGTGTTTGTAGTTAGTTACTGAGAGCATTATGTTCTGTGTATACTGATGTTTTATATACATATGATACATTGTAGCATTACAAAGTTAAAAGAGAGCCTCACATTATGTGGTTTGCATTTTACTGAGAGGGATGTTTCAACATACTTACGGATAGCATCTTAATCCTATGCATACAGAATCTCTGTCCCACTATACTAATTCCTCACATGTCACTGGCCTCTTTCTTGTTGTCCCGACAAATTCTTCACATGTCGCTGGCATCTGTCATTCTGTACTGTCTAATTACATGTGACTGGCCTCACTCACACTGTACCGTCTAGTTCTCCACATGTCACTGGCCTCTATCCAACTGTACTGTCTAATTCCTCTCATGTCACTGGCCACTGTCCCATTGTACTCTTTAATTCCTCACTTGTCACCTGCCCCTGTCCAAATGTACTGTCTGATTCCTCACATGTCACTGGCCTCTGTCTCACGTTACTGTCTAATTCCTCACTTGTAACTGGCTTTTGTGCAACTGTACTGTCTAATTCCTCTCATGTCACTGGCCACTGTACTCTGGTACTCTGTAATTCCTCACATGTCACTCTCCTCTGTTGCACTGTACTGTCTAATTCCTCATATGTTGCTGTCCTTGTCTGGCTCTGTGCATGCCCGTTTTTTTCGGGATGATGTGGTTAATTCGATGTTTGTACCTTTGTAGAACTCAGTCGAGGTGCAGCAGGATGTATCCTGTAAATTGTGTGTGTTGATCTGGAGCGGTTTAAGTCTTAATAGTGCTTACATTACGTGTTATAACATATTAATTATGAAATGTAATGTGCTGTGGACTCTTTTTTTTTTCCGATGGATGTGCGGTACAGTCTGCAGTCTTCCCGAATGTCAGTGTTCCAGATTTAAACTTTGTGTGGTCACCCGTCTTAATAGAGTTTTTTCGACCTTCTGTTACTGGTTCCAAATACTGGCATAAGATCACGTGGCCGTCCGGTCAGATTCCACCGCTTTCCTACTATTGAACAGATCGCTGAAAGTTCGGGCAGGGTCGGGGGTTCATTAATTGAGGTTCACTGCTTTTGTGTTTTATGGACTGAGACCCTCTTCGATTCATGTAATGCGTTTTGTGCTTCCTAAAGTTGTATTTATTAAAAACAAATATGTACAGAGTTACTGCTGTTTGAGGTTATTTTGTATGTTTCTTATTGGCAGTGCGCAAGTTCTTAGGCTAAATAGTCGTTTCGCATTGAAAATGGGTTGTGTGTAGACTCGGGACGGTACGAAGTTTCGCCGTGGCGAGACCGGTCCAGAACAGCGTGACGGACGGACGTACTGCGATGCACCGTGCTTTATGTTCATCGCTATCTGATGAAAACAGATAGTTCAAGTATACATTTGCTGTGTATATTTTGCTTGTATGACCAACTGTACTTGTCAATATTGTCTTTATGTTTAAAGAAAGATCATTATTTGGCAGTATTAGTGAAAGGTGAATTATAAAACATCTATGGAAAGACAGATGACGCCACATTTTACATTCTAGCGAGTTTAATACATGTTCTGATGATCGTGTCCTTTTCGTTTGTACGCCGTGTAATGCGGTCGGTGTGTATAGACGTTCCGAGCAACAAACCGCATACAGTACGGCGGGTAAGAACCTAAAATGACGTCCATCGATCAAACGACACCTACCGTAAATCCCTGAAAATACAATTATTGCACCGTCAATGTGTGAAAGTACCGGCGCACGTCATGTGGATCGGCCGCGACGACGCCGTCTCTGTACGTCATCACGGAACTGCTAGCCCGAGAAACAGTTCCATTGCATTCCGTCGCCGTGCACTCGTCAGATTATGCACATTACATTAAGTCTCTGATTTTGTTCTTGTGACAACAGCGACGGATGCAAGTCACGGTGGTGCCTAGTGTTTGTGGTACCTAACATTGTTGTGTGTCTTCTAGATTTGCAGGTGCAGGTGTGACTGGGTGTGCAGTAAGTACAGGGGGCAGGTTACTGACACTGCTGTGCAATGAATATTCATTGTACAAATAAAATGCATTAATTGTTTGAAGTTTCGAATTGCAGTTTGAGTTCCTCTGATACCTACAGATTTTAGTTACAAGCGTTGTGTCTGAAGTAACCCCCGCCTGTAGGGTAAAATTGGGACAACTTCTTTTCTGGATTTCATTTTGCAAGCTTCAGGGAACTTGGGCAGTGTAAGAGGAATTGGGAGCGACCGACATTTCATAACCAGCCGTTTTGTCAGTAGTTTAGACAACACTTCAGAGTGTTACAAAGTAACTCACTTTGTGGTGTGTGTCCAATACGTCTGATTCTGGAAGTTCATTGTGTCTGTCTCGTGTACATCTCTAGAAACGCATCTGTTATTTGATGCTTTAGCCTTCACCAGTATTATCTGAATGTTCGTTTATCCGACACGAATGGGGAGCAGATGTGCCGATAGAGTGAAGACTGCAGGAGGAAACTTTAATGTGAACTGAGAAGAAAACGAAATAAAAAATACAACATTTTCGAAACATTGCAAATAGTAAAATGCGCAGCACACAGTTTGCTGTTTTCTGTGACAAAGCATTACCTTTTGCTCGCCGTTTGAAATTTGTGGTCAGCGCGAACAGCGTGCAGGTTTTAGGAATAGTTGGTGTGTGTCATTGTTCTGAAACAGTCTGAATTGTTAGTGTGTGTCAGTATTCTTAAACAGCCTGAATTGTTAGTGTGTGTCAGTGTTCTGAAACAGTCTGAATTGTTAGTGTGTGTCAGTGTTCTGAAACAGCCTGAATTGTTAGTGTGTGTCAGTGTTCTGAAAGTCTGAATTTTTAGTGTGTCAGTGTTCTGAAGCAGTCTGAATTCTGTACCAGAGTAGTCATTCAGTAGGTACAGTGGAGCATATAATAATTTGCTGGACAGTAGGATCAGCCGTACACACAGGTAGTGTTCTGTGCCGTGTTTGGCGCGGTTAGGGCAAACAGTAGTTCTGTACCGCTGTGCCGGTGTTACAGCAGTCCGTTCTTCTGTGCCGTAGTTACGACAGTACGTTCTTCAGTGCCGCAGTTACCGCAGTACGTTCTGATCAATATTCTGTGCTGGCGCAGGACAGCTGCGGTGCTTCTGCACGCACACCGCACCCTTACGGTAGCCACAGGCGGCATTTCATTACGTATGTCTGCAGGTGTGCCTGTTTGACGTAACTGAATCAGCTGCAGTTCTGCAGCAGCTCACCTGTTAGACATCACCGTTTGTCACGGCGGTGTAAACGGGCACATCGAATGGTGCCAGTTGAAGCTGCGCCTCACTCGGCTGTTGTGCTGCCAGGACACGGTTCGGCTGGTTTCAGGTGCCAGTTCGACCACAAGGCACAAGCGTAGCGAAGTGAGAGAAATTTCATAAGCGTTATAATGTTCCCGGATGTGTAGAATTTGTTATAAATTGCAACGGTTTGTCGAGCGTACACCCGCGTCAGTTTTGGAGAACTGTTTTGTAACCATCTGTTTCCGTGAAGTTTGGTTTATAAAGGAAGCTGTGTGTATGATCAATGATCATGTCTGGGGTTAGAATGCAGGACAGAATAACAGCATAAAGCTAGTATAAGGTGCCGAGGAAGATGTTTGGGCCTAAGAGGGAGGAAGTGACAGGAGACTGGAGAAGACTGCATAATGAGCAGCTTTATGGTTTGTATTGATCTCCAAATTTTATTAGGCGATCATAATGGAAGAGTATGAGTTGGGTGTAGCATGTGGTGTGTATAGGCTAGAACCTGAAGGAAGGAGGCCACTTCTATGGCGGAAATGGGGTCATAAACTAATAGCCTGGGCAGTGCGTGGACTATATTAATCTGGCGCAGGGTGCAGACAAGTGGCGGGCTATTGTGAGCATGGTAATGAACCTTCTGATTCTATAAAATGCGTTTAGTTTCTTTACCAGCTGAGACACTGTAAGCTTCTCAATGAGGACACAGTTCCGTCGACCTGATCGCTGTGAACCCTTCCGGCTGTTCTAAACGCCTGCTCGTGCGTGCTTGCCGGCCCGCAGTGTCGGGATGTCGGAGAAGTTGCCGCGCTGGACAGGAGAGGCGTGTCGGCTGACGAAACACACTGACACTGTAGACGTGTTTGAAACGTTTGAGAGAGTCTCACTTGGTGGATGTAAGTTACTGCCTTCTGCGATGTGACGCCGGGTAGCGTGGACGACAGATACCAAGGTACATGGCGGGCGTAATGTAACAACAGGTGCTGGGTTGGTGCGGCCCCCATGTCGTAGTGCTCGGTGTGTACTGCGCCTCTCCTAGTCTTCCTTTTCTAGTACTCATTCCTTAGTGCTCTATTTGTAATGCTCGTTTTCTGTTTTTAGTGCTTATTACTCAGTGTTTACTGTACATTGCACACTTTTAGGCGCATTAACAAAATCGAAAAGCGACTACTAGCTTCGTCGTGTCTGTTCGTCCGTCTGTCCGCATTGAACAACTCACCTCACACTGGACGGATTTTTATGAAATCTGATATTGAGTGTTTTTCGAAAATCCGTCGAGAAAATTCAAGTTTCATTAAAATCGGACAAGAATAACGGTTGACGTTGCATGAAGACCAATTCACATTTTTGATCACATCTCGCCCAGTTCTACTTACAGTGAGAACATTTTCGGACAAAACTTGTAGAGAAATCAAAACATTTTATGCGCAATACTTTTTTTTTCTCGAAAATCGTGCCGTTTAATGAGATAATGTGTACAAATGGTGTAGAGCTGGGCAGACCACAGATGACAAAATGGCGCATGCGCATTGCATGCTGGATACCTAAGGCTACAAACACACTACGAATACGTATAGCTTTTTTGCTTTCCCGCTGCACGAACGCGCCTCAATGTTACTTTATAGAACCCATCCTGTCTTGTTCCCCGTTAGTTCCTTCATGTCGGCCACGACCACATCCCTCCTCCATCCTATGTGCGCTCAGTATTCGAAACTGTAAGGCGCTGCCAGTACAATGTCAAATCGAATTGCAAACTGTCTGTTTATATGAATAGGCTGTGTAGTGTCGTTACGGTAACGGTTGTCAGCGGGGATGCAGAAGGTGACGTAGCAGCCCTTAGCGTGATAGACTGGGATGGAAGAGCTGCAGGCGCGCCAACAGTTGTCGCCGTGCAGCCACGAAGGTATGTGTGTGCTGATGCACACCGTGATGGAGCTGGCCGAAGTACGCGTGGTGTGCAGTAGATGGCATGGCGAGACAGTGACATTTGCCATGTCGATTAACTCGTAGCCATCCGAAGCTCGGATAGTCAGTTCAGTTTGGAATCTCCGACTCGCACGTATTACCCCATAGATACGAGGATTCCAGCGTTTCGTCCTTATTATTGTAGGTGATAAGTAAACTGAATTCGAAGGGTTGACCGACGCAGATGGTCGTCATGGAACTGACACGTAAAGCCTTCAAAGCCCAGTGATTGGTTTACGCACCAGATGGAGACTCTCATCCCTTCTTGTACTTTGCTTTAACAGCCACACTACCATCTGTATCGATAAGAGGGCGCTGTAAATTTCGTAATATCACTGTTTTCTGTTAGGTCCGTAGCAGCAAACAGGAGCGATACATACTGGCAAGTAGTGTGGGCTTTATTGGCTGGATGGACGAACAGCCTGGCACCACAGTTGGGCCTTCCCAGTGTCCGCCCACAGCACGTAGCGGCTGACGATGCCAGGCAAAGCAGCCGTGTGTGGGACATGACCTGATGTGAGCCACTCCACACAGAGTAGAGTCCTCCTGGAGAAGTCTGTAGTTTCTTAGCCAGTGTAGAAATTCCCCGCATTGCGTGGACACCCATGGGGTTCATGACGTGTTGACAACAGCTCGTCGCCCGCCCGCTCGTATCATGAGCGAGATGAATCCAGGTGTTTGCTCGTCTGCGATGTTGCGCAGCGTGGGTTTGTGCTTGGTGTCAGCTTCAGGGGTCAGGAAAATCAGAAACCTTGCTTTACTAACCGCCGAAAGACTGAATTGTACAACGCGTTTGTAATTGGGTGGTGCAGCTGTGCTTGCCCCGCTGCACATGCCTGGCCTGCGTCAAGTACAGTCATGATTAACTGGGGTCGATGAGACCAGGCTCAAACGCCCATCAGGTTCCATGAACTTACTAAGTGCCAGTAATAAAAATCCTGAACGTTTATGTATAATAAAATCCAAACGCTTTCTGCGGCGCAAAACGCAGCACTGTCTGTGAAACATTGAACTGGAGGGATCTTGAAAAGTGGCAGGGCAGTGGGGGAACCCGGCTCGCCTGCCGAGTAATCTCTTACCGTTTCGTCGGAACCAGTCTCTAGCGGTTAAAATAGTGTGTTAAAATAATCGCGAAAGTTCGAAATCCCCAATATAGAGATATATGAACTTACAGACCCAACCTTTGTTGTGTGAAGATCAGGTTGACATGTTTGGCTTTTGCACCTAACGGTGGGGAATGACGACTGAAGTGACCCTTGTGCTGTCAGTTGTCGCCATCCACTACACAGTGTCCAAAGTTGATACACTTGGATTTGAAAGTTGACAGAAGGTATTCAATTTCAGTGCTGTCCATGCAACCTACGGCTATGCTCTGAAAGTTCAAAGTACCTTGTAGGTGTCGACGAGGCGCGCAGTTTGTTCTGCAGCCTGACAAACAGCAGAAGGCTGAAGTGAATAATACTGCTGACAGTTTGGCATTGTGAAGCTTAATTGTAAGAGTAACTCGCAGTAGAGTTAAAGGGTTAGTCCGTACCGCGCAATAAACACTCTGCCTGGGTTATAAAACAATCAGTTAATGCCGTATAGGGAGATAATCGCTGTTTGCTCTGAGATCCACGCAAAACACACTGTGTGGACAGTTTAACATTCACAAATTCTACGTTCTGTCCACACAGTGTGTGTTACTGCGGGGTACGAGCTGAATCTTGGTACACAGTTCGGACTAATCTTAGTTTTTAGCGTGGCACTGCTATGGTTCAGGCGGTTAGTCGCCGGCTTCTCACCGCGGTGGCCCGGGTTCGGTCCCAGGCCAGTCCGTGTGAGATTTATGGTGGGCAAAGTGACACTGACAGGTTTCTCTCCCAGTTCTTCGGTTTCCCCTGTCAGTGTCGTTCCACCAATGCTTGATACTCATCTTCATCTACATGTTGCTTCTTACCGGGTTGACAGATGGGCGAAGGCTCGGAATAGTTGTGTGCGTTTGAATGTGTGTGGTTTGCACGGCAAGCTGGAAGACAGAATATTCTCTGCCGAATGGTACCGGCCATTCCGTGCAATAAGTCTAGTGCGATCTTGATTTGGTAGTGTCGTTCCCAAATATTTCACCTTTGCCACGTTTACAAAGGATTTGGTTGTCGCTGTGTTGTGTTGCCACCAGCCTTTGTATACGCAGCTCCTCAGCAGCAGAGGTGGCAGTGTGTTCGCCCCCAACTACGCCTGCCCCTTCGTAGGTAGAGCGGCCACACTGATATTAACCCACACGCATTCTTCTCTGCCTTCGGACTGCTGTCAGTGCCTGCCTATTTTGTGGTCTCAGAGATCTGTCACACAGCAGGTAGCACGGACTCGTAGACACTGACCGTACTTTGTGCCAAGTAATTGCTTGCACTGCGCCTAATTGAAAGGTACGTGACAAAAGCTCTCATTAATTTTTTCTCTGCCAGATACACACGTGTTATTGATAAGGTGGTGCTTGTTACCAGCATAATACACAGAGCGCTGTGATGTGTCGTGTCTACAGTGGAAAACGTAGAAGCTGGGATTTTGTAGTAGCCCGGGTCTCTGAGACGCAGTAGTCGGTACAAGTGCCCGCTCCTGCGGTGTACGGCGACACATTTGTGTAGAACACGTGGGTATGTAAGTGGTGCGGATGGTACACGTGGTGGCAGGAAAGGCTACAGGGAGCTGTCGGTGCCTGCGGTGGAACAGCGGTACAGATCGTGTTGAGGCCAGAAGAGCCAGTCCACGTGTACATCAGCGAGTGACAGGCTGGTGTGCGCTTGCTTGTTAGCCTGAATAGGCTGTCTGCACAGACTTAAGACGAAATTTATCTTGGATTACCGTTAAAGACCCAGTCCGTACCGCGCAGTAAACACTCCGTCTCAGTTATACAAACCAGTCAGTTAATGCTGTACAGTGAAATAATCGCTGTTTGTTCTGAGATCCACACGAAACACATAAATACAGTGTGTGGGCAGAACGTAGAATTGTTGAATGTTAAACTGGCGGTGCATGAAATAGCCGTTGAACTTCAGTGGGTTGAAGTAAAGTCGGATTGGCGCAAGTTACGTTGTGCGTAACCCGGCGAAATCTGCACGTGCTACAGCACTTGTTACTGCTTGCAGCCTGCGAACACGTGATGTCCCGTCACAATGATTGCCAATGAATTTATCCTATCACGCCATGAACTTTTGTCACTGTTGACACAATCCGAGCTTAAGGATGCCAAATATATGTACTCACACACACACACACACACACACACACACACACACACCGACTCTTCTGTGTCCGGTTCCCAACCCCGGACCTAACCGAAAACGCACAAAGGTGTGACATTTACTCCATACTCTTGCCAACACGTACCGGACACGCGGCAATTAAAGTACTCGGTAAATATGACGATATACTTTTTGATGGTGATTAAGATCTTTTCGGGAATTTTTTACTTGCAAGAGTAAAGTTTTATTTCGTAATTCGCTTGTTAGTCGGACGGTGACTATTGTCGTGGCACAAGGGAGGCAGCTGTATGAAGGACGGGCATTGCTGCCTATACAGAGCACAATAACAATTAATTGTTTCTTGTAAATGCGAAGTTTAGTCGATAATGGACCACATACACCTCGCGTTTACCGAGTCGCCTAAGCCTTCAAAGCCCAGTGGGTACTTCATGTGCCGCGAGGTGCAACATTCACCAATTCCACGTTCTGCCCACACAGCGTATTTATGTGTTTTGTGTGGATCTCAGAACCAACAGCGATTATTTCCCGATACAGCATCAACTGACGTGTTTATATAACTGAGACGGAGTGTGTTTACCGCGCGGTACGGACTTGATTTAGGTTAATTTTTGTCTTTAAAGAGGGACACAAAGAAAGTTCTGCACAGAGAAACCTTAACGCTTTAAAAGAATAAATAAAAACTCGGTTGCCACTGCCTGTCGGTTCGTTTGCCGTATTAACCTAACCTTCTCGGACGACCGCCCACACATGCGCGGAGTAGCGACGGGAAGTGACAAGCGTAGTTGTTGGATAAAAGAAGGATCCTGTGTAAGCAGTTTGCACTTCAGGCTGTGAGATATGCATAGTGAGTGGCGGCGTATTCCATTTGAGATGTGACCGCGCCTCCGGTATGCGCACTCAGTACTTCGTGTCTCTGTTGGCAGGTGGGGCGGCGTGGTGTGTGGTGCAGTTGGTGACTGACGGCTGCGGGGGTGCACGATGTCCATCCGGGTGTTCGGCCATGTGACCAGGTAAGCGTCGGCGAATTTAATTTCGAGTGTTGATGATTGTTGTCCACCTGGTTTGCGAGTCAGCGCAGTCAGTGTGCAGAACCATGACTGTTTGTACAGTACCACGACGTTCAGATTAGCGGGTTGTGCGGCGGTCCTGTGCTGTTGTGGCAGACCGTTGTCCCAAAGCTGCACCCATAGGCAGTTTACATTCCGTAACAGTTTTGTTCTGTTGCTTCTGTCGTCTGCAGCGTGTGTTAATGGACGGTGGGGGTTTATGCGTGGTATGCGATGCACGAGAAATCCAAAGAGTAATTGGTACGTATAACCAAAGTAGAAGCTGTGATGCGGGTTCAGCTGGAGCGCTCTCGTAGCTTTGGTGTGTGACAAGTTAGTGTGTTGGGGCGGTATTTGATGTGTCCGTCACCAGTCCGTCATATCAATGCAAATTCCAGTCGTCTACTGGTTCCCACGCAACTTATCGGGGGCTGTGTTACCCATCTGCAGTCGCACGTGAACTCTGTGCATTACGTACGCTCAATAACTTTGCCACAGAAAGTGTCGTGTAAGTTAGGATAATTTAAAAATGCGCGAAAATTTTTCGAACAAACAGGTTTTATTCCAGTCAGTAAGAGAAAGCGAAGAAGACTCATGCTTTTGCTTTAGGTTCAGACAACTGTGGTCACGAATCGCAGACTGAATTTTATGAATTGGTACCTCATGGTGCGCATGCCGGACAAATAGGCTAATAGCACTGATGCTTGGTGTCAGTTAAGTGGCCTTATGTAAGTATGGTCCATTAACGGGTGGACCCGAGTCACGGCAAATTGGAACAGTGGCGAACGCCGCGCTAGACGGTCCGAATGTAGACAGTGCGTGACGCTGTACGAAGCTGGATGCACCATTGAACGAAGGAGCCGGCTGTCCGTGGAGGTTAAAAGTTGACAGCGAGCCGACAACTTGCAAGCGTTTCACAAGGCTGTCCAGAAGCATTTGATGAAGAAACTTATTGCCTCTGGCGGCAGTGGAACCATGATTCCTTGGTCGTCCAGTCCGTATCATAGTCACTAGACTGACTGAGCTATCCAGGATTTGTGGGGGAAGTTGACGACCTTGAAATTTGCTGTTTCGAACCAGAATATAATTTCTTTTGCCTCGTGCGCTGCTGTCGCCCCGCACTTGCGCAGTTATTTCAGGTACGGTGACGTCAGGTTAAGATATTAGCTGTCTGGACCGACGTACTATGTCAATACTAGGACCGTTGTGTACGCCGAGGTCATTGACCCTACTGTTTGTGTTTTAGGATTACGTTCTGTGACTTGCAGCAGAAAGTACGCATCGCAGCACCACAAAAATTACAAACTTATAACCTAGTGCGCTACTGTCGGTGGAGCTAGGTATAAATACAGCCCTAATGGTCAAACCTGTAATGCGATTGGTCAGCACTTGCCTGCATTCCCTATCAGCGTCTAGCCATGTTGCAGATTTGAGCACTTTACAGAAGGTCGTGACGTGCCGTCAGTGTGACTTCCAGGAGCTTGTAAATTGAAACGTTCTTTCTGTCTGTTGAATTTGGCGCAGCGTGACTATCCCGTGACATCAGGTATGTTAATGAGCTTAGAATACGCTTAGACGTGTAGGATGAAGCTGTAGAACTGTCGGTACATGACTGATAGTAGCTGTGTAACTGTTGTTGTTGGCAGGCAGCCAGCACGGCGCTGGGCGTGCTGCGGCTGATTGATGCTGATTTTAAAGATAAGGTCCTCCCGCATAGCACTGAACCAACCAATTAATGCTGTATAGGGAAATAATCGCTGTTTGTTCGCAGATCCGCACAGAACACGTGAGCATACTGTGTGGGCAGAACGTGCAATTTGTATACACGTTCGCATCTTTGCTAAAATCGACTGTTGGCTTAATGTCTGTCCGCGCTGGGCACTGGACAGATTGTCATGATACTTGATAACTTTATGTAAACCTGTCAAAGTCCAGTTTGGTGAAAATCGGGCAAAAATATTCTTGAGACTGAAGTAAGACTCACTTGTATATTCTTATGTCGTTGGATTGTGATGAACGGAGAAGAGTTTTCGGAGATCAGGTAGAAACATCGAAACACATGTTTCATGTCAAATACATTTTTCCCCCGAAACCACACTGCTCATGCGATATGACAAACACGGCAGAACAAGAAAGGCCGAAGATAACGAACGTTCGATTTGCATGCCGGATAATGGAAACAAACATACGCAGTGCAATAATATGTAATACGTTCTGCTGTCGACCGGATGAGTTTTTAAGGTAGAGATGCATTATCCATTGCCTATAATTGAGGCAGAAGTGCATGTAAAGATCCGAGCGCGCCACATCGTTACGTTGTACGTACAGTTTTTGTCTTGTGGAACGTCAGACGTGGTGAGCGGTACGTAACTTAACCACAGGGCCGCAGAGGGTGTGCTGTGCCGTTCTGGGCACGGAGTGTACACAGTCAGCAGTGCTGTCCGCGCCCACCCCATTCCGTTCCGTCCCCTAAGTCCTGTGTCAGTCCAGTGAACATCACGACGGTTTTGTACAGTAGTTATCGGCTTTGTCAGGGTCTGAGGTCTCCGTTCTTTTGTTGTGTGGCGCTGTGTGTTCTGTCACTGGGCGAAGATCGGTAGCCGACGCGTCAGGGCGACGTAACTGGCTTTGCCTTGAAGGGTCGTAAAGCTGGTTTGTGTGTAGCTGTCTCAGAGAAACGATGACTTTTTACATCCTTGCACAGTGAACAAATGTGGTTGCAGAGTGACACTGTGCTGTGTAGCTGCAGTAGATGGACGCCACACGGCTACGTACAGCTGTGCCGTCCCTCAGCACACCTTCGGTATGTCCTGTCTCCGAAGCCGCATGTGGGCCGACGTTATTTTAAGGCGATGTACTGTGGGCAGAAGGCGAGTTGTTTGTTCACATGAGAGTCCAGGGTCAAGGAATATATCAATTTATGAATCACCTGAGCGAGCAGTTGCGGTTGCCTTTGTGTTTTGACTTCAGATTTGTGTCTCCAAGTTTCCATTAATGCTATTAGAGTCTGTTTCCGCTGTGTGTGTGTGTGTGTGTCCGTCCGTCCGTCCGTCCTAACAGCCTAAGTCCTGTCCTAGCCTGTTTTTGCCACGTAACTGGCGTGCTAGGATCACGGATTTTGTATTTCTCAACAAAATTTTATTTTGCCATGTCACGCCCCATGATCCACATAAAACACATATAGACACCGTGTGGACAGAACGTAGAGTGTGTGAATGTTAAACTGGCGGTGCGTACAGTGACCACTGGACTTTAAGAGGTTCAGTTGAAGTCCATCTGTAAACGGTGGAATCCCACAACTGAAATGCAGTAGGCTATTTCCTCTTCGGACAGATGAATCCCAACGGGGCTGCAGTAGGCAGAGGGTGAGGGCCGGATTGTTTCAGCTCTGATGACCAGGGATTATATCTTGCCTTGCGAGGAGACGCTTGCAGCATATTCTCGACGGTCAGTCGTCTTCACAACAGCCCACCACATGGCCCCATCCCGAGCCACATTAATTAAAGAGAGTCCTTCCATTCTGTTTCTTTAATATTCATTCTAAGATTATTCTCCCATCTAAATCTAGGTCTTCCAGGTGGTCACTTTCCTTCAGGTTCTACTGTTGGTGCACAGCCTGGCCACACACACTGTTTTTTCCGCCGATGTGTAGCTTCGGTTGTCACCTTCCATATTTGCATCTGTACCGCTGCTACAAGAATTTTGCATTTGAATGAGCAAGCACAAAGTTGTCTTGAAATCGGCATGGCTGGCAGTGGCGGTAAGAGCGGCACATAGCGCCATGTTGTGATGCTTGTGCGGGATGATGTCAGAAGAGGTGTAAATGACAAGCTGCGTACATTTGTGTGCTTGGCGAACAGCGACAAGGACACAGAAATTAACGCGTTTGGAGAGTACTGGAGTGGGTGAAATGGGAAAGTAACTTGAAAAGGCAAGAGACACTTCATTTTGGGGTGAGGACGAGCATTGGTGTGCCAGAAGGTTGCCAGGCTTTGTGCGTTCGACCTCGTACGATGTAGTGTGAAAGTGGCGGTTGGAGTGGTGCAAAGCAGAGGGCAGGCCTTGGTATTTGCCGTGCAATAGCGACGCGTGGAGCTGGGAAACTTAAAAGGGCGATAATATGATGTAAGAATGGCGGTGCGAATGCTCTGATGTGGTGTGAGAACTGGACTTCACTAAAAGAGACAGCGGAGGTGAAATGTGTGCGGTCAGTTGCTGGATGTACGTTGTGTACCTGTACGACAAGAAAAATGAAAGATGAACTGATTACTTACATTTTAAATGAAACGATTGTGCATTATTCTGTAGGTGCCAGAAGGCGCAACACTCATGAAGACTGAACGACACACACGTTCCGACCGGCAGCGACTTCCAGCAAGCTGAGACTGTATTATGCAGTAATATTAGGTAATACAGCAATAAGTAAGGCAAGAAATTGCTCTTCACATCATCAGACCGGCTGCTGAGGCCCACCCAGCTTCCGGGAACCAAGGGTAAAGTGGAAGGCCGTATCACATCTATTGAGTGTAAGGTTCGGAACGAATGGAGCTGTGTCTCTACTGCCATTGTTCCTTCATAGCATTCACGGGAACGACTGTACAGCCAGTAACGGCAAGAATATGACAGAATTAATAAGCGACACTAGCGCCACTTGGTGCGTGACATTACTTGAAGTTACATTTTTGAAGAACGAAAATAACAATATGGCGGTCGTGCCCAATTTTTAGGCCTTTCGATTTGACGTCGATAACAATTGAACCGCTGAGACCGAACGTACGTATAGCTAGGGACAGTGAGTGAACAGTGACAAATATGGCGACGATGCGAAGGTTGTGTACGGAAAGTGTAGCGTGAACTGGAGTGGTTGGCAAGTTCTCCGTAGACGTAAAGAAAAACAGCTATAATAATAATAATAATAATAATAATAATAATAATAAGGAACCAACAAGTGCGAACCGACAGAACTATTTCTAACAATAAACCGGACATCATAATCAGTGTTAATAAGCAAGGAACTTGCATGTCAATAGATGTTGCAATTCCTGGAGACAGAAATGTGATTAAAAAAGAAGCTGAGAAGATTTTAATATACGAGTATAAAGACCTTATAATAGAAATTCAGGGTATGCGGTATGTGAAATCAAAAGTGATACCGATAACAATAGGGACGACTGGAACCATTTCAAAATCAGACAATACCTGAGTAACATATCGGGCAAGTACGAAATTAAGGAACGGCAAAAAACGGCCATATTGGGCTCTGCACACATACTGCTGAGAGTCCTGATGTGAAAGTACAAAACATATTTAACGTGCGAAATAGCATTGCATGTAGCGCAAATTGTAATTACAAAACAGCTGCAACAGTATGTACCCTAGAAGCATGGTTTGTTTCAGGTACATAGCTGTAAATACCCTCCATACAGGTGATAATAGTAATAATAATAATAAGCACAGTAGGAGAGACTGGAAATCCATGGCCTTGGTATGTGTTCTGACAGCGACGCACCTGTCAGGGACGGACGTCATCGTCAACCTCCCACAAGGGCTATTAACCGAGACTGGAAGTCTCGACGTGACCCCCTGCACCCACATGGCCTCTTCGATCTCAGCTGAAGGACATGGCTGTGTAAACGAAAATAGGCGTTACTAAGGCAGTTGTCATTTGCTGTTGGCGAGGGAAGGGGATTTTCACCATCACCTAATCGCAATAGTGACCCGTTGAGAGTCGTGGGTTCGTGGGCAGTTCCTGATAACTCCCCCAGCTGAACGTCATTTCCAGCTACATCCAGCCACGAGGTTAGCGTAGTACGAGGTGCGAGCCGAAACTGATATGACGGGGCGGTAAAACAGTGCCAGACGTTCTCAGAATATTGGTCGGTACTGTCCCCTTTGGAGTTCCCACACTGGACCCATCGCCTGCCCCAATTCTGGAATCGTCTCTGGAACTCCCGTTTCGTGGTGCTGCCTAGCACCTAAGTGATTCGGCTGGAATCTGCAGTGTCCTTGTATGTGCGTCCCTTTAACGGAATATTCGTCTTTGGGAATAGGAAGAAGTCACAAATGTTGCGTCTCAGGGCAGTAGCCTTGCTGTCGGTTGGAAACTGCTCGACATGGCCGCCCAGTCTCGACTGCGCCCTTTGTCTGTGCGTTGTCGCCCGATATCCTCCCTGTAAAGCCATACTGTTGATTCACAGACTGGCCTTGTAAAGAGTTCCTCGCTGTCAAAGAAAACCCTGAACATGCACTTGGCGTGTGACGTGACCTGCCTTGATGTTTCTTGCTTCTTCGCCGGGACGACTGCTTCTTTGTTTCTGGGCCATGGCCATTTCGTACTTCCGGTCAGGCATTGCTCCTGGCCCGGTCTGCACAGCAGTCCGCCTCATGTTTACGCCTCTGGTTAAAATGCGTCGGTATATACCGTGTGTTAGGCCCGGAACGTTACTGACATCGTTTATCGCACGCCGCTTGTCTCATGGACGACTTGACACTGTTTACACATTCTTACCAACCCGACTTGACGGCGGTTGCGAAGGCAAGAATCCGAATTCTTCCGCGACGGAATTTTTAAGCTTCTGGTAAGATGGGGCAGATGTGTCGATGTGCTGGGGTGGGTAATTTGTGGGAAAAATTGATGCAGTTCAGTGGGCTAAATGATCCACATTTATCCACATTTCGACACAGGTTTTTCTTGGTTTCCCTGTGTCTATAAGCAAATGCTGAGATGGTTCCCAACATTCCAAGTTGCCACTACATGCTGCTCATGTAGCCTTCCCAACTTAAATCTAGTAGTAACCAATTTCATGTTTTGTTTACATGTAAAATAACCACTGCCACCGGGTAACAACCCAATTGCAGTAAATAAATAAATAAATATATATTATTGTCAGGATTATAATGTAATTTTTATGACCTAGGGAAACTTACCTATTGACCACCATTCGTATAATGTTGTCAGTATACCGACGTGTGAATGCCAATTCCCTACGCTACTGCCTTCCAGATATCATACTTAGTTACTTACTTAGTCATTTACTTACTTACTCACTCACCCCATGTAGCAGAGTCCTTCTTGAGAAGCTAATCGGTTCTCAGCTTGTCAAGAAATTCCCCGCATTTTATGGAACCGCATTAACAAGTGCCCACCACCTGTCCCCATCCTGAGCCAGATCGATCCAGTCCATGCCCTCACATCCAACTTCCTGAAGATCCATCTTAATATTATCCTCCCATCTACGCCTGGTTATACTCCGTATACACCTCTCCCCCGTACGTACCACGTTTCCTGCCCATCTCATTCTTCTCGATTTGATCAGCTGAACAGTAGTGTATAAGGAGTACAGATCATTAAACTCCTCATTATATAGTTTTCTCCATTACCCTATTACCTCATCCCCTTTAGGCCCAAATATTCTCCTCAGCACCTTATTCTCAAACACCTTTAGTCCACGCTCCTCCGTCAATGTGAGTGACCAAGTTCCACACCCATACATAACAACAGGCAAAATTATAGTTCTGTATATCTTAATCTTTAAATTTTTGGATAGTAAACTGGAAGACAAAAGTTTCTATACCGAGTGATCAAGCATTCCCTGAGTCCCGTCTGCTCTTAGTTTCTTCCTGAATAGAATTTTGATTTGTTAAGGTTGTTCCCAAATATTTGAACTCCTCCACCCTTTCAAAGGATCTGTTATCAGTCTTCATACTATTACTTCGTCCTGTCATTCTGATCTCAAGACATGACCATGTACTTAGTTTTACCACCATTTACTTCTAGTCCAATCTCGTTACTAGCCAGTACCAAAGCTTCTGCGTTTTCCTTTATAGTATGTACCCTTCCACGCAATCTGTATTAGGATTATCAGCATAAACCAGAAACTTATGTATACCGTTTAATTTCAAGCCATCCTAGTTTACCTGAACCCTTCTGCTGCATACTCTAAAGCAAACTTGAAAAACAATGGTAATAAAGCATCTCCTTTTTTCCAACCATTCTTAATAGGAAACATGTCAGGCAGTTGTTTGCCTACCCGGGCTGTGCTATAGGTTTCATTCGGACACATTGGCCTTACCAGTTTCGTGGGGATACCAACTGAATGAGAACATTATACAGACCTCCCTCCTAACTGAAGCATAAGATTTCTTGAAGTTTATAAATAGCTGATGCATATATATGTATGTATATATATATTATATATATATGTATATATTCTTTTTTACTCACGTCGGATCGCGGTATCATTTGGATATTGTAGGATATATTACAAAAGAAAAGTTGGAATGGATATTGCATGTGGTAACAGTGTAATTAAGAAGATATTTGAGAGTAAACCGGAAGGAAGGATAAGAATGGGAAGACCAAGTCTGAGATAGTTGGAATATGTTGAAAAGGATCTTTGGGAGACAAGGGTGAGGTGAAAAGAGCGCGGAGAAGGCAGCAATCAAATAGAGAAGAGTGGGCGTCTGTAATTCAAGAGGCCAAGGCCCACAGAGGACTGTGAAGGGAGCCAAGGAGTGTGGAAGCAGATATAGTGTTCATTTCCAAATTTGTATGTGACTGACACGCGCTTTGTTGTCCGTCATTACAGCAGCATTCAGCACCCACCCCCTGCGCTGCCCTGCCCTGCCCTGGTCTCAGTGTTCGCCAAGCCCAGTAGGTGTTAAGAGAACCAGCCTTAATACAGTTCGTCAAAATTCCACATTTGACCTCTCATTACGTTAAGCAGTATTGACCACCAAATAACCATCATTTCACTGCCAGCTGCTCGAAATTTGTGTAGGCCAGGGAGCGCAGTGTAACAACCAGAGTACCAATGCTGCCAAACAAGTGGGCTGTGTAATGTCGCCGAAGGTGCCGGCCCGCCGCCCGCCTACGGTGTATTCAGCTCGCCTGTAGCATTTGATCTCTACTGAAAGCAGTGTAACGGTTTGTTCAGATCTGACTTTAATACAGAATGACGCGCTCAGAGTGAAACTGCTTTGTGTACCAGTTGAAGACAGCATGGAGTGCAGTAGAGTGTGAATATTTGTGAACCGTGACGTTCGCGATTTCGACCTTTCGTGACCCGTTTTTACGTATCGGCATGAAACCACGTCGGCTCCTCCAACTCTCCTGCTGTTGCGTAGACCACTGTCAGCTCAGTCAGACTCTGTCTTATTTAATGAGAGTGATTGCTTCCTTTGCTTTGTGGGATGAGACCCTCCTCCAGCCACCGAATATATTAATCACAACACAACAGGAAGTGACGTGTCAAACTCTCTTTGACATGTTCGAACACAGCAAACTCTTTGTTGTTAGGTTTTGTGCAGTTTGAGTTGTTTCCACGGACTTACGAACTGCCAGTGATTAAATTATATAAATCAAAACATTACACAGTGAACGTTTATTTTCATAAAACTCAAGACACTTTTTAAGCACATTGACTGATTAAAGGGGAGTCTCATTCCTTACAGCAGGGAAGCAACCAACCTCACTTACTGACAGACACAGCTGGACTGAGCTGAGAGTGATCTGCACAGTAGTTGGAACGTGAGGGAAACCGACTTGCCCAGCCACATGGTGGTCTAATCCCGATTCTTCGGTACCAGTCACGTACGAGACAGTGGTTTTAAAATGCGCATTGACGGAAGGTCTAAATCCCGAACATCGAGACGCTGCTGTACTTTGTAATGTGCAGCGATGCACTGCACCTGCACGTTTCCACGGGATGAAGTTCTTGTTTTGTATTCGGGAGGTCCGGGTATTAGAACTCGGCTGTCTTTAGTGAAATTTTCGCGATTTTTCTCATTTCGTGCTCGCAGTAGGTGTAATTCAAATTACAGCATGACTGGTACCTTGTATGTCCCTTCCACCAAGTTCACTGATATTTGTATTGAGTTGCATCGACAGCGTCGTTAAATAAACGTAGCCATTTTGTACGGTTATTGCAGTCTGCCGCGGACGGTAACATGTGACCCCACAGCGTGGTCACTACAAGTGGTCGTATGTTCAACAACGGAAGGTGGCGCTGCTCTTGTTCGGCGTCCTCTGTTGATTCAGATTCGTGGCCAGCTGTGGTTTGTACTCACTGTTGTGCCGGTACAAGGGTTACTCTGCCTGTAGCACTTCCATCCATCCAGCATTTTGTTTTTCGGCAGGAGGTAACATTTCTGGTGGCGGCAACATGCCACAGATCATTTGGTGCGACATTTGTGAGCAAATGAGGAAGTGGGAATGGCTGTTCGTAAGTGGTAGCGAATGCAAGGGAGCCCATTTGCACCGCGTCGGAATTTTTAAACTCATGCTACGGCGGGAGAGACTTGGTGATTATCTAGAAAAGTAATGGTATTTCAGTGGAAAAAGTGAATTAAATTGAAAATTTTAGTGGCGTCACTTCTGATGTTTGTCAGTTAGTGAAGTGAACCTTGCTTACTGAATACCATTTGATACAGCGTATCACATTCTTTGTATAAGAGACGGATGAATAGTACAGGGCGTTCATAAAAGAATGGTAGGATGTTCAACGTCAATAATACAGGAATCGTGCAGTATAAAACTGTGAAAGTGGCAACTCTGGATTCCATCACTCAAATAGTTTTTTTTTTTTCACACACGAGCTGTCACCACCTGATGCTTGCTCAAGGTCACAAAGTATCATTGTCTGACTGTCGTTGGCGCCGTTGCACGCGGTTAATAATGCTTACCGACAAAGAAAAAGCTCAATGTCTTGTGGTCACACAGCCCACGTGACATTCTTGTGTTTTTCCAGTAAAATGAAACATATTATGTTCTTTTTTCCCTAACTAGATTTTCTTCAGTGGACGCCTTCAGTCCTGCCATTCTTGTATGAAAACCCTGTACATCACTTCCGTGCCTGTGTGTCTCAGAATACGTTTTCAATCAGTTTTACATATGCACATGTTTATTTTCTTCAACGCAAGTGCAGTACCATCGTTGGGTTGCGTGTACTTCTGAGGTGGGGCCAGAACGCTTTCTGCCAGTTGCAAGAGCGTGCATGTGGTGTGAAAGGGTGCGAAGTGGTAAGTAATAATAGCACAAGGCGACATCCTCTGACAGTAGAGAACAGTGCTGTGTTTACCGCGTTCAGAACAGTCTGCAGGTCACTGTGCCGTAGTAATCCGTGTTTCAGAATGGTGCATGGTCACATGCAAGCACGAGATAACCGCTGACAGCCCAGTGGTTACTATACTCATCGATTCTACGTTCTGCCCACACAGTGTATTTATGTGTTTTGTGTGGATCTGAGAACAAACAGCGATTATTTCACTAGACCACAACTAGGTACGCTATGGCTTGAGGCACTTATTGTGGTCAGTATTTTTGGCCCTTCTGTCCGTGATGTTATTACGAACAGCATATATACAGGGTGTCCCAGGAGGAATGTGCAAGACTTCGGGAGAGTGTTCCTTATGTTAAAGTATACCGATATAACCCAAAACACCTATATCCAAAGTTGAACGGTTACGGAGATAATGGCC
>Ga0123352_10001395_pt1:0-15000 | contig 31930 bp, 12 predicted proteins | sample TergutLab28metaG_FD_89700 | JGI IMG/M metagenome (GOLD analysis project Ga0123352, IMG submission 89700) | Labiotermes labralis P1 segment gut microbial communities from Petit-Saut dam, French Guiana - Lab288 P1 | ecosystem: Host-associated > Arthropoda: Insects > Digestive system > Gut...
GCTGTGTAATGCAATTTTGATCTCCTGATGATGAACACATGTGCTCGAAACATATAGAGGCATGAAATAAAACTTATTGTGAAACAAATTTTGTGCATCAAGTTGGTTAAATACTGAGATAAACTACCTTTTCGTATCTTCTAATTCAAGCCTGATGATTGCTGTCCTTTTATGGCTGCTGCATCTAGCCTTGGTGTTACGTTAACTGATTTAAACATTTATGGTATTTATTAAAACGACACCGATGTGCCACCTGAGAAAATATATTACTCGTACTCTTATTATTGCTATTATCATTGTTAATTATTTTTATTTCTGACACACACAAGTAGGCTTACATGTGAAACAGAATATTATTACATTTCTGTAGGATTCTGAATTTCGTGTAGCACATCTGGAATTATTCACTCTCTGGATTTCACCAATCATCCAGCTTTTAAATAACGCTTTCAACTTTTCGTGTAGAAAGGTTCGCTACCCGTTCTCAGGGAAGAGAGTAGAAGAAGTACGATTTGAGGATTGTTTGACCGTGCATCTTCATCACGAAATGAAGTGAACTGCCAACTTGACGCAACAATGTAATTTATTGAAGTTTCTTTAGCTCGACATGTTTCGGGCGCATACGTCCATCATCAGGAGCACTAGATGTTAAGTTGCAGCATATGGTTTTCACAGTTTTTAGATGGGTGTTGGTCCTGACAGCCGCTGCGTGGGTCATGTGTCCGGTTTGGAAAGTGCCGTGCACCGCACATCTAGTGCTCCTGATGATGGGCGTATGCGCCCGATACATGTCGAGCTAAAGAAACTTCAATAAATTACATCGTTGCATCAAGTTGGCAGTTCACTTTATTTCATTTTAGGAGAAGTACCTATGTCGTTGACCCTGATAGGCTAAAGTACTCTGAAACCTCTGGGTCCAGACCTGTAGAATAGTTGTAGTAAGACTGAAAGCCGGTGTCAAGGTCGGGTTACTTTGGTTGACGGAAGTAACAAGTAATCATCCACTCTGTTTCATGCAGATTCTTGTGCTGAGTCAACAGTCCCGTTTCATGCGAGTAGATACTGCGCGTAGTTATTGAGGTGTCTACGGTTTGCTTTGGCTTTTGTCACAAAGGGGTTCTGCCATGTGGATAGTTTGTTTAACACTGTCAGTGATAGATGGATCACAGGTGTTCATTCTAGTGTAGGTAGACCGTGTTTGCTTTGTTTCCAGTCGATGTAATTAATAGCAACAATAATATGTTAAATATTTGCCTTCAGACACACTCGCATGTTCTGTGGTAGTTAAACACGCTCAGATTTACTGTACTAGGCGCCGCGAAAACAGTGTTGGAGTGGCGTTCATTACTCTTCACTTCTCCTCCTTTCTTGTTCTTTCATTCCTTACTCTTTCGTTTGGTTTCCTCTTCATTTAACTTTTCTTTCTTACTTTAGTTCATTCTTTCATTCACTTCTTCCAAATTATTTCACATTTTCTTTCCGGCTCTTTCATCAACTCACTTGGCACGTTGCCAAAATTTCGAAATCGATTGTTACCTTCGTCGTGTCTGTCCGACCCTCTGTATGTCGTCTCGTCCTGTAGCATGGAACTCGATTCCCACTTGACGTATATTAGTGATATTTTACTAAAATCTGCCGAGAAAATCCAGGGTCTTTAAAAATGAACAGAAAAACAATCACGTTACATGAAAACTTGCATATATTTGGTTACTAGCGTTACCATCCACGATGAATGGGTCCCTGTCACCACAATATGGCGCGTCTGAGGTTACGGATGGAGGAACGGCCTCCAGTACGGAGGGTAGCTGCGAATGTATTGAATAAGCAGTCGCGGACAGCCTTCAAGGAGTGGCTCTGCAGCTTGGAGTTAGGGCGTGCTTAAAACTCCTAACCGTAAAATATAACCTCTTACAATACGGATACATGTGGCTCGGAACTGAACTGATCCTTTGATATGACGTAAACAATGGAAAAGAAAATGAGATTTTGTACCTGGAATGTAAGGGACCTGTATAAGTCAGGGTACCTTAAAACAGTAGCCAGAGAATTAACAAGTTGTAAATTATATTGAGTGAGTATACAGGAGGTGAGGTCGAGAAAAGGGGGCACTGTAAGTATGGGGCATTGCTTTTTTCATGGAAAAGGAAATGAAAATCATCAATTGGGAACAGGATGTTATATCAGCAGTTAAAAGAGTAGAGTTTGTTAGTGGTAGGATGTCATATATTGTTCTGAGAGCTCGCTAATGTAATATCATTGTTTTGATTTAGTCTATGTTCTATATTAGTCTATATTAGTCTATATGAACCCTGAAGACCGAAGCAGTATCACAATCTGTGATGTCTGTAGATATATACCAGACCACAAAGCGTTACGTAAGACATTTTTGTCTGTAAGGGGCAAATATAAGCCATTTTGTGACTCTTTCCACTTCTTTGTTTCGTCTTGCAGTTCGGGTGGTTCTGATTTAAAATGCGGAACTTTAAGTCGTTTTACTATACGGATTCTCCTCGTAAACTGTTCTCGGTAAGCATTTTCAGCTCACCGTTACCAACAGTATAATTCAATGTAATCTAATCCTTCGGAATCTTATAATTGATTAGCGAGCAACTGTCAATTTTTCTGTTTGTTTCCTAAGATATTGGCACTTCTATAATTGAAAATTTGTCCTGAAATTACCTTCTGTCTTCGTCTCACACTCCCATCCTATAACGATACAATCCGTTATCTTGAAGACGAATGGGGGAGTAGGAGTCTATCTCCACGTATTTTTAACCTTGGCACTTAGTGGAACTTGGTGGTCACTTGCATATCTTGGCCGCTGTATCTGCAAGAAAACTTGCTGCGGTATCCATTGGACAGAAGATTGACGAGCTCCAAAACTGATCTGAATATGTTTGCTAAGAGACAAGGTATTGTGCCCCTCTGAGATGAACTTGTAATTCTCCTATCTTTCACCCCACAGCCTATCAACCTACTGACTTTGTCATTTCAGCTCTCCTTTCTTATCTTTTGTTGCTTTATTTATTGATATAGAACATCACTTTTGATTCATAGGTAGACAGACAGACAGACAAAGAGACTAGGGGATCCTTTCAGCCACTGAAGAACAGCGGCTTCATGTAATTTTTTTTTTGACAATTCAAGCATATCGATTTATCTGTGAGGTACGAAATCAGTTTTCGTACATAATTTAGATTAAGTGTAGTCGTCAAATATTTAATATTGACGGTTGATATTTAACTACTGATTTAATACTATATACTTGGGAAATTAAGTAAAATACTCTTAAATCAGAAAGTAACGATAGAGTCGGACATTTTAGGTAATTTAAGGAAAGTGTCTAATGATGATTCTTTCTCCGATAATTGTCAAAAACAGTACGAGTGAAGTACGATAATTGTGTTGTTCCTCGTTTGTTGTACAGGCTTAAGATATGATGTACATGTAACAGCGTTAAGTACGTATGTGTATAGTGCTTAGGATGTTATTTAACATACTGAGAGGGTGTAAAGAAAATATGTCTTAACTCTTTTTCTACCTAAACCCGTGTAGTCAACAGTGTGAAAAATATTACCAAACTAATAAATCTCCGGATGATTATTTATGCATAAATTGAGTCCGAGTCCTCACTCTACACCTCTTATTACTTGTGTAAACTGCACTCATACAATAAGTATGTATTTAATCTTAAGTTTATTGGACCGTGCATCATTGTGATAGTTGAAGAATAAAAGACAAGCTTGATGTCACTTGCTATTTTATTTCACTTCTTATGTGCTCAACATGTTTCGGACATTAATATATCCATCATCAGGAGCTTGCGACTATTCTGTTCAATTACCACATTGATCGTATTGTTCTTGGTTCGATGTGTGTTGGAGTTGCGGTGTGGTTGGGTTGGAGTGGTATCCGTGTTGCAGGCTCCAACCCAACCACACCGCAACTCCAACACATCGAACCAAGAACAATACGACCAATGTGGTAATTGAACAGAATAGTCGCAAGCTCCTGATGATGGATATATTAATGTCCGAAACATGTTGAGCACATACGAAGCGAAATAAAATAGCAAGTGACATCAAGTTGGTCTTTTATTCTTCAAGTATTTAGTTATTCGTGTGCGTTATTGGAATACATTGCAAAGTTCATAGTTGTTCCCGTGACCATCCACAAAAGAGGACACATAAGAACTCCGGCAGTAGTCAGCACAGTCCATTATGATCTTTATCAACATGAATATCACAATCAACAAAATTACACCCATCTACTTTTGAAACCATCAGTGCAGACGAAAACAACATCAAGTATGACGTTTAACAAATACACAGTCAATCCACCAGCGTCATCAGTTGTATTCTTACACTGAGTAATCTAGCCATATGGGTTTCAACCCCGCAGCAGTGTGTTACGGACACCATTAGGGAGACGATGTCATCCATTATATGAGGTTGAAGTTAACACAGAAACTTTTTTAGCAGCTACCAAAAAGGTTTGCCTGAAAATAGACTCAGAGCAAACCAGCTTGTGATCTTGTCTCACAAACAGAGCGCTGGAAAATTCCTGACATCGAGACAGCAGCCCCACTATTCGAAACTCTGGCTAACGTTCATGTATTTGGGAATAAAAATAACATGTGTTGTTACATTCACTTAAAAGTTAGGATTATAATTCTGCTATTACTTGTTGAAAAATTTGTCTTGCCGTAGCTCAACTAAAAAATAACCATTTTAATATAGCTACAATATCACACTTCTACTTATTTGTCTTACATGGACGCGAAATTTGGTCTCTCTTATTAAGAGAAAAATACTGATTTTAGGTCTTTGACAAGAAGGATACTGAAGAAAACATTTGAGCCTCACAGGCATGACGTAACAGAAAGACAGATAAAATTGAGGAGCATCACGCTTTGTTGTTGCCGCCCAATATTATGAAGGTGGAGAAATAAAATATAAAATGGGTGCTATATATATATATATGACACACGAAGGACATAAAATGCTTACAAATGGCTCATTTAAAAAACCTGACTTTCAGTAAAGGAGTATGAATTTGTTATCACTGCATCTGGATAGGTTTAGTGGCAGATCCTTTTCAATATAACATTGAATATTTCAGTTCCATGAGTAAAACAAAATGCAGCTGACCCCAATGACTGCGCGGTCTAAGGGGTGCGTCTGCGGCCGCTCGCTTGCTGGGATTGTGGCTTCGAATCCCGCCGGGGGCATGGATGTCTGTATCTAGTGAGTGTTGTGTATTGTCAGGTAAAAGTCCATGCGTCGGGCTGATCACTCATCCAGAGGAGTCCAACTGAGTGTGGTATGTTTGAGTGTCATGGCGAAGCCTCGATAATAAGGAAGCCCTGGCCCACTGGAGCCTATTGGGCCATGGGAAAAAAATAAAATAAATTCATGACGATAATGACGATTTTGGTTTCATTTACAGGAAACATATTAGTGAATCTGTAATTTAAATTAATTGAATAATTTTAATATACAAGTAGGTAGGCTGATAATTTTTGCCTCCGTTGTAATATTTTTTTTTTTACATTAGACGTATCGGGATAATACCGGTTCTATGTAGTCGCATGGTATCTCTCTTCCACCATACTTCACCTTGAACACACATATGCTTACATTCCTCACACAGTGCACATCGAAATGGAAGAGTTTTAAGACGTTCGGTTCAAACAGCGTGCTGTTATTGAATTCTTAACTGCGGAGAAATTTCCTCCAATTGAAATTCACAGACGAATGCAAGCCGTTTATGGTGATCAGTATGTTAATGTGAGTATAGTAAGACGCTGGGTAAGGTGAAGTCTGCAGTGAGGAAATGGTTTCAAAAACAAAACACCAATTTTTTTCAAGGACGTATTTCAAAAACTAGTGCAGCGTTGGCAGAAGTGTATTGAAGTGTGTGGTGATTTGGTAGAAAAATAATTATTCAGCTTTGAAAATAATTTATATAAGCATATTTCTTTTTTATTTCATTAAAATATCTTTTCCCGTTCATTTTCTATTTAAGTGGAGGCAAAACTTATCAGCCCGCCCTCGTAGTTTCTTTCTGCCTTGCCGATGCTATGTTAGTGTCCTTTTTAAGGGTTGGACATCCCCATTGTTCTTCCAGCCCAATGGTTACGTGAGGAAACGGTCGACACAACTAAGTATTTAGTTGTTGAATAAAGCTACGTGTTTCGACATTTCAGGTCATCATCAGAATAACACACTCAATATACGATATAAAAGATAATTACATGTTTTGTATTGCATTTACGTCTTGTATTGCATGTGTTATCCTGTTGATGACACATGTTGCTTTATTGCATATCTAAAAACTTAGTTGTGTCGAATGTTTCCTTACGTAGGCATTGTTGGTGTTCTCTTAGCACGAGATAGTTTCTCATCTGGCTAAGAAATTTCCTCTTTTCGTAGAATCTAAAGGCTCCACATTCGTTAAACAAAATACTCTAATTACAGTATAGTCTTATGCAGCTGAATCCAAACAGGACTTTCATACCCTGTTTATCTAATTCGCCTTTTTTCGTAGTACCTTTACCTGAAAGGAGTATTACTATAACTAGGGTACATGGTCTCAAATGGAGACTATTTCAGCACGACACATCCTATATCTTTCTCAAATTACTTTCTTCTATAGTGTCTGGGTCCTTATATCAGCAATTGGCACTGGGGATTCCAACTTTGCTTACCTCAGCTGCAAGGAACTTTAAATCTTATTTCTGTGCACGTAGCTTGTCCCTTTAAACTGAGCCCTGGGAGACGTTTCCTTGCAGCGCCATTGTAATATTGCTTCCTCTCCCTGCGTTTGAACCATCGACTTCCGCACACATGTATGTCATACCAACTCATTTACATTAGAATGGCAATGTTTCCACTCTCTTCAATTTTCTGCTTGGCCTTCTTCCATTTCTTCATTTTTCTACGTTTATTTCGTTTGCTTCATTTCTTTTAGTGTACGCCATTCTTTTGTCGTCTTTTTCCACCCGTAGTTGACTCTCATCCACGCTCTTTTTATCTCTTAACATTAGTTCTGTACATATGTATGTATGTTTTTGTCTTCAGCCTCTACAGCTGTCATGATTCAGATGTCCCAATACGTCACCGCAATCTAAAGATGAGATATTTCCCCGTATCTGCGTCAATCGATTTCCGATAATGTTTCTGCCTTCTAACGCTGCGTTGTCAGTCGCTATGGACTATAAATTGCCAGTGTTTCTGAGAGCGTCTGGTTTGGCAACTTTGTAAATGAATATTTTTGTTTAAATATTAAAATAGAGCTTGGTAACCAGTATATATAACAGACGCAGTCACTCTCAGTCGGCACAACTTTTTTGTATTAGAATGTAAGTATTCGCTTCATGTTTCAACCGGTCCCATCATCCTCAGGCAAGTTAAGTTATCAGAATTAAGTTACACAAATACGCACTGCCACGTTAATTTAAAGTGTCAGGCTTTTATCACGTATGTAGATACTGCGAAGTCAAATGTGTTTATGACTGGCTGAAAGTTTAAAATTCTTATGTATGTTTCGTTAAAATTGAAAAAAAAAACAGTAATGACTTGTTATTCCAAATGATTTGTCATTCTTACATTGGATCAATACTGTACCGTATAATTCTTCGTCGCTATTACATGTTCTCCTTATATTTTACACGTCTGGGAGTTGTCTTTATTATTCAGCATTTCTGTAGGTCGGTGAAATGTGCTGTTTTTTGTTCGTGTCTGATGTTAGTCTGTTATCCTTTCGCGATGTCACGTATGTTGTGCAAACTATATTCCCCCACTCCCATGCAACAGTGGGCCTGTTCACAGAATACGTATGTTGCAGAAAGAGGATATCAGAGATTTTTTCTTAGGCCTTGCCCGTCCAACCTTCTTTTAAAATCATGCCTAGGCAGGTAAAAGTTTTGGATGCTGAAGAAAAGGCCAGGTGATGGGAAAGGATTGTTTGAGGGTGCATAAGGGCTTAGTTTTGAATATTATTTGGGTCAGGATAGCCCAGTCGGTATAGCGACTCGCTACGGGCTGGAAGGTCCCGGGACCGAATCCCGGTGGGGGCGAGACTTTCTGCACCTGTCCAGACTGGCCCTGGGGACCACCCAGCCTCCCACACAATGGGTACCGTGGCTTTCCCGGCGGTAAAGCGGCCGGGGCGTGGCGTTGACCACCCAACCCATCTAGCGTCGATGCTAAAGAAAGAGTACAGCCATATGTACTCCCCCTCTGGGCCTTCGTGGCCTGTTATAGGTTGAACTTTACCTTTACCTTTGAATATTACTCAATTTTGTGTTTGGAGGACTGCGTGGTACCGAACTATGGACAGCAAAGGGAGGGCGGTATTTTGGTGGAAATTCTGAAAGTGTTGCTTGTTTTGTACGAGAAGGTTGCAGTGCAAGGGGAAGGTTTCACCACTGCATAGGTCATAATTGTACAGTACATAGATATTCAGTCATAGCATAATAAACAACAAAGTCCACGTCACCGCAAAACCAACCGGTTAGTGCTGTCTGGGGACATAACTGGTGTTTACTGTGAAAGTCATACGAAATGAGTAACTATTGTATATATTGTATATATATATATATATATGGTTATATGTTTGTGTGCTTTTGTCTAATTTTGTAAGTTACGGATATTTATTGTTATGTTTAGGTATTCTTATTATTATGTATGTTCTGTTCTGTATATTCTGTTTCCATCGTGCCAACTGGCACTCTTCGACTACCCTGACTGAGGTTTTACCGTGCTTTTTCCTCAGTTGTAAGGCAAATACCAGGATATAACTCGCAAAGACGGGGCACAGCCCGCACTCTTCCCAATTAGGCGATAATTTTTACGCTGATAGTTCATCGTTTTAGTTTGACAATTCTGGGTTCGAATCCCAGAAAGCCTTCCAACCAAAGTTGTTAATTGTGTTGTTTTATGTATTGTTTGTGTGTAAATCTTTACTGTGCTACTGCCACCGGGTGTCAACCCAATTGCAATTAACAAATATATCAGTATCAATACATCAACATCAATTCCGTTAGGTTAAGAAAAATAATATCTTATTGTCACAGCTGTAGTGTTTAATATAACGTTTCGTCAGTAGATTTTGTGAGTAATTAATTCAGTAGGGCGCTGAAGTAAAAGCAGTGGCCTGTCATAACGTACTATTTTAGAACTTACCAGCATGGAATGGGAAAATTAAGCACCACCTGTTTTAGGATAGACGGACCTGGGACAGTGGATAAAAATAGGCTTTTGCGAACACGCTGCATGAAAACATACCTTAACATAGCTTTGCTACAAAGAATGATAAATTTTTCCCCCATAGATGTTCCTGTAAAAAAAAAGATATTTCAGTATAAATAATGTTAAATTTGGAATTTTAATATAAATAATGTTGAATTTTTAAGTACAGATGGAAGTGAGGCTTTTCAGTAGGCCTGTACTGTGCAGTCTGAATTATATGAGGCACAATTTTTCGAGGTTTCATCCAAGGCGATACAGTAAACTAAGTTACGTATAAAATAAGTAAATAAATAATTATTTAAGATTTCGATATATATTGACGTAATAGGCCCATAGTCTTGTTTTCCTAGGCTAACTGAATTCATTGACTGCCGAACAATTGTCGGTCTGATACTTTCTGAATCTTCAGTTTCCAAAGATACCGGTATTAAAATAAATTCGGTATTGCCAATACAGTAATTCACAGTGCTTTCTCTAAGTTTCTAATCGAGGTTCCTTATTCATTGAGTGGATGAAACTGCCATATTTACATAACAATGGAACAGTTGGGATGTGGCAAGTCTGATGTTGTGAGAAATAAAATTGATAGACCACCTTGCAGGCACTGTCCTGTCTTCCTGATGCTTTATTGCGTGGGTGTCAAAATTCCCTGTCATTATAACTGGCACAAAAATTCTAAGTGGATAACATCGATCATTGATATGAAACACGAAAACATACAGACTGAAACAGCCTACAGGATAAGTTTTATAAATAATTTGATTTCTACTATTCTTTAATTTTTTAACTTATATTGTAGAAGAATATTTAATTTATTCAATTATTACACCAACCACTGCACATATATAAAATTTATAAAATTTACACATTAAAACATTAAAAACGCTCCGACATGTTTCGGTCCTAAAACCATCACCAGGTAGCTATATATTCCTTGCTAAAGTCACACTAGAAATAGTCACAGATTAATTTTGTTGTACAAGTTGGGTGTTGTGGCAGCATGCCTGTAATATAAATTATACCAAGTAAGTATATTATATATTTATATTACAGGCATGCTGCCACAACACACAACTTGTACAACAAAATTAATCTGTGACTATTTCTAGTGTGACTTTAGCAAGGAATATATAGCTCCCTGATGATGGTCTTAGGAACGAAACATGTCGGAGTGTTTTTAATGTTTTAATGTGTACATTTTATAAATTTTATATATGTGCAGTGGTTGGTGTAATAATTGAGTAGCTCGACAACATGCACGGTGTAACAATAAAAAAAATGTTTAATTTGTTAAGACAAGGAAAACATAAGTCGTATTAACTGATCGGATAATCAAGTTTTTCAAAATTAACAATTTGACTGGAGAGGCCACTTAGAATAACTCGGGCTACATGGTAGAAAAATATAAAAACGGAAAAGTCATAGTGTGGGAGGTTGTCCAAATTTATGTTCAGGATAAGAGCCAGTGTTGAGATTTGAAAACACGATAATTCACCTTCCGATTCCATGAACGGTGAAGAAATCCTTGACTGGCTGAAAGAACAGTAGAACCTGAAGAAAACGTTTACGCCATGGAGTTAATTAGTTAGTAGCTGGCTTCGCAGCGTGAACGAACAGCTGATCGTAACGTTCGGATTTTTTTTATCGGATTTCACGAAATCCATCGTAAGTTTCTTGGTCCTTGCGAGGAATAATTAACCGAACAAAGTTTAACGCAGAACATAAGGCACGACGTCGTGTTTTCCCCGTTTCTTCATGTTCCTTCATACTTATGACCGCTGTCCCTTCGCGAAGCATCGAGCGTGCAATCGAGCGCCACGTCAGACGGATAGCACTCAGCGTTAATAGCCCTGGCGCCAGTGGATATGACGTATTGGTCAGTGCTTGCAATATTCTTCTTCGCCACTGCCACCACCGGAACTGTAAGCTCACACTTAGGGGATCACAGAACCGCGATGTTACACCACTTGACTTTGTGGACAGTGAATGAAACGAGAACATAGTGTAATATTAGTACCCATAAAGTGGCTATTTTAAGCACCGTTCAAGAGGTAGGAAGAAGGTTTTTGTAATGGAATGTGTTTACGGAATTTCGATTGAAACAAGTGGCTTGCCCTTTGAGCGCATTGACCTTAGGAAATACAAATATACCAAAAATTCTGCTAAACTCGCAGCCCCTGTTGTCAGCTTAATCCCTGATTAATTACTACTCATAACTTGTGTAGAAGGAAACCGCGGTAGCACAGTGGTTAAGGTGCTGCGCTACAAATCGGAAGGTGGCTGGTTCGATTCCAGACGGTGTCATTGGAATTTTTCATTGATAATCCTTCCGATCGCACTATGGCCCTGGGATCGACTGAGCCTCTAATAGAAATGAGTACCAGGAGTATTTCCTGGGCGTAAAAGTGGCCGGTGCGTAAGGCTGACAATCTTACCACCATCCTGGGCCATTGTCACCTAATCTGGGACCCTTAACTTCCTGGGACCCTCTGGGTACCTCGGACCTGTAACGGGACTATTTACCTTTTTTAACATGTGTAGACATATGTGAGGAGAAGCATATTTACGAATTATTCTTATAATAAAACCAAAGAGATGCACTAATTTCTGAAATTTATTTTTGGAATGGAATTCTACATGTTTCGGACAGTTTCGCTGTCCATCATCAGGAACCTAGCACTGTACACACTAAAATAGGTATGTGCTATACAGGTTTTAGTGACAACTTGCTAGCAAGCAGTCACCAAAACCTGTATAACATATACCTATTGTTGTGTATACAGGGCTAGATTCCTGATGATGGACAGAGAAACTGTCCGAAACATGTAGAATTCCATTCCAAAAATAAATTTGAGAAATTAGTATATCTCGTTGGTTTTATTATAAGAACATATCACGATGCACGTTTCTCTGAATGTCAAATATTTCTGAAAGTTTTCGGAAGTTGAAATATGAAGAATAAAATAAAGCGAAATAACAAAGTTGTCTGAAACTTCAGAATCTCCAAAGATATTTGAATAGATTATAGATGTCTCTTGTTTTCTGAAGAAAATCCCGAATTCCAATGACTGAATGTTTATGGGGATGCTGGATCGATTGAGACTTTGTTTTTCTCTGGGCTTGTTTGCTGAATATGGTGGCGTCTTCCTTGTAGACCCTAACATTTGCAGTAAACATGAAAATGTAGTTGAAGTATTCAAAGATCCATCAGACTGCGAAGAGGGTTGAAGAACTCTGTTCAGCTAAAAAAAGGCAGGAAATTTTCCTTAAGAATTTCCATCAATAAAATGACGTCTGTTTGGATTTATAATCACTGTATTTACGCTATTTCGTGTATTTTTATGACAATCTGAATAGCTCGTGACGTATCTTTTTGATGATGATTATACAGTAAAAAAATATTCTCAGTAGATAAGTTTTTTTCGTAATTACGTACAACTCTGCACATCTTTACATCTGCCTCCATCTGCAAAACTGATATATATATACACACACACACACTTTCCTAAGATACGTTTTATATATATATATATATATATATATCTGCCAGGCATGCAGCTGTGATCAGCATTTAACCAAACTTCGTAGCGGACGTTTATCAGTGCCTCTAATTTGGAACTTGTGTGCCATTTCGCCCTGAACGTGACACGAAAGAATGCGATGATATTCAGAAATCAGCTGCAACTCACGCATTGCAAAGTCAGGGACAAATTTTGTGCCTTTGTGGAGTTATGGTTAAATGTCAACGTGTTGCATGCCAGGGAGACCGCTTAGGAGTTTTAAAATGTAAAAGGCGAATTTCGAATGACAATTAAATGCTGATATTCCATAATCTTTTGTGTTTCTTACGCTGAAACCAATTCATCAAGAGAGCGATCTGAAAATTGCCACATTCAATTGCCGAATCGTGTATAACTCATTTCTGCTGTCCTCCAAAAGTTCCAATTTCATCTGTTCTTTCTAAATACAAAAAAATATATAAAGGCATGTTGAAATTATTAAATTTCATTTAGTGCTACACAAGCGGAAACGTTTGAGAATCCCAGCCTGAAGTGGTAAGAATAGTGCACCTTTTTCATGAATTCTGTAATGGATTTAATTTTGTGACTTTTTTTTTACCCAGAATGATTGACCTAGGTTCAATGCTGTCTCTAAAAAATTTTTCTTTGTACATGAAAAAAATTAAATGTAGCGTATAGACCTGGACGAATTACTGTTGGATTTTCATGAATTACTGTTGGATTTACATGAATTAATCATAAAAAGATGGCAAGATGAAAGCACGTGTAGTGTCGGAAGATATGAAAAATTTATTTCCAATTATTATATTCTGCGTAACACAGAGGACCTTCTGTAACTGTGTGAACTGCGTGTGGTGGGGTTTTGATGGCATAGCTGTATTATTTTATGTAAGACGGGCTTCACTTTTAGTGAAGAAAACTCGCATCTGCGACTAGAGTTTTTATGCATTAAAGAACCCAGTAGTCTAAGAAAGTAGAAAAATTATTCGATGTATGTTTTCATTTATTTATAGACACAGAAACACTTTTATCATAAACCTCGATGCTTAAAAACATTTTTTTAGAACATTTCAGAAGAACTGAGCGTATCGTGATGATGCAAATTTAAGGATCATATATTCTTATGTAATTGAATATTGGGTAGCAGCTTATGTGACACTTTTAGTAACCAGTGACTCAGACTCGATCATAAAGTTGTGCGACCAAAATGGGAGAGAGATTATTGCTGAGCTGCTTCAACCAAACCCCTCACATAAATCAAGCTCTTGATAATTCTTCTGTCACTGACACAAACTCCTTTCCTCACAAGAAACCCGAATTGCTGCTACAATGAAGTCGCTTGCAGAGATGGAACATGGACGAAAAAAATTCCGGAGAGGAAATCTGTGCTCCTCGCTCATGAAAATATTCTACCTTCTCCTCAATAGTAAATGTTTTAAATGGTGAGGTTGGCGGACAGCTGGGCCCAATTTCAGTTGCCTTTGTCCTAACTGTTGATAGACTGAGGCCGCAGTTCAGGATTATGACTCCAAGAGAGGAAATGGATGTGGAAACGGCACTGGCTCAGAGAAATTTTCGGGGAGATTATCTAACGCTAGGATAGCAGGAATATTTCAAACTAAATGGCGCGCACGAACCCAGTAGCGCTGTACAATTCTGTGGTATGGTCGCGGAATTGTAATAATATTTTCGCTGGCTCAGCGCATTTTGACTGTAGCTGACCAGCCTGCAGATATTGTCCGTTTCAAATCACTGTCGTGATGGCTGTATAAACAGCTACCTTTGGTATGAAATAACAGTGTTCATGACGTATCCAACCGTACGTCCGCTACACACAGCCGTACTTTTTTGTTATTTTTTTCCAGCTTTATCATATTTTACGTCCTGCGTGACTGGGAACAAAATCAGACGATTTCGTGTGTCTGGAATTTGGAGTTTGAGAGCGTTACAAAGGCCATGAGAAACAGTTCCACTAAACTAAACTCTCATGCTATTCAATAAGATTGCATTGTACTTTGGTCAGGAAACATGCATCTTATTATATTTGGGATGAGCTTACAGTGGCCTATCTAGTTAAGAGATGACGTAAGGAACTTGAAAGTCCACCACCGTGTTAAAAATAATGTAGTATTTTGCCCTATAAACAATTAGACACCGTCAAACCGCATTTTTATTATCTGTTTTAATAATATTCTGTCATCCATGCCTTCAAAGTGATCTTTTTT
>Ga0123352_10001395_pt1:17500-31930 | contig 31930 bp, 12 predicted proteins | sample TergutLab28metaG_FD_89700 | JGI IMG/M metagenome (GOLD analysis project Ga0123352, IMG submission 89700) | Labiotermes labralis P1 segment gut microbial communities from Petit-Saut dam, French Guiana - Lab288 P1 | ecosystem: Host-associated > Arthropoda: Insects > Digestive system >...
GAAGATAACGCCACAAAAGATTAATAAGCTATATACACAAATGCAAATCCAAGAAGCTCATATTCCGTCATTATAGATTACGGATAAGAGGGACCAATACTGCTACAACCCAGCGCAGCTCCCTATCTCTCAGAACTAGTGTACAGTTCGATAACGCGCAGACAGCTAATTCGGGTTCTGTGACATAGACACGAAACACTTCATGGAGCCTGTTTGATGTCACAGTCTTTACTAACGCGAAAAGTTTGCTTCCCCGGATTGATGTGTTTGAGCAGAACTGCAGATATAACCTCAAATCTAGCCACAATTTCTTCCCACTTTTGTTGCCCATTTAATGACGTCTTATCGGTTTTGTAATGTATTCTGTTTTTGGTCAATGTGTTGTGATACCACACAGATTTGTAGGTGCATACCGGCTCTTCGGAGGAACATATTGCTTCAGTCTTCATGGTGGAAATATTTATGGTTATAGCGCAATTGGTTGACGCATGTAGGCAGGTGACGTGAACAGTTAGTTCGTGAGATGGAGGAGAAGAAATAACTCGGTGCTGCGGGCAAATAGAAACAGCGAATAAACGACGGGATAAAGCAAGAAACATAATGACCATTTTGAAGGTCGCAACACATTATCATAGGAAGGAATATAAACAAAAAAAAGGGTCAAATTTAGGGCCACAGCGAAAGTACTTAGTCCAGAACCAGAAAAAAAAATGAAAGTGTTTTTAACTGCAAGTTGTCCTATTATATTCTGGTGGTGAATGGAGATATTTCAAATGACGGTGTATGTGGAAACGATCGAGATAAATAGTTGAGATATTTTAGTTTGCTATGCAGGGAAATGTTAACTACATTTTCCAAATGCCTTGTCAATTACGCAGGGACTTTAAAATATTCAGAACTGACTGGTATGAAGAATTTTCTGAAATTTTGACCCACTATTAATTTCGCCGTGAACGTCGCTTTAGTTTGTTATGTCTTTACCAGAAACTTTTTAACTAGTCATTCTGCAATGTGTCAACTGCAAGAAGGGGCTTTAGTGTTACTGGGGCAATAGTAACACGATGAAGGGACGCTTAGAGCCTCCATTTGCTTTCATGAGGGTACATAAAATGGAAGCTTCCATTTGTTAAGTTACATATTGTATCCAGAACCATTTCATTATACCTACTCCTTCTTAGTCTCCTCACCTAGGAGGACTGATGATTCCTCGGCTCACAGGTAATATTCTCTTCGCTTCTCTTCTCTTCTCTTGTCTTTCATATTTTCACGCATGGAGCCCTAATCAGAACTGCCTCTACGTATTTCTCAACTGCCTTCCTTCCTTCATGCTCTTGCTGCCGTAGTGGAAGAACAAGAGTCGACATGACCTTTCTGCCTTCAGGCATATTCTCCCTCATCTACAACCGGGAGAAAAGCAATATTAGGATACGCATTTCCAACAAAGCGTCATGCAAAATGAATTAAAGGGTGAGGTTTGTATTTTATGTGTAAACAAGCTCTATTCGAACAGTCATGTAAGTTCTGTATAAATATTGATAATACAGTTACAGTGCGGTGCTGTTGAAGATGTCTTCTATGTATAGAAAATTGTGACATTGTTTCGAATGTAGCCCGTAAGACATGTTTGGACCTACTTTGCTGCCACCAGTTAAAAATATTCATGGATAATTAACCGACAGATGTGAGAGTTCAGTAATGGGCTAGCCCATAACAAGCGCGCAACACAAGAGACGGATGGCCTTTCTCTCATGAGTGCAGAATGTGGTAGTTCCTTTCCTGTGGCGCAACAGTCCAACATGGACCCAGGCCGCTTCATTTTTAGGCTTTTCTGTCACACACACACACACACACACACACACACACACAAGGATTCTTCTGAACGAGTGATCAATCTGTCGCAGACGCTGCTACCTACACAACATAAATAAACACAGGAGACGAAATTTCATGCCCTCAGCGGGATTCGAAACCACGATCCAAGCAATCGAGCGGCTGCAGACGTAAGCTTTAGGCCGTACGACTAAAGGAATTGACATGTGTTAGGAGCTACCCTGCTTAAAATCTTAGTTTAGTACGTTGTTTGCATAATTACGACTGACTCTAGGTGTATCACACAATTTTCCTGTAACTTTTGATAGGTTAATAATAATTTGTTGTTGTTGTTGTTGTTGTTAAATGACCTGTAAGGCGCATGAATAAACATTTAAAAATAACGACCTTAGGAACGTAGGTAATTAGATTGTGCAAATCCGGGGAACTCGAAAAAACATTGAAAATATTTGAGAGCGAATGATTAGAGCGGACACATATCACAAAACGATAAGTTATCATTGTCACTCTGTGAATCGTAAACAACGTCCTGGCCGAAATTCAGAATCTCCCAACTTCTAATTTACAACCCTGTAAAACGGTATTGTTTGTTTGAGATCCTTGCCATATCCATTAAACTGTGCAATTCAGAAGCAGTCTACAAATATAATTATTCATTTCTTACATGTTTTAACGCGTTGTTTCATGTGCATAGCAGGAATTCACACCGTAATGGGCTATTGAAATTGAACAGCAGTCATAATTAATGATATTGAAAAACCATCATAATTACTGACATTCCTAATAAGAAATCGTGTAGACGGAAACATAGCCTAGGACGGACGAGGTAACAGAGTAGTGGAGGAAACTACTCATTCATAATGAGGAGCTTAATGATCTGTACAACTCACCCAATATTGTTCGGGTGATAAAATCGAGAAGAATAAGATGGGCGGGGCATATAGCGCGTATGAGCAATAGGAGAGGTGTATTCAGGGTTTTGGATGAGAAACGTGATGGAAAGAGGCCATTTGGGAGACCCAGGCGTAGATGGGATGATAATATTAAGATGGATCTTCAGGAAGTAAGTTGTGGGTGTATGAACTGGCTCAGGATAGGGACAGGTGGCGGGAACTTGTGAATGTGGTTTTGAACCTTCGGTTGCATGAAATGCGGGGAATTTCTTAACTAGCTGCAAACAGGTTAGCTTCTCAAGAAGGACTCTGCTCCATGGAGTAAATAGGTAAGTCAGTGAGTAAGCAAGTAAGTAAGTATGTATGTAAGTAAGTAGACGGCACCGTAAATACGAAAACCAGACCTTTTCTGCGTGTAACGCTGCCTCTACTACACTACAGTTCCCATGCTTACTTGAGAGAGTTTTCCTTTCCAGTGCCTTTTCCCCACTTACTGTAGAACATTTCGGATATCAAAGTGACGAGCCTTTGACACACTGATTGCAAACGTAAATCAAAAGTTAAGCATTGTATCAGAGCAGTACCTTTGTTTGAGATATGGTATGTTTTGTTTGAGTAAAGTGTACGAACATAGCGTTAATATTTGTGTAGTGAAATACTGAACTGGATGAACACGAATTAAAGAAAAGTGTAGCCGTTAGATGTCTTATCCACCCATGATTCTTTTCCACCGTAACCGTTTAAGTGAACCTTCATATAGAGACAGTGAAGTTTTTAAGATGGATAAAGGGGAAATAAGCAAGTCATTTGTGGAAGTATTTAATGACGAAGCCATCAAGGCGAGTGCTTTAACAGGGAAAGAAATAGAATTTGAATGGATCGTCAAAATCAAGGGTCCCTTGCCCATATAAGAAGAATTCATGCAGAATATATGGCTGGTGTGGATTTCAAATTTGAATTAAAATACTGATTATTAAATGGAAGAATATTACCGATAAAATGAATGCATGAAACATTTTTTGAAAGTATAAATTTTTAGAATTCAAGAATGAGATGGGCTGGGCATGTGGCGGGTATGGGTGAGGAGAGGGGGTGTATAGGGTCTTGGTGGGGAAACCGGAGGGAAAGAGACCACTGGGGAGACCTAGGCGTAGATGGGTGGATAATACTAGGATGGATCTCCAGGAGGTGGGATGTGGTTATATGGACTGTATTGGGCTGGCTCAGGATAGAGACAGGTGGCGGACGCTTGTGAGTGCGGTAATGAACTTTCGGGTTCCGTGAAATGCTGGGAATTTCTTGATTAGCTGCAAACCAGTTAGCTTCTCAAGAAGGACTCTGCACCATGGAGTAAGTAAGTGAGTAAGTAAGTAAGTGAGTAAGTATAAATTTTAGAATTCGCGTTCATAGGCGATAAAATCTTTCTTCCAACAAGTGACCTTCTTCCTTGTGAAACATCGCAACAAAATGCACATTGAAAAGTAGACGATTCCCAAAAATAGTTGCATTCGTAGTGGCGACAAAAAAAATAATAGCAAGCTTTTAGACCTGTTGAGATTAATTCCCAAGAAATTTTTTTTATGATAAACTAACCTTACGCCCTCGTAGCACGCGCAGAAAGAGTAATGTCAAAATCTTCACCAATCAAAGAGAAAGAAAAGGTCAAATTTTAAAAGCTGTCAGATTTTTAACTTAGACTGTTTTTTTTACACGAATAATATTATTAATAATCTTCCCATGAATTTATGTTCTTTGTCACATGATTATTTCGTCATTATTTTGACTACGAATGAAAATATTTTATTATCCTTTATTTGCCACTATATCACATTTGACTGGTAAGATCTCTAATTGGAAATAATTTGTCAGAAAGCTCCTTTATGGTTTTTGCTACTTTGGTGCACATCGGCTGAAGTACCCCTAAGTAATATACAATGCACGGTACAAAAAACATAAAATTTACCCCAACTAACTTAACTAAGTCTCCAAATGTTATTGTACTTTCATTTAGTGCAACTTAATTGAAACTGCGAGGCACGGCCTGAAAATGGTGCGTCAGCTGACGCCTTAATTTAGGCGTAAACCGACTTAAGAGTAACACAAGTTCTAGCTACCATTACTTATTCTTTCCCAATAAAATAAAACAATTAATTATGAATGGCCCGGATATTAAAGGAGACATTTAAATCTGATGTCATTACAAACACAAAGATGATATTCATGTCGTTGAATCAAACGTAAATACAGCCAGAACGTGACAGTGGGCTACTGCAGTATGCAATGGGCGTAGTTTTGTTTAATTATCGTTGCAATTGTGTTTAAATGAGTGGCTCACTGGTTCAGTTTCTTAAAAGACATTTTGTATGTTTGAATTGTTGCGAAGTTAAAATACGGCAAACATCTTGTTGTGTAAGGTCAGAAGTCGTTTTCTTTGCATCGTGTCAAATTTTCCATTTATAAGAAATGTTTCAATTGGACTCCATACGGCAAAGTTCTTTTTGAGAAGCTAATATTTCTTTAGCTAATTAAGATATTCCAGTATTTCAAGAAACCAGAAGGTTCGTAGTCTTTGTCGTTGTATCCTTCCACGTGTCTTAAATCCGTTAAATCCGGTTTATGCCCACCGAACTGATCTCTATAAGATACAGTTTGTAAGATATATTTTAGTATTATTCTCATATCTATATCTACGTCTTAAAAGCAGAGATGAATGTAGAGTTTTGGTAGGGTTCCATTTCTCCACCAAAACCCTGCATATATCTCTCCCGCATAAGTGCTCTATGTCCTACATATCTCATCCCTTGATTTCGTGAAACGATTAGCCTCCTCTTACTCCTTCACTCTTAGACCCAAATATCTTTCCCAGCACTTTATTCTCAAGCACTCCAAGCCTGTCTTTTTCCCTTAACATGAAGTACGAGGCTTAATTACTGTAGGAGACAAATTAACTTCCATTAATTAATAAGACCTTCAACCTACAGCACGTACACAGATCTTGAACGACGAAATGTTTTGTGTAGATTGATAAACTTCAACAGATAAGATTTATTCCAACTTATTACACAGTATATACCGTATCAAAGTTACCGCGTCATGTTTCGGCTAACATATGTAATCGTCTTCAGAGAGTGCACAACAAGGTTATGTTATTTCAAGTTGTGTAATATTTTATTTATCTTAGTAATTAACCAACTTGATGCACAATATTTTTGTTTTACAATAAGTTTATTTCATGCCTCTACATGTTTCGAACAACATGTGCTCATCATCAGGAGGTCAAAATTGTATTTTCCCGTGCATGGGACGGCCACCTATAGCAGTGATGATACCAGAGGCTGTAAAATACAATTTTGACCTCCTGATGATGAGCACATGGTGTTCGAAACATGTAGAGGCTATGAAATAAACTTATTGTAAAACAAAAATGTTGTGCATCAAGTTGCTTAATTACTAAGATAAATATACTGAGATGCACGGTCAGCAAAACATCAAAATTTGTGTAACCTTGTCGAAGATTAAGTTAAAATGTACATTTCGGAATTTACAACAATATCTTCTGAAATAATCGATGATGTGTAATATAAATGCAGGAAATTTGGTATCCCTTTCCTGCCTTCTATCCCATAAACTAGTTATTATACTCTATAAGCTACGCCGGTTCCAATCCATCACAACGCTTTTTATAAATTATCATCAACTTCATCATCAACATTGCTATCATCATCGTCATCATGGTTGAATAGAGGGCAAATATTCAGTAATGCCCTAAGATCAGCACATTATAGAATCACGCAGGATGCAGCATCAAATCCGATAATTTGTGAGTTTCATCTTTGTGTTCAGATGTTTGCACATGTGACCCCATCAGACGGGTACTTTACGTTCTACTGAATGAAAGGACTAGTCTGTCAAATTCACCTTGCTGTATGCGCAGCAAACAACTTCTCTGCATTGCGTGGAATAGCAGATAAGAATACACGGGAAGGCTCTGCGTTCACTTCATTTGATACAACCTTTACTCAGCAGAATACTGTAACACTTCCGTGCTAAACAGTCCCTAACTAGACTCACCTTGATGCTATTTATTTGGTACAATAAACATTTGAATTATTGCTGTTTACTGTTTATGTCTTAAAAAATGTATGACAGTGGATGGACGTTACATGCGCACTTGGGTCTACTATAAATGGCGGGTATCGAAGGGATAAATACAAGAAAAGAGGTTTGTTAGTGCTTAGCAGTGTATTCGGGTTATACTGTGGCCCTTATTTCACGGACTCTATGTTAATTTGAACCAAATATTCAGTGGTTCGTATATGATTGTCATGCTGATTTTACACCATAAGCTTCACAGACGGCAACGGTAGAGCACACATATGCATGTAAAAGGATGATTTGGAGCAGACACAGAAGAACCTAAGCATACATTATTTTGTTATCTTCAGAATGCAGCAAAGCTTTTGTTTGGAAGAATTTGCTACATACCTAGAATATATGGGAAAATCTGTACGTTTATGAATTACAAAGTATGAAAGCTCTATGCATTTAGAAATATGTTAAACAAATATAAACCGAGTAATACGTCATACATTTCAGTTTAGAGTCATACTTTCCAGCGTAGTATGCACAAACGTAAAGATTAAAACGTACAAAACCAATTTACAAAAGTATACAGGAATTTATAATTTTTTCTGTGGGTATAAACCATGGTTTCTCACCCTAAGGGAAGAAAATATACGGAAGGTTTAATATTATTCATTGCAAAATATGAGGGTGTTTCAACGGGGTTGTGAAGGTGTTCGGACCTGATATAGTAGCAATAAAAGGATATCGAATGGAATTACTTATTGGGCAGCTCGTAATTTAGAGTCTTCCAAAACTAGTGTTAGGGTAATCATACCAAATAGGGTCAAGTGGAAGGGACGAGTGACGTGTAAGTGATATGCGAGAAATGCGTAGGAAATTTAGTCCAGTAAACCTACCAGTTAGCATAATACATTGTATATCTTCAACAAACAGGCCGTAAGAGTATAGATTTGATTCACCCGTCTCCATGTGTAATCCGGTGGCAAACTGATGCCATTTTCAAATGTGCACATTAGTTGACGGGAATTCGGGGCATAAATGTAGAGTAGTGTTATGGGTTAAAGTTATGTATGTATGTATATATGTGTGTATGTATGTATGCATGTAGGAAGCAGAAGTATTTTTGTGAGCACAATTAGAACTTCCACGTTCATACAAGCTGATAATTTCTTAGCCTCTTGGAACGATTACCTTCTCACGAAGGATTTTGCCCGTTGGTTGGCTCCTGGAGCCCACGCGTTCCTTAAGTCAGCCAGCAGCTATATATGCATCCGTGCGTTTTTCAGGTAACGAAACCCTGGCTTCGAGTTTGTAACATAGATTGTGCAGTCGTCAGAATAATTAGATAATTCCAGTCTTCATCTGTAGGAATAAGTCATGCGGTTTCCAGACTGATGAAGAAAAAACTCCTGAGAAGTAATATCTGTAAATTAACTGCAACGTGATCTAAAATGTGTGACTTATACGGCTTTTTGTCTAATGCTTCATTGATTGTTAAAGATATTTAAATTGTTGTGTTTCAGTTAGTCCGCTGTATCAGCATTCTTGTTTTCCTGATTCTTAGAAATTGCCATAACCTATAATTGTGATAAGAAATTTTAACTTAGAAGAGCGGCATTTTGACATACCTCAGTACACCACCAGTATTGCATTTGTGAATGTTTCCAAATAACTTTGGGTTTTTATTCGTACGATTTGTAACACTTCTGCTTAAACCTGCAGAGAGTGTAAGTCGTTATTTCCATAGCAAGTGAAACTTTTAGACTCTTAGTGTTATGATATTTTATAAAGTGTAACATTTAAACTAGGTAGTGGGACAATATAATAATAAATTAAAAAGAAAAATGCAGAAAACAAAACCATCTGTTTTATTACAACACGATAGTAGATACAGAATTATTGTTTTCAAGTAAAATTGAGTAATATGAAAGGAAGATAGAAGGAAATAGTAAAATAATTTTTAAAATACATTAAAAGATTGCCCTAATAAGAGATAGGTTACGCAATTAAAAGTAATAAGATTGAGAAATATATACTGTATGACATGCGGACTTTACGAGAGTGAGGAAACCGAACTTCTGTTACACGTTGTTCGCCTTCGAAGAAAGATATTGGAAAGTTTTTGATAACACAAAACTTTTGTCTTGAAGTGAAAAGGATATTGATTTTTTGTGTTTATTGGACCGTGCATCATTGTGATAGTTGAAGAATGAAAGACCAACTTGATGTCACTTGTTATTTTATTTCACTTCATATGTGCTCAACATGTTTCGGACATTAATATGTCCATCATCAGGAGCTTGCGACTGTGCTGTTGAATTACCACATCGATTGTTTTGTTCTCGGTTCGTTGTGGTAATTCAACAGCAAAGTCGCAAGCTCCTGATGATGGATATATTAATTTCCGAAATATTTTGAGCACATATGCAGTGAAATAAAATAGCAAGTGACATTAAGTTGGTCTTATATTTTTCAAGGATATTGATTTGTTTCTATTAGAGAATGTCTTGCGTAAATGTAGTTTAATTGTTCTGTGTTGAGTTATAATTGTCCAACTATCTTTTATGCTGCCCAACTTTATTGCTCATTATGGACAGTCACAAATACGAAAATCATTTAAACTGTTTCTGTGGGTTATATATGTATGTCGAAGTTTGTGGTTTACTTGACTGACGTTGCAAAATACAGTTACATGTCTGCACGGAAGTCGTGCGACCTACATAAAGTTATTCACTGTGCACTGCTAGCTTCAGTGGTCCTCAAGCAAAAACGTTTCGAGCCCGAATTGCTTATACAACTTCAGTGTCTTTTAACCCTTTAAATGCCAAGTTAAATCCCATCTGCCATTTTCTGGCATTATTAGGAGCTCACCATATTCTCCACGTTAGCAGGATAAGGGTTAAGCAACATTTTGATTTGGGTTTTCGGAAGTAGGACAATCCTACTCAGCACTTTTATTAATTTGTCGTTTATGTAACGATGCTATCAGTCATTCGGCCTTATAACCTAGAATTTTTCTTTGATAGTATATTATGAATTAGAAGATATATGGTAAGGTATATGACGGTAAAATATGGATACTATACCAGCATTTGCTTAGAAAGGGTGAGGAATACCACGAAAATTCTCAGAATATTCCGGATGCTAGCCGAGATTCGATTTGGAAACCTCTAGAATAACACAAGCTCAAAGTGTCAGAGTGTGGACCAGTTGTCCGTCTTTAACACCTGCCCTCAAATGTTTCCGTATGGAATCGTGTTTAGATAAGTATTAATTATAATCAATTGTTGAACTTACACGCTAATTCGTGGAGAATTTTGTTTGTCTTACCAAAGTACAATCTCATGCACATGTACAGTACTTTGCCCAGTTGTGTAGATTTGCCCTACAAAGACACTACAATTGAAACTGAATAAATACTGTTATGCATTTCTTTAAGTTTAAAATTGTGTTTCTGTGTTGTGTGATTCAGTCATATATTTTGCGTACGTAGATAGCTTATGGTATTTATTTGCAGTCTGCCCAACGGCCATGTAGATGTTAAGTTATTAGGTAAACAGCTACATGTCTCGACACTATCATGTCACGTTCATTTTGATTTCATGTACAACAGGAATACCGTATTAAATGCACTTTACACATGTCAGATTGTAATGGGTTCGTCAGATAGTTCCATTGAAGGCTTATGTTCGTCATACTAAACATTTCAACCCAATTAATAGTGTACGTTCTAATTTAATTACAAGATCACACACATTATTAAATTAGTGTGACTTAATAAGTAGTATTTAATTATGCAATTTTAATTTCAATCATTCGTGAATTGTTTCAAAATATATGAAGATTGATGACGCTATGGTAAACCTGTCCTTACTGACGGCGTTACGGACTGCTAACAAAAGCTATTCATGGCCTGGCTGATTTTGTAAACGTGAACTTTGTAAAGACAAAGCTAAAATTTTGGCGTTTTAGACCTAGTGGAATACAAAAGTAGACACCAGCAACAGTGGAATACATAGCCATCGTCCCTGAAATGAAAGAAAATAAATTGTATGTAGGGCTAATATAGAGTTGAATGTAATAGGACTCCTGCTGTACTGGATTTCAGTGGAGACATTTTCTTTGCACATGGTTCGTAAATTGTTTCGGAAACCCGTGTCCCCTGCAATCCCATTCCTGCGGCAATGCTGATGCGGGATTACCGGTGGAACAGAACCACGAGGCTTAAAAGCAATTTAACAGAGGGCCGGACTGCAAGTGACCTAGCTCTTGACGCAGACTCATTGCGTGCCACGAATTCCGTGCCCGTATTCAAGCGTTATGTGCAGATTTAACTGCAGCAATGGGCACATCCTATTGAACTTCTCTGTGTCCAATGAAATTGGATTAAGTTATTATTTCGCAAAGTATCCCAATTTACATTATAACAGGAAGAGGAAAATTGTTTAATAATGATCATTGTAGTTTGTACACTTTATTAAATATTAAGCAAAGCGGATGAGCTGAGGATTAATAGGAGAATATTGCAAACGCACGCAAAGTTGTGTTAGAGGAAAATCAAGATTTGAGATTACTTGAGATACCTGGACGTGCATGGGCTGATGATATTAAAATGGGAGTTTAAAAATGGAGCACGATATACATATGATTAAAATGGCTTATCAGGGAGTGAGATTTTCTGTAATCCTTGACCAGCAAATTCCCATTTGCTTCTCATAAAGACACTGCTTTTAGACTTACAACGTATGAAATTAGAATAGAGTATATTAAGATTGCTGCTTCAAGAAAACCGTTGCACAGAACGTAAATTTTTTATATAATGTGGCATTTGTACTTTGGAAAGATTAAATTAAATAATGGTTACATTTATTCATGATCCATTATCCAAGACAATAGTTCATTTAGCCGGTTCCCTGGACAATAGAGTGTGTTTCACCAGTGATTAAATTCCTAGAGCACAGAGGTAATTCTGTAGATGCTGCACTTTCCTGCAGGGACAGAGCTAACCACTTGTCCATCAGCAGACGTGTGCCACGTCAGACACAGTGGGATGCTACAGATAGATCGCAAGTGTCTGTAAAATTTTGTAGGAATTGGCCTGTACCGTGTACCATTACTTAGGCGTTACAGTTGGCAGATATCCACTTGCACTCCTACTTTAGCCCAATAAAAAATAGCACCCTGTAATTTCAAAGTCATTGCAGACTGGTAAAATAAAGTTTACCTTAGAACAGGCCACGACGGCCCAGATGGGGAGTAAAGTTGTAGCTCTACTCTTTCATTAAACTCGGCGCTAGATGGGGTGGGTGGTCAACGTCACGCTCCGGCCGCTTTCCCCCCGGGAAAGACCCGGTACCCATTGTATGGTAGGCTGAGTGGGCCCCAGGTCCGTTCCGGAGAGGTGCGGAAAATCTCGCCCTCACTGGTATTCGATCCCCGTACTGTAAAGCCAGTAGCGAGTCGCTGTACCTACTGAGCTATCCCGGCTCACGATTGCTGACAGGTCCAATATATAAGTGCGTTTATAATCAAATAGAAGACGATTAAATTTGACACAAAGACGGGGGTAGCAAAAGGATGTAGAATATTATACTGTATGGAGTTCCATAGTTTGTAGTAGGATTGTTAAGCTGATGAGTATGAATTGGGTTGGACATGTAGCATACTAAGTGAAATGTAAAGCAGAAATAATTATGTCGGAAGAACTCAAGGGCAAGACGGGGGAAATTTAGGCATAAATTGGAAAGTAATATCAAAATGAATAATAAAGGTAGTTAAGAGGATGGATTGGGTCAACTTGTTGGACGTAGGGTCGAAATGCCAACTTATTCCATCACTGTAATGAGATTTTCTCTTCCATAAGGACAGGTTCTTTGAACAGACAGGCAGCTATCAGCGTGTAAAGGATTTATTTCAGAATATAGTTTATTATTTTGGTCCCGTCATAAGATAATGCTAAGGATATTTGTAAGTTTCTGTCATTCCCATTTTAATGCCTCTTTATCAATCAGTACAAAATGCAATGCGACTATGTCGTGCTAATCAGCCTTATTTCTGCAGACCTGTGTTGTCACGTAACCAGTAATGTTGGCAGCTGTAATGTAGGATCGCAGATGTGATTGTTTTGCTGGTGGAAATAGTTTGGCCAGTTATTTCCGGAGCGATGTGATTCCGTGTGCCAAGTCTGGTGACCCGCGCTAAACGTTGTGCAATCATCAGCCTGATCTAAACGAGATAATGCGTCTTTTAGGTCATACCAACAGACGAGGCAGACGTACAAAGGCATAACAGCGGAACAAGGGAAGAGCAGATAGTTATAAAGGATGGAGATATGCGACAAAATGGAAACTGATTGCGGAAAGAATTTCTTAGACGGAATGCAAGAGTAGGTAAAGGAGAAGACAAATCGATGTGGTTTAGCGAGGAAGAATTTATTAATAGAAAGTCAAAAGTTCTCCTGTGAACGTAATAATATGTTTTGCTGTTCTTTGCAGAAAACAATAAAGAGACGTGGCATTCTCACTTAAATTCCCATATTATGTTTAACAAAGGAATCCTGCGGTAGTTCTGCAGCAGAAAGAGTTCTTATTATCAAATTCGTTTTAAAGGAGACAAATCCCGAGCAGTAATTCTGCTTATTAATACAAATACCCGCACTTGGGCACGTTCTTGGCCCGATTTCAGTCACCTTCCATTCTCGAAACATATTTCTCAAAGTTTCATTTTATGGTTCCACTTGCATCTCATTTTCTTTGTCCAGATGGCTGTCTTCAGGTGCTTTCCCATCTAACGTTTACCCGCTCCTTATTTCCCCATTTTCGATACATGCCAAGACAATAGCAGTTTCTTGAGATTCAGGTATTTTTGTAATAATAATAATAATAATAATTTACCTCTATAAATTGCCAATGTTTTCATTGTGTTAATTCCCTGTATGTGTTTAATGTTTTGTTGACCGTGCGTCATGATATATCCTACAGTAAGAAACAGCAGGATGCACTATTTCCTTTCAATTTATTTCAATAATTGGCTTCTACATGATTCGAACAGGATTACTGCTCATCGTCAAGAGATACTACTCTATATATACAGCAGTTGGTATTTGTCATGGTTTTATGTTGACTGGTTTTTAGCAAGATCGGGATTAAAACTCGATCTTGCCAACAACCTGTCAACATAAACGCATGACATATACCAAATGCCGTATACACAGAGTAGTGCCTCTTGATGATTAGCAGTAAGCCTGATGATTAGCAGTAAGCCTGCTCGAAACGTGTAGAGGTTATTTTGATGTTTTGCTGACCATGCATCTCAGTGTAAACTTAGTTATTAACCAACTTAATGCACAAAATCTTGTTTTACAATAAGTTTATCATTTGCCTCAACATGTTTCGAGCACTATGTGCTCATCATCATGAGGTCAAAATTGTATTACACAGCATATGGTATCATCACGCCTGTAAGTGGCCGTCCTGTGCACAGGATAAGAGAAGAGTCTTCTCTCAACCTGTGCACGGGACGGCCACCTACAGGTGTGATGATACAAGATGCTGTATAATACAATTTCGACCTCCTGATGGTGAGCACATATTGCTCGAAACATGTAGAGGCATATAATAAA
>Ga0123352_10001396_pt1 | contig 31916 bp, 34 predicted proteins | sample TergutLab28metaG_FD_89700 | JGI IMG/M metagenome (GOLD analysis project Ga0123352, IMG submission 89700) | Labiotermes labralis P1 segment gut microbial communities from Petit-Saut dam, French Guiana - Lab288 P1 | ecosystem: Host-associated > Arthropoda: Insects > Digestive system > Gut ...
GATATCATGACCATGCCAGGCTTACCCAAAATTCCCGCCGCAAACAGTATCGACATTGATGAAAACGGCGTTATAACTGGATTATTTTAACTATTATGAAACATAAAATACACATATTTGGCGCATCCGGTTCAGGCACGTCTACCATTGCAGAAGCTGTTTGTCAAAAACTTGGTTACAAACATTTCGATACGGACAATTATTACTGGTATCCAACTAAAGAGCCTTTTACTGAAGCCAGGCCCATTGAAGAACGCCTGCAACTAATGAGTGCAGATTTGGCAAATGCAGAAAAGTGGGTGCTAAGCGGTTCGCTATTTAACTGGGGCGATTCACTTATCCCACTATTTGAGTTAGTAATTTTTGTATACGTGCCCCAAGATGAACGCATAGAACGATTGAAAAAAAGGGAATACAAACGATACGGCAATGAGACTCTCCCCGGCGGAAGCAGGTATGAATCCACAAAAGAGTTTATTGAATGGGCCGCCGGATATGATTCAGGCCTGCTTACAGGGCGAAGCTTACCAAAGCATAAGCAATGGATGTCCGCGCTTGATTGTCAGTTAGTAAAAATTATAAATCATTCATTAGACGATAGTGTAAACGAGGCTATTGCTGCAATATCAACGCCTTTGTAGGGAAGGATTTTTAACCGCTTGCGAACCCTTACAAATGTGCAATGTATTTACAACCGCTTCATAGCCTCATGTATACTGTACATTCGCTTATCAATCACATCAATCTCATCAGCACATGCCACAAGTTCTTTGCTAACGGATTCCGGTACCACATTATCATATTTGTACCGCACCTTATGCTCAAGAGATGCCCAAAAATCCATAGACTGTGTACGTATCTGCACTTCAACGGGCACAAACTGCGTAGCATAAGCCAGGTAAATCGGTATTTCTACCACAAGGTGAAAACTGCGATACCCAGTATTTTTTGGGCAGGAAACATAATCTCGCTCGTAAATAACTCTCATATCTTTCTGTCTGCGCAAAATATCTGCCAAAAACTCAATATCCTTCGAGTAGGAGCATATGCATCTTATGCCCGCAATGTCGTACAAATTTGTAACAGCGCTTTCGGCCGTTAATGGAAAACCGCGACGCTTAAGCTTTTCCGCTATACTCTCTGGAGACTTGAGACGTGCTGCAACATGTTCTATTGGATTACTGTCCTGCAGATTTATAAAATCCTCCAGCAAAATATTTACTCTTGTTTCTATATTTTGTAATGCACAACGATATGGCACCATGTAATTTTTTAATTTGTAAAACTCTTCTTCCGAAAATCGTACAGACACAAACATCTCTCCTTATGTTTTATAGCTTTTAAACATGTATCTTTTTAAATTTAATCTCACACTGTGTACTATACCATAGATTTACCACCGAGTGTGAAAAGTTTTGTATTTAACGACAGGAGCGCGAAGCCAATGCAAGATTATATAATACGAGCAACAGCCGCCAATAATGCTGTGCGTATTTTTGCCGCAAATACCAAAAACTTGGCAAACGAAGCACAAATACGCCACAAAACCACGCCTGTTGCAACAGCAGCATTAGGACGTACACTCACTGCCGCCGCAATGATGGGCGCAACTTTAAAAAACGAAACAGATATACTAACCATAGACTTTCGCGGCAGCGGACCATTAAAAGGCATAATAGCCGTCGCAGATGAAAAAGCGCGCGTAAAAGGCTATGTTATAAACCCTCAAATTGAATTGATGAAAAACGCAAAAGGCAAACTTGATGTAGGAGGGGCAATTGGCATTGGTGTTTTAACAATTACAAAAGACATGGGATTAAAAGAACCTGTTTCTGGCCAAGTAGAGCTTATTACAGGAGAGATTGCAGAGGATATAACTTATTATTTTGCAGTGAGTGAGCAAACGCCCTCATCCGTGTCCTTAGGTGTGCTGGTGGATGTAGATTACAGCGTAAAGCAGTCCGGTGGTTTTATGATCCAACTGATGCCTGGAGCAGATGAGGAAATTATCTCGCATTTAGAAAAAATATTACTCACATTCCCACCAATCACTCAATTACTTGAAGAAGGCAATTCACTAGAAGATATTCTGGAAATGATATTTAACAAACATGACCTTGAAATATTGGAAATAATACATCCCGAATTTTACTGTAACTGTTCTAGGGAGAAAACTGAAAAAGCATTAATAAGTATAGGCCATGACGAGTTACAGCAAATTTTAGAAGAAGACAAAAAAGCCAACTTACATTGTAATTTTTGCAATACAGATTATTTTTTTAATGAAGAAGCGCTTCAAAAATTAATTAAGCAGTATTAATCAAGTACGAAAGAAAAGTGTGAAAGAAGTGACCTTCCGCAAGGGGGCTTTGCCCAACTTAAGGAATTAAATCAGAAAGGTGTGCAAACATGCCACACACTGTATTATATAGAAAAAAACGCCCCCGTACATTTGACGATGTGGTTGGGCAAAAGCATGTACTGCGGGCCATATGCAACCAAGTGAAATCGGGGCAGCTTAGCCATGCCTATTTATTCTGCGGAACCCGAGGCACGGGCAAAACGTCTATAGCGCGTATTTTAGCCCGGGCAGTCAATTGCGAAAACCCACAAAACGGCAATCCATGCAATATTTGCGAGTCCTGTGCTTCAATATTTGCAGAACGTAATTTAAACGTGGTGGAAATTGATGCCGCATCTAACAATGGTGTAGAAAATATTCGAGACCTGCGGGACGATGTAAAATATCAACCAGCACAAGGGCAATACAAAGTTTATATAATTGATGAAGTGCATATGCTTTCCAACAGCGCATTTAACGCACTTTTAAAAACTTTAGAAGAGCCGCCTTCCCACGTAATTTTTATCTTGGCAACAACAGATCAACAGAAGCTTCCTGCAACAATTTTATCCCGATGCCAAAGATACGACTTTAGACGAATTCCCCTAGAAGATATGATTACCACTTTAAAAAAATACTTGCATGAAACCAAAGTAGAATTTGAAGATTCGGCGCTTGACTATATCGCCTATCATTCTGACGGTGCAATGCGTGACGCACTTAGTTTGCTCGACCAAAGCCTTAGCCTAAACGGCGATAAACTTACCTACGCACAAGTACTTGATATGCTGGGCGCCGTAGACCGTGCCAGATTATTTGAATTTACCGATGCCCTTAACAACAGAGATAGTGGCGCCGTAATGAGTGTAATAAATACAGCTATGGATGGTGGGCGAGACGCATCACAATTTGTGACAGATTTGATACGCCATTTTAGAGATGTATTGGTTGCAAGCCTGGTAGATAAACCAGATGCTGTAGATTTTTCTGCAGAAATTGCAGAATCCCTGCGGGAACAAGGCCGCCGAGTTCCAGCCTCTAATTTGATGGAGTACATTCACATATTTTCTGAAACCCTGCGAGAAATGCGTTTTGCACCCCACACACGTACAGCACTTGAAGTTTGTGCACTTAAAATATGCTCACCAAGGTCTAATATTCCCCTGCAAGTTTCGGAACCAATATCACCTACTCCAATTATAGAAAAGATTGTAGAAAAACCGCCTGAAAAACCATCAGCCAAAGAAGTCACCAATACAACAGTAGCAACCCTTGATAAAATTGTTGCAGGTTGGGATGCCTTGTGTTTCGATTTTAAAGGACCATTGCGGGCACAATGCGCACAATGCGGACTGGAAAATAACGATGGTAAACTACAAATTATCGTAAGCAGCGAAGCCATGAAAAATATTTTAAAACCCAAAGAAGGCATCATCCGAGAGGCTATTGCAAATAAATTTTGGCTAGATACCCCTCCAAACATTGCCTTTGAGGTGAGAGAAGGGTACAATAAGCCTAAGACCGAGTTACAAGTAAACCCAAAAGTGGTAGAATTAAACCCAGTACAGCCAACACTTCCCGATGAATGGTTAAATGCACCAACAGAAATTGCTGCGGAAGAACCTATACAGCTAAGCACAGATGACTGGACTAATACCCTCGTAGAAGTCCCACCTGACGCGGATGAAGATGACTGGGGAGCATTAGGTGATGTAATAACCGATGATAACTAAAAATGCAATATTAAACTAGAAATGGAGACTAAAATGCCAAAAGGATTTCAAGGAATGCCCGGTGGCGGCATGAACATGCAACAATTAATGAAACAAGCACAAAAAATGCAAAAGCAAATGGCGGAAGCACAAGAGGAATTAGCCAGCAAAACCCTGGAAGTTTCAGCAGGGGGCGGAGCCATAAAGGTTACAGTAAATGGCGAGAAGCAAATTACAGACCTTACAATTTCGCCAGATGTAGTTGATCCTGAGGATGTTGAAATGCTGCAAGACTTAGTAATTTCTGCAGTAAACGAAGCCTTCCGCCAAATGGATGAATCTATAAACTCGCAAATGTCAAAAATAACCGGCGGCATGAATTTGCCGGGCATGTTTTAATATCCATGAATCAGCACATTTACGGCGGGCATGTTGCCAGGCTTATTGAAGAACTATCACGTTTGCCGGGTATAGGAGGCAAGTCTGCACAAAGACTCGCCTTTTATATTATCCACTTGCCTACAGAAAAAGCAGAGGCCCTTGCAGAGTCTATACTCTCTGCAAAGCGCAATGTACGATATTGCTCCCAGTGTTGCAATTTAACCGACAGTGATCCATGTCAAATTTGTGCAAATATAAAACGTAATCCCAAGATAATAATGGTTGTAGAAGATCCACGGGATATGGCCGCATACGAACGCACAGGGGAATTCCATGGATTTTACCATGTACTACATGGTGCCATTTCACCAATGCATGGGGTTGGGCCAAATGATTTAACAATTAAAAATTTACTTCAGCGACTGCAAACTACAGACGTGGAAGAAGTGATTGTTGCAACCAACCCAAATGTGGAAGGCGAGGCAACTGCGTTATATATTAGCAAACTTTTAAAGCCCACAGGCGTTAAAGTAACACGCATTGCCCATGGTGTACCCGTTGGCGGCGATTTGGAATATGTAGACGAAGTAACCCTTTCTCGCGCATTAGAAGGCCGTCGGGAAATATAGCATGGTATATACTATTGAACAAATTACCGATACTTACAGAAATTCTGTCAACAAACAAATTGCACAGGGCTGGAGCGGACCCTTTGTAGTTTCTAAAGGTATTTTGCATGATACTAGAATCCAGCCTGGTTTTATTGCAAAGAAAAATGATGAAATTATCGGATACATCCTTTACAATTTTTCTGATTTTCCCAATAGAGATTGTGAAATTACTGTACTCGAAAGCCTATGTAAAAACATAGGAGTTGGCAGCGCCCTTATAAACGCAGTTATTAATGCAGCCACCGATGCCAAATGCAATCGCGTTTGGCTTATTACTACAAATGATAATATTCATGCAATCCGATTTTACCAACGCCAAAATTTTACCCTTAAAAAAGTGCACATAAACGCACTTGAAATATCCCGAAAACTCAAACCTCAAATCCCTTTAACCGGGTATGATGGCCTACCAATAGCACATGAATTTGAGTTTGAAAAATACATTGAACAAACCTGAAAGGACGACAGCCTTGAATATTATTAAGCGGCTTTTTTCAACCGCATATATGGTAAAACCGGATATGTGCAGGGGCGATATTCCCCCCAGCAAAGAAGCTTATTCAACCTCCTTACTTATTGCAATTCCCGCTATCATTGAAATGGTAAGTATCTCCTTAATGGACATGGTAGATACGATGATGGTAAGCCGTGTAGGCCCACAAGCCATGGCAGCAGTAGGTCTAACTATGCAGCCTAGAATGATATTCTTCTCCATGTTTTTTGCGCTAAATATCGCACTAACAGCAACCATTTCCCGGAAAAAAGGCGCGGGAGAAATGGATGAGGCGCGTAGTTATTTACGCCACGGCTTAATGATAAACGTTCTTTTAGGGTTAGTACTTACGGTTTTAGCATTTCTTCTTGCGCAGCCAATAATGATATTAACCGGCGCCCAACCGGATACACTCGCTGAGGCAACTTCCTATTTTAGAATCACAAATCTATTTTTAATACCACAAGTACTGACTATGACCATATGTACCGCCCAGCGTTCTATTGGCAATACTAAAATCGCACTTAAGGTTAATGTTACTGCAAAAATAATTAGCGTAATACTCAATTTTCTTTTGATAGAAGGACGATTATTTTTCCCAAGAATGGAAGTAGAGGGTGTGGCATGGGCGCGAAGTATCGCGGCATGTGTTGCGTTTGCAATTGCGCTATCTTCCCTTTTGCATAAAGACAGCCCTCTTCGTATCAAATTAAAAGACAAGTGGCGCTTTGAAAAACCTATTCTAATAAGCCTTGGGAGATTAACATCTAACGGCCTTTTAGAGCAGCTTGGTTTCCGTACAGGATTTTTCTTATATAATCGCGTCATTGCAAGCCTTGGTACCGCCGCATTTGCCGCACATGTTATCGCTTCGCAACTCATGATGCTAAGCTTTACTTTTGCGGAAGGAATTGGTGCGGCCACCACTAGCCTAGTGGGACAAAATTTGGGCAAAAATAGACCCGACCTTTCCATTATGTACGGAAAAATCGGGATGCGAATGGCAATTTTATGTGCCTTGGTTTTAAGTACGGCATTTACATTTTTCAGGTTTGAGTTTGCGGCACTATTCTCAACACCGCCAGACCCTTATATTATAACCACCACTGGCGGACTTATTTTAATACTTGCGTTTATTTTGCCTGTACAAACGGCACAGTTGGTAATAGGCGGTAGTTTACGCGGTGCAGGTGATACCCGCTATGTGGCATATACTATGCTTTTGACTGTGGGATTCTTACGCCCATTTTTGGGATTTGTTATGGCTTATCCATTAGGGCTGGGGCTTGCAGGTGCATGGATTGCCATTTCTGTAGACCAGCTGGCACGTTTAGTTATGTTATTTGCTCGCTTTGCCCGGGGCAAGTGGATTACAGCTAAAGTTTAACCCAATTTTTTGTGGCGTGATCAATTAACGCATCTGCCTGTTTGCGGGTTGGACAGTAGGTTAAAATAAAAATACCATCGCTAGTGCCCACTCTGTTGTATATGTTTGCAACTTGAGCGGGATTTACCCCAATTAAAACTACCTTTTTGCCTGCGGCAATCGTGCGTTTGTAAATATCTATCGACATTTCATCGTCATAATTTGTGTATTCACCCTTGTTTACATCGTCTCGTTTAGAAGACATAGTCCACTGAATTGCATGTATGTGCTTTAGTGAAAGCAGCATATCTAAGTGCTGAATTTGCTCGGCCCCATCTAAGTGGTAAATTGTTTGCCCTATTTGGGTAGAAACCCAATCAAGAGACGGCAAAACAAATTTTTCAAACATTTTTGGCGAAATCATTACAGACATATCGCATTGGATTGGATACCAGGGCGTGTCGCTCACTATTGGCATCCAGCCTGTGTACCCACAGTTGGCATCGCCGATAATTTTACATAAGGTATTAAAGTACTCAACAAATTCTCGATTTAGATTTTCTTCTGCCGCCATCACCTCGTTGGGGTATTCGAGCATATCAATCAGCAATTCTTCTCCACGAAGGGAATACAAAACATCATACTGCCCGCCAATGTCTGTGGCTGATACAAAATATCTACCCTTTGAGGCAGCGCAAAAAGTGCGGGTGTGGTTTTCAATTTCCTTATACAGTTCGTGGTTTGTGTTCGTTTTTAGTGTGACTGGGGTGTCCCAGTCTTTTATTATTGGCTCTGCACCAAACCATATACTGTCTTTTGTGAGCTGATATGGCGCACCTAAAAGTGCTGCGTGTACCCCGGGACCAAAATTTACAAATTGGTTGTGTATTGCGTCTAGCCCATAGCATGTGTTGGCAATGCTTGATTCCATCACTTTCATTCGGTAGTCTACAGAAAGCCACTGCTCTTCCAGGCTCGATGGCTGGGGTGGTGCAACCGGGGTGTTACCCATTGGGGATAGAACCGCTAGGTATCCACCCTCGCCTCTTTGTAAGGGCTGCCAAAACCTGCGATGACGTTCTACTTTTACTTGCTTTTCCATGGCTTCAACTCCTTTGATTAAAATGGGGCGCTGCCCCAAACCCCGCCGCTCCATCGAGCAAAGCCCGATTACGCTTCCTCCGCCTTCGCTACGGGTGCACGCTGTGCGTGCAAATAGTTTTTTTACCCAAATGGGGCGCTGCCCCAAACCCCGCCGCTCCATCGAGCAAAGCCCGATTACGCTTTATCTAAATGGGGGCGCTGCCCCAAACCCCGCCGCTCCATCGAGCAAAGCCCGATTACGCTTCCTCCGCCTTCGCTGCGGGTGCACGCTGTGCGTGCAAATAGTTTTGTACCTATGCGCCTAGGATTTTTTGTGCAAGGTCTAGGGGGGCAACTGGGTTGCCATTTTCACGCACACGCATATTACCTGCGGATAGTTCGTCTATTAGCATGATATCGCCATTTTCATCTCGGCCAAATTCTAATTTTATGTCACATAGTTCAAGGCCGTATTTAGCTAGGTCGTCTTTTAAGATACCGCAAATTTTCTTGGTTAAGTTTGCAAGTTTTTCATATTCGCCTTGCTGTAATACGTTAAGCACTTCCAAGCTTTCCTGTGTAATAATTGGGTCGCCGCTTATGTCGTCCTTTATCGTCATTTCTACAACAGCGGGCAGTGGCGTATCTTCCTTAACTAGGGAACTATAACGGCGAATATAACTTCCTAATGCTTTGTACCTACATATAATTTCTAGCCCTGCACCAAAAATTTGACATCGGCGTACTGTCATTGTACGTGCGTTAATGTCTGCATCTATAAAATGAGTGTAAATGCCTATGTCTTGTAACAGCTTAAAATAATATACAGATAGACCTAGCCCAGCCGCTCCTGCGCCGTCAACGGTTAACCCTACTGCGTTTGCACCGGGGTCAAAGACACCGTCTGCGCCCGTCATGTCATCTTTAAAAAATAGTTTGTAAATATTGTTGCCTAAGTCGTATACATCTTTTGTTTTGCCGCTGAATAATAGTTCCATGTTCAAACCTCCAGTTTAATAGGACTGCCCTAAATTCCTCCGCTAAGTTTTATAACCTCGCCCGTTAAATACGCCGCTTTATCCGATGCTAAAAATACCGCCAAATCCCCTACTTCACATGGCTGACCAAAACGACCCACCGGTATTTCATCTATAAATGCCGCCTTTTCTTCCGGTGTTAACCGGTCATTCATGCGGGTTTCAAATGCGCCGCAAGCAATGGCGTTAACCCTCACTCCGCTAGGCCCAACTTCTTTTGCTAATGCCTTTGTAAAGCCAATAACTCCGGCCTTTGCCGCCGAATACACAACCTCACAAGACGCCCCTACTACACCCCAGATAGACGAAATGTTAATAACACATCCGACTTTTGCCCGCACCATACTAGGAATTGCCAGGTGTGACGCATTCATAGCTCCTTGCAAATTATCTGCTAACACCTGGTTTATATCCGTAGGTAACATATCGTTAAACAGCCCAAAATATGCGGAACCCGCATTGTTAACTAAAATCTCTACATTTCCATGCGTTGCTTCGATTTGTGCAAATACTTCTTGGGCTACAGAATACTTGGACAAATCCCCACATATTCCAGCAACATTATAACCCTGGTTGTCTCGCAATTCTGCAACTGCATTTTTAAGGCGGATCATGTCACTACGTCCATTAAGTATTACAGTATGGCCATCTCGCGCAAACGCGGTGGCAATGCCAAAACCTATCCCTCTACTCGACCCTGTAACAAAAACAACAGCCATGTACAACTCCTAACAAAAATCTTAGCAAAAATTCTAACAAAAAAACCATGGGAAGAAAAGCCCATGGTCTAAAATTTTTTAATTAATACTTACGCTTGCGCGCAGCTTCTGATTTCTTTTTGCGCTTTACACTCGGCTTATCATAGTGTTCTCTTTTACGAATTTCACCCATAATACCTGCCTTTGCGCAATCGCGCTTAAAACGCCGAAGCGCGTTGTCCAGGGTCTCGTTATCCTTTATAACTACCTTTGACATTGGACTTCCCTCCCTCCGGCTCATGCATTCTTTCTGATAATAACCATACTAAACTATGATTTGCAAATCGTCAAGTACATTATATGAAATTGGCTAAATAAACTTCTCATGCTAATCGCCTGCGCCATTGACGGTGGCAGTATATTCACATATACTCCAGTTATACAAAAAGTCTAACAAGAGAGGTGAACCATCGTGTTTGAAACAAAACCAACAGGAACATACTACAAGATCGAAAATGTTCAAACCTTACCTGCATTTTTTATTAACGTGGCAAGCGCGTCCGATATGTGGATATTCTTATCTTCTAATGGCGCACTTACCGCCGGGCGGCAAAACTCCGGGGCAAGTATATTTCCCTACGAAACTGACGACCGCCTACACCTAGCCACATCCACCGGTTCAAAAACCCTAGTGCGGTTAGAAGATGGACGTATATGGGAGCCGTTTAATACAGGCTATGATAATCCCTACAAAATACGCCGTAATTTGTACAAGCGCGTAACCGGGGACGCGATTATGTTTGAAGAAACAAACGAATGCTTAAATCTCACATTTACCTACCGCTTAGAAACCAGCGAAAAATATGGCATTGTACGCACGGCAGAACTTAAAAACACAAGCGGCAAAGAAATTTCTTTGAAGGTGCTTGACGGTATGGAGAATATTGTTCCTCACGGCATACCGCCAATGTTGGCGGCGACCTCGAGCTGCCTTACAGATGCCTACAAAGTTGCGGAACGGCCTGTTAAAGGCAAGCTTGCAGTATATTCACTAACGGCAACAATAGGGGATACAGTTGAGCCTGTGGAGGTGCTTCGCGCAAACACCGCTTGGCATATTGGAAAGGCCGATGCATACTTACTTTCATCTCGGCAAATAAACGCATTTGCAATGGGACAACCTATAGAAGACGAAGAACGCGTTGCCGGACGTAAATGTGCATTTATGACCTATCAGCAGCTAAAACTTGCTCCGGCTACAGAAGAAAGCTGGATAATTGTAAAGGACGCACGCCTTAGCCAAAAAGAGGTAGTTGCCCTATCTAAGAAAATAAACAACACCCCTGAGGAAACCTTGCGAACAGAATTAGAAGCCGACATAAAAAATGGCACAGACGAGCTTGTGCGTATCGTTGCTGCTGCAGATGGCCTGCAACAAACAAATGATGACCTTGGCTGCATACGCCATTATATGAATGTGCTTTACAACAACATGCGCGGCGGCGTGTTCTTAGATGGCTACGGCTTTGATCCCGGGCTTTTTTCAGACTTTGTGGCAATGCGTGACAAAGACCTTGCACAGCGAAACGGAACCTTTTTGGAAAAAATAAAAAATGCGAAAAATATTTTAGACTTACACAACATGGCATATACGGATGGGGATCCGGATTTAATTCGTCTTAGCATGGAATTTTTGCCTCTTACATTTTCTCGCAGGCATGGCGACCCTTCCCGCCCATGGAACCATTTTAATATCCGCGTAAAAGATGATGACGGCAACCGCCTATATGCCTACGAAGGCAACTGGCGGGATATTTTTCAAAACTGGGAAGCCATGGGGCTTAGTTTTCCGGGTTATCTTGCGCCTATGATTGCTAAATTCCTAAACGCATCCACTGCGGATGGATTTAACCCATACCGAATAAACCAAGAAGGGATAGACTGGGAAACACCAAACCCGCAGGACCCATGGGCCGGAATAGGTTATTGGGGCGACCATCAAATTGTATATCTTAACAAATTACTAGAATGGCTGGAAGCCTACGCGCCAGATGCCTTGGCAAAGCTAACAAAAGGCGAAATTTTCACATATGCGGAAGTTCCTTATGAGATTCTGCCTTATGAAAATTTATTAAAAGACGGCAAGCACACCGTGCGTTTTAATTTTGACAGACATGAAAAATTGATGAGCCGTGCCAATGAATTCGGCACAGACGGTAAACTGATGATGGATGGCTCAACAGTTTATAAGGTAACTTTTGTAGAAAAACTCATTGTGCCCATACTTGCAAAACTTTCTAACTTGGTAATTGGCGGCGGTATTTGGATGAACGCCCAACGTCCAGAATGGAATGATGCCAACAACGCTATTGTGGGTAATGGCCTAAGCATGGTAACGGTTTACCAATTGTACCGCCATTTGCAGCACTGCATAAAACTGACAGAAAGCTTGACGGATGTATCCATTTCTACTGAGGTTAAAATATGGTTTGCAGATATTTGTCAAATACTAAATAAACGTGCAGAACTCAGCCCTCGCGCTTATTTGGATAGGGCTGGCGAGGCCTTTAGTAAATATCGCAGCACAGTTTACGTAAACGGCTTTAGCGGCAAGGAAACTATGGCCATAAGTGAAATAACCGCTTTTTTTAAGGCGGCCATTGAAACCTTGGCAGAAACAATTGATGCCAATAAGCGGCTGGACGGAATGTATCATTCATACAATATTTTAACCCTAACGGATGATAGCTTAAAAGTCTCTAATATGTTTCTCATGCTTGAAGGCCAAACAGCAGTGCTTGGCAGTGGTCGCCTTGGCCCGGCAGAGGCATTAGAACTAACACATACAATGGAGAACAGCGATTTGCTTAACCAACAGCTTGGCCAGTTTTTCCTCTATCCTGTAAAGCGGCTTGATACATTTATTGAACGCAATATTATTCCACGAGATATGGCTGAAAAATCCCCAACTATTTCTGGATTATTGAAGTCTCAGCATGAGGGCTTTGTGCTTGAAGATGCTGATGGGCAAATTCGTTTCCATGATACAATCCAGCAATCTTCCGATGTAGACAAATGGCTTGAACGCTTGAAAGTGCCTAAAGAAGACGCGGCTTTTATACATGAAATATACGAGCATGTTTTTGCCCATAAACAGTTTACAGGGCGTTCGGGTATTATGTATAAGTATGAGGGTATTGGCAGCATTTACTGGCATCAAAATTCGAAATACATGCTTAGTTTGCAAGAAGTATTTACTAAAGCTGCTTTGAATGGTGAGGGTGATTTATTTGGGCTTAAAGAGGCATATTATCGCCTATATAATGGTTTCGGCTTCCGTAAAACGCCGGAGCAGTGGGGTGCATTCCCGCTTGAGCCTTATTCTCACACACCATATGGAATGCCTGCACAGCAGCCGGGAATGACCGGACAGGTAAAGGAAGATATTTTAACCCGACTTGCAGAACTTGGGGTTATGGTAAAAGATGGGGTACTGGCCTTTGATTTTGCCCTGCTTCGTAAAGAGGAATTTTTGACAGAGGCTTCGCGTTTCCGTTATGTAGATGTGAATAACCAGTATTGCGAACTTGCGCTGCCTGAGAATTCATTGGCGTTTACAATATGCCAAGTACCGGTGGTTTACGTACTTGGAAGTGAAGCATCTGTTAAGGTGGTAATAGACAAGAAGGTAAACATTGTTAACTCCGGTTTAAAGCTTAGTGAGCAATTTAGTAATGAGTTGTTTAGCCGCAGTGGAGTGATTGAGAGGATTGAAGTGACTTTGGCAGGTTTACCTGTATAGGCAAATGAAGTTTGGTCAATAACAAAATGAATAATTGACAGAACAAATATACAGGATATACAATATATTATATCGTATAGGAGTTGATGTTAATGGAAGCAGTCGTATCAAAATGGGGCAACTCATCAGCAGTAAGACTTCCTAAGCCTTATTTGCAAAAGCTAGGTATTGAAGATAACGATACTGTAAAAGTTAGCATTCGAGGCAATGTAATCACCATAGAAAAGCCACTTAAAGTCCGTTCTTTTCGGGAACTAGCTCTAGCCGAAACAGGACTTAGCCTAGAGAATTATGTACAAGTAAATCCCTATGATAATTCTAATTATGTTGAATTTGGCAGGGCTGGGAGTGAAGAAATATGATAAACCAAGGCGATATCGCATGGTTAGATTTGGATCCCCAATCAGGACATGAACAAAAAGGTCGTAGACCTGTTATAGTCGTTAGTAATAGGGATTTTCATTTAATAACAAATAGTAAATTAGCTATGGTATGCCCAATTACTAACGTGGGGAGGGCGAATTTACTTCATGTAGAACTCGACAAGCAAACGCATACAACTGGTTTTATAATGTGTGAGCAAGCAAAGGTCTTAGATATAACTACACGAAACTATAAACTCATAGAAAAAGCCCCAATTGCTATACTTACCAAAGTTCTAAACAGGGTACAGGCAATTAGCCTTTTGGATGCAGAGTAATGTATCACTCTTCGGCATTTGTAATGATGCAACAAAAAATTTCAGTTGGTTACTGACAGTAACCAACTGAAAATTTTTTTGTAGTATCTTTAATGTCCTTGTGCATTTCCAGCAATACAATTATTACATAATGTAAATATAAGCAGTGCGCGTATTTCCATCCCAACGAGCCTGTGCACCTAGTACATCTACGATGTATGCCAGAGGAACGAATGTACGCCCTGATACGATAACCGGGGTACCCATGTTGTTGGGGAGTGGCTCGTTAACAGTCATGGTTATGGTTTCACCGTTTATGGTTAAGGAGATGGTATCGCCTGATAGTTGAATATCTGTTGCGCCAAGTGCTTCGCTTATTACGCGCAGGGGCACCATGGTGCGGTCTGCTGTGATAAATGGAGCGGCTTCTAAGGTGTGGGGGATGTTGTTGGATGTGAAGGTAGTGCTGTCTATGGTGAAGCGTAGAGTTTGGCGTGGTAGTGAGGCGGTGGTGGTTTGTGGGATGTTTTGTTGTGTTTGTATCCATTCTCCGTTTTGGAGAACGTATCCTGCTTGGATTTGTCTTTCTAATTCGGCTAGAATTCCTGTTACCTCTGGTATGGCTGAACCTGGTGTTCTTCTTTGTCTTATACCTTCTCCAAACATAATTTGGGAATGAACACCTATTTGTGGATTGTTTAAATCTAACATGGGGCTATTTCTATCTAGAAGTGATTTTAAACGTCCATCATCATCTACTCCCAATCCAGGATGGAAACTATCACTTGACAATGACACTCCCGCTCCCCTTCTGACAAAATCATTAAACTGCCTTGCAGCATTATTTCCAACATTTGCGGAAACGTTTGGATCTGTTGCAGAATAAAAATGACTCCACATTCCCTCAAGTTGGTTTCTTACTTGATTTGCTGGCATGCCCATTTGTCCTGCAAACTGCGTACGTGCATTTTCACTACGTGCTGCGGCTCCTGCACTGGCTCTAAGCATTTGCATCTGTGCATAATCAAACGAAAAATTCGAATTCAATTCTCTGATTTGTATGTTCATCCAATCTTGGAACTGTTCTTCATCTAACTGTTTAGCCATAGCTAGAACACGCTCTGCACCGATTTGGTGATATAAACCAGTATAAAAGAATAAATCTGAGCCTGGATTAGATGGCTCTGTCTCTCCATTTAATACTTCAGTCATTAATACTGACAACGTCATCCCAAATCCATTACTTCTTCCAAATACTTCATACAAAAGAACATTTGAAATTTCCTCTATGGTTCTTGGTACAACCCTGCCATCGGCTTGACGAATATGTGTTGCAACCCACGCAGTTCTAGTAGAAGCATCCCACCCCCCAAGTTGGGCACCCTCCTCAGCCGTATAAGTTCGGATTGTTATACCATCCATTTTAATTGCAAAGCCATCCTCATTAACCCCCAAAGCGCCTGTTACAGATTCTATATCAAATGATTCTACAAATTGTCTAAATAAATTATCGCTTGTTTGTTGTTCCTGAGTGGATAAAGTACGACCAATATCTATATTTGCAGAAGGAACTTGCCTGGTCAGAGCGTCCCTAGCAAATTCACGAGCAATTCCAGCAAAAACACCATTCGAAGGTTCTACACTTTCACTTGCTGGCAATACCTCACTTATACGCATTAAATTCCTCGGTCGTGAAGGCGTTTGATTAACTGGTGATTGCACATTTTGGTTATCAGAAACAACTTGCTGGCCATTCCCCTCCCACGGCGGCGGCGAACCATCACGGCTCATATGAAACCAACCTACAGGCCAATCAAGATTTGCTCCAAACATCACAGCAGGATGCTCATACATACCCTCAACGGATATCCACCCACACCATTCTCCATTTGGAAAAACAACAATGTGGTTAGTATTTGTTGGCACATTTCCCGGAAAGTTTCTATTTTGTTCATATACCCGCTGACCACCCTGTCCTTCCCACGGCGGCGGCGAACCATCACGACTTTCATGCCTCCAACCCATTGTCGCGCCAGTGGGCGGCGTAACCATATCATCCACCGTAACCCAAGTACCATCATCAAAAATAATAACATGATTGCTTTCAGGAGGCGCATTATCAGGGAAATTTGGGTTTTGTGTTTGCGCGGCGGCAACCGTTCCCACCAAAAGTGGCAACAAAATCAACACAACAACCATAACATATGAAATAACTTTTTTCACTACTTCACATCCTTACTAAATAAAAATTACAATCTTTGTGTTTACTTACTTTCATCAGCACGTTTAACATTAAGCCATGAGACTAAAAAATACTTATTTCACAAGGGTTTTGGGCAGTGTAATGGCGTGTCATTACCATTACGTTCGACGCTTCAGCTTCTTCCAAGAAGACTACCCGGAGATTCATAGACCTTTACACTCTAGCTTCTTTTCGATTCGGTTAAACACATCAGCCGCCGGTATTAGCTTTACGTTAGGGTCGGATAATTTAGCTTTGGACTTCTGCAACTCATTGTAGATGTAGCGATTATGCAAGAACTCCTCAAACTCCACAAACATCTCCATATTTATAAGCACCGACTCGCCAACGCCGTTATTAGTGATGATAACATGATCATGTTGCGCTAATGATTTTACAACATCAGCGTAGTGGTTGCGTAAATCCCTTGATGGTCTTACTTGCGTTTTTAGCACGTGTGCTCACTCCTTTCATTTCTTATCTCCATTGTATCGCAATATGACTACGGTCACAATGGGAATGTTTTTAACACCCACCTTCGATTGCTTTTAAGGTAAATTGCTGTACTGTAAACTTTGTTTATCGAATTACATAAAATATGAATTGAAGACAAATGCTTTAAAGCCCCCAGTTTGTGCAGAATAAAACCCTTTGCAAACGCATAAATTTATATACTGATAGTTTACTGCAAACAGCCACAAATTCCCCTACAATGAATTACTTCGCAAGCCCTTCAACCCGCGAGGGGGAATTTGCAAGCATTCGCAGCATTGCAAGGAGTTTTATTATGATAAGGATATTTCCATGAGAAGCCGTGATATAAAGCGACGCCAAGGAATTGGCAAGGGCAAAAACTTTACAAACGTAACTACTTTGCTAAGAAGGACCGCATCTCGTGGCAGTGCTTTCTCCCACCAATTTTCACGCGGGCTTAGGAGGCGAGGCTTTCGGACAAATGTAGTCAGTTTCAAAAAAGTACAGGAACTGTTTTTTCGTTTTTGCGTAGTTATAGCAATCATTCTTATAATTTTAGGTGGATGGCGGGTGCTGCGTCCCGGTAAAACTATACGTGTAAACCCGGACACTGTAGCGGCATTTCATGTGCCACACCGTGCAATTGGAATGTTAAGAACATATGCGGCAGATCACAATATTAACTTTGCCGAATTATTTGCAGTGTTTAACGCAGAAAATGCTTTCTTCCCAGAAAAGTCTGCTACTTATGATTTAAGTGCGCTGCTTGAAATGTATATTGCAGATTTTGACCGCATATTAAGACGTTACAACCGGCGCAGCCTTGCACCGTATGTAGAGATGTTTGGAAATTTATTTGACGAAATCGAGGCGTTCCCAATACCAACCGGCTGGTACGACCAAGACCCATCCGTTATGTTTGGCAACTCCTGGGGGGTGGAGCATAACTTCCAAGGAAACCGGATGCACAGAGGTTCTGCAATAATAGACCGGGAAAACATTCGTGGGCGCGTGCCCATTGTAAGCATGACGGCTGGGCATATAACCGATGTAGGCTGGTGCAACCAGCTTGGGTACTTTGTTGGCATCACTACAAAAAATGGCAGCTATTATTTGTATGCCCATTTAAACAGCCTAGCAACAGGGCTTAACCTAGGGCAGATTATATTAGCCGGGCAGCATTTAGGCCAAATGGGTAACACCGGCGGCGGCAGAAACAGCCGGAGCTTTCCTGTGCATTTACATTTGGCCATTTCTCCAAATGTGAATTTTACCCGTGGAGAGTTTTGGATAAATCCTTACCCCATACTTAGATATTTGGAAGCACGAGATTAAAATAAAGTGTTTAACATGCTTGTAAATCTGCGTCCGGCAAGTATATAATTATCAAGATAAATATTTCCCAAATTTCAGTTGATATTAGGGTGAAAAGCCAGCGGTGGACAAGCCCATATATTGCTTTTAGTGTTTAGTTACTTATACATGAGGTGATAAATATGTATGCAGATCTACACTTACACACAACATATTCTGACGGAACAAATACGCCAGCTGAATTATGCAACCTTGCAAAAGATAGCAACATTAAAGTAATTTCTATCACTGATCATGATTCTGTTGATGGCATTAAAGCCCTCCTAAGCGCAGATGTTCCGAAGGAAATAAGCATAATACCCGGCATTGAATTATCTATTTTTAACAATGGAAAGATGATTCATATTTTAGGATACTATATTGATATATATAGTGAGAAAATTGATAAATTTATAAAACAAATGTCAGATGAGATAACAAAAAGTACAAAAGTAAATTTTGATTACGCAAAAGAGCGTAATGCATTTGATTATAGTTGGGAAAGAGTACTTGAATTAAACCCCGGATTAACAAGAGTTTCGGGAAGCAATGTAATTAAGGCTATGAAATTAGACAATTACATACCTCCTGGTACAAGCCTGAGAGAAATGTATTACCAGTGCTTTTGGCGTGCCGGTAATAAAAATTACATTTCTTTTTTAACTTTGAGCGAATATGATGCCGTTGATGTAATAAAAGCAAGCGGCGGAATACCGGTTATTGCACATCCGAAAGAAATTGGGGATGATAACATTGTTGCAAACCTAATTAAATACGGTGCCATGGGGATTGAAGTCTTTCATCCGGCCCATTCGAAAGAGGATGTAATTAAATATAAACAATTAGCAGAATCTAATAATTTATTTATAACAGGCGGCACGGATTGGCATGGAAATAATAATCGATTTAATACTTATTTTGGCATGTATGGTTTAGATAGTGACAAATACTCAATACTGGCAGAAGGCAGGCGTACAAATAATGATTAACATGAAAGAGGTACAAAAGAGAATATATCAAAATAAATTGGCAAAAGGTTTTAATGTTACTGATATTTATAGAGAATTCTGCTATTTACATGGGGAATTGACAGAAGCCTGTGAAGCATACATGCAAAAGAAAGATGACTTAGGCGAGGAACTGGCAGATGTTGCGATTTATTTATTAGGCTTAGCCGAAATACTAGGTATAAACCTAGAAGAAGAAATTAATAAGAAAATGGATAAGAACGAGAAGAGACAGTATATTCAAAAAGATGGTGTAAATATACGAATAAGTGAATAATGGAGGCTGGCATGGAAAATGTAATCATTGTCGCAGTAAAAGCAATTATCATGTTTAATAAAAAGGCTCTTATTATTCAGCGGGCGGCAGATGATGAAGTAGGCGCAAACCTGTGGGAATTCGCTGGCGGCAAACTGGATTTTGGAGAGGATTTGGAAGCCGCCTTGAAGCGTGAGGTAGTAGAAGAGGTTGGCCTGACCGTTACTGTGGATAAGCTGCTTTACGCATCTACCTTCAAAACTCATGAATACCGCCAATTAGTGATTTTATCTTATTTATGTACTGCAAATAGTGATAATGTCTATCTTTCAAATGAACATCAAAACTATATGTGGGCAAATAAGGAGCAAATGAAGGATATACTGTCTACAGTGATTGTAGATGACTTACATCGTTATTCTGTGTGGGAACATATTTAACTCGAGGAGATTTACATGTATCGAACATATATACCAAGGGATGACAATTATTTAAATCGACTGCGAGAAGTTGTTTTTATTAAGTACAAGCTTGATGCTATTTCAATTACACCTGCTAAACGTGGCTATTATGGGGAAACGTGGAGGCTAGAAACCCTTGATAATCGTTATTTTGTTAAGCTAGACTACTTCTTGCGGCATCAGACAATATTCCGGAACAGTTTGCCGGTTGTAGAGTACCTTTGCAATAACGGCATTGATTTTATTAATAATATAATAAAAACCTGTGATGATGAGTTGTATACGGCTTTTGACTCGGCAATACTTGGCGTATTTGAATGGATTGACGGCGAAAATATGGAGACGGATGAGACAAAAGCTCCTGAATATCAAATGCTATGCGAAGTTTACCGGATTTCAAAACAAGGTTTTGATATTCCTATGGCGGAGTTTTCCGACAATGCGGCGGTTCGATTTTATGAAAAATGGGATCAACTTAAAATAGCACCAAAAAACAAGGCGACTGACAGTGTTTTGTTGATACTTGAGCAGTATAAGGAAAGGCTAAACCATTGTTTTGCGCGGCTAACCTATGTATCGCAAATTTGCCGAATGGAAACATCAGACTTATACCTTACCCATGGAGACGCAGGGGGCAATTTTTTAGTACAAAATAACCGATTTCACATCGTCGATTGGGATGAAGTTATGTATGCACCTATAGAGCGGGACGCGTGGGTAATGTCTTGCCATGACTGGGCGGTAAAATTATTCAACGACACGCTTAATAGGAGTGGCATTCCATATATACTTCGTGCAGAACGACTTGGGTTTTATTGCTACCATATGTTTTTTCATTACCTGAATGAGTTTTTTGAGGATTTTGCGTCTCATGGCCAAACACATGAAATCGAGAAATATTTTTCCGAAAGTTGGATTTGGGAACGCATTCAATTTGCAGATACCATATAGGGGATTTTTATGATAACAAATGATATAGATATAAACATTGTAAAACAAGTTGTGAAAAACTACTTGCAAGCCGATGTTGAAATAGAACGAATGAAAAGTGGCTCATCGACTTATGTTTACTGCGTTAAATTTGGTACACAAACATATTACCTTAGAGTTTTGCCCGAAGATATAAGCTTTGCAGCCGAAGCAAAAGCCCATAAAATAATGCTTGAGCATGGCATAAATGTGCCAAGTCCAATTTATTTTGAACATAAGAACTCACTGTTAAATAAATCTATAATGTTAACAAGCGAGATACCCGGTTGCCCCCTTGATAAAGGCAGTAAAAATAAAGCTGATATTTTAATACATGCGGGAAAGCAGCTTGCACTCATAAATAGTATAGGTGTTGACGGATTTAGCTGGGTTGATAGAAGTAATTTTATTAAACTAACAGGAGAAAAGCGTACCTTTAATGACTATTATTACGATACACTGTATTCGGATATTGCATTTTTGCAAAAATATGGCTTTGATATTGACAAAATTAAATTAATTATGGACAAAGCCTATCCAATACTTGAAACCACCGATGCATTTTTAGTTCATGGGGATTTTGACATTTCGCATATTTATTGTACCGAATGCATGGACGAGCAGCGCCACACATGGATGGAGTTCGCACCTAGAGCGACCAGCCCCGCTGGGTATTATTCCGGCATTATTGATTTTGGCGAGATTAGAGGCAGCCATTATTTATATGACTTAGGGCATTTTAAGCTGCATGAGGATTTTGATAGTTTTCAACATTTGGCTAAAGGCTATAATAACGTGAAGAACCTTACAGCCGATGATTATATTAAAATTGATTATTTGGCTTTGTTTGTAGGCTTAGGGCGAGGGAAATATGAGTCTTATAGGGGGCGGATTAAGAAGCAGCTTGAAATACTGACGTATATAAGTTAACCTTGATTTATCGTTTAGATGGGCGGCAAGACTAAAATGATTACTAAGGGCTGATGAATATGATTAATGCGCAATGGAAAAATGTATTACTAACCTCTGCAGGCTTTTTTGATAATGATGAAAACCCACGTACAGCCATTATTAACAAATTTGCATCAATGCTCGGAAAACCATATGAGGAAACGAAGGTGTTATTCGTTCCAACAGCAGCACTCATTCCGGGAGATGCTAATCCTGCGTATGTGCAATTGTGTATGAATGATTTATTATTGTTAGGCATACCAAGGGCAAATATCTTCACCTATGATATAGACGGCTCTTTAGCGGAACAAGATGCGATGACATTTGATGTCATCTTCTTCACCGGAGGAAACACACCATACCTTGCGAAGCGGGTTAGAGAAACGAATTTTGACGAGATTATCAAGAAAATGGTGTATGCAAACAAGGTTTATGTGGGAATAAGTGCGGGAAGTATGCTTGCCATGGTGGATTTTAACGTTGACAAACTTGTCGAAAGCAATCCGAAAGAGTTTACCGGACTGGGTCTGATTAATATATACTTTACTGTCCACTGTTTGCCTGAAACCACCTCACGTAACGATTTGCCCCTACCTCACATTCCATTAACCGATGAACAAGCATTGGCTGTAAGTTGGAATGGCTATGAATTGATTTAGCTTGCTTTTGGACTGTACCATCGAAAACAAACCTATATTTTAGATAGGAGAAACATAGATGAGAAGTTTATATCTCTTTAGTGGATTTGACAAAGACAGGGGATTTACACCTGAAATTGCAAAAAGTCTGCGGGAGCATATTGTTGTTAAAAGTTCACTTGTACTTATCAGTTCATGCCCCGATGGTTACGAAAAAACTGATTTATATAAAGATGGTATCACTAAATGGTTTTTCAATATCGGCATTGAATTTGAACATATTGCTGTGCTTGATGACAGAAAAACTGAAGCGGAGTGTATAGAACTAGTACAAAATGCGGCAGCAATCTTTTTAATGGGTGGCACAGCACTTTTACAGATTGAGTTTTTGCAAAAGAACAACCTTATTTTTGCACTAAAAGGGTTTAACGGTGTTATTATGGGCATGAGTGCAGGGGCAATAAATATGGCTACCAATTCATTTTATTCCGCCGACAAAGATTGTGGAAGAACGCATATTTATAAGGGAATCGGCTTGGCAGATGTTTCTATTGAACCTCATTTTGTGATTGATAATAACGCATTGTTAGATAATGATATTCTTCCGTTTTCAGACATAATAAACATTTATGCAATGTGTGATGACAGTGCTATTTTAATTTGTGATAACAATCGTCAATATTACGGCAATATCTATCTTGTAACAAAAGGAAAAATCGAAAAGATCCATTAGGCGACAAAAGATATGGAGGATAAGTTAATGCGTGAATTATACAAGCTAGTAAATGAAACAATTGATGAAATTGATTTTGATAAAATATGGTCGGGATTTTCGAAATTTAATTTTGCTTTATATGATAAAAAGAATATCTATTTTAAAGATGAAGTGATACCTTATGATAATCGCTTTTTGGGAAACACAAGCATCGAATACAACGGCGAGTATATCGCAATCTGGCATGTTGAAAACCCATGCCAAGCAGATTCACAAATATTAGCCGCTGATTTGGTACATGAAATGTTTCATGCATTTCAAAGAACACATAACGAAAACCGATACCCTAATGATTTGCTAATGCTGGATTACCCTGATAACGCAGAAAATTATGCTGTTAGACACATGGAAAACCTGATATTAGCGGATGCCCTTTTAAGCACTGATCTAAGCATAAAGAAGGAATTATTAAAAAACTACTTATCGGCGCGCAAATACAGAGAAAATCTTATAGGCGATATAATTAAGCAGGAATACTGTGCAGAAACAATCGAAGGCATAGCGGAATACGTCGGAAGCAAGGCATTAAAACAAATTTCACATGAAAAATACACCAAAAGAGTTAATGGGTTTATTGAAAATCTAAAAACACTGGACAACCGTTTTTTCGATACAAGAAGATTGTCATATTACACCGGCGCAGTGCTTTGCATTTTGTTATCAGAAGTAGGCATAAGCGCACACCATAAAATTGGCGAAACAGAAAAACCTCTTTTTTCTTTGATAGCTGAAAGTTCGAAAGCAGAAAAACCAGTGGTAAATATTAATATTGCAAATTTATTCGAAAAAGCGAACAGCTGCACAAATGATAAAAAGTCAAAATTTAATGATTTTTTCATGACAACTAGAGAGAAGGTAGAAGGCGATTATTTCATTTGTGGATATGACCCTATGAACATGATTAAAATGAATAATATGATTTTATGTAGTCATTTCGTCATGTTGAAAGGCAAGGATTGCGACGAACCACTATTTATACAAGGTCCCATTATCGTCAATTTAAAAAAGGACTCGTTTAATGAGATTTATTCCTATGTTAAATAGGCAAGGGAGGTTATATAGGTATGAAAATTATTGTTATTGCTGGCGGATTAAGTCCAGAAAGAGATGTTTCTTTATCATCAGGCAGCCAAATAGCAAATGCACTTATGGATATGGGCCACAAGGTATGTTTAATAGATTTATACATTGGCACTGATACAGTACATTTTGACGATATCTTTCACGATTCCAAATCAGAGAAAAAATATGCGTATTCTATACCTGCACATGAACCTGACTTGGAACAATTGAAAAAAGAAGTTGATAATGAAAATTCCTTCATTGGAAAAAATGTAATTGAATTATGTAAAAAGGCAGACTTGGCCTTTTTAGCGCTTCACGGCGATATTGGCGAAAATGGAAAGTTGCAAGCCATTTTTGATTCATTCGGTATTCTATATACAGGAACGGGATATATCGGTTCGTTACTTGCCATGGACAAAGACTTGTCAAAACTACTTATGAGACAAAACCAAATTCTCACACCTCATTGGAAAATAATAAATAGTGACTTTGAAAATACTGATACACTTATGAATCAGTTAAAACTACCATATGTTATAAAACCCTGTAGTTGCGGGTCAAGTGTCGGCGTTTCGATTGTAAGAAGTAAAGAAGAATTTTTTTCTGCGATCAATTACGCAATGAAATATGAGAGCACCGTCATGGTTGAAGAAATGATAGAAGGCAGAGAATTTTCAATAGGCGTTCTTGAAGGGGAAGCACTGCCTATCATTGAAATTATTCCACATGAAGGTTTTTTTGATTATGAAAATAAATATCAGGCCGGAATGACACAAGAAATATGTCCGGCAGTGTTATCGGAAGAAGTCGCTAAAAAAATGAAAAATACAGCTTTACAGGTACACGCATTATTAAGGCTGGGAAGCTACTCAAGAATAGATTTTATTGTTGATAATGATCATAATATTTTCTGTCTTGAAGCAAACACTTTGCCCGGAATGACACCAACAAGCCTTTTACCGCAAGAAGCTGAAGCGGCCGGAATATCCTATACTGATTTATGCGATAGAATTGCAAAAGCAGCTCTGTATCCAAAATGTGTCCAAAATTAAAATACTAAAGGGAATGAGGTGCAACATTGATAAAAATGATTGTTGTTGACCTTGACTCGACGCTGCTTAGGTCGGACAAAACAGTTTCTGATTATACATTAAAGGTCTTAAACCAGTGTAAACGAAATGGACACATGATCGTTTTTGCAACTGCACGTTCTGAAAGTGAGTGCAAAGTATTTGCAGATATCGTAAACCCTCATGCAATAATTTCAAACCGTGGAGCCATTGTTCGATTAGGTGATAACATCATTCATCGTACTGCAATAAGTGCTGCAACATCAAATGATTTGCTGGTGAAATTCTTAAACCATCCAAAGGTTGGTTTTATCGCTGCATTAACCGAAAAAGGCTTCTTTGTAAATATACCTGTCGACAAACATAACCCTTCTTGGGGTGAATATGACCCCAATGGGTACACTGATTTTTCGATGGGGATAGATTGCGGCGCGTATAAAATCACTGTGGAGATATTTGATGATGTAACGGCGGATAAAATTGCATCTGAATTTTCCGACATTCATGTTGTCCGTTTCTCCGGTGAGGATTGGTTTAGTTTTGCTAATAAATCCGTCAGCAAATGGGAAGGTACAAAAGTGCTAGCCGCTTATGCCAACTTTGATTTGAAAAATATCATTGCTTTTGGTGATGATTTTAGTGATATTGAAATGTTACGCGAGTGTCGTTTGGGGATCGCAATGGGTAATGCAATTAATGAAGTAAAATCCGTTGCCGATGTTATATGTGATACAAACGATAATGATGGTGTAGCAAAATGGTTGGAAGAAAACATACTTTGCACTAAGGAGGTCTAACATTGGCAAGGTACAGAGGTATGCGTGGGAGACGCAGTTTTAAATTAGAGTGGCAGGAACGGCGCAGAGTTATTTTTATTGTATTTTTGGTTATCACATTTATAACAGCCGGTGTTATGCTGCTTGCGCCGGAAGCCGAACAGATCATTCCTGTTGTACTGCCGGTTGAAGAGCCAATGGAACCGGCAGAATATGTTTATTACATACCCCCCTACCCTTCCGGTATTCAAATTCCGATATGCGAAAATGCCGGCATTTATTTTGATGTGGCAACCTATCATATAATCCTGCCTGAAGTGCAAATAACCTCCATAGAAAGTAATCTAGCCTATTACATCCATGTCATTACCTTTGACGGATTATATATTGAAACCCGGCGCACACAGCTATTTTTAAATCACAGCAGTTTGATAATAAATGTGTCGAAAGGCGGGAATACTTTAATTATTCGCACCGGTTACGGAGTGCGCCCCGAGTATTTGCTCGGTGAAGGTTATGGGACCATACAATTTACTCATTTGCGGGATATTTATAATACGATCATTGTTATAGACCCGGGCCATGGCGGCATGGATACAGGCGCACGCAATGTACTAGGCGGAGACGCCCCGCGAGAATCGGAAATTGTTCTTGCAATATCTCAAAAACTTTTGTATTTGTTTAACGATCCAGGGGTACTGCTCATTCCAACCCGCATATCCAATATATACACAAGCACCTCTGCAAGATACAGCCTGGCAAATAAGGTGGCGGATTATTTTATATCCATCCATACGAATGCAGATGGTGATAGTAACATGTCCCAGGGCATGTTAACCCTTTACGGTGGTGCACCAGGCAGTGCTGAGCTTGCACAGGCATTTCAGGATGCATTAGTTTATACTCTTGACAGCCGAGACCGTGGCATTTCATATGCACCAGAAATAAGAGTGCTTAGGAATTCTGTTGTGCCGGCAGTACTTTTGGAGCTATTGTTTTTATCCAACCATGAAGAAGCTGCCCGACTGGCCGACCCGGAGGTACAAATGCTGATTGCCCAAACAATAGTGGAGGTTATTTATAGTCTATTTTAGCCACAGAAAAATTTCCTGACTAATAATGTATAAATATCTCAATTTTGCCAATACTATGACCGTAGACAAAGCCTACGTACTTACCAACGCCGCATCGCGGTTGCGGAAGGGAGGTCAGGACATTATGGATAATACGAAAAAAAACAATGCAGATACAAATAACAAATCTAACAGAACAGAATTTGCCGACGATTTTAACAACTGCAACAACACAACCAACAATACAAAAAACAATAAAAACAAGTAGTAGTTGAAAACCTTCAAAGCAAAAAGCATTTGCCCTATTATCTATAAGTGGGCAAATGCTTTTTATTTTTTGTTTAATGGAATATAATATACATCTACGAGGTGCAAATATGAAAAATATAATAGTAAATTCTAACTGCAAAAAAATCCGTGGCAGCCATATTTTAGCGGTTAGCTGTGCTTATTGCAAAACATTTATCGCCCATTACCAAAAAGTTGGGGAAAGTAATTTTGTAAAAATGTATAACGATCGCATCATTGATGGTGTGCTTGATTTTTCAGCCTATCATGGGGCTATATTTTGTCCAAATTGCAATGAACGCATTGCAACCCGCTACATAACAAAGGCGGATAGAAAAGAGGCTTACCGGTTGGTGCCTTCGGCTTTTAATAAGAAGAAGGTTAAATAACCTCCTTAAGCTCATCTCGTTTTGGCATTCTTTTTGCGCTTATAAAATGCCATATTAACATCCATGAACTTCTAACGGTCATGGCTATTGCGATACCTACCCACACGCCGGTAATACCCAAGGCCGTAGCCGCAAGGATATAGGTTACAATAACTCTGAGTACATTACTGCTTACAGTAACAATAGTGGGTTTATAAGTTAAACCCTGGCCCCTAAACGAGCCGGAGGCGACGCCTTCCATACAGAAAAGCAATTGTGCCAAACCAATTATACGCAAATAATCCCGGCCAATTATAATATCTGCGGGGTCGCTTAAAAATATAGAAATAAGCGGCGTGGCAAACGCGAATAAAACAATCGTTGCAAGGGCACCGTAAGCCGCCATCACAAGTATTGCAACCCGATATGTTGCGCGCATACGTCCCCATTTTTTTGCACCAAAGTTTTGCCCGATAAATGCGGTTATAGCGGTTGCAAAACCGCCTGCTGCCATAAATCCTAGAGACTCTATGTTCATAGCTACATTATGGGCTGCCACGGCGCCCACACCAAATTCAGATGCAATAAGCCGTGATACCACCATAAACAAAATTGTAAACAAGAATGATTCTACAGCAACGGGAACGCCCCATCGCAAAATTTGAATTATTTTATCCCAGGCTATTTTAATAAAAATCGAATATTCTTCAAATGGGCGGCCTTTATACTTTTTCATAACCCAAAGCTTTAAGCAAAAATTGACGGCGTTTGCTACAATCATGCTTATTGCGGCACCATAAATGCCTAAATTAAACACAAATATCAAAATTGGGCTTAGGACGATATTAATAGCCAGTGCAAGGGAGTTAATATAAAATGGTATTTTTGTATTGCCATACCCACTGTAAACCCCTGTAATTACAAAGTGGGCAAAGGTGAATGGCAAGGATAGTGCCACAACTGACAGATATTGTTGGGCAATGTCTACCACCTGGGGGTCACCCATATTAAAAATTCCTATGAGGTGCCTGCGGGCTATAATAACAATTGTGGCAAATAGGATACTCACAAAAATTGCTAACATAAATCCGTTTTGGGCATATGCTTTTGCTTCATCGGGCTTACCTTTACCCATGTTTTGCGAAACTCCAATTTCAGCACCAATGCGGCACATGACTATAAAAGCCATGGAAAGCCATAAAAACTGTCCGGCAAGCCCTGCAGCAGCAACATATTCCCGGCCTAGCCGCCCTAGCCAAAACATGTTTGTCATATTGTGGGCCATTTGCATAAAGGATGTTGCCATAATAGGCACAGAGAGCATGACCAGCTTTTTAAAAATTGGGCCTTCGGTTAAATCGTATCGCCTTTTTGTATCACTCATTGCTGCGAACACTCCCTTATGTATGTTTATTCATGAACAAAGCGGCTCCGTCGCTTTCTGTTCTTCCTATGCCATTAAAAAAATCCAAGTGCCTAGTGTCACTAGCCACTTGGATTTTTTAATATTGCGATGATTATAACATTAATTTATTCCAGCGTAAATGTATGCCTGTGGGTACCGGCGCGTTCGCCTGCTGCGGTAATAGTTACTACAGTTGACGGTGCAGCTTGTATTAGCCATTCGGCTTTTTTCTCGCTGCGGCCTTGCATGTGGCCTAGTTCTAGTTTTGCTTTGCCTTTGGTAACCGTCACACCATCGCCGCTTATTGTTGCTTCTACCGGTTTTGTAACCCCAATAGTGGTGGCCAGGCCTGTTCCGGCTGTGTTTAGATAACCGCTGTTTACTATGCCGCAGCTTATGCGGTATATGCCATCGGCAACTTTTTCTGCTTTTACTTTGCGTACATTAAGCCTGGCCATTGCTAATACTTGCATATTAGTAAAACGCATATTTTTTTCGCATATTTCCGGCAGGAAACCTTCCGGCGGATTTTGGAAAATATATTTATTTTTCCATCCTCCAATTTCTACTTTGCCAAGTTGCGGGTGCTCAAATTCCGCCCATGGGAGATATCCGTCAAGTTTTTCTGCGTCTTGCCATGCGAGGATTTTTAACATGTCTTCTTCTTGCTCTTTATCGGTTTTTGGTGTGCGAGGGCCGTCGTATTTTAGCTTTTCGCAGCCGGCGGCAACCGGTGCGCTCCATAGTTCTGTGGACCATGCGAGGAGACCTCGGTGGTGATACATCCAGTCTAGGTAAACGCCAAGCAGCGGTTTGGCAGGGTCCACGGTAAAGCCGTCATATACACTGCAGTGGCCGTAATCTGTAATTTCTGCACCAAGTGCACCCAAAAGTTTGTAGGCTTCCAAGTCTTCTTTGTTCATTTTTGCATCTGGAACGGTACAGCTTGGACGCAGGTGCACATTGCCATAAGTATGGTAACTCATTGCCCCTGCAATATTTTTTTTGCTAATTAGAAAGTCTGCAACGGCTTTGGTTTCCGGTTCGGAAAGGGCATAGTCTCCAGATCCAATTTGGCGGGAATCGATATCCCAGAATGAGGGCATGTTTCGGTTTGTATCAATCCCCCAGCGTGGGCGGGCGATTGGGATTTCTACACCGTCGAATTCGACTATTTTACCTTCTTGATAGAGGCGGTAAAAGGTGCCGCTCATGTCGTTTGGACGGCGGCGGGTCATAAGCCGTGAGTCAGATTCTGAGACCTTCCAATCTCCATTCGGGTCCTCTATGCGCATCATGGTAATGAGGCCGTCGCCGTTTATGTCTTCGGCATGTAGGCCAGGCTGGTCTTCTTCCTGGGGGAATAGGCGTGTTGATGAACGCAGGGTGTATGGTGTGTTAAAGTACATTTCTGAACCATCGATACATACGCGGGGTACGAAATACCATGTGAAGTTGTCTAATAATTCTGTGGCTTCATTGTCTTTTTTGTAATTTTCTAAAAGCCAGCTTATGGTGTATAGGGCCACTGCAGAACCAGTAACTTCGCCAGCGTGGAAGTTTGCGTCTATATAGTAACCGGGTTTTTCTTCGGCGGGAGTTTGTGGAGATGTTATTTCTAGGCAGATTATATCACGGTCTTCATAGGTTTTGCCTATAGGGTAGGATTTTACCAGCTCTGGGAAGGCGTTGCACCATGCGGTTGTTAGGCTTAGGATTTCGGCCCATTTGTAGTATTTTGCGGGTTGGTATGGTACTTTCATGTGGGTGCTCCTTTACTGTTTTGGGATTTTTATGCGGATTACAGTGTTATTGTATAACGTACAGTACCGGCCCTTTCGCCTTTGGCGGTAATGCATAGTTTTGTATCGGGATCAGCTTCTACTAGCCATTCTGCTTTTTTGCGCCGTCCGGCGGGGCTTGTTGGCATGTATGGGCCGCTTACGGCGCCCCGGCCTACTAGGTGGCCAATTTCAATTTCTGGATCTCCTTGCAATACTGTACCGCCGTAAATTTCCGCTTTTACAGGTGCGGTCATTTTATTTGCAATGGCTTTATGGGTGCTTGATGTTGGCAAAAATCCGATATTTTCTATTGCGGCTGTAATGCGCCATATTTTGTCGCCAACCTTTTCGTGGCAGAGGTTGTTAATGGCTAATTGAGGCAAGGACTCTATATGCATTAAGGTAAAATTGTGAATTTTGGCCACTTCTTCTTCAAGAAATTTTATTGGCGGGTTTTGTTGGCCTTCTTTTACGTTCCAGCCGCCTATTTCTACTTCTCCCAGTTGGGGGTGGTTAAAGCTTGTCCATGGATAAAAGCAGTCGCCATTCATTTCTTCATCGTTCCATTTTAGGGCTTTAAGCTGCATTTCTTCTCGCTCTTTTTGGCTCATTTTCATGAAGGCGCCAATGCCTTTTTCCTTTGTGCCGGAGCGGCCTAATAAATCCCATAACTCTGTGGCAAAGGAGCTTATGCCTAA
>Ga0123352_10001400_pt1 | contig 31884 bp, 24 predicted proteins | sample TergutLab28metaG_FD_89700 | JGI IMG/M metagenome (GOLD analysis project Ga0123352, IMG submission 89700) | Labiotermes labralis P1 segment gut microbial communities from Petit-Saut dam, French Guiana - Lab288 P1 | ecosystem: Host-associated > Arthropoda: Insects > Digestive system > Gut ...
CACTTCGCCGACAAAGAGCCAAGCAACATCGTGTTAGGTAGTAAAATAGCTACTGAACTGCCAAGCACTATTAAAGGGCGATTCATTGTTAAAGATAATGATATGCAAGAGGTGCAGAGTTTTTATTATGATACACCGCTTAGGATAGAATATAATCCATTTAACAAAGACTCTGCTGCGGGTAATGAGATACCTACAACAGAGCCGAATGAGATAGCACCAATAGAAAAGCCAGCGGTGACGAAGCCAAAAGAGCCACCTAAGAGTGCAAGCGAGTTCGAGTTTGATTTTAGAAAGGTGAAAAAGTGAAGCAATTACTTTTTCATAGCTATTCTACGCTTATCAATCTTCCCTTGGAAATTTGATAACGGCGTATGTTTGCTGAAATCGTCTACAAGCTCCCTACCATATATCCTTAGGTACTCGTCAACCATATGGGAATTGCTATGCCCCAGTGCATATTGCAATTTTTTCGCTGAACCGCCGGACAGTATCCAATTTTTTGCAAAGGAATTTCTAAACCTATGCAAGCTGGTTGTATTTACACCGTGCTTTAGGTTGTATGTACGCATTACTGCTCGTAATCCTCCCGCAGTTAATTGTGTACCGTATTGACTACAAAACAAGTAATCGTCTGGCTCGCCTTTTCTTATGCTCATATATTCAGCAAGTATAGGATAATATTCGCCCGTTATCGGCATTTCGTATATTTCGTCGTTTTTAACTTCGGTTAGCATAATAACGCGATTTTTCAAGTCTACGTCCTTAATTTTGATACCTCTAATTGTTCGTGAACGATTCGCGCTTGCAAGCAAATGACATATTATTACCCAATTTCGGTACTCTGGAAAGCCACATTTTTTTATGTCTGGCTTTTTTAGTAACCTTTCTTGTTCTTCGTGTGTGTATCCGTCTTTTGGTTTGTTTTTGGCTTTTGTGAGTATCACTTTAAAATATGGCATATATTTCTTCTCCATTAAGTAATACAAGGCACAACGTATCGCTCTTAAATGATTGTTAATAGTAGCATTAGCAATACTCGGGCTTTGCTCTCTCATATATGTTATATAGCCCTCTACTTCTTCTTCCGTTATTTCATGTACATATTTTATTTCTGTTGTTTTAAGGACATACAAAGAAAATTTCGCAAGTCGCTCTGTATAGTATTTGATTGTATCTTCCGCTTTACTTAGTGCTATTTTGTGGTTAGTAAACTTTTCAAAAGCTTCCTCTAATGTTAAAACATTTTTTATTACCCCATTGCCTAAAAATTTAATTTTCTTCTTCAAGAAAATCGCCCCCCATATCTAATAAAATGATATGTGCGAAACTAAAAAGTTGACACTAGGATTATCCCAAATCCCTATAAAAATCCTGGTGTCTAGGTAGGCATTAAACTTGTCCGAGTTACAAAAAAAGAAATAGGACAAGCCCAAAGGCTTATCCCATTTCTTATATATTTTCGCTTATAATTTTATTATTTGGTGGCTTCAGTCGGAATTGAACCAACGACACACGGATTTTCAGTCCTCTGCTCTACCGACTGAGCTATCTGGACTCGCTACAAATACACGCGGCGGGTGACGCAAGAGCAAGTATAGACCATGTCATAGGGAAATGTCAAGAATAATTTTGGAAATTTAGCAGGAATATTTTAGTAAACCCTAAGTGTCCGCAGAAATTGTATGCGCTGTTCAGTTGTTTCACACAATTCCATTTGGTATGGTATTCTTTCGCCACATTCCAGCATTAGGAAAGCGGGTGTTCTGCTTTGCTGCCCGGTAACCATACAAATTCTAGTTAAACCGCCGATTATATGTCGCTCGATATAATACGCCTCTACATATTCTGTGTCACCGCATGGCACTGCGTCGTACGCAAATACAAATGTTGACGCAACAATGAAGACAACCAAGATACAAGCAAATTTTTTCATTCCGCACTCTCCATTAATGTTTTTGTTTATTATAACATACCAACTTGAATGATTACACATGTCAGTGAATATAAATAATCAATAGGAGTTGATTCCATGCCCAAAATACAAAATCCAACGCTATATGTATTTATTGGCGAAGCTGCCGCCACCGCAGACAGCATCTTGAAAGAAGCCGTAGCAACTCACCCCGCTGGCGGCACAACGCATGTTTGCTTAAATGCTTTACACGACGTGGACAAGTTAATCCGCGCCGCAAAGGTAAAAATTCAGATGCAAGAAACCACGTTAAACATGCATCGCGCAAACATTTATGTAATAGTCAATGCGCACCAGCCGCAAGCAGCACCTCTTACCCTTGCCGCCGGGGGAAAACTGCGCACCCAGTTTGCGGAAGATTTTGCCGCATTTCATATTACGCTGGCGGTGATGCTAAGCGAGTCCAATGAAACAGACGATAACTTGCCGTACGAAACTCGCAACAAAACTACATACGCATTTTTACAAGCACTTACAGGCGACACCGCCTACGACCGTATTTTCCTACTAAGCGACCGCAACGAACACGGGCGCGTCAGCCCTACAAACCACAAAAATACATACAAGCTCTTGGCATATCTGCCACTCTTACACGTTTTAGATACACAGTTTGACAATATTGTGACCACAAAAGCACGAGAACACGGACACGTACTTTTTGCATCAGCAGGGTTGGGAGAAGAACCACCGCAAAATTGTGGCATTTTTAATAATCATACCAACCAAAAACTACATAGCGTGGCGCAAATCCTAGAAACCGAAATAAGCAAAAAAACACAACTGGCAAATGATTTTTTTATCCCAAGCTTTAACAGAGATGCGCAAATAATCGCCGATATCACCAGCGTAGCTGCAAAACCTCTATCATTTATGGACTTTAGGGGCGCAAGCATAAAAGAAGCAGAGTCTATGCTGTTTGGTGACGGTGCGGCACAGTTTTACGAAAAAGAATTTGCAAACATGCCACCAAATATTGATACTTGTGAAATGCAAATTTCGCTGTCAAACGCAGCGGCAGAGGAAGCGCAACTTGGCAGGCTGCTTGATGAACTTGCAGGCGACATTTCGCACTTAGAAAATTCGCTTGAACAAAAAGAAAAAGCCCCTGTGCCGCTGGGCTTCCTTCGTGTTGTTGACAGCGTAAAAGATGCAATTGGGGAGTGCTATGCAATAAAATACAAACTCGACAACTTACACGTTGTACATACACAACTTACCGCACGTCACATACAACTTACAGAATATCTTGCACATATCCGCGACGTGATAGACAAATTAAACGCACTGCCCATAACTACATCTAAAACGTATGAACAATCACTTATTACTGCACATGAAAATGCCGTACTAAACATATCACTGCGCCGCGATGACGGGCTTATCCACGAAAGGCACGTGATAGACACACCGCAAATCCCACTTGTATTGCGTATTGTTGGTGGTTTTACACTAGAGGATTTGACACGGTATCATGCGTTAAAATCCTTCAGTACGTAAGTTTAGTACGTAAACCAACTCATTGCCAACTTCTGCGCCAGCGACGAGCTTATACTGCCCTAATTTTCCTTCGTCAAGCGCACGCTCAAACTGCGCCGTATAATTCTTACCCATGCCTTTTTCGCGGCCGCCAAGGCTTTTTAGCGGATATGTTATCACCAAAAATTTTGCATTTAATTGACGCGCTAGTTCAAAACCACGCCCGGCAGCCTGTGCTTCCAGCACGGGTATAAGCTTACACATGAGCGCAAGCTCTACTTTGTGCGGCGGGGTTTCTGTTATCAAGTCCGCACATGCCGCAAACAGCGGCAAACCCTGCAACGCAAAAAATCGATTTAGTAAATCGCTTGTGCGGGTGTCTATATCATGCGCGTGGTACGCCTTTAGCTGCCACGGCCAAAATGGGACAGCAAACGGATTAAACCCACATCCCAAGTCCATTAAGCGTTCTACACTGCCGGTATGGCTGCTTACAAATTCGCAAAATTCTGCAAGATGTGGCAGGCGCTCTTTTGTAGATGCATGAAGTGCTAAACCCGCCGTGACAATTTCCAACACATCAGCACCGTTTTCCAAATTTGCAAGCAATGCCGCAGCTTTTTTATGGGCATTGCCCTGCACATACGCGCCAAACATTTGATGCAGGCGCGTTTTTGTTGCTTTCTCGTTTCGGCGTTCTTCTTCATAAATGCGCGCCACAAGCGGCGGGTAAAGCATGTTATATTTTGCGCTGGTTATCATATTGTAGTTTCTCCATTAACATTGTGTAAAAACGCAGGTTGTGCATGGTTGCAAGGCGGTACCCCAAACTATCGCCAATGCTAATAAGATGCCGCAAATACGCACGGCTGTAGTTTGTACACGCGTGGCAGTCACATATGTGCGAAATCGGGCGGCCGTCACGTCTGTACTCGTCGTCTAAAATGTACATATAATTATAAAAATTTTCGTCAAAATTAATATCTGCGAAACTCGTGTATTCCTGGCTAAACACATACAAACGGTTATGTCGCGCTTCGCGTGTGGGTATCACACAATCGAAAAGCGAATACCCCATACGCGCACAAGCCACAATATTTTCCGGCCTGCCAATACCCATCGCGTATTTGACCATGTGATCTGGCACAAGTTCCGCCGTGTATGCAAGAATTTCGTCGGTAAGCTTACCATCCTCGTCCAGCGGCCAACCGCCAAACCCAAAACCTGTAAAACCCATTTGCAAAAGCGCATCGGCACATTTCTTGCGAAGTGCTTTTTCGTTACCACCCTGGATAATGCCAAAAAGCTGCGACTCCTTACCCGCACCTTGACGCATAAAGGTATCCATACATTTTTTGCCCCAGCGGATTGTCACGTCTACAGATAGTACCTGTTTTTCGTAGGGGTCATTGGGGTGGGTGCAATAATCTAACGCCATAAGCACGTCCGAGCCATATGCCAGCTGCGCTTGTATGCACTTCTCCGGTGAAAGCACCGTTTTTTTGCCGTCCTTACGGAAAATTATCTCGTTTGGGCGTATTTCACCAAAGCTAGCATTCTCCCGCAGCAACGAAAACACTTGAAACCCGCCAGAATCCGTAATTATCGGATGTTTCCAGTTTGCAAATTTATTTAACCCGCCCGTGGCTTTGATAGTGGTCGCACCCGGCTTAGTCATCAAATGGTATGTGTTCATTATTAGCCCTTGCACTTTGCAGGCTTCTAGGTCTTGCGAGTCTACACAGCGCACAACGCCGCGTGTACCATCCGGGAAAAACGCGGGCAGCTTAACCGTACCATGCGGCAAAACAAGTTCATCCATTGATATCGCCCCCTGCAAACATGTTTTTTAGGTTTAACATTGCCGCGTAAATTTCTTTTTTGCCAAGGTCTTTGTGCGTTTCTTTTAAATTTGCGGCAGCATCTTTTAAATTGCCGCCGTTTTTTGTCATTACGTCGACAAGCAGCGATTCCACACTTGGGGCATACTCATCCAAGATTTGTACGGGCGTTTCTTCTATATATATAACGCAGGCGTATTCGCCTTTTTTTGCGTCGTGATTTTGTGAAAGTTCGTCTGCAACTTGTAATGCCGTACCACGGTATGCTTTTTCAAATTTTTTAGTAAGGTCGTTACAAAGGCAAACTTGTGCATTAGGGTACTCTTCTGCAATTATACGCAGCGTAGTCTCTATTCGCTTTGGCGATTCGTAAAACACAATCGTGCCCGGTACAAATTTACAAAGACCTGATATCAGGTCTTTTTTTGCCCGCGGCAAAAATCCAACAAAACTAAAACGCGAAACATCAAAACCCGAAACCGATAACGCCGCCACCGCCGCACTTGCCCCGCACACAGCTACAACCGGGAAACCTGCAGCACTAACCGCCCTAACCAGCCTATGCCCAGGGTCAGAAATACAAGGCGTACCCGCGTCACTAATCAATGCAACGCTTTTGCCCTCTTGCAACGCAGCAATAAAAAAGTCCCCTCGCCGCTCTTCGTTAAACTTGTGGCAGGAAACCATGTGGGTTTTAATATTAAAATGGGAAAGAAGCCCGCGGCTATGGCGGGTGTCTTCTGCTGCAATAATATCAACCTCGCCCAAAATACGAATGGCGCGTGGTGTCATATCTTCTAAGTTGCCAATTGGTGTGGCCACAACATAAAGGCAGTTGTCCAGCATGTTTCACAAACCTCCTTTTTGTCACTATGACACCTTGACAAGACTTTGTCAAATGTTATACTCACATGTGGCGTTTAGTACGCACAATAAAAAAGCCCTCGCGTTGGCATCGGATTCCTCAACCATGCCTGGGCGACGGGGACAAAAAAATCTTAGGAGGATCTATCATGATCGACAAGAAAGAAATTATTGCAAAACACGGCCGCACAGGCGGCGACACAGGCTCACCGGAAGTGCAAATTGCACTTTTAACAGCACGTATCAACCATCTTACAGAACATCTTCGTACACACAAAAAAGACTTTCACTCTCGCCGCGGTCTACTTAAACTGGTAGGGCAACGCCGTGGTCTTTTGGGCTATATCCAGCGTCAAGACATCGTAAAATACCGCGCACTCATTGCGGAACTTGGACTAAGAAAGTAGGACTCTAATGAGAGAAACTTCAATATACTCCACCATGCTTGGCGGACGTAAACTTTCCTGCGAGATTGGCCGCCTAGCCGAACTCGCAGGGGGCAATGCCCTTATGACCTACGGAGAAACCGTTGTACTTGTAACCGCAACCACATCGGAAAAACCTCGGGCAGGCATAGACTGGTTTCCGCTCAGTGTCGATTACGAAGAGCGTTTTTACGCCGTAGGTAAAATCCCTGGCTCGTGGTTTAGGCGCGAAGGCCGCCCAACCGAACACGCAATTCTGGCTTCTCGTCTTATCGACCGCCCAATTCGCCCACTTTTCCCAGACGATTACCGCAACGACGTTGGCGTTGTGGCAACTGTTATGTCTATGGATCAAGATGCGAGTCCAGAAGTTGCGGCAATGATTGGCTCGTCTATCGCACTTTCTATTTCCGAAATTCCATTTAACGGCCCAACCGCGGCTGTAAATATCGGGCTTGTAGATGGCCAGCTTATTGTAAACCCAGATGCAGCCCAGCGCGAAGTGAGTAAACTTGCGTTAACTGTTTCGTCTACTCGCGAAAGGGTTATGATGATTGAAGCCGGCGCAGACGAAGTTAGCGAAGATCTAATGTTTGAAGCCATTATGCTAGCCCACGAAGAAAATAAAAAAATCATCGAATTTATTGACAGCATTGTTGCAAAACACGGTAAACCCAAACGCGACTACGACAGAAACGTGCTACCGGAAGGCTTGTACGAAACCGTTACGTCGTTTATAACCGACAAGCGTATGGAAGATGCCGTTTTTAGCGACCTTAAACAAATCCGTGACGAAAACCTTACCAAACTACGTGAAGACGTTGACGCCAATCTTGTGCCAACCTTCCCGGAAGAGTTGGCAGACGCATACAAAGCCAACCTTGGTGCCGCTATTTATAAATTTGAAAAAGAAACCGTGCGCCGTATGATTCGTCAGGGCAAACGCCCAGATGGCAGAGGCATGGAAGAAATACGCCAGCTTACAGCAGAGGTTGACATTTTGCCGCGCACACATGGTTCTGCTATTTTTAGGCGCGGGCAAACAGAAGTTATGACAGTAACTACCCTTGGTAGCGGTGGAGATATTCAACGCTTAGACGGTTTAGATGAGGCAGAAGAAAGCAAGCGCTATATGCACCACTACAATTTCCCAAGCTATTCTGTAGGCGAAACACGCCCCTCACGCGGCCCTGGCCGCAGGGAAATTGGCCACGGCGCATTGGCAGAACGCGCATTGCTTCCTGTTATCCCTTCAGAAGACGACTTCCCATATGCAATCCGCCTGGTTTCCGAGGTTACAAGCTCTAACGGCTCTACTTCGCAGGCTAGTGTTTGTGCATCTACCCTAAGCCTTATGGCAGCAGGTGTGCCAATTAAACGCCCGGTTGCCGGTATTTCTGCAGGTCTTGTTACTGGCGACAGTGTTAACGATTTTGTGCTTATCGCAGATATCCAAGGTTTGGAAGACTTCTTTGGCGACATGGATTTTAAAGTTGCCGGCACAAAAGAAGGCATTACCGCAATCCAAATGGATATTAAAATTGACGGCTTGACACCGGAAATTATAAAAGCATCGCTGGAACAAACGAAAACATCACGTATGCACATTTTGGACAATTCTATGCTACCTACAATTGCAGAGCCACGTGCAGAAATTTCGCCGCATGCACCCAAAATGGCAATTGTGCGTATTCAAGTTGACCAAATTGCAGAGGTTATTGGCTCACGCGGTAAAACAATTAAGCGCATTCTTGAGGAGTCTGGTGTCGAAAAAATTGACACAGAGGACGACGGCCGCGTATTTGTTTGCGACAAAGACCAAGAAAAAGTGGACAGAGCTGTTGCAATGATAAAAGCAATTGTTAACCCACCAGAAATTGGTCAAATCCTTACGGGTAAAGTTACACGCATCATGAATTTTGGCGCGTTTGTAGAATATGCACCAGATAAAGAGGGGCTTGTTCACGTTTCACAATGGGATATTGCAAGGGTGGAGTCCATGGAAGCCGCGACTACCGTGGGTGAAGTTGTTACCGTAAAGGTCACAGAAGTAGACGACCAAGGGCGTGTAAACCTTTCACGCAAAGGGGTACTTGATCCCACAGCGGACACAAGTGTAAAAAGGCCGCCCCCACGTGACCGCAACAGCGGTGACAGAAATAGAAATCGTGACCGCGGTAATGACAGAAGCCCTAAAGGTGACAAGCAGTGATTAATATTCACACCTTGCCGAACGGGCTGCGGGTGGTAATGGAGTCCATCCCGTTTGTTCGATCTGTAAGTTTCGGGCTGTGGGTCGAAAATGGCTCGCGGCACGAGGATATAAAAACCAATGGTATGTCCCACTTTATAGAACACATGATGTTTAAAGGGACGCATAAACGCAGTGCGCTTGATATTGCAGAAGCAATGGATGCCGTGGGGGGGCAACTTAACGCCTTCACATCAAAAGAGCAAACCTGCTACTTTACACGCACACTTGACACGCATTTTGACGTTGCACTGGACGTTATTGCTGATATGTTTTTTAACTCGAAATACGACCAGGACGAAATTGACAAAGAGTGCAATGTTATATTAGAAGAAATAAGCATGTGCGAGGATACACCGGAGGATTTATGTGTAGATCTTTTGCAGGACAAGGTATTCCCAAGCAGCCCACTAGGTATGTCCATTTTGGGTACACCAGAATCTATTAGCAGCTTTAAGCAGACAGATTTCCTTTCGTTTATTAAAGCACGCTATACGCCGCAGAATACGGTAGTGGCAATCGCGGGCAATATCAATGAACAAGAAATTTTGCAAAAAATCTCTGCCATATTTGGCAGTTTTGCGGGTAGCGCGCCTGTAAAAGCGGCTGTGCCTGCCGTATATACACCGGGCTTTTCTGTACGCGAAAAGGATATCGAACAAGTGCATTTGTGTATGGGTTTCCCTGGGATACGGGGCGGCACAGACGACGCTTACGCACTGGCGGCGGTTAACACCATTTTTGGCGGAGGAATGAGTTCTCGCTTGTTCCAAAAAATACGTGAAGAACGCGGGCTTGTGTACTCTGTTTATTCGTATAATGCTGGTTATGTAGACACCGGGCTTTATACAATTTATGCTGCTTTAAACCCTACGCATTTACACGATGCGTTGGGTTTGATTACAGAAGAAGTGCGTAGAATGTTTACCGACAAAATTACGATAGCACAACTTGCCAAGGCAAAAGAGCAGCTAAAAAGCAATTTCTTGCTTAGCTTGGAAAGCGCAGCAAGCCGCATGAACAGCATTGGACGTAATCTTCTTATGCTAAATAAGGTTACTACTCCAGATGAGCTGGTTACAAAAATTGACGCAATAGATATGGATGCATTTTATAATATTTGTGATAAAATTTTTAGACTAGACGAGGTCAGTTTGTCGTTGGTTGGTAAATCGCTGGAAGCAGACGCTGCCAAATATATAAATTCATTTTAATATGAGGTGAAGGAAATGCAATTCTTGATTAGTCAAACACCGGACGCCAAGGATTTGCCACTCCCAGCTCGCCAAACTCCGCAATCTGCCGGGTTAGATTTGCATTCCAAAATTGATACAATTATAAAAAAGGGAGAGCGTTCTCTAGTGCCAACAGGCATTAGGGTCGCTCTCCCTTTTGGTTATGAGGCGCAAGTACGCCCACGCAGCGGTTTGGCATTAAAGCATGGTGTTACCATGCTTAATGCGCCAGGTACAATTGATGCGGATTACCGCGGCGAGGTTCATGCACTGCTTATAAATTTGGGAGATGCGGATTTTACGATAAACCGCGGCGACAGGATTGCGCAAATGGTTATTGCAAAAGTGGAAATGGCAGAATTTACAACGGCAGACGACCTACCCGAAACCACACGCGGCACAGGCGGTTTTGGTAGTACAGGGGGCACACAATGAACGACCCATTACAAGACATACGACACTATAGCCCCACCATGACCATCGGGCAGGTACTAAAGTTTTGCGAGCGCAACAATATGAGAATATCGCGTGGGATGGTGCAAAACTATATCCGCGACGGCTTGTTGCCGCCACCTATGGGCAAGCGGCTTTATACCCATAAACACCTTGCTGCCCTCGCAATGATAGACCGCCTAAAAACCGTATTCGACATGCCAACTATTCGCGAGGCAATGCAGCCGTATATGGACGATGAAGGGATACCGATAGAGGTTTATTCTACCGTAATGGAAAAACTCACAGATATAATTTTAAAATGGCAAACCAGCGTTGCACCTGCCCTTACAGCAGAACCCGACGGTGGTACACTGCTTAGCATGGTATTTGCCACCGAACTGAAAGGCGCGATTATTAACCAATGAAAATAATTGTTGGCTTAGGCAACCCTGGCACAAAATATAAATATACACGCCACAATATAGGTTTTGAGGCTGTTTACAAGCTTGCAACTGACCACGGTATCGAGCTTAAAAACCACAGCCGCTTCCGTGCGTTTGTGGGCGAGGGGCGCATTGGCGGGCAGGTAGTAATGCTGGTGCTTCCCATGACATATATGAACCTAAGCGGCGAGTCTGTGCGTGCTATTCTAAATTTTTATAAACTAACCCCGGCGGACATTATTGTTGCATACGACGATGTAAACCTGCCCGTTGGGGATATTCGCGTGCGCGAACGCGGCAGCGCGGCAGGCCAAAAAGGCATGATTAACATCATTGCACAACTAAAAACGGATGAATTTGTACGTGTGCGTTTGGGCGTGGGCGAAAAACCACCCGGTTTTACATTATCGGACTATGTGCTAAGCCGCTTTTTGAAAGAAGAAGTTGACGGCGTTGTGCAAGGGATAATAAAAGCGTGCGACGCAATGGAGATTATATTAAAGGAAGACGCAATTGCGGCAATGAATAAATATAATAAAAAAATGACACCGCCAAAGGAAAATAAAAAGGACAACAACAATGACTAACAACGCCCTACTCTCCTCTTTGCAGGCACATGGCGGATATAACCGCTTATATAATGCACTTGGCAATGCCACACCGCAAACGCTATGGGCAAGTGGTGCTGTTGCCGCGCAAAAATGGCATATGGCCGCGGGGCTAATTAGCGAAACACGCAGCCCTGCGTTAATCATTGCCCCGTCGGAATTAAAGGCAAAAGAAATTTACGAGAATATGTACTACTTCTTCCGCGAGGCATGCATGTTTTACCCAAGCCGCGACTTGCTTTTTTATGCAGCAGACGTTAAAAGTGTGGATATCACGCGGCAACGCCTACGCACGATAGACAGGTTACGTACAACAGACGAACCCACCATCGTCATTTTATCTGCAGAAGCTCTTTTAGACCGCATGACACCACCGGACACTTTTCATAAATATCGCTTGGCACTTGCAATTGGTGATATTTGCGAACCGGATACACTTGTGCGCAAGCTTGTACAAATGGGGTACGAGCGCAGCAGCATTGCAGAAGGGCCGGGGCAGTTTGCCTTGCGCGGTGGCATATTGGACATTTGCCCTGCCATTGGGCAGTACAATTTACCAAAAGCAAATGAAGCTTCGCAGCTTTCCGAGGGGCAAGCCTTACGTGTGGAATTTTTTGGCGACGATGTGGACTCTATCCGCATTATAGACGCACATTCCCAACGATCTATGGAAAATGTGGAACAGTTTGAAATTTACCCTGTACGCGAGTTGGTGTTTAGCAAAACCCGCCTGCGCGAGGCAATGGACAAAATAAAAACTGCATTGGAAGAGCAGTGCACTAACCTCACAAAAAAGGGGTTGTTAAAGGAATCCGGCACTTTACGCGACACCATTACCTATACGTTGGACAATTGGAGCGAAGAACTGGGTGCGCAAGCAGATGCGTTTTCGCCGTTTTTTTACGACCAGGAAATAAACTTGCTGGACTACCTGCCCGAGGAAACCATTATATTCTTTGACGACCCAAACCCGATTGCCATTCATATGGACACAATACAAACAGAATATAACGAAAGTATCACCAACCGCTTGGAAACAGGGCGCATTCTGCCACAACAAGCGGCAATTATGATGCCGTGGGGGCAGGTGCTGCACAAGACACAGGCATTCCATCGTGTGCTTTTTACCTCTATCACCGGAAAGCTTACCGAATTCCTAACAGCGGTAGAAATACCAATGCAAGCACGCAGCTGCCCTCCCCTACGCCATAAACCCGCGGAGCTAAAACAAGATATCGAAAAATATCTAAAGGACGGCTACTTAGTTGCAATCCTTGCGGGGGCGCGGCGGCATGGGCAGCAATTGACACAGGCGATTAACGACATGGATATCCTTGCACGTTTTACAGAAGGTTTAAACGACACGCGGCTTGTACCAAATCTTATCACCGTCACACGCGGCACGCTTTCTGCCGGGTTTGAATACCCAGAAATAAAACTTGCCGTTATCACCGATAAGGAACTTTTTGCGGCAGAAAAAGTAAAAAAACGCAAACACCGCAAGGACAAAAACATGGAAAAAATCAACCATTTTTCCGACTTGCGGGTTGGCGATTATATCGTACACGACAACCACGGCATTGGTATATTCCGCGGGATAGAGCAAGTAACCAGCGAGGGGCATAGCCGCGATTATTTAAAACTAGAGTATAGTGACGGCGGTTTTATTTATGTGCAAACCGCGCATATGGAACTGATTCAAAAATATATTGGTGGGCGGGCAGAGGCGAAGCTTTCTAAATTGGGTGGTGCAGACTGGGCGCGCGCAAAAGCAAAAGCCCGCCGCACGGTAGAAATATTGGCAGAGGATTTAATTGCCCTGTATGCAAAACGCCAAGCGGCGCAGGCACATTCGTATGGGCAAGACACCGTTTGGCAGCAAGAATTTGAAGCCAACTTCCCGTATACCGAAACAGACGACCAGCTTAGTGCAATAGAGGACGTAAAGCGCGACATGCAGTCTACCAAGGTTATGGATAGGCTTGTTTGTGGCGATGTTGGTTATGGCAAAACCGAAATTGCAATACGCGCGGCGTTTAAGGCGGTGCAGGACGGCAAACAAGTGGCATATCTTGTACCCACAACTATTTTGGCAGAGCAGCATTACAAAACCTTTGCCACACGCATGGCGGCGTACCCTATTACCGTGGGTAAACTATCGCGCTTCCAAACAAAAAAAGAGCAAAAAGCCACGCTGGACGCAATGGAAAAAGGCGCGACAGATATTGTCATTGGCACGCACCGGCTGCTTTCTAAAGATGTAAAATTCAAGGACTTGGGGCTGGTGATTGTAGACGAAGAGCAACGTTTTGGCGTGGGGCATAAGGAAAAGTTGAAGGAAATGCGCGCCAATGTAGACGTGTTGACCCTCACCGCCACCCCTATCCCACGCACGCTGCATTTTAGCCTAACAGGCATACGCGATATGAGCATACTTGACGAGCCGCCGGAAGCACGCCAGCCCATTCAAACCTATGTAATGGAACACAACCAAGAATTTGTGCGCGACGCTATCAACCGCGAACTTGCGCGTGGCGGGCAAGTTTACTACCTGCACAATCGTGTACGCAACATTGCGGAAGAAGCCATGCGCGTGCAGCAACTTGTGCCGCAGGCGCGGGTGTCGTTTGCACATGGGCAGATGAGCGAAACCCAACTGGAAAACATCATGCACGACTTTGTAGAGGGCGATATAGATGTGCTGGTTTGCACCACAATCATCGAAACCGGGCTGGATATCCCCAATGCCAATACAATGATAATCCAAAACGCAGACCATATGGGGCTTAGCCAGCTTTACCAATTGCGTGGGCGCGTGGGGCGCAGTAGCCGCCTGGCATACGCATACTTGATGTACCGCCGTGACAAGGTGCTGCGCGAAGATGCGGAAAAACGCTTGCAAACTATCCGTGAGTTTACCGAGTTTGGCGCGGGTTTTAAAATTGCCATGCGCGACTTGGAAATACGCGGCGCAGGCAACCTGCTGGGCGCAGACCAGCACGGCCAAATGGACTTGGTGGGTTATGACATGTACTGCAAGCTTTTGGCGGAAGCCGTCGGCAACTTAAAAGGCGAACCGACGCAAACCCAACGCGAAATTAACATCGAGCTTAGCGTGGATGCGCATATTCCTACAAAATTAATCCCAGACGAGCAGCAAAAACTTGAAATATACAAAAAAATCTCGCAAATCACCAACCGCCAAGACTACGACGATGTGCAGGAAGAAATTGAAGACCGCTATGGCAACCTTGTGTCACCGGTTGTAAACCTGTTAAATGTGGCGCTGCTAAAAGCCAATGCCAGGAAACTTGGCGTATCTACCATTACGCAAAAGGGGTTAAACACGGTTATTGCTTTCCGTAGCGACGCCCAGGTAGACCTGGACAAACTGACCACGCTAATTATGAAAAACCCCTCGCGGTTATTATTTACCATGGGCGACGCACCGCATATTACAATACGCGGTTTTAAAGATGACGTGATTCCGGACGACGGCGGCGCGTGGAAAATAAAGCAGTTGAGCCAATTAATAGATGGGATTGGGTAAACCATGCGCATAATTATCCAAGACCCCATTCCAGGGGAAGATGACAGCATTATTATCAATGTGCGCACCATGACAGATAAAATTGCCCGCGCAATCGACATCTTAAAAAGCCCGGACGATTTAACCGTTTATACCGGTGACCACGCACTAATGATGCCGGTTGGGGCTGTTTTCTATGTAGAAAGTGTAGAGCAAAAAACCTTTGTGTATGCGGAAAAAGAAGTGTACCGCAGCCGCTTAAAGTTATATGAAATTGAAGAAATTTTGAACTTAAGCGATTTTTTACGTATTAGCAAACAGGTTATTGTGAATGTAAAAAAGATACGAAGCATTGCCCCAGCAGGCGATGGACGCTTTAGCGCAAGATTAACAAATGGGGAAGCGGTTACTATCTCTCGCCAATATGTATCGACACTGAAAGCGAGGTTTGGGTTATGATAAAACTACGCAGAGATCTTGACTCATCTGCGCTAGCCGATGTAGTGGGACAAATATTTCTATTTTTTTGCTTTGTCGTTACAATCACAATCATATTAGGCGGGATAATTGCCAGGGTGTCTGGCAATGAGTGGGTGCTATATACCCGCGATTTGCAGCGTGTATTGCTGGTCGCATTTTTTTCTGTTTTACCCATGCTGCAAAATCTATTGTTTGTGGCCGGTACAAGCAAAGGCGCATATATTTTAATGGCTACCCAGTTTATTGCGACAGCAACCCTTGTTGTTGGAACGCTTATATTATTTAGGGAGCCAGATGCCGGTGTTACAATACGCAAAGGTATTATTTTCTCTATAATATTTCTTGCGATATATGCAAGTATATTCCTAAAAAATATACATGACAGGCGGTTGGCAACACGCATCAACAAAGAACTTGACGAATTACACCGCCAGCAAAATGCAACTTGCGATAGCGAAAATGTAACTAACAACAGCTAATATTGAAGCAAAAAACCTCCCATGATATGCTGGCTGTAACATATCATGGGAGGTTTTTTTAATGTTAAAATTATTCTTTACAAACCGTAACTTCCGTCGCTTGCTTTTATTTTCTACATCTTCGGGCATTGGCGGGGGCATGTTTAGAATGTTTATGATGTGGGCGATACACGCCACATACCAAAACCCAATGTACACAGGTATTGCAGGGTTTATGTTTGGTGTACCATTTGTTGTAAGCTTTATTGTTGGCCCCTTTGTAGACAGGTGGAAAAAGGCCAAGGTGCTTAGGATTGTTGGTTTTGTGCAGCTTTGTGTTGCCGTGCTGATACTGGTTTCACATGTTTTCTTTTACCCGGGTGCGTGGCTATTTATTATTGCCATTTTGATATTTAGCATTGCGTCATTGTTTGCTCACCCGGCATACACTGCATTGCTGCCCAAAATAGTAGACGGTAAAGATTTAATTACCGCCAACGCGTTTATGCGTATAACCGGGCTTGCCGGCGGGCTTACAATAGGTACCGTTTTGTATATGCTCATGCGCGAAGGTGCAGATTTTGCGCTAGTGTACAGTGTTACAGCGGTATTACTATTTATCGCCCTACTATCCGCAATGTTACTGCATAGCAACAAAGACACCAACAGCGTGGTGATACAAGCATATTTGGCAGAACTTAAAATTGGGTTTGCGTTTGTAAAAAGAGGCCTAATGTTACCGCTTATAGTCGCTGCCGTTGCCATGAGCTTTTTTGCAGATATTGCATATGTAAACTTGCCAATGTTTGCAGAGATACACATTGGCACAGCTTCCGGCTATATTATACTTTCTGCGCTTGCACTGGTTGGCGGCTTAATTGGCTCGTATATAAGCAGGGCAATTGGCGCAAGATTTGAAGTATGGAAGATATTAGTCGGCTGCTTTATTTTAGCAGGTATAGCACGTATTGTTTTTGTAAATGTTATACCAGACAATTTAACGCGCGCAATTTGGATATATATTTTGTATGTTGGGCTTGGTAGTACCATAGGCATCTTTTATCATACGTTGGTGCAAAAGCTGCCGCCCCAAAACCTTATCAGCCGTGTAGACACAACTATCACAAGCCTAAGTGCGGTTACGGCGGCAGCTGGTGCGCTTGTGGGAGGCATCTTAGGTACACATTTATACCATGTGGATATGGTATTTATTATCCAAGGCGGGTCGTATATTGCCATTGGCGTGCTGTTGTGTTTTTGTAAAAGTGTGAGGGCACTACCGAAAGTTGGGGAGATAGGGTCTGCTACTACCCCCTAATATAAATGTTTCGCACGTACCACTCGTTGTGATACTTTTGACAAGATATTCGCTATACCTCTGCTTGTTCCCCTTCAATATCATTTTTGAGTCCATCAAACAGTTTTTTCAAGCAGTTATATGTTTCAGCATCTGGGTTATAAATTCCCAAAAAACTGCCACAAAGGTTATTAAACACTTTCCCAAAAATATTTTTACTTATTCCCGGACTACAGTTGCCACAACCAGTTATTTCGCAGGGACGCACGTTTTTCCAAATGATTTCTTTGGTTCGTTCTTCTATCGGGTATTGCGCGTTTTCCCATTCGCTCGGTAAAAGGTTAATAAACATATCGAAACTTGCCCCGTCATCGTTGACTTCGACATTTAAAGTAAACAAATCCTTTCCCTTGTACGTCGGATGCCAAAAATTATTATCCGACTCGTGAAAAGCAACATCGTTTACTTTCAGATACGCAATAAAATCGTGTGCGTTTTTTTGTGCCTCACCCTTGAGATGGTCGGTGATTGCTTTTTCAATTGTGATGTGCATTTTTCTTCCTCCTGAAAAATAATATTTTTATGGTCTGACTGGGTACCAGTCATACAAAATGCTCTCCGTATCGTGTTCGGCAATCGGTACTGTAATGTTGCCGTCGGGGTATACAGTCATCATGCCAGTGATGATGTCGCAATTAAATTTATATCCAAGTTTTTGCGCCGCATTATGAACATTGTCCCCCGTATGGAACGCCGAGTCTCTGGCATAATCAAAAATGACCCACTTGGAAGCATCAATCTTTTGGACATAAGGATTATGCTTTATAAACGCATTCACATCCGTTATATCTGATTCAAGAATGCCGAATGTTAGGCGCTGTCCATCCGTTAAATCAGCTTCATAATCAGCCGAATGATAATGATAGATTGGGGCATCGGGCTTCCTATATTCATTCAAAACAGCTAACCGACCATCATTTTTCATTTCCTCAATGAATTGCTCATGGTCATAGCCGTCGGATAGTATTGCTGTAAACCCTATCAATGTTATTTTGTTTTTTTGTACATGCCACGCCTTAACGCCGCATTTTTCTACGCTGTCGGTTATTTCTTCAGGCATTTCCCGGGCGACTTTGTATGGCTTTATAGGAAATAGCATTTCCCATTGTACATCGTATAAGTTGGGATTTTGCACATTATGATAATAATTCAAGTGCTCAAGGAGGTTAAACTCCAGCCCGGCAAAACTAGCGATGTCCTGTAGTGGTGGGTCAATTCGTGTGAAATCGCCGTCATATTGATACAATTTACTATCGGTTATCCATGCATATACCCGCTTGTAGTCATACCAATTCACATCGAGTGCCGCTACATACATTCCGCCCTGTAATCGCTTTTTTACAAGCGGTGCAGGGACTTCCATTTCATCCGGGATTGATACGCACATTTCAAACCCATCATCATTCCCGGTTTGGTGGTAAAATCCCAGTTGGCGCATATCCGGTTTTATTTGATAAATGTTACCGCTTCTAACAAATTCATCAACTATTTTTGCAGCGTTCTTTTTTGAGTTCTCGCCAATATGCCGATATGATGCAATGGTCATAGGCGGAATGAATACTACTCTCGCACTATCCAGTTTGGCTAAGACTTCTGCCGCTTGATTTAGGTCGTTTATGATGGTATTCGCCTTAGTATTTTTTTGGACTAAAGAGAGAGGCGCAGACAACTCTAACACTGAATCACTGGTTAAGTAATTAAGATTTAATTGGATGTTGGTTTTTTCTTCAAGCTCGATTACAAACCTATCTAAAATCTTTTTGATTGTAGATAAAGCAGTAATTTCGGTATCTAGCTCTTGGATGCTTTTTTTGAAGATGTCAACGACCGTAGCCGCGTCGGGGTTACTCAAAATGGTACGTATCTGCTTTACTGGAATTTGTAATTTTCGCAGTACAATAATTTGTTGTAAGCGCTCAACGGTGGTAGCATCATAAACTCTGTATGAGTAGCCTTCTATCCGCTGACTTTTAATAAGACCGCTTTGCTCATAATAGCTTAACATCCTTTTGGAAATACCATGCATTTTTGAAACGGTGCTAACCGTTTGTAATTCCATGCTCGCGCCCCTTTCTCAATCTCTTGCTAAGAGCATAAACCATTACATCGTGTATCGGTCAATAGAGAAATGAAATTATTTTTACCCTTTTTATAGCGCGTATTCATTATGAGTATATCACACCCAAATATTATCATGTGACGGTAAGCTCGTGCAGACCAACTATGCCGTCATTGCGAATGTACAGACTAAATTCGCATCAAATTAAGTTGACGCGCCGCCAAACAACAGGGATAATAGACAAAGTCCTAGGATTTTGTCTATTATTATTTCCGTTTGGAAGGGGAACCCCAAAAATGGCACACAGGCACGATACTTCGGTTTACACGCAAGCATTCCCAGACGACAATGCGCTGGTATTTTCGCCACAAAGTTACACCGGCGATGACGCTTCTGACGCATTACAGGCAACAATTTATCGCATCGTAGACGAACGCAACTATGGCAATTTGTACATCGCAGAGGGGGTGTACAACATTACCAAAACAATTTACATACCACGTTCGGTAAGGTTAATTGGCTTTGGCAAAACACGGCCGTTATTTGTGTTGCCCGCTAACACGCCAGGTTTTGATGGTACAGGTAAAGGCGTAGACGGCGGACAGTATAATTCGCCGGGGTACCCCGGGGCAGTAACCATGTTTTGGTTTACAAGCAACCGCCCAACAGAAGAGCAGCCACCCGCGGACGCAACCGCCGGTACTTTTTACAGCGCACTTGCCAATGTAGACTTCCGCATTATGGACGGCAACCCAATGGCGGTGTGCGTACGCGCACACTTTGCGCAAAACGCATTTGTAAGCCATTGTAACTTCTATTTGGGCAGCGGGCTTTCCGCTTTGTATGAAGTTGGTAACGAGATGGAAAACCTGGCAGTATACGGCGGCAAGTACGGTATCTTATGCCGCCAAACATCGCCAAGCTGGCCGTTTGTACTTATGGATTGCACATTTGACGGCCAAAAAGAAGCTGCTATCGCAAGCTGGACAACTGGACTTACACTGTTCCGCATTAGTGTAAAAAACACAAAAGCGGCAATTATCCCCTTTGGTACAGGCAACTGGGAAAAAACATATATGGAAGATTGCGTTTTGGAAAACATCAGCGATGCCGCAATACAAGTGGATTTAGAAAACAATGGTTTTGGATCGCTAAATGCACGCCACATCTATTGCAACAATGTGCCAACACCACTAAAGCTGCGGGAAAGCGGTAAAATGCTAGCCGCACCATCGGCTATGTACAAAATAGAAAAACTTGTCCATGGCGCAGTCATGCAAGATATGATAGCAGACAGCAAAATAGACACAATATATGAAGCAACGCCGTTGCAAGCATGGCAACAAAACCCTACTATCAGTGACATTCCCAACCTGCCAAGCATGACAGAATGGGTAAGTATCAAAACTTTTGGTGCTGTTGGTGACGGTCAAACAGATGACACCGCTGCATTATGCGCCGCCGCGGCTTCCGGCAAGGCTGTTTTCTTTCCAGAGGGGTGGTACAGGACGACTAATACCATCGTCATGGCGGAAAACACACAGTTTATCGGTATGAACTCTATATCCACGCAAATTATCTTAAAAGATGACGAGCCTGCATTCGCAAGCTTTGGTATACCAGTGCCGCTTATCGAAACTTCTCGCGGGTTTAACCTCTTGTATAGCCTGGGGATAGACAGCGGCGGTAAAAACCCACGCGCGCTGGCGGTCAAGTGGACTGCCAACGCACAAAGCTACATGAACGACATCAAGTTTGTGGGTGGGCATGGGCAAGTGCATAAATCTGGCGGGTGGGTAAACGTGTACAATGCCAACCGCACAGGCGATGCCGACCCCGCAAAGGAATGGGATTTCCAGTATACAAGCCTGCTTATAACCGACGGCGGTGGTGGTGTTTTCAAAAATATATGGTCTGCAAGCCCATATTCAGACTCCGGCATTGCAATAATAGGCACAAAAACACCGGGCAAAATTTATTGCACCAGCTTAGAACACCATGTGCGGCACGAGCTTAAAATGCGCGACGTAGAAAACTGGGCATTTTATGCCCTGCAAACCGAGGAAGAAAAAGCGGAGGGGCTAGAAGCACTGCCAATCGAAATGGTAAACTGCAAAAATATTTTGTTTGGCAACCTGTGGATTTTCCGCACGGTATATGTACACCGCCCATATCCAGACGCGATACGCATTTGGAACTGCGCCAACCTGGAGTTTGCTAATGTTCACAACTATACACAAATGCAGTACGTATTTGATAATTTAATTACCGACCCGGCAAAAAACATAACCGCCCTACCCTGGGAAGCTGCGCTTATCAAAGTGACAGGCCATGAGCAAGCACCGCCACAAACCAAAAGCTTCACAAAAATTGCAAGCGGCTTGACGTTTGGCTCTGGCGCGGCAGTCGATTCTAAGGGGAATTTAGTATTTTGCGATGCGCTTCAAAAACGCGTATACCGCTGGATTGCTGCAGAAAAACGGGTCGAACTGCTTTGCGACCTGCACTGGGCACCCATGTGCGCGGTTTTTGATTCGCAAGATAACTTGGCTATTGTTGCCGATATAACTGAACTACGAAGCGAAGCACAACGCGGGCCACGCCGCGGGCGCGAATATCATCCATATTATATGTGGTTTGGGCCACGAGGGCCGCGGGTTTACACACTAGACCCAAATAACCCATACGAAACCATGCAAGTTGTCGAGCCAACGCCAGTAGCGGACGCAAACCCGCAGGTTGTTTATCACCCTGCCCACGCCTGGACACCAACAACATTTATACCAGAGGCTACAAAACCACTGGCAGGATACTACATGCTGCCCGACGGCAAAACGGCCATTGCGGCCGTAAAGGATATTGGCCGTTCGCTGCTGCTTTCTGCCGCGGTACCTGGCAAGACATTTTACATGGTGGACGACTCTATAAACAGGACATATGCCTTTGACGTTGCCCCTTGCGGAAGCCTTACAAACCCAAAAGTATATGCCGAAAACGGACGTTATGGTGTACTTCCCCTACCATGCGGCACGGTTATTGCCCCAGACGGATACATTTATGAAATACAAAACGGCACAACAATAAAACAAATACGCACTCCAGAACGCGCAACATGCGCGGCACTGCTTAAAGACGGCATTGCATTAGTATGTAGAAATAGTGTGTGGGTGTGGGCTAAGGAGTAACATGCGTAGCAATCGCGTTTTTGCACTGTCTATATTATGTACAATGATTATTGTAGTGCTTATTGGCACAATCGTGTATTTCTTGAACCAGGAATTTGAGTTTCTTCCCACGCTGGCGGTTTTTAATACCCAGCAAAACGACGGCGAAATACAACCAACAACCCCGTCTGACACGGAGGAAGAACCAGCCCTAAAACCACACCATATGCCGTGGCAGTTTTTTGCATACAATGCGCCCGGCTTTTTGGCGTACCGTATGGGCACATTCCCCCCGCAGGATATTTACATTATTTCACAACAAGATGGCTGGGCATTTGTACAAATAGACGACACAGAAGGCTGGGTGTACATTAACGCCAATGCGTTTTACACAGGGGAAATACTTGGCGCGTTTGACGAAGCAGACGGGCGCATTTTGCATTGGCTACACCCGCAAGTGGTTACAATACAGGAACAGCATGGCAACTGGCTGCATATCTATACAAGCGAAGGCTACGCCTGGGTAAATTTTTACTTCCAGCCTCCTATCCACCTGTTGGAAGATTTTATGCGCCGCTTTGGCGATTCTGTGGCTGTGTTTTACGAAAATTTAGCATCTGGTTTCACTTTCAGCCATAATGGCGACACAGCGTTTTTTGGTGCAAGCGCCACAAAGGCACCATTTGCGTTATATATCTACCAAAAAGCCGAACGTGGCGAAACCGGCATGACAGATGTGTTCACATACACCAGTGGCGACTACTGGCACGGTAGCGGTGTGATACGCCAGCGATACTACGTTGGCACAACATTTACCCAGCGGCGGCTATTGCACCTCATGCTTGCCCCCAGCGATAATATTGCAACGCGTATCCTACGCCGCGAACATGGCCTGGACGGCTACCGCGCATTTGTGGAAAGCCTTGGCGCAAACCCTGTACATGTACACAATCTCACATATTCGCATCTGACCGCCAACGATGCCGGCATTTTTATGCGTGAGTCGTACCGATATATAAACTCTGGCGGGCGGTACAGCCACGAATTTAGGGATAATTTACTTGCCAACCGGTACCCGTTTATTACTTCAGATTATCCTATTGCCAGCAAAAGTGGGTGGTCTGGCACGCCGTGGCAGGCATGGCACGACATGGCTATTATATATGCGCCGTCGCCATATGTACTGGTGCTGCTATCCAGCCGTGCAGGCAACGCATTAGATGTACGCGCATATAACGAAATTTCTATGTTTATTCAAGCGTTTAACAGCGCATGGTTTTACCCGGGATAAGCATTGAAATATTTGACATTGCTTTAGACATATTATAAGCTAACTATAACTTTTATTTTGGAGGACACAGAATGGATTATTATCAGATCAAACGCAAGCCACCCGGGCAAACGCTGCTGCTAATAGCCGGGATTTTGTACATTGTTGCAGGGGCCTGGGGTGTTATTATAAACAGCGGGGGCTTGATATCGTCTGATTATTGGGATCGCGTGATGCCCATTAATTCCGGCATATCTTGGTCTGTTGTGTATGGCATTGGGTTGGTGTTTGTACTGTACTACATTTTTATTGGCATTATGGCAATAATAAACCGTGGCAACCTAAAGATGGCCTATGTGTTAATGATACTTGGGTTTGTAGACGTCGTGTACGAGATTTTTAACGTAATTTCCGCAAACACGATATTTGCTGCTGGCGGCACCGGCATCTTTACATTCGGCGTATCATGGTTTACATTTATGTACTCGCTTATTTTGCCTGCGCTTTATATTTTTGGCGCGCATAGGAACCATAAGGAATATCGAGAAGAGCAATTAACCGGCACACAAGCACCACCATATAATTTCTAAAGGAGCAAAAGTATGATTTCTATTGTAGGAAGATGGGAAGTAAACGACGGTACCGATACCTATAAGTACGAATTCTTCCCGGACGGTACATTTAAGTCCAACGCGTTTAGTGGGTGGAACTCTATTTCTGGGCGTTATACGTTGGACGGTAACACTTTGTATGTGACTGCAATAAGCGGAATACAAAGCATAAGTTCTGCACCCGAAAATGTAAATGACAGGGCTACTTTTACTGTAGTCAACTTAGGTAGCCTGCTGGAACTCTCTTATGTGGGCGGCAATCTGGTAACCCGTACCATTTTAGGCCTTACAAGAGTAAGCGAATCTTCTCCTGCGCCAACCCCGCAACCAACCCCGCAACCGGCACCGCAGTATCAACAACAATACCAACAACCGGCCACACCATATGCGCAACCACAATATGGCACACCGCCACAAGCAATGTCACCATATGGAATGCCTTCGGCACCACAACCGGCAAAAGGACTTGCAACAGCATCTTTGGTACTGGGTATTATATCGCTTATGATGGCATTGTTCGCATTCTTTGGCTTCCTTGGGCTTATTGGGCTTATACTTGCCATTGTTGCTAAGGCTAAAGGCAACAAGAGCGGCGCAGGTACGGCAGGGCTTGTCCTTTCCATACTTGGTTTAGTATTTGGTACGTTGTCGCTTTTCATTTGTTTCCCTATTTTTTGCGAGGGCTTTATGGAAGGCTGGAACGAAGCCTTCTACTGGTAATATTAATGTACCCTATCGTATTTTTTTTAGGAAATGCATATCCCACTTTTACCATATTCGGTTTAGTGGGTTTTTTTGTTGCGATTGTGGTTGCGGGTTTTAGGGCAAAAAAATATGGCCTTACACGCTCAGACCCGTTATACATTGGCACATTTGCGGGGCTTGGCTTGCTTCTGGGCAGTTCACTTTTATTCGCGCTTATCCACACACCACAAATGTGGGCGTACCGCGCATATTTATTGACAGACTTTACAGGGTATATGGCGCGTTTCTTTGGCGGTATGGTTTTTTACGGCGGGTTATTTGGCGCCATTGGTGGCATCTTTGCGTATTGCAAAATTATGAAACAGCCGCTTGGTGTCGTAATGAAGCTTACTATACCCGTACTGCCGCTTGCCCATGCAATCATGCGTGTCGGCTGTTTTATGGCGGGCTGCTGCCATGGGATACAGCACCAATGCGGGATAGTATTTACCCGTGCATTGGGCGCACCCAACAATATACCCCTGCTACCGGTACAATTATACGAAGCAGCAGTAAACCTTGGTATTTTTGCAATGCTGTGGGTATTTACAAAACGCGAAAGAAGCTGGAAAACAACCGCTTGCTTGTATGGCATAGCCTATAGTATAGTGCGGTTTTTCCTGGAGTTTTTGCGGGGCGATGCCGGGCGCGGTTTTGTGTTTGGGTTTTCGACCTCGCAGATCATCAGCGCGGGTGTATTTTTGGGGTGTGTAGTTTGGCTTATAACACAGCTTCGTGCTATAAAAACAAATTAAAAAAGCCACTGCCCGGGGTGCGCATTCCCGGGCAGTGGCTTTAACTTAGGAGAATATTTATACGAAAGAAACTAAGTGGTTGGTTTATCTCTTCCAAAAAGTACACCAATTGCTGAGTTTATCATTACATAGAACATTTCATCTGTAGTTTTTGGCGTTAAGGCATTTCGCGTTTTTAGGTTTTTACCCTTGCTCGCAAGATGCGATACAAAGTAAGAACCATCACCCAAGAAATGCTCGTCATTTTGTGACTCAATCTGCAGGAACAAATCCATCATGGGGTGAATCTTACGCAACATAATAGAACCCTGTTTTACCGGTGTAGAAATTTTGGTCATAAGCTCGATAGGTTTACCCATCTCGCGCCCGTCTGCGCCAAGCATTTTTGCTTTGGTTGCAGAGTTACCAACATCTACAAATACATAACGCTGGAAGCTCTTTTTACCTTTGCCTTTTTTCATTACGATATACTTACTTAAACCATTAACCGATTTCCAAATTGCTTTGCTCACTTTTTTAATTTCGACATATTCGCCAACAAATTCTGAAATTTTGTCTTTTAGTATCTTGCCAAATAACTCACTGCCGCCACCGGCAATCAAAATCGTATCCAGCGCAGACTTGTTTATGCCACGCACTTTAAACATCGTATCCAAGTACCTTTTAAAGATGTTAGCCAAATTATCTGCTTTGTCGTTAAATACGGCATTAACGATATCAGAAATATCAAATATTTTTTGGCCAATTTTTATCATGTTTCTTTTCATTTCAAATTTGTTTCCGCAATCGCATACTTTGCTGGTTGCAGAAGAAGCACCGCAATTATCGCACACACCCATAGGGAAACGTATTGCATTAACAATGTACGCCGCTTCAATATAGCCGCAATTATACTTTTTTTCTACTTCTTGCGCTATATCCGCAAAGGCATCGTTTGTACCATGGCTATACTGTCTTTCAGAGTCGGAAATCACGTCAAAGCCTTGTATAGCCGCTACATCTGTAGTTCCAGAACCTATATCAATAACAATATTAACGGCATTTATGTCGATATTTTTGTTAAGCACGCCTTCGTCGTCAATCACTTCATCCAGCAAAGATGTTACAGCATCGGGCATAACATCAACATCAACGATATTATAAGTCACTGTCCTGCCGTCAAACTGTTCAGAACAAAACTTAACACTTCTTTGCGAAACAAGGTTGTTTTTGATAATTTTCACATTTTCACTTGTATACTCATCTGGGCTAATGACTAAGCCAACGTGTATGTTAATACACTCGTCATCACTTTGCTCTACTGCAATTTTTTCGTCAATTACTTGTGGTTTTTTCGCACGTTCAGAAGCCGCTTTTTCTACCACCTTATCGTCAGTATCAACTGCATTAAGCTCGCCGGCTTCTTCCCAAATGTTGCTCATAATCATTTCCTCCTCGGCTCTTTACCTTATTGTTGCCATGATATCACAAAGTAAAACAAACTTCAAATGTAAAAAAAAGAATGTAACATAATTGTTACCTTCTTTTTTGACCAAAATGTTTTTATCATAAAAAAGAACGGCAGCATTTAAGCAGCCGTTCTTTTCTTTCACACGCTCACGGTTTAACCGCATAGCTGTGTGAGTTTTTTACCTTTGAGGTAGTTCAAACCATGTCCATATTTCATTTCCATCAGCGTCTCTTACAAATTCGTGAGCAACAGATGCTTCCACGATTTCGTAGAATGCCCAATGGCTTGAAGACAGGTCTACAAATACCCTGTGTCCATCCAAGCTATCGCGAATAGTTTGTGGGTTTGGAACTCTGCCGAGGGCCCTATTAATAATAGTGATCGATTCTGCCCTTGTAATGTTGTTATTCGGGCGGAACGTGCCATCGCCAAAGCCTCTTACCCAGTCACGGCTGTACGCTACATTAATGTAGTGTGCTGCCCAGTGTGTGCTAGGCACATCTGTAAAGCTATGCGCTTGGATATTTTCTGTTTCAAAGAACCTTGTCATAATCGCCGAAAACTCTGCTCTTGTTATCGTTGCATGTGGTCTAAACGTTCCATCAGGGAAACCTAACAGAATGCCAACTTGTGCAAGATAATTTACTGCTTGAGAATACCAGCTTGTGGTACCCACATCGCTAAAGCGCGGCCAGGCCGGAATGTGCTTGTTTGTGTCTTCAAGCAATCTGAAGATAATCATAGCAGCCTCTGCCCTTGTCATCGACTGGTTCGGTCTAACCGTACCGTCGGTGAAGCCTAGGATATAAACGATGTGTTCGTCGGTGATTAATGTTGGCAATGTTGGTGGCACTACCGGTAATCCTGGCACGTTAGGTTGCCCTACTACGCCATTCTGGTCGCCCCAAACTGCTACATAGTGTACGTTATAACCTGGCATTGTGAACGTACGGGTGTTGGTTGATGGAACTGTCACCACTGTACCTGTTGTAGGTGCGTTGGCAGATTGGAACCATCCTAAGAATGTCCAGTTGCCTGCGCTACCTGCTGTAAGTGTTACGCCGTTACCTACGGTAATGTTATGATTTCCTACCGCCGGTGTTTGGCCTGTTGGCGTCACCGTTGCTGGGTAGTTAGAAATCGTTAGCATTCTTGTAGGTGGTGGCGGTGGTGTAACAATAATCGTACGGGTCAAACGAATCACGATGAGTGCATTATTAAGTTCTGCTTCGTGAAGGTTTTCAAACGTAATCGTATGATTACCCGCGTTAAACCCTGATGCTGTTGCGTTAAGAACTGTTCCAACATGTCTGCCTTCTACAACTACAGTAAAGTAGCCACTTCCGGCCGGTGCGCCTACAACTGTCAAACCGGCTGCTGCCAAGTTTGCTGCCGCTAAGCCCACGCCAGGATTAGCATTGTCTTCAACTCTTACACGCAATGTTACTGGATCATAGCCGTCACCGTCGTATCCCAATACAATCACGATATCTCTGCCGTCTAGGTCAAAGAAGTCTACTGTATGGGTATTCGGGTTAAAGCCAGATGCATCCGCTGTCAATACATCACCTACATTCGAGCCATTCAATATTACATTAAATGTTCCGTCTGCATTACGGGTGATGTTGTTTGCGCCTGTCAGCGTTGCGGTGGTGATTATTCTTGCTGGGTTTCTGCTGTCTACCACACGTACACGTACAGTTACATCGTCATAGTCATCGCCGTCATAGCCAAGAACAATGTTGATATAACCACGTGCAATATCTTCGGCTGTTAGTGGATGGCTAACAGGGTTAAAACCATATGCATTGGCAGTAAAGTTTGTTCCTACCATATCACTGGTTACACCTACGATAAACGTACCCGGAAGTGTCGCGTGTGGGGCAATTGTTGCTGTTGCATGTTGCAATGTTGCAGTTGGGATACGTACAGCCGGTGTTGCGCTGTTGTAAACCCTTACTTCAAGATTTACTAGATTTCCGCCACCTAACACAATTACGATTGGGTCTGCCGATGTTGCCGGTGTCGCCAAATCTTCAAATGTTATTGGGCGAGAACCATCTGCAAATCCTGTTGCGCGTCCTGTCATAGCTGTGCCTACCATGTCGCCTGTTGCTGCTATCGTAAAGCTTCCTGCGCTTCCGCCTATCGCTGTCTGAATCGCATGATACAAGCGCGATGTTAACAGTGGTGCGGTTGGTGCTGGTGCTCCAGATACCATTACATTCAGCGTTACTGGTTGGTCGCCTACTAAACGGATTTCGATTGGGTTGTTTGCCAATCTCGCAAGATCTTGGAATGTTAACGCATGGTCGTTTCCGCTAAACCCTGGTGCGATTGCATTAAGGATAGCATCTACGTTAGATCCGTTTACTGTTACCGCAAACGTTCCGTCGTTGTTGTTTACAATCTGCCCTGCAGGTAAGCCTGTCAATGCAGCTGTTGGTATCAGTAAATTGTCAAGCGCACGCATTACATGCACATTCACTACTACATCTACATACTGATCCAACACGATTGTGATTTCTTGAATTGCAAGATAGCTAGCATCAATGCTGCGATCAACAGGTGCAAAACCCGGAGCTACTGCCGTCAAGTAAGTGTTTACCACTATCGACGATACAATTACACGGAATCTGCCGTCTGATACTCGCTCGATGCTTTCGATGTCCGGATGTGTCAACGTTGCCGTTGGTATCCGTACGCCGCCGCTGGTTTCTACATTTACATACAGAACATGTGCATCGCCTGCTTCTAACGCAATGGTTACATTTAGGTCGACTAGATATTGCTGTACGATTTGGTGCTGTCTGCTGTTAAAGCCGGCGGCACCTGCAGAAAGGTTGGTGTCTATCATGTTTCCGTTCACTCTTACAGTAAACGTTCCATCTGCCGGATTTGCAGCCGTTACATTCGCTTCTCCATGTGACAGAAGTGCCCATGGGATTAGCGTAGCGTCTGCTTCATCCACTACATCTACCGCAAGGTAAACCCACTGGTCGCCCACCAAACGGATTGTGATTACTCCGTCGCGTAGGTTTTCATGTGTAATTGCGTGCGTACCTTGGCTAAAGCCCGGTGCTGTAGCAATTAAGCTCGTACCTACGTCAGATCCATCTACTGTTACCGCAAATGTTCCGTTTGCATTACGCACTATTCCGCTTACACCGGTGAGGTCTGCTATTGTCAATAGCAAGCCATCACTATCGCGCACTACGTTTACTGTTACGGCCACTGGCACGTATTGGTCAAGCACAATTACTGCATAACCATCAGCCAGGTTTTGTGCTGTTACCGCTTGGTTAGCCACTGGTGCAAAACCAGCTGCTTCCGCGCTCATTAACATACCTACACCCACTGTTGCTGTAAAGAAACCTGGGAAGCCCGGCACTGCTACCGGCACTACGCTTGGAATCGTTAGCATTGCGGTTGGTATGCGATTACCTGCTGCGTCCACTACACGTATTTCGATCTCTTCTCCTGTGCCATAAGTCAAACGAATGATGATCAGTGCATTCGCATCAAACTCTGCATTGTGAAGGTCTTCGAACGTAATCGTGTGTCCGCCATCGATAAATCCTGTTGCTGTTGCGTTAAGCACTGTGTCTACATGTCTGCCTTCTACAACTACTGTAAAGTAGCCAGGGTTAGCAGGGGCGCCTACTACAGTTAAACCGGCTGCTGCCAAGTTTGCTGTTGTTAATGCTACGCCTGGATCGTTGTAGTCTTCTACTCTTATACGCAGTGTTACTTCATCATAACCTTCTCCGTCATATCCCAATACGATCACTATTTCTCTGCCGTCTAGGTCAAAGAAGTCTATCTCATGGGTGTTCGGGTTAAAGCCTGATGCATCCGCTGTCAGTACATCTCCTACATTCGAACCATTCAGCACTACATCAAATGTGCCGTCTGCGTTACGGGTGATGTTGCTTGCGCCTGCCAGCGTTGCTGTCGTTATTACTCTTGCTGGGTTGCGGCTGTCTACCACACGTACGCGTACAGTTACATCGTCATAGTCATCGCCATCATAGCCAAGGACAATGTTGATATAACCACGGTCAATGTCTTCCGCTGTTAACGAGTGGCTGACTGGATTAAAGCCATACGCATTTGCAGTAAAGCTTGTTCCTACCAGTCCACCGGTTACACCTGCGATAAACGTACCCGGAAGGGTTGCGTGTGGGTTAATTGTTGCTGTTGCATGTTGCAGCGTTGCAGTTGGGATACGCACAGCCGGTGTTGCACTGTTGTAAATCCTCACTTCGATATCTACTTGGAACCCTGCACCTAACACTATTACGATTGGGTCTGCCAATGTTGATGGCGTCTCCAAATCCGCAAAGCTTATTCCTCGCGTTCCGTCCGCAAATCCTGTTGCTCTCGCTGTCATGGATGTGCTTACCATATCTCCCGTCGCTTCGATCGTGAAGATTCCTGCACTTCCGCCTATC
>Ga0123352_10001401_pt1 | contig 31883 bp, 19 predicted proteins | sample TergutLab28metaG_FD_89700 | JGI IMG/M metagenome (GOLD analysis project Ga0123352, IMG submission 89700) | Labiotermes labralis P1 segment gut microbial communities from Petit-Saut dam, French Guiana - Lab288 P1 | ecosystem: Host-associated > Arthropoda: Insects > Digestive system > Gut ...
TAATTAAGACCCAATTTCCATAAAACGGGGAAAATATTTTGGTTAGCTAAGGGACCGTCAGGTTGTCTAGTAAAACCCCGCAAAAGTGGGTTTATTAAAGTTTGGAAGTTGCATTGAAGGGGGGGGGGGGCAGTTGTTGTGACTATTACGAGAGCTGAAATGATAGAAGAAATTCATGCGAAATGTAAAGAATGGACTAAGATTGTAAGACGAAGAAAGAGAAAAAGAGGAAGAAGAAGTTGTAATCAGATGAAGAAAGCGGGGAAAGTATACGGACTTACAGAAACGGGGAGAAGGAGAGGCAGTGATTGCTGTGAGAAAGGATGAGATGCATGGCCAGCAGTACCATGAGGGTCTAGAGAGCACTTCAAGGAGAGAGAAGGAAATTCGAACTACTGCAGTGTCTACTCGCCTGTACAGGAAGAAATGCCCTTCACTCTTTACACACACTGGCATGATCTCATCTCTGCTTTCAGTCCAAAGGTCAAAGTTCTCAATCGTAACCTACTGAGAACGAGCAGAACCGGATGGGAAGTTTACTCCAACCGTCAACCTTTCCTGCCTCCTGTATTCCAGTGTTCTTACCAACGTTCGCCTTCAAAGGAAAGCTATCTTGAAGACTACATACTGTCCCACCTTCTACTGCACAGAATCGGCTTATGATTGAGCCTCTAGGCTGTCGGGTTGACAACATATCACGTAGACGAAGAATGGAGCTCTCTGCCTAAAGGCATGTTGATTAGGGCACTTTAATTCCCAAAAATTTTGTCAACGAAAAGTTTTACTTTGTTCTTGTTTCAAAAACTACTTTTCATATTTGTTCTTTTGCAAAAATAACAATTACTATACAGGATAATTAAAAAAGATTGACTCAATTTTGTAGATCTATATTTACTGAACTATACAAGGTATATGAATGATCTACAAACAGTTGAAAGAAAAAGTTCAAATTTTTATGTATCACCGCTAGAGGGCTCGCCTAGCGCACAGTAATGCAGCAGCATCAGTTGAGAGCAAAATGTCTACTATGTCGCACAAGAATGTTTGCGTGTATCAGAGGAGAACGCGAGACTAATTCAAGAGAGTTTTGAGCGTAGCCCACGCAAGTCAACCCGTAGAGCGAGCAGAGAACTTGGAATACCGCAACCAACTGTCTGGCGTGTGTTGAGGTGCCGTTTACTGTTCAATTGAGTCCATCTTTTTGAATCACAATGTATATAAAAAGACGACAGGAATACAAATTACGATAGTGTGATATTAAATTTGTATGACAGTGAGCAGTTCCTAGTGTAAGTCTGTAGATGCTTATCTTCTGTCAGCAGTATGGGCATAAACATGCGCCACGTTCTTTTGTGATCCGAAGAGATCTTGTCCAGATTGAGCGTGTAGAGTGTGTCGTGTCGGGCGGTGTAGTATAATATAGAATTTGAAAATGAATGAGGTTTCCCCCGATACTGCATTGATAAAACTGAATCACTAAATCAGATAACTAGTGCTGTAAACCTTTACAAATCCCGTCGACTTGCTGTTACAGAAGACTGTAAAACGAAAGTAATTTCAAACATATCAAATTCATAACGACTGACAAGTAAGTTTCTAGTTTATAAAGTTACAGAGAGAAGCTTTGTCTCCAAACCTATACGAAGAATACATACCAGCATAAAGAAATTATACATGATTGATTCTAAATTCAACTTATATTGGGTACTGTCACTATCTTGGCCACTAATAGGGGAATTCTACTGATACTTCGCTTGAGACTCACACACATATCAATATAAATTTGTTCATAAGCGATAGCTAAAGAATTGCTGGACATAGATGAATAAAGTGACATTGCAGTAAGCAAACTAGAACCTCTTGCACAAAACGCGGTGTTGCCATAAAGACTAGAAGGTGCGGGGAAACAGATCGCATCGGGAAACAGGCCAGAAGATTTTATGATGCCTCACACAACCTTTCTGTCCAAGTGGCGTGTCTGACGCCACGCGTTCAAGACAGTCGTGAATCTTTAGAGGTAAGTGGCGCAGCATAGTGGCTGCTTCATTGTGGACGATAAGCGGCGAAGCAGAGTGCCTGCTTCTCTGTGGAACATAAGTGGCGCTGCACAATGGCTGCTTCACTGTGGACTATCAGCGGTGTAGCATTGTGGCTGCTTCATTGTGGAAGGTAAGCGGCGCAGCAGAGGGCCTGCTTCACTGTGTAACATAAGTGGCGCAACATAGTGTCTGCTTCATTGTGGACGACAAGCAGCACAGCAAAGTGCCTGCTTCTCTGTGGAACATAAGTGGCGCTGCACAGTGCCTGCTTCACTGTGAGAGGTTAGTGGTGCACATTAGTGGCTGATTCATGTGGAAGATAAGTGGCGCAGCATAGCGGCTGCAACGCTGTGGAAGTCAAGTGGCGCAACGGAGTGGCCGCTTCTTTGTGCAGGAGAAGCAGGGCAGAGTAGTGGTTGCTTTATCGCGACAAAAGGGCAATGTAGTGTTGGGGCAAAGTGCCTGCCATCATTGTCAGGCAGTGCAAAGGGGACAGTGAAGATCTTGTTCGTGAGTTGTTGCACCCTACTTAGTAAGTATTTGCCAACACTCTGACGGTAGGGCAATGCGACAACAACCTGAGGGTCTGTGGTGGACTTATCAATGCACTGACCGACAGAATGCAATTTCTCAGGAAATCCTCGCAGGTCACGAAACAAGCCGCTTCCTATACGACCTCTTAGACTCATTGCCGACAGACGGTTTAATGAAAGGCCGTCTATTGCGTCTGGCGTGAAATCTGGCTCCAACACGCCGAGACAAAGTATATCTAAATGTACTTCTCAGGGACTTTAGCCAATACTTGGCAACTGCTGTGATAATACAGCGAAGACGAGGCATAACAGTAACCCCGGGAGACTAAAGGTTACTTTGTTACACCTGTGTTATTATCGTTAGTTTTAATATAATTATGGCACATTCCGAGTTCATGATCATGCATAAAATAATTAAGAAAGTCTAAGCAAATAGTTGTAAATGGGTGCAGTTGAATTTTTTTGAACAGCGATTCACCAGGTGCATGTCTCTAGAAACGTATATTTGGCAAGCCTCATTGTGATGGCTGGACTCCGTCGAAGTACGTTGGGGCTTTTACGACACATTGTTAACTTACGTTAGACCTTGTACTGGGATGGTTATGACCAGCATTTAGGCACAGTTTTTAAATGGATGCTAATATACAGAAATGTGTAAATTTTCAGCAATTAATTCCTTTATTTTATAATAGTACAAGAACGTGATTTAGAATGATTGAATCACAGTTTATTTGATAAAACTGATTTGAGTTTTGTGACAATTCAGTATCGGTGTGAATACGTCACAGGAAAACGGATTACACGAAGGAAAATCATGCATTTCGACAGTATTTTCTTACAAATACGGTAATTAATTTTCGAGATTATGATTTCAATTTTGTGTCCCAGAGACCCTTGGTTTGATTTTATGACATTAGACTCGTTCACAGAATTGCGAAAAGCTTCTATTAGCTTCGTAATGTCTGACTGACCCTCTGTGGGTCCACATGGAACAGGACGGCTCACTCTGGACGGATTTTTTTATGAAATTTGAATCTTTATCGAAAATCTGTCGAGAAAATTCAAGATTCTTTAAAATCTGAAAAGAATAACGCTTAGTTTACATGAGGACTAATATAAATCTTTGATCATATCGCGCCCAGTTCTTTGTACAATGAGAAGTGTGGCAGACAAAAGTCGTCGAAGAAATCAAAGCACACATTTTATGTTCAAGAACTTTTTTTTTGGTGAAAATCGTGCCTTGTATAAGATAATGTGGAAAAAATACTTGAGAGACTCACGGGCCACAAATGGCTACAGGGATCGTGCGCTTTGCATGCTGGATACACAAAGCTACAAACACAGGCTCAGAATATGTAATACTAATTGCTTTCATTGCAACAATGGTTGCACGAACGCGCTTCAGTGTTACGTTATAGGTACACTGCTTGTTACTTTCGGTTTAAGAATGAAAAAATTAAATTAGCGTTATTCTAGCATCCCAACAATTTTCAGCACTTTGTTCAAAATACTATTAGACGTTCATCTAAATTACCTATGCAACAAAAATTCCTACCGCACAGGGACCACAGTCGGACTCTATAAGAAGAACTAATACGTTAATGCTGTATAGGGAAATACTGTCTGTTGATCTGGTGAATCATACGAAAATTACAAACACACCACGTGGGTAATTTCAGTTTTTTTTAAAATATTACAGGGTCTGGTCGGTACAATTACCACTGGGCTCTAAATTGTTAGACTATGACAAAGACAAATCCATTCAAATATAACATGGTTACTGTGCACGAAGCAACAGATCAGTTTGTTTGGAAAAAAATCTGCGTCAGCCAGGAGATAAAATTATAACCAAATGGTTTATCAACGCGTACAATAATAAAAACACAAATCCTCCTGTAATCGTTGTCAATTAAATGACAGTGGTTTGGGGTCCCAGAATGGATAAACACTTTCCGAAACATTCTTTATAGAGATACACCCAGATCTTTAAGAATTTCCACATGCAATCTCACTTTATGAAAAATAGCCCAGAAAGGCTGGCTCTGCATTACGTATATCATGAAAGTTATTGTAAAGATCACATGTCCTTTAATTCGACAGCATGTCCTTAAGAATTTTAACACGACAGCGTCAGGAGCGACGTGCAATTTAAACTATCATGATTACACATGTTTTCAGTCAATTCGAACATGCTACTTTTTACTGAATCTGCAATTAAGGTTGAAAAATTATTTTAAAAAACATTTCGAAATCAAGGCTTCCTTTAGAAATTCGTGACAATAATTGACGCAATTTGTTGTATTGTGTGTACTAAGAGTTTGGAGACATACCTAAAGTTTCACTAAAACTAATTATTGAGCTCGAAACATGTAAGTGCCAATGTTACGAAAATTGTAAAATCTACCCCCTTTGTGAGTTTATGCCATTTCATAGAGGAATATTAAGCTACAAGTACACACTCTACCAAAATGATATAGACATAAAAACAAATAAAAATATTTGCTAATAATACTGTACATACCAACTTAGAGTAAAATAAAGAACACTATTCAGGGTACACTCCTTATTCGCAAAGCCAATTGTAAGTGTGTTTAGCGAAAGATATATCGTAGATAATGATGTGTATTGCATTTCAGGTCTTACTCATAAGTTGTTGTTTCTGTTGTTGTTTGCCTGCAAGAAAATTCGCATCACATTCGTTGTTTTAAGCCAACAACTTATCTCATTTCAGGAGCTAGCCTACACGTGGAGCACTGAACAATGTACAGAGATCTCTCAATTTCTCAGCAACGGAGGGTCTAGCCTCACTGTATGTGTAGTCGAATGGAAAATAGAGTTTGTCGGAAGAGGGTAGTAGATTCACTGTTGTCTGGCGTTGGCAAAAGTTTGGAATCCGGCAGCCGATAAGAGTTTGGTTACCAGTTCTTTACACTTAAATCATTTCCTCGCCATCCGTATCTAACCGAATGGAAGCAAATTGTAGTCAATTAAGAGATAAAATGTGTCCCAAGTAATAGTATCTTCGCGTCTCACCTGATAACTCGAAATATGTGGTTCCAGTTTTAGCATGTTAGCACGGAGAATGGGCCAGTGCCGACGTTTCGGAGGGCTCTCATATTTATAAAGAAGTTAAACATTTCTGCCTTATTTCCTTGGCTATCACTGAAAGAATTCAATATGTCGATCCAGTTTTCGCGTGAGTTCACGTAGAACAGACCACTGTCGACATTTCAGAGAGACCATTTCCATATTTATGAAAACGTTTAAGATTTATGTCTCATTTTCCTTGGTTATTACTAAAAGAATTCAATATATATCCAGTTTTCGCTTCATAGCATGGAGAACGGACTATTGCCGACGTTTCGGAGAGAGTCTCATATACACATAAAACACAGTTTAATATTTCCGCCTTATTTTCTTTCGCTATCACTGAAAGAATTCGAATGGAAAAATTACCACCAACCGACTTGTGAAACACTTCGGTTGGAGTCACAGCGCAGCCAATTCTACGTGAAGATGGACAGGGTGAGGATCTTCCAGATTCCAGACTTTCAGTCTGGGCACACACGCTGCCATGACTCAGGAACAAGAGTAGTAATTCAAACGCCACAAAAACCTGATGAAATACGAGTACACATGCACGTGTAGGCCTAGGAAAGTCTATGAAACAAACACATAACCATCACCATCATCATCATCATCATCATCACATCATCGTCACCATCACCACCACCACCACCACCACCACCACCACCACCACCATCATCATCATCATCATCATTATTATCTTCATCACCATCAGGCAGTCTGTCTTACGACAGGTCCATAACGTCTTCCAAAGGGAATACTCCGCAGGCTACGATCTAGTGCTTCCTCATTCAATTCCTAGTATCTTCGCTTTTCCTTAAAGTCATCCAGCAGCTGCTTATGTCTTCTTCCTCGTCTTCCCGTCCCTTCTATCTTTCCTTTAATAAAGTGTTTTAGAAAGCAGTTCTTACGCAAGATATGACCATTCTAGTTAGCGTCCCTTCCTTTTATTGTATATAGGCTGCATCTGTCCTTCTTAATTCTATGTTAAACTTTATTTCTCACACAATCCGTCCACCTGATCTTCTTCATTCTTTTCCAGCGCAACATTTAAAACTTCCCAGGTATTTCCGATCCACTTTCCGAAGTGTACAATTTTCAACACTATAAAATCTAAGCTCTAAATGTAGCACTTCACTAGTTTCTTCCTTAAATTTAAGTCCAATTTGCTGGCGAAAAGTCTTCATCTTGTTGAACTCTTCCTTTGCGAATGCAGTCTTGGATTCAATTTCATGTGTACAACAACAACAACTGTGGTTATTAAAAATGTAAGCTGCCAATTTGTAGGGCTGCAGAAGACGCACTGTAGCATTATTTGCTCCTGTCTCTACCGACGCATGACGTAACAAAATTCGAATGCCTGGCATGAGGGGCTATCTTGTATGACTTCAGAGCAGTTTCTAAGTAACTGTCTTAAGCAACCACACAACAGAACACAGAGATACATATTAGCATTTCGTTAGCACTAACACTATACTAATTAGTAGTAATTAACGTCCGTCAGTGCAGGATGTGATGAACACGGTGGTTAGACTTATCAGTTAATAAAATGTGGGAGATTTCTTGTGGACTTCAGTTTCTTAAGAATGTCACTACTGGATGAAGTTAGCTTAAACAAAGATAAGAATAGGCAAAACTATTATTTTGGCCACTTGGTTGATTTCTAATTTAAAAAAATAAATGTAATTTGCAACATCATCTTCAACGGTCCAGTGGGAATGTGAATAAAATAACTGAAAGTGGTCTGGTATGAACATTAGAAGATGGGTGGACAAGCCACTGGTCCAATACTCAGACGGCATCTACACACTTTTGTGGCTAATTTAACGTCGCTATTTACAAACATGGGAAAAGGATCCGTTACAAAACTTCCTGAAAAATGTTACAGATACTGTAGATTCATTGGCAATGCACATCTATATAAACATTATTAATTCATGTACATACACAAAACTTTGAAACATAAATTGTAGTTCACAACCATATAAACAGCTGCGCTACACACTGTCAGTTGTAATAAAACAGAGCATACAGAAATGATTCACTTTGACAAAGACAAATTTTACAAGATCCATGCCACATTAAACAGCGAATTACGACCTTACGAAATACACAGCTTTCGAAAGAAGATTAACTCATAATGTTGGGACCTGTCACTCGTAATAGTTGGGGGAAGAAATGTTGTGGTTAAGGACAAGACATAAACAGGAGACATACGGTAGAGCATTCACAGGGCTAAGAAAGGCCTTTCGTACTGACGTTTGCAGACAAATTTACTGAGAGTTTTGCCACATTAACAGTCTGTACGGTTTCCTGGCAACAATCCTAATAATACGTCCGATAAACAGTGGATCGTAGTAAGTTCCGTATACTGAACAGTGCCGTGGAATAACGTGTTATCGGGCAGGTAATATCGGTGGAAACTTGAGGGTTTTTTGACCGTGCATCTTCCTCATGAGATAATGTGAAATGCCAAATTGATGCAACAAGGTAATTTTATTGATGCATTCTTAGCTCGACATGTTTCGGGTACATAAGTCCATCATCAGGAGCATTAGATGTTGAGTTACAGCATATGGTTTTCTGCACCGAGTTTTTGGATGGGTGGTGGTCTTGAGAGTCGCTGTATATGTCGAGTGTACGGTGAGGATGGTGCACGGCACCATCCGCACCGTACACACGACATACGCAGCGGTTCTCAAGACCACCACCCATCCAAAAACTCGGTGCAGAAAACCATATGCTGTAACTCAACTTATAATGCTCCTGATGATGGACTTATGTACCCGAAACATGTCGAGCTAAGAATACATCAATAAAATTACCTTGTTGTATCAAGTTGGCATTTCACATTATTTCTTAATATCAGTGGCTTTGCTGAGAAGAAAATTTGGAACCAAGCCTAAGGTAGTGATATGAGAGAGCAGAACCGTGCATATTAGGGAGTTGCGTAATTTTTGTACTTCAATAAATTAAGGCGAGTAAATAAAAAATGAGATGGACAGACATGTAGCACGCGTAATAACAAAGAGAAAATGCATACAACATTTCAGTAGAAATTCGAGACCATGTGATACGTAGACGGAGATAGGCGGATAATAACAATACCGGCCTTAAAAAGGGATAAGGGGCTGTGGAGTGTTCGTATGTGGCTCTGCAGATGGATAAAGAGACACAATCTTGTAAACAGCGTAATAGACCTTTGTGATCAGTAACAGGATGGTAATTGACTAGCTGAGCGACTCTAAGCTTCTCACGGACAACCCCGATTGGTAAGTTTTTCAGTCTACTGAAAAATTGCTCTGCTAGTGCCAACGTGAATATCTCACCAAAATGTGAGACATATGTATGTATGTATGTATGTATGTATGTATGTATGTATGTATATATGTATATATGTATGTATGTATGTATATATATATGTATGTATGTATGTGTTTATGTATGTTTGTATGTATGTTTTTATGTATGTATGTATGTTTCTATGTATGTATGTTTATATGTATGTATGTTTGTATGTATGTATGTAAGTATGTATGTATGTATGTATGTATGATTGTATGTATGCATGTATGATTGTATGTATGTATGTATCTTATTTTATTATTTCTGTTACATATCTGTTTCGTTCTACAAGACGATCTATTCTTATCAGCTGTCGCAGAAGTGCAAATGGCTAGTTGGTTTCCATAACCTGAATTCATATGTATATGAAGTGTATCTCATTGACATACGAAACGGTTAGCGGTGGACCTGGTTGTTGGGTAACTGGTGTCAGCTTAGTTACAGCAGCCTACGAATTACTACACTGGTGCGAGTAATGACAATAGAACCACTTAAAATATATTTCAACTATATACTTATTTCGTATTTATTGTGGATCTCAAAACTTATTATAGTAATTCCATGCACTTTGGGATTAAAATTGCCATAACCCTTTCCCAAACAGTGTAGCTATAAATCTTCGATCTGTTTTAAAAAATGATTGTTTTGAACCATTTTTGAAGAATGTGTTCACTAAACTAGTCTTTATGAGACCCTTTTCAGAATTATACTTTAACATAAAATAAAGAAATTTGCTCACGTTGAAGACAACCAGCAGCCTACTTCAACCCCACCATCGTCATCAACACCCCGAAACAAATGCGTTTTGAAACAAACCACAGTGTGGTAATATTTCTACAGTGTACTGAGTAAGATATTTCAACAAAGAGAGGAACATTTTGCTACTTAGGTTGAAACATAATTAAAAATACTCTACAAATAATGGGTACTTACTTCCTCGTTGTGGAATCTGTGCAGCTGAAAGAAAAAGAAAACAGATCTTCCATCGGCTAAGGTTTTACCATACAGTTGCAATACAAAAGAAAACAACATGACATTTTAATCAAACTACTTAACAAAGAAAACAAGTCTTTTCAAAAACATCTGGCATTATCTAACAGAACATACACATTAAACATAAGGTCCATCTAACTGCCAACCAATCATCACGGACGAAAACACAAACATTTATAACTCCTAAGGGCTGTTCATTTGTGCAAGAACACTACAGTAAATATACATGAGGGATAATATTGAACTAGTTCTGTTGTATACACTAATTTTTATTTACTTAGGTATTAAACATTTCCATAAATATTACCTGAAATAAAGAAATCAGAATGAAGAAATGTCAGTAACATGACAGAACATACAACTTTCGAATTTTTAAATCTCGCACAAGGTTTTAAGAAAAAATGTCCGGTACATTAAAAAACGCATTTTGAGGATGACGTATAGCCGTACTGCTAAATAAACGATCGAAATTTTATTGCAGAAAGTGGAATAAAATTACGGAGAGAAATCGCCAATTTACGTCATGCGCCCAACTCACTGAACACATTGGGAAAACAAAACAAAAAGGAAACAAAGGGACGATATTGTCAGCACGTTGAGGAGACGCGGCAGCATTGATCGTACTGTGTACACGTTGGTGAATGGGAGAAATCGATAATATCACACAACAAATGTACACACTGCTTAGCGGCATATTCGCCGCCGGAATAGCCAAACGTAGTTAAAATAATTAGTTTTACTGAAGTTCAAGTTACTGTAACCCCAAATTACTCTACTTGAGCATTTCTTTGTCTTGTGAAACGTTCCATTCAGTCCAGGGCTTACTGCTTTTCAGTGACGAAAATCACACGGGACACACAGCTGGCATTTGTTTTTGTGTACAGAGACACCAAGTTTATCATTAATTTTAAAATTATTATTATTATTAAACAATGAAAACTACATCGATTTGAACTAATGAGAACGAAATATACGCTCCTTGCATGCCTACTTGATGTCGTTCTGGGCACAGATATAACTTAGAGGATTCAAACAATATTTTGTCACTTCGCACTTCTTTATGACTGGAATTTGCTCCATTGACAGTGTTTAAAATAAAATTTAAAACATTATGAAGTTTAGAATATGTCTGCCCATCGGGCCGAATTAAGTAGGTTCTTCACTCATTTTTAAGACAGAAGATGGGAACCGATCTTTTGCCAGAATCGACACGTCTTAAATTTAATTATAATCAACGACAACCTTGAAATCCCAAATAATAAATTATTTCAAATTAATGATAGTTTATTATTTTATGTATATAGCTAGTACGCTACGAGCTGTAAGGTCCAAGGTTCGAATTCCGACAAGAATAAGAGATTTTTATGTGCTCCGAATCTTTCCAAACCGGCTCTGGGGCCCATCCTTCCTCCTGTTTAATGAAAACTGGTGTTCTTCCCCGGGCAGAGAAGCTGCCGGGTCGTACATTTAACTACTCACCTCCATTTGGTGCAGTGGTTAAGAATAGTAGAGTTATACGTCTACTTCTTACCTTGTTTACAAGAATATTATATCATGTCTCTGACGTTTTTCCTTGTTCGTTCTCATGAAATTTTGGGTAAGTACGCGCAAGTTTGTACAACTTTAATCTAAAAACAATTACCACTTGCAAGAATATTATTTAGAGGATATATTCAGTACTATAATTTTTTATCATGAGGCAAATCGAAGACGGAAAGAAATACAGTGCCCTGTAAATGTAAATATGGAATTCACTTTATTATAACCAACTTACGCACTTATGTATTTGTTTAAATTATGTTGATACTTTAAAACATTAAAATATAACACACTAAAACCATTAATCACTCCTACATGTTTCGGTTATCACATATAACCATCCTCAGGGAGTTCCTTGTACAGGAGGAAAGCACTGCAGGAGGAAAGCACTGACAAACACACAACAGACAATCCGGATCCATCATACACATAATAAGACATGCTTCCACCATACCACAAGGGCAGCATATGTAGTAACTTTAGTATGTACAAGGAACTCCCTGAGGATGGTTATATGTGATAGCCGAAACATGTAGGAGTGATTAATGGTTTTAGTGTGTTATATTTTAATGTTTTAAAGTATCAACATAATTTAAACAAACATATAAGTGCATAAGTTGGTTATAATAAAGTGAATATAATTTAAAATGCACGGTGAAATGGTGAAAATAAGTAAATATGGAAATTTGGCTTTAAATAAACAATTTACAGCTTCTGAATGAAATTGTTAAGAAAATGTTTAGTTATTAGATTCTCGTCACATTTGCAGTACTTCAATGTACTCTGAAGGGGTTTGTATCTTGCAGTTCCAATTCTGATACAAAAGTGGAAGAAATGACGGTCGGGTCACTGTAAAAAGCTAGAAACTGATAATTGCTTATATTTATTCTAACAATATTTTACGAGTAGAACAAAAATACATACAACTAAATAACGACACAGAAAATGACTGCATTCTATAAAAAAGGGTTACCAATACAAAAAAAACTTAAACCATCGCAGATTTGAACACTCTCACTGTATGCGTTTGAATTCATTTCATGCAAACACGAAATACGTTTCTGAGTAAATTGCTGTGACGTAATTAAAACAAACTGAATTCACTTTTGCTAGAACTGATACAGGAGAATTTCGCTGACAAGCTGATTGTAATTAGCCTATTTACATTAATCTGAAGTAGAATCTCATGTCCTGTTAAAAAAAAACACGCGGTATTTTTCCAAAACATTTGGCAGTATACGAAGAATAACAGTGTTGTGAAAATCGAATTTTCTAAGACCTACCTTCTCTTTGAGTTCCCCTACAAATAATTAACTTTAAAGGTTTTTAGTAAATCGTTTAGAATACCGTTAGTTACATATGATTAGAAATGACTAGCGTGATTTCTTTTCCGTCAAGTTAAGTACTCCCCTGCCTCTTTTTTGGATTGTGAGTCAAAGAAAGAGCAAGAGACTGGAAATGGAAGCGAAACAGAGAGAAATGCCAAGTAAGAGGAGTAGAAGAATGCAAGAGGTCTCAGTTGGTTGGGCCTTTTCAGTTGTCTTAATGCAATGTTTCTTGTTGAGTATATATCATATTTTCCATGAATAATTTACCTGCCAATATTTGTTTACCCCCAAGACAAACTATGAGAGGTTTAGTATTTGGGCGATTGAGGTAGGTGGATAGGTAGGTCTGTCGGTCTTGTAACCACAAAGTAACCGCTGCGAGCGTCTGCCAGCAGCTGTCGGTGATGTTTAATTTGCCGCTCTTTGAGTGTACGGGACCGCCAACACTTTTCTTGTTTTCAAGTTATAATTGGGTGCGTTGTTTGGGGCACAGATGGAAGGGGGGAGACAGGGTAGAACTACCATACACAGCCAACACCAACAACAACAACAACAATAACAACAGCAACAACGAGGAGACCCGCCAGGACTCAGATTGATTACCGGTACCAGCCAAAATTCATGTCAAAAAATTTATTACACCGATTCTGTTATTCCCCCCTACCCAGCACTCGTATAGAATGGAGCAGCGAGGGAGGGTGGGTTATCGATAAACAAGCATCACATCCTCCTACCCCCCACTCGTTTGCTCCAGCAGCGCAGACCAGTACAGAAAACACGTAATACAGCATCGGCTATCGTTTGGAAAGGATCGACCAGTGAGGAAAGTGGAAGAGACGGACCACACACACATTTTGAAGGAACGCAACAGTTCCGATACAGGGGAGATAGAGAGCTCATGTTTCCACGACAGAACACCATCGCCAGCTGCACGACCACCACGATGCAACACGCCAAGAAGGGGTAGAACACATGAGGAACGATAAGGGGTTGCTCATGCAAAAGTAAAAAGCCACTGGACATCAAGGCATGTCAAGTCAAGACTGTTGCTAAGGGACTGGGTTCTAAGCGCAACCAGACTATGAGAGAGACAGAAGAGAGAGAGAGAGAGAGTTGTGGCAACTCAAGAGACTCACAAGCACGGAGAGGAGGGTGTTTTCCTTCGTTTCGAGTTGACTGCTCTCACGTTAACATTGCGCATCTGGCAGTCTGCAATGAAAACAGAGAGTAGTCAAAATTTAGACAAGATAGGTAGGGCAAGAATAGCATAGCCACAGGTCAGCTAGCTCTGTGTTTTCAGATTTTATTCTAGCCGCGCTGGAATTGCAAATTTTGAAAACAAATGTGAACAGATGGCCGTCTTCTATGTGGTTATGACGGTGGTATACCACATCTGGAATCAATTTACGGGCTTGGTCAATCGTCTAGTGTTAAAAATAGAAACCACTGCATTTCAAACACAGGATCAGCTTCCCGTCTGTGCCAAAAACAAGATTAACATCTGCTCAAATAATGGGCAAACCATTCACTGATTGGACCCAATTGAGTGTTAACCTTATTTTTAGCCTCAGGATGGGTACTGATTCTACCTCCAAAACTGAGTGTTTATCTTTAACATGGAAGGATGGACAAAGTCCATAAAATAAATGATCCCAAAAGATTTTTTTTAAAAAAACTTACACAAAAGAAACAACAGTTAACAGTTTTGGTGGAAACACAACATAATCCAATATCCATGTTGCTAAGCCAGCCACATCACTTGCACCTGTGTATTAGATCCCACTGCCCAATTCTTGCACACTATCCATCTAGCCAAGCTGAAGCAACGGTTGGCCCTGCACCCACACAGCCATGCTCAGGCTGACATAGCTGATAGATTCCCCCATTAAATCCACGTTTACATCTTCCTCTTGTAGCGAAATCTGACTGAAAGCGAGGGATAACTTCGAAATGCCAACCACAGGCCAGGCTAGGAAATGTGTCAAGTGATGCAGCGTCTACCAATATATTATCCCTCACCTCCTTGCCTGCCTGTCTGTCTTGTTTTGATTACATTTGGATTAGCTCACTCAAGTAGCTAGAACGTTCCAGTAATGTACCTCTTTATGCAAAAATGTGAGACATATATCAACAATGTCTAGAAAGGGGCTGCACAGGAGCCTAAAAAGTAATACTTATCTTCTTGTGTGGTGAGTGAATGGTTTCCAACCACAAGAACTGGCAAACAAGATATCAGATGCAAGGAAGGGCTCTATCTTGTTCGCTACTTCTCGAAGCCTCGTCCATATTTCTCTCCTCTCCCCTTGCTCGCCTAGGCTATTCTGTCCATATCATCGAGGGGAAGGAGAGATGCTTGAGGCTTTTATGGAGGTAGTTGTTAGATTTGTCATGCTGCCGTGACAGACAGAATGCATTGCGGGAACAGAGGAGGTGGCCTGTGCTGTCCATTTCAGTCCTGCTTGTCACTTTAGCTTCGAAGAATATAGTGTCATTTGAAGCATCAACTCGATCCAAAAGACGTGGAAATGGATTTGTCACCAATGTCGAACTTTGCTAGACATATTAATGATTACAACCATCTTAAATACTTATAACAATCACGATATTTTTCAATATACTTTCTCCTTTACACAACAAATATGGGCGTAGTAAATATAATGAAAGGTATTATAAAACTATTTTACAAAAGAGAACAAGACTGGAATTTTCATTTGAAATCACGAAAAATATGAGGCAGTCGTGATAATCTGTGGTAGAGAAATTTGCGCAATTTGTCAGATCAACGGTGTGCATTTACGAAATTCAAATATCGCAAATTTTCTGGTTGGAAAGAATGGGAAAATTCCATGGACATGAACCAGCGATCCAAGGTTCAGCAGATTGACCATGTCAGTTCATGTCGGCCCGCATACAATCAGGATGTTACAGTGACACAGACTGATAGAAAATGCTCGCCTGATATCAGAACATGGAAGAGGTTCTTAGTTTTACATAGGTGTATCATTTGGCATTAATTCATAGCAGACGAAAGAGAATAAATGAGTTTTGTGAACAAACAGCACCACATGCCCAGAATAAGATGTGTGTGGATATGGCACTCATATCTTTGAGAACTCTGTACGTGTGTTTTTGAATGGTCGCAGAGAAACACAAAGAGAAGGCAAACTGAATATGAATAATTATGTTTCAGAGAAGAAGAGGACACTATGGCGAAGTATGATTGCTCTATTCCGAACAGAGCGATATAAGATGCCTATAGAAGACACAACGAAGAGGTATGAATATTTTCGTCTACATTCGGCTATGTAAGGTGCTGACAGAAGGCACAATGACGAGGATGATTATTTTCGTCCACGAATAGCGAGCTAACATGCGTATAGAATGCAAAATGAAGAGGTATGATTATTTTCCTCCAAACTTAGCGATCGAAGTTGTTTTCAGAAGGCGCAATGAAGGGGTATGATCATTTTCTTCACACTTAGCAAAGTAAGATGCGCATAGAACGCACAATGAAAGGAATGATGATTTTCTTCCACACTCTGCAATCTATGATGCATACAGTGCATTATGAAGAGGTATGATTAATTTTTTCTACACAGTGATCAAAGATGCTTACAGAAAGCATAATGAAGAGACATGATTATTTCCTTCCGATCTAAGATACTGACAGAGGATGTATGCAGAGATAAGATTATTTCTGCCACTCTTAGCTATCCAAGATGCGTAAAGAAGGTATGAAAGAAACGACATGATAATGTTTCATGTTTAACGATCTGTAAAACTAACCTCGTATCAAGACATCTGCTCATGATTTTGAAATTCAAGAGAAGCGGCTGACTAAAGCTTCCTGTTTATTTCGACAGGCAGTTGTCACTTCGTATAGCCTATAAAGTCATTCCGTATCTGGATGCGGTATAAGATAAACACGACATCAAATTTATATTAACACATGTTCAAAATAAGTAGTTTTATTAGGGATAATACTGGGACTTAAGCTTCAGGAATTAACAGAAATTGGATAAAACTGCACAGTGAGAAATACCGTGCGAGACTGCTCTACACCACACGTTAGGGTAAACAAACTGAAGATGACCGGACGAGTGACACATGCAGTACGCGTGGGGCGACATTAGAACACACACAGCATTTTAGTTGATTTACCTAAAGGAAGTAAAATAAAAGGAAAAACCTAGAAGTAGATGGAAGGTAAAATTTTAGTATGTGTTAATTGAAACGGAATTTGTGGGCGTGGGCTGGATTCATGTGACTCAGTAGTAGACTCTTGTAAATCTTTTCCTGTTCCTTTACAGATGGGGAGGCGGAGTACTCAGTACGCTGAACATATGAGCGGCTGCTGTATTCTCCAGCAACACTTCGATTATCGAACTCCGTACGATACAAATACTACTCGTGGCTACTGTGGAGCGAATCTAAGGACTGCCGGTTGACGAATTGTGTGTGTGTGTGTGTGTATATATATATATAGCTGTCTTGATCTCGATGAATGACACGTTGTACGAGTAAGCACAGAGCTCGAGCACTCGAATGAAGTCAATATCTCTGCTGGAACACGAAATACCAGACTAATGAACCTGTGCGTGTTAAAGAATTTGAATGTTCACGCAAGAAATATCCTCGCTTTGTGACCTTGATGACTAACTGACGAATAATGAAGCAGTTGGTCACAAACTGAAGACATAAACAAAATGTCTCCACTGAGACGAACTTAGTGATGGCCCGTTTACAGTCATCAGTAGAAGCATTAGCAACTTGAAATTGGTGTGAAAAGTAGCCCAAGTGGACAAGAATGTAAGGGAAATTGCGATCTACTGAGACCACAACGTGCCTGTTTGTTGTCAAGAACTATGGGCTGGTTTTTTGTCGTTAGACAAGCGAAACTTCAGGAGAAGAACAAGAGTACTGGGCTCTGTGTCGGAATGTTGCTTCCACACGCTTTGGATCTCAGTAGTAAGTGGAATCCTTAGTCTAATTCACTGAATTAATAAAAGTAATAACTTGGCATTACATAACAAAACATTCGGTTCCTGACGTGGGAAGTCAAACTGATTGTATAAATAATAAGACATGGTGCGTAACGCAGACCGTTTCGCCGGTACCCCGGTCTGAGGAAGATTAGTCTGTTCCAGGCTGAAACGAAACGTTGGAAGCCCATCATCAATTCGAGTAACATGAAGTCGAGTTATTTTTTTCTGTATCTAGTTGCATAAACCGTGTTGCAACAGTCTTCATTATCATATAAATTGGTCCTACGTTTCTTGGCCGGGTTAATGCGTTTCAATAAAGTTGGTACAGCTGTGGCTCGGAGTGGCGAGCCGCCGGATCCATCCCTTCTCACTCCCTGGTCCTATCCAGTCAATATAAAACAACCACCAACTCTTCTTCCTCCCCCGATATAGCCCCTCATCCTTCTGCAGCCCTTCTCCCATTTTCCTTAGCTTTCTTATCCAATTCCTATCCTTGTTTCTTTGGAGACACCTTGTTACCAAAACCTCAACCGCGAGCCAGACTGCCTTGTCAAGTAAGCATTTGTAAAAATTGAAACTAACTACTAGTTTCGTTAGCGGCTGGGATCGTGTTGGGAAAAGAACAGGTCAGATGTGAGTTGAAGAAGAGACAAGAGAAAGGAAAGGCTTCTTTCTTTGTCAAGACGCGGATTTGGTTGAGTCAAGTTGAACAAGAGGGCGCCTGAGGAACGAGGACCCAACCCAGTACAAGATTCTGACAGACACCACACAATTAGGCCAATCCGACGGCGCCTTGTATATCTCGACACGAGGAACACTTGACGGGCGAGACAGCGCCTCACCCTGTACAGAACAGATGACACTCAAATTGCAAACGGGGATAGAAAAATGAAACTCGAAAGAAAAGCATTATGTGCAAATCAACTGCTCGAACAGCAGTTTCTACGGTTATGGAATACAGAATGGTGGCTCTGTTGTTAGGAACAGCCCAGCAGCGTTGCACTTCACACTGACTCTTGCAAGTTTTGTTATTTGTGACTGATTTGGAGAAAACAATAAGAACCACGACACAAACAATGCATAAAATTATCACAAAATATATTACTGGCTTATTGGACATGAGGCCTAAATGTCTCTGTACGTCACATCCCAAGACGCAACAATCTTCACAGTCACCACAGTGAGAATGTCGTATCTCACACAATCATCATGCTTGACCGCGAAGCTCTGTGTATTATCTCAAATGATGCCCATGCAAGAATCGGAGGAAATGAAGAAACACTGTAAGAGTAATGCCTCTGCATTTTTGGTATGAACTTATCCCATTTAATCATACAACTAAACACAGATATCTCTTCAAATAATAGTTCGTTGCGCATCCAATTTCGTGGTGAATATAAGGGTGCAGTACCACGAAATAAGGCTTAGCGTCTACCTCAGGAAATCTGATAGGTTTGTTCTTAAGACATACAAATGGCCAAATCTAAGAAAACAAGATTCCTTAACGGACGGAAATTATTGTACCATGAGAGGTTGCCATATGTCTAAAAGATTCAAGATTGTAACAGATTTGTGCAGCCACTATACGACGGAATGTGAAAACGATTATGTGAAAACAAGTTTCTTACATTTAAATTTCAAATCTCTACTTCTTCTAGAGAAATGTAAAGAGTGTTTTATTAATTACAGGCTGCTGCAACGCGACAAAGTTTCGATCCTGCAGTTTACTGTGATGAAATACAAAAGCAGTTTAATTTGGAACTGTAACATCGTATGAGGCAACAGACTTCTTTTGCGAGTGCTTTACACTTCCGCGCGGTAGGCCTATAGTTGAGGTCTGTGTTCCTCTAGGATGCGGTACCCCTCTGTTAGTGATCGGTGGCAGAAGGATCGAGACAGTTTAGTGGTCTCATCTTCAAGGGTCAAATGTCCAATAAATGTCACTGGAAATAACACCTTTGTAGAAGAGACCGCTAGGCTGTCTCGAAATATTTGGTTCTGATAACCCAATGGCGCGACGACACATTCCAGGAGAACGGTACTCCGTGTGCTGTAGTTGAGAAAGGCTGACCGGAAAAAACAGAAAGTCCGCCGTACCTGAGCTGTCCGGCATTTGTACCGGGCCATGTATTATTCATGTGTATTAATATGGCTAGGTTTGTTTGCCACATCGTGATCTGCTGCTCTACTGAAAGGATCTTTTCAAGACAGACATTTTTGAAGCTTGTGATTCTGCATTGATGGCGTTCTCTTTTGTTTTTATTAATTCCTTCACAAGAAAAGGGGTTTTAACCCTTATCCTGCTAAAGTGGAGAATATGGTGCGCTTCTAATAATGCCAGCAGATGGCAGATGAGATTTAAATCGATGTTTAGGGGGTTAAACAAAAAATGTGACGTTAAAAATCGAAAGTTCTACCTCAAGCGGAGACCAATAGAAGCTAAAGTATTTCGTGTATTTCTCTTGGCCTCCGCTTGAAGCAGAAATCACGATTTGAACGTTTTGTTTCTTATTTAAACGTAGTATGAAGCTTTTATTTCTTATTTACACGTTGCTTAAGATCTGTTGATATCCTAAAGAAATTATTCAACATCAAGCATTAGTAAGTATAATTTTTAAAGTTTATTAAGATAAAGATGTAATTTTTGTCGATTCAATATCTATGTACATGCAAATTATTCGCACGGGCATACCAAAATGATCAAAAGTGTGATTTTATGCGAGTTCGCTGGGTCAGAGAACAACATGGCTTAAAATATACTATGATTACCTTCAGGCAAATATTCGATTTAAGTCATTTCAATAGTGACCAGTTCAATAATTTTACTAAAGTATATTTTCAGTGATTCGTTCCAATTTATAGGATTTTTACTTACAATTATATGATCGAAACAACTGAGATGGGAGCATTCAATCGAAAGTATAGCGATAACCAGTTCATAATGTCTCAATTTTAACAATGCGACAGAAAGACAGACGGTCCTTTTATTAACGACGGTGTCAACTGCTATGATTGTTCAGCGTCGGCGGCAGGCGAATGACATGTAAGTACAGAGCTCTGGTGCAATGATACTGTAGGGTCAGAACCGAAGGACACAAAGAAAAACATATCCTGGCGACAATTTAACCGCCACAAATCACACACGAACTGACCTGGTATCAATCCCATAAACTCCGCGTTCGCTTTGGATCTTGGCGCTCTAAAATAAGAATAAATTTCACCCTAGAAAAGGCCATGAATTCTACAGGGCGAATATCAGTACAGCTTTACTCTTTCTTTAAGCTCGGCGCTAGATGGTGATGGGTGGTCAGCGCCACGCCTCGGCCACTTTACCCTCGGGGAAGAGACCCGGTACCCATTACAGAAGACAATGGGTGGGCCCCAGAGCCGGTCTGGATGCGTGCGGAAAACAGATATGAAAATGAATCTTAATAATGTGATGTGTGAATATAGAACTGCTGAACCAACTTCACACAGGAGTTACTGGTGTCATGGGATAGTGTTCAGCATCATTTCATTAGGATTAGTTGCACATACACAGTAATAGACCTCCGTGACCTAACCCCACAATGTTAAAGAAAACATAGATTAGCATTGATGTTAGTATTACGGTGGATTATTCTAACGATTTTTATAGCAGCCATCCCGTTGTGTATTGCAATAATATAATAATTTATTCCGGTCAATAACACAACGATATATATGGCGATCAATATTAAAAATTCGACGACACGTTTCGCTTCAAAGGAACCATCATCAGGCCAAATATGAAAACACATTCCTGGTATACTGGTGGTGTGTGCACTCTCTGAATGTACCAGCACTGTGTTGCTGTGCGCACTGTCTGAATGTACCGGAACTGTGTTACTGTGTGTATTGTCCGAATGTACCGGCACTGTGTTACTGTGTGCACTGTCTGAATGTACCAGCACTGTGTTACTGTGTGAACTGTCTGAATTACCAGCACTGTGTTAACTGTGTGCACTGTCTGAATGTACAGGCACTGTGTTACTGTGTGAACTGTTTGAATGTACCGGCATTGTGTTACTGTGTGCATTGTCTGAATGTACCAGCACTGTGTGTTCATATTTGTCCTGCTGATGGTTCCTTTGAACCGAAAGGTGTCGCCGAATTTTTAATATTGATCACTATATATATTGTTGTGTTATTGACCGGAATATTATTATTACATTATTCTAACGAATTTCGTATAAAGTATGGCAGAACAAGAGTGCCTGAGGATTTCAAGCGCAGTAGGATATATTTTGGAACTTCAGAGATGACATCTACGTGCAGTGTTAAGATAATGTCAACTCCACATAACAGACCAATCAAATTTCTATTCTTGCGAGTTAACGTGCCAAAAGCAGTGATACAGAACCCTCATTTGTCCTACTTCGTCGCTCCTACCATATCTGCGTCTTCAGCGTTAACAGATGCGTCACCGTGCCAGATACAGAAAGAAGATAAGGGAATACATGTCCGAAAAAATGAATGTTGAGTATAATATCTCTTATAAACTGAAAACGCTTGGAGCATCAATCATGTGGTGCTTAGGATACGGCCCTCTGCCTAACTATTTGCCTTTCACTATTCAGAATAAGGTTCACTGACATATATATATATATATAATCCATAATTGTTGTACTGAATTGAACAAGCTGTAGTAAAGGTCAGCTAAAACCGACACGCGACCCTTTGTTACCTTTCTTACAATAAATAGTGATATATCAAAAGAGGCAATGTACTTATGACGTAACACGGAGACGCGTTCGCTTAACATTGTGGCTGTGGAAAGCAGAAAATACTAAGTGTGCCTGTAGCCTTATGTATCCAGCACGCATAGCGCATGCGCCATATTATATTATCATGTGTGGGTTGTCTGTCTCTACCATATTTTTCCACATTACCTCATAAATATGATTGTCGAAAAAAAAGTTATTGAACTAAAAACGCGTGTTTTGATTTCCTCCACAACTTTTTCTGAAACATTTCTCATTCTCAGAAGAATTCAGCGAGATATGATCGTAAACGTGTATCGGTCGTCATGTAAAGTACCAGTTATTCTTGTCATACTCGAATGAAACTTGAATTTTCTCGACAGATTTTCGAAAAAAAAAGCTCAAATATAAAATTTAATGAAAATCTGTCCAATGGGAGCCGAGCTGTTCCATGCGGGCGGACGGAGAGACATGACGAAGCTAATGGTCGCTTTTCGCAATCTTGCGAACGCGCCTAAGAACCTGAAGGTGACTTGTGCTTCACTAACTAAACACGCCACGAATGACGTTTACGGGAGTGGAAGTACGTCACCGGTATTTCTTAGTAACCTTTGACGTTAGATGGAGGCGAGTGGTTAGTAGAACTCCTTGACCGCACCATTTGAAGACTTCGATACCTGGTGAACACGAGAATGGGAGGGACCGAGGCAATAGAGTAGCAGAGAGAAAACTCTCCGCCCCATGCTGGTAATGAAACCCCAATTCCCTGGACGTCCAGCTAGCAGTCAGACACTAAAGTGTGCTACGCGACATAAGACGTTTGATATTTTTCTGCCAGGCCGATGTTTAGTTGCTTTGCCTTATGACATGAGCAAAGTGATTATTCGAAAGCGTATTACAATATGACATTAACAAAAGGGACAGAAATCTGTCTTTATGATTCATACGGGCTGTGTTCTCTGCTCTCTAGCAACCCACTATTGCATATAATTTAGACAGATCCTGTCACCATGGAAGGCCGGGTTCGATCCCAGGCCAACCCGTATGAGATTTGTGACGGACAAAGTAACACGATGTCGGGTTTGTCTCTGAGCCAATATCATTCTGATAATACCAGAAGTAAAAATTGTCGAAGCCTGGGAACTTTCCAAAAAGCAATGTTGTTTCGGAAATCCAATGCATTGCTTTGAAAAACATTTTCTTCCTTTTTCAGGCTTCAATTATACAAATAAATTGTATTTATAACAATGTCGAACGCTCTGAAAAATGTGTTTACATGAAAGTAAAAGAAAACCAAGTGAAATTTTAATTAAATCAAAGGTGATGTTGATAGCACTGAAAAGGATGACGAATATCAAGTATGAAGCGCAAGGAACTGGCAACACTACGAAACCGTTTGTAATATTTGAAACCCCTTATATTAAAGTTAAATTTGTTTAGCTTGCAAGGTCGATAAATGGATTTCACAGTCGAAGGGTGCCCCATATCATTACTGCCATCACTTGACTTCACTAAATAGTGCAGAGAAACATGTCTTAATAGCATTGCACACGACACAATTCACATCTCTATGTTTGTCTCTACACCTCTATGGCAATACAAACCCGCGGCCTCCTGTTTTATTTTCCAGCTTTTAGATCGTGTAATGCCTTCGAAACGTCCTCAACTAATTACCAGCCGAAGTCATAACAACCCTGGAGACTTCGGCCGCCAGTAATGTCTCTGTAAGAATCTCAATACTCTTTACATTATGAAAAAAACAGGTAATGCCATGTGGAGACAAATAATCGCGAGGAAGAAGAAACATATTTGTTTACAGGCTTGTCAAAGCTGTGTGTTGAGACGTATAATGTAGGCTCTTGGTACGAAATAAATATAATACAGGCAATGTACATATAACGTCACGTCGAGGCGCGTTCCTGCAACCACTTTCGCCGTGGAAAAGCAATAAGTATTTCATAGTCTGGGTTTGTGTCTGTAGCTTTTGTTATCCAGCATGCAATGCGCATGTGCCCTATTTCCTTCTGTGGCCTGTCTGGCTGTATTATATTTTTCCACATTATCTCATAAACGGAATGACTTTCGACCAAAAAAGTTATTGAACCTAAAATGTGTATGTGTCGATTTCCTCTACAACTTTTGTCCGAAAAGTTGCTCATTCAAAAAAATACTCCAGCCAGATATTATCTTTACATGACACTGGTCGTCATGTAAAGAACCCGCCATTCTTGTAGGATTTTAACGAAAATCGAATTCTATCGACAGATTTTCGAAAAACCCTCAAATAACAAATTTGATAAAAATTTGTCCAGTGGAAGCCTAGTTGTTCCATGCGATTGGACAGACAGACGGACAGACATTACGAAGCTAATAGTCGCTTGCGAAATTTGGCTAATGAGCCTAAAAATGACAGCTATATCTCCGGTCGTCTCCCTCACTCTGAAGAGTGCCTGTTGGTAAATAGATAAGCTGTGAAAGAAATGTATAACATCAGTGTGTCTAGCTTAAACATTACTTTAAGGGGGGAGATTCGATCTCCCTAGGGGCATTCTAGGGCGATGACAAGAAGCTGGGGGTGGATAAATGAAAAGAGCTATGGATGGTGCTGCTGGCGTGGAAGCTATTGGCAAATATTTTTGTTCTTCTACTAACAACGAGTTTATTGAATTTAAGGCCTCAAGAATTTAATAGGTACGGAGCGTGGTGGCAGTCAAACCCAGGCAACACACACAGCATACCTTTAATTACTGCGATGTCACAGTGGCAGTGCGCAGACTGCACACTCGTGTTATCTTATTAATCTCTCTGTTACTCTCACACCTCATCTCGGTTTGCTTTGGCTTACCACTGTGTTCGTCAGGAGTTTGAGTTCGGGGGAAGACCAGGTTTTGGGGCTGACTGGGGTGGCGAGATAGACAAGCAAACAAAGAAGTAGACTTTACTCGGATAATGTCATTATCGGGTCCCCAGCAAGTACCAGACGGTGCATCTTCCTTCGGAATCAACCAGAATCCTTCAGGACTCCCAAACTTATTTCCACTTTCCTCCCGCGCAGAGGTACCATACATAACAACCTACTTTTGTAATCAGACTATCTTCAAAGTAAACCTAATGTTTTTCGTCTACCAATTTTTAAGGACGTTACCAACATTTCGAAAAAAAGGAATATTAACTTCGTCATGTCTGCCTGTCTGTCCGCATGTAACAACTTGGCTCCCACTGCACTTTACGTAAAGATCTATGTATATATATGATAAAATCTCGCCAATTTCTTCTTAGAATGAGAAATATTTCAGGTAAAATTTGCAGAGAAAATGAAAAACACGTTTCATGTTCAATAATTTTTTTAAAATTGCGCCGCTTTTGAGGTAATGTGGAAAAATATGGTACAGCCAGACAGCCCACAGATGGCAAAAGGGCGCACACGCATTTCATGCTGGATAACTAAGGCTACACACACAAACTCAGACTATGTACTGCTTATTGTTTTCCATATTGACAATGGTTAAACGAAAGCGCCTCCACGTTACGTTATAAGTGCATTTCCTGTATTGTTATATTTATTTCCTACCAAGAGGCTACATTATTGGTGTTAATACCCAGCTTTGGCAAGCCTGTAAACAAACATGTTTATTATTCCTCGTGATTATTTGCCGCCACATGGCGTTACTTTAACGGAATACTGACTGACATAACTGTTTTGTAGAATCTTAATGAATTAGACTGAAAATCCCATCTCGAAAGACAGAGAATCGGTTTCTAATTAAATTACGCTGGACTGCGGGACTAGAAAGTAAAACTGCCAAATTGGTCCAAATCTTCCAATAGCAGAAAACAAATCAATGAAAAAGAAAACTTTGCATAATATAGTGAAGATGATTTGATTACTCCCTTATTGGATTAATGCGGGCTAGTAGTGAGAACTTCTGAACATTTGGTTTGGAATTTGTCCTTTGTTTTTATCGGTGACAAATTAAAAATCTCAGTAAATTTACTTTCTTTTAGCAAACATATAATCTTAGCCACAAAAGGGTACGGCAAATTTATTTTAAAATGGCTTGGGACTGCTACCGAAAGCGTACCTCGTTTGCTCGGTTTCTATCTAATAAACAAAACATTCTCATCTTTCTTAAGCCATGTAAGTCGTCAACACAAAACACTCTGTTTTTAAGTACGTGCTCAAACCACTAAGGTGAAAGTAAACAATGTTCACTCACAATTTCCTCAAGGACAGCTTTTCGTATCAGACGATGAAAACAAGCCCTATATTTACATCATCATACCGTAGCTTTATGACAGGTTTATAGCCACTTCCAACGCGAGTTCTCCACACAGTGCGATCTATTGCTTCCTCTTTCAATTTTCAGTGTGCTATCTTTTTCTTAATATCATCTAGTAGCTGATTAATTCTTCTTCCTCGTCTTCCCGTCACTTCTATCCCTCATTCTATCTTTCCTTCAACAACATATATTTACGGCACATATTAATTGGTGTAAATTGTTACGGACTATTAACGATGACATTTTTCTTTCCTACGTAAGTCGGATAATAATTCTGCACGCATCATGTTGCAATATATTCAAGTAACGAGCTAAGCTTACTGTAAAGCTGTATGTGGCTGGAGTGGTGCAAAACTTATGTAAACAAATGCGATGTTTCATGTAAGGTATTTAGAAATTACCTTCGCTGGAAGAGCCTTGGCATGGCAGCCACAGCCTCAGTTGTGGAGGCAACAGCCGGTTTTCCAACTTCAAAACTGGGGAGTACAAGCATAATAATTACTTGTACTTAGAGGGCCAGCGACAACAAGCGGGCAGCCATCAACGACTCTGCTGATAAATGGCATTCTCAAAACAGGCAGAGGGAGCCGCAGAACTGCTCTGCCGATCGGTGATCAATAATATTTGACAGAACGTTCGGTAAATTAGCACCTTTCAAGTTCCCTGTTGCTGGAGGGACACCGAGTGGTGTTACTTTCTTGCGACGTCAATGTATGGACTTAGGATCCAACTGCAGGTCCTACTGTAAGAACTACGAAACTCTGCACACCCTCAATATTTCATCAAGAAATTCAAGTATACTGACTGAATTAGACGCTGCTAGATGACTAATATTTGGGATTATCGAAAGGCTGACGTGATTCTGTCGGTAAGCCCGTTCAAAGATGCTGACCCTGACGTGATATGAGACACTTCTGACATCCCAGTCCTCGCTTCTTTCTTCACGCGTAAAATTCTAAGCCTGGTATTAAATATTCAAATCGCCCAATACAAAGACGAACCCGTAGCTCAAGAGTGGCTTGTGTCCCTGCAGCTTCATGCGTGCATTTAAAAAACTGAAATGTAAAAAACGTAAAAAGTAATTACCGTCGAGGACTGGATACTTCCTGATTCGTGTCAGTTAACGACAGAAAAACTTGATATGAAACGTCTAACATCTATTCGTCTGGTACAGCAATTATTATTATTATCTTTACGACTACTGACTCTATTATCATTGTGCTATTGCAACAAAAACAACATATTTATAGTTATATGTGTCATGCTAAAGCTGTACAATTTTCGTGTGTGATGTAAATAATTAAATAAATGCAATCACAGGTAAACAAAACCCTTTGTTGTGCTTAATTTAGTGTTTACTTCGTATATAAATATGTACACAGCATGAAGATGAAAATGCAGCTCGAATCGTGTTTCTGCTTGCTCAAACGATCTAACAATAATACACTAACAATTTTGTAAAATGTAAGACAAAAATTATTGTGGGTAAAAATTATATACAAAACAATATATTTGACAACACAAGTTCATCTGTCCTTTGATCCACTTGCTATCTGCTCATTTTATCACCTGGAATAATTGTGTATTTAAAATGGTGTGACATTTAATAAATTCTTATTTTATTCCTAAATTTCGCCTGTGACATGAAATGGTAAAATTCTTTTGTGTACATTTTTAACATTTTTTATTTCCCTTCTTGAGATGGAGGAGCTACGAAACAAAACAGCTGCTGAAACCACACATGTAGTGAGCGAGATATCAAAAATCAATTTTAATTTCTGCATCTATACTGCTTTATTTAAATAACAAACCTGAATCTATACAAGTATTTAATTAATATACCATCATGCAACAACAACAACAACATAAATAATTTACAATTGTTACTGGTTTCGGCCTTCTGTTCAGACCATCATTAGGCCATGCATCATTTCGAATGAAGAAAAAATTCGATATGATGCATGGCCTGATGATGGCCTGGACAGAAGGTCGAAACTAGTAACCATTGTAAATTATTGATAGTGTTTTGCATGCCGGTGTATTAAATATATATATATATATATATATATAAACTTGCAAAACAGGGATGTGTCACTTAAAAAACAAACAAACCTGGAAGTTGAAATAAAGTCAAATGCCAAATTGATGCAACTAGGTAATTTTATTGATGTATTCTTAGCTCGACATTTTTCGGGTACATACGCCCATCATCAGAAGCATTAGATGTTGAGTTGCAGCATATGGTTTTCTGCGGATAGTGCCGTGCACGGCACCATTCACAACGTACACACGACTCACGCAGTGGCCCTCAAGACCAGCACCCATCCAAAAACTCGGTGCAGAAAACCATATGCTGCAACTCAACATCTAATGTTCCTAATGATGGGCGTATGTACCCGAAACATGTCGAGCTAAGAATACATAAATAAAATTACCGAGTTGCATCAAGTTGGCATTTCACTTTATTTCTTGAGGAAGATGCACGGCCAAACAACCCTCAAAAAACCTGAAAGTTATCACCAACAAAACAAAACAAAACAAAACACAGGCCCAACATTTATTATTTTCCTTACACACGCCACGTTTGTTGCAGTCCAGTCTTACCATCTTCAATTATATTCCGTCAAAACTCACACTATTAAACATTCCGGCAGATATTAAAAATTAAGCCACGTAATACTAATCACAGAATTTAACATCAGAATAAAACGTAATTGGTATGATTTTACGTACCAACTGATAGATATAAAGCGCGACACAATAGCAACTTGACATTAGAAGGAACAAGTTCAACACGGAGTGTCCAGCTCCGCTCTGTATAATGATATTTGTAAGAGAAAATTTATTCTTGCTGCGATCATGGTACAGTGCTCCGGAATGCCATTCTATTCGATCGAAACAAGCACAACAGATGTGCAGTAAATAGGCCTACAATAACAAATGTAAAAGCTACATTCTTTTCTGATTATGTCGATCATATCTATTAAGACGTCAGGAACTTCAGAAGAATGTGTTATGTGACGTAGCCCTAACTTTGTGACATTTTCTTGTAATGTGTTGTCTGTCACGGACCGCCCAGACATCCACAATTAATTACATGAGAAACGAAACTAAGTCAAAGTAAAGAGAAGAGAAACAGGGGCGTTCGTCTCTTTGAAGAGGGGCGTGATTGATTTACGTCACATTGGCCACGAAGACAATAAATCTCCGTACTAGGGTCCTGTGACCAGGCAGCAGGACGACACTATGTTGCTAGTCACTCAAGCTCTAAATTACTTTACCTATTCACAGCTCACCTTACTCTTACTTTCCTCTCAAAAGAAGACACCTCTCTTCCTTCTTTCTGCTTCCTTAAGCACTTCTTTTTTTTTTAACCCCACATTTTCATTTAATCTCCCATTTAAAGTCGGCCAGGATGCCAATAAATTGTATTGGTAAGAATAAATCTTAACCCCGTAGAGGAGGATATAAATGGTGAGACAGGTAGACAAATTTGGTTCCGACGTTTTCTTGACATGCAGAAACCTTACCACTTTATACGAGGTAAGTGGAACTTAGATGGCAGGAAAGCTTCAATTATTGGATCACACACACAGAAAGAAGTGGGGATTTTTCCCCTAGAACCATCATTTTTAGGTAGCAGGAACTCACACGAGTTTCCGCATGCCCCTATCTATTATCCGCAATCATTTTAGTTATTTTTTTGTTGCAATGTAAGCAGTGACCTTTGTCATTCCCACAATCTAATGTTGTTCAGATCCTAAGCTTTTACAATGACTACGAAGACGACTGTTATCTTATTTCATACACAGGAGCCAATCTACCAGTGTGTACGGAATCACATCCTAGAAGACACTGCTATTATTTTTAGGCGCGTTTACAAAATTACGAAAAGCGACTATTATTTTCGTCATGTCTCTCTGTCCGTCTTTCCATCCTCACGGAATAACTCGGTTCCAAATGGACGGATTTTCAAGAAATTTGATTTTGGAGTACTTTTAAAAATCTGCCGAAAAAATTCAAATTGCATTAAAATCCGACAAGAATAATGGGCATTCTACATGACAAATTATGTATATATAAAAGAACGTATCTCGCTAGATTCTTCTTACAATGAGAAATGTTGCATACAAAAGTTTTAGAGGAAATCAAAATACGTTTTGTGTTCAATGATTTTTTTTCGAAAATCGTGCCGTTTATGAGATTTTGTGGAAAAACGTGGTACAGCCGGACAGGCCACTGATAAGAATAGGGCGCATGCGCTTTCCATGCTGGATATCTAAGGCTACAAACACACACTCAGAGTATGTAATACTTTTGCTTTTCCACGGCAACAATGGCTCCACGAATGTGCCTCAGTGTTTCATTTGTGTTTTTGCCAAAAACTTGTAGGAGTTGGTGGTTTTTTATATTATTTTAACTCTAATACTGCCTTTGTGGGTTTAAACTGCAGTAGTGCACGGAATGGAAAATGTGAGAAATTATGCTGGCGTTTCGTCAGACATTTCTAATTGTAATGAATATGAGATTAAAGAGTGGTTCAGGTTGTATTGAGCAATAAACTGTGAGGTATGTGACGAGTTACTATACTTGACCCATTATAAACAGCCTCCCATTTCAGTATTTTAATTTTAAAAAATGACTCTAACAATAGATTCTCTATCGTTAGAGTGTTGCAGGCTGAAGCCTGTAACACGGACACTACTCAAACCCAGCCGCACCAAATTTCCGACACACAACGAACCGAGAACAAAACGACCGATGTGGTAATTCAACAGCAAATTCGCAAGCTCGTGATGATGGATATGTATTAATGTCCGAAACATGTTGAGTACATAAGAAGTGAAATAACATAGCAAGTGACATTAAGCTGGTCGTTTATTCTTCAACTTTAGGTGACGTCTCTCTCGGAATTACTGAGTTTGCACTTAACAGGCCGGAACACATTCCAAAATGTAACGTGTATATATATATATATATATATATATATATATATATAAAGAAAAATAAAAAAAAAATATAAAAAAAACATA
>Ga0123352_10001403_pt1 | contig 31871 bp, 22 predicted proteins | sample TergutLab28metaG_FD_89700 | JGI IMG/M metagenome (GOLD analysis project Ga0123352, IMG submission 89700) | Labiotermes labralis P1 segment gut microbial communities from Petit-Saut dam, French Guiana - Lab288 P1 | ecosystem: Host-associated > Arthropoda: Insects > Digestive system > Gut ...
ATATGATTGAAAACCACTTGTATATATACTGTTTTTTTGAAAATGTGTTTACGCTTGTAGAAATCTCATTAATGGATGAAGAACTATTGCCATACTTATTAGGATGGCTACACGATATACAAAGCGATGATGAAGGCAATCTTTTCATCCAAATACGGATAGATTATGAGGCGTATTTATTATATCGTGAAGAAGCGAGCGATGAACACTCTCCGTACGGTGCGGCCAGATTTATGCCTAACGATAGTGTTTTTTATAAAGTCAATGCAACTGAGTTGATGCGATTTATTGGTCGATAGTGTCAAACGCTCAACAAATAAAAATTTACGATAGAGTTTGTTATAAGGTGTCGCGAGGAGGTCGATTTTGCTGGCACTTTCCGGGTGATAAAGGGACGGGCTCCTGTTTTATCGCGTGTCTCCTAACTCGTCCCTCAGACTGTATTGAGGGACGAGTTATAATGCTGGATAAACGCAGTGCTGTAACTCTGGAGGTTGTTAAATTGTCTAAATGGCTAAAAATATTAAAATTGTGTTTGATTGCAGCAGTAGTTGCTTTTGGTGTTGCTGTTATAATCAGCTACATACCACGGCGCGTACAACAAGAATTTATGGGAATAGAATTGCTGGTATTGGGCGAACAAGAGTATGAAATTTTGCAAACTGTAGATATACGTATTGGTGGGCATGGTTCCCTTGATGTTCATTTAAAGATGCAAAAAACCGTAATACGAATAAAAAAGCAGTTGGAACTATTTTGCTGATGCCCAAAATGGGCATCAGCAAAATTCCAGATCAACAACATAGCGTTAACCTAGATGGAGTGGTTCAACATGGAAAAAAATTATCTTAAGAAAATAGAGAGTGCCTGCGTACTTTCCCCCAAAATGGCTAAATTCCTAACCCGTGTAACCGTAGGCTTTCATGCGGAGGCAGACTTTATGAATCGCTGCTTCCCGCATTCTATGCTTCTGCGCTTGCCGTCTATTTCCCCCAAAATTACGGTTATAGACTTTGCCGCGCAGGCTTTTGGGAAGCCATGCCCTTTCCCGGTATTTGTAGACGACGAAAATGTTGTTGCAGAGGATGTATGCATTATCAAAAACGGGCGCGTAAAAGGCTACATGACTAACAGGGAATTGGCCGCAAAAATGAAGCTGCCCCTTACAGGCAATGCCAGAATCCCAAGCCCCGGGGCAGGGCCAGAAATATATATGCGCAATACCGCACTCTTGCCGTGGAAGGACTCATTCCCCAGCATGCTTGAATCTGTTGGCAATGGTTTTTACCTTGTGGACGGGTACGGTGCAGAGGGCGACGAAGACGGCTTTTATGCCTGTCATATAACAGAGGGTTACCACATACGCAACGGTATTATTTGCGAGCCTATTTATAACTATGTTGTATGGGGGGATGGGATAGACTTTCTTACCAGTATATCTATGGTTGGGGATGATTTTACCTGGTATAAAGAAACATTTGACGACAGGCCGCTGGCACCACAGGCATTTGGGGCACCGACTATAACTGCCAGGGTTAGTATAGAGAAATACTAGCACTCCCATTTTCAGCTGGTGATAGCGTATCATCAGCTGAATTTTTTGCGGTTTATTTTTTTGCCTGTATGTGGTATAATCGACAAAATTGGAAAAAGCGACGCCGTCGCTTCCCAAAGGGTTTAAAGAGGTGCATTAATGCCAAGTGTAAAAAATGAATTGCTAAAAGATGCCTTGGGTTGGGGCAAAACAATTTTGTTTGCGGTAGTTTTCGCACTGCTGTTCAACCGCTTTATTATTGTAAATGCCCGCGTGCCTTCTGGCAGTATGGAGGGCACAATACGTACCAATGACAGGATTATTGCCAATAGGCTTTCATATATATTTGCGGACCCATCCCGTTTCGATATTGTTGTTTTCCCAAGCCCGGACAGGCCGGATCAGTTAAATGTTAAGCGAGTTATTGGCCTGCCTGGTGACACGGTTAATATCATAAACGGCCAGGTATTTATAAATGGTGATGAACTGCCCCTGCGTGACGATTTTGTGCAGGGCGCAATAGAGGGCGATTTTGGCCCGGTAGATGTGCCGGACGGCCACTTCTTTGTACTTGGCGACCATAGAGAGGACTCTCTTGACTCCAGACGGTGGCAAACAACCCCGTTTGTATGCGGGGACGATATTTTGGGAAGAGTAGTATTTAGATACTTCCCAGGGTTTAGAAATTTGAGAAATACGTAAATTTATATATGAAGGAGCAAATAACTCATGCAAAATTTATCGAAGGAAATGCTTATCAAAGATGTATTGGGCGTAGATAGGGGGCTGGCACTAATACTAATGAACCACGGAATGCATTGTGTAGGCTGCCCGTCTGCAGCAGCAGAAACCTTAGAGCAAGCCGCCGTATCCCATGGGCTAGACCCAGACCAGTTGTTGGAAGAAATGCAAGCGTTTTTGCAAAACAAGGGCGCATAAATAATAATGTCTCCGGCTATGGAGGCATTTTTTAAAGGAGCTTAATTTCAAATATGCCAAAACCAATAGTAGCCGTAGTAGGCCGCCCCAACGTAGGCAAATCTACATTATTTAACCGCCTGGTAGGTACCCGCCTTGCCATTGTGGACGATACCCCCGGCGTAACACGCGACCGCCTTCATGCAGATGCGGAATGGCTAAACCGCAACTTCACGCTGGTAGACACCGGCGGCCTGGACCCAGATTCCGAAGATATTATGACGCAGCATATCTTCCGCCAGGCAGAAGCCGCTATCCAAAGTGCGGACGTTATTTTGTTTCTTGTGGATATCAAAAGCGGGATAATGGATGCAGACAGGCATGTAGCAGACATTTTGCGTAAATCTAAAAAGCCGGTTGTGCTGGTTGTCAATAAGGTTGACGTCCCAACCAGGGATAATCACGAGCTGTTCGAGTTTTATGAACTGGGCTTGGGCGACCCTGTGCCTATTTCTGCGGGGCAGGCTCTGGGCTTGGGCGACATGCTGGACGAAATTGTTGCGCACTTCCCGTCACTATCCGACAGCGAAGTTGACGACAGCCATATACGTGTTGCCATTGTTGGTAAGCCAAACGCGGGCAAGTCGTCGCTTATTAATAAAATTTTGGGCGAGGAAAGGCTTATAGTAAGCGATATCCCTGGCACTACTCGCGACGCTGTAGACACCTATGTTACCCGTGACGAGCGCGACTATATTTTAATAGATACCGCCGGTCTGCGACGCAAGGCCAAAATTAAAGAGAATATCGAACGTTATAGTATGCTGCGCACAGTTTCTGCTGTAGAGCGTTGCGATGTTTGCGTCTTACTTATAGATGCGGAAGAGGGCATAACCGAACAAGACACAAAAATTGCTGGTATTGCCCACGAAAGTGGCCGTGCCGCAATTATAGCCGTAAACAAATGGGATAAAATCGAAAAGAACGATAAAACCATGCGCGAGTTCACCAAAAACCTTGAGACAGAGCTTGCGTACATGCCATACGCGCCCAAGCTTTTTATATCGGCATTAACCGGCCAGCGCGTACACAAGTTGTTCGAGCTTATTTATACTTGTTATCAAAACCATGCCCTTCGTGTTTCCACCGGCGTATTAAATGATGTTTTGCTGGAAGCCACAGCCATGCACGCCCCGCCAACAGACAAGGGCAGGCCGCTGCGTATTTATTATGGAACGCAAGTTTCTGTAAAGCCGCCAACATTTGTACTATTTGTTAACGACAAAAGCCTGATGCATTTTTCATATACTCGTTATTTGGAAAATAGAATAAGGGATGCCTTTGGCTTTGCCGGTACCCCAGTTCATTTTATTATTCGCGAAAAAAATGAGAAAAAGTAATTAAGTTTTTTTAATTGTAATATGTTTGTAATTGCAATACAGTAAAAGCAGTGGTTAAATGTGCTTGTAGCATAAGCGATTAAGTAAGAATAAAATAAACTTAGTTGCAATGGAAATGGAGGTGGGTGCCATGAGGAAGGTAGTGGTTGCGCTACTACTGGTTTGTATGATTTCCTTACCACTAACGGCATTCGCTCAGCAGGGTTCTCCACAATACTTGATGGCTTGGGGAGATGAATCATGGTTTAGTGGTGAGCACTTCAATGATTTGTTTTTCCATGGTAGCCAGCAGCCTACGCAAGGCCAAGTACAACCCGTAGTTGTAAATGTACGAATGCTTCCAGAAAGATTGGGGGGCCTGGACATATATGGGAGTGTCCCGGTGCTGTCTACGCAGAATTTTGAATACCGCCATATTAATGAACGCATAGACGCTGTTGTAGATTTGCTTATTGCCGACGCAAGACGTGTACGCGCAAGGTCCGTTACGTTTGATTTTGAAGAGTACGTGGCGGATAGCGTTATCTCTGTTTTGATAGAGGCCAATGTATCGTCTGTTATTTCGCGCACTTTGGTGCGCAGTGTCAATTTTGATCCGGACACGGGGGAACTGATTACGATACGAGACGTTATGGATTTTGACATTGTTCCTCTTGCACAGCGCATACTGACAGACAGAATGCGTCGCCAGCCGGAAAATTACTATGCGGCACAGGCTGTTTTGCTGGAGTCTCAAGCGTTTTTTGTAAATCGTCAAGGCATTACTATTTTGTTTGACGAGTTTCAGTTGTCCGCAATGGTAAGCGGTATCAGACGGTTGGAAATCCCCAGACGCAATATAGGGGTAATAACAATTGATGCGTCTAGCATACGCACCGATGATGGCTACAATTTGCTGATGGTGCCAATACGGGACATTGCAGAGGGCCTTGGGTACTATGTAACATGGTGCAATTTCGAACACAAAGCAATAATTTATTGCCGGTCACCGTTTACAGGTGGGCAAAGGCTGGCCTGGATGCGACCGGGGCGCAACGATTATTTTACGCCGGTTATGCAACGTTCACTAGAGGCCGCACCTTCTGTAATCGCAGGTAGTATGTATGTACCTATCACGTTTTTTGAACAAATACTAACGCTTACCTCATATAGCATTGATGCAAGTGGAAATATCACTTTTTTAGCATATTTAAATTAACTTGGACGCCGTGCTTGCACGGCGTTTATTTCTTGACAAAATGGGGATAATATGATAGGATTATTGTGTAAAAATAATATTTTTTGTTAGCCATCATTCGAAAGGGGACATTTAAAGAAGGGGACATTGCTTATCAAATAAACTGAATTAAGAAGAGGTGAAGGACTTGTTTGACAGAACAGATGTATCCAATGTGCGTAGTGATATCCAAAAAATTATCGGCAGTACAGTACGGCTAGAGACAAACAAAGGCCGCCACAAGGCGGTTATAAGCAAAGGTATCGTATCTAATGTTTATCCCAGCATCTTCACCATTTTGTTAAGCGAAAGTCGCGACCCTACTCGCAAAATGTCTTTCAGTTATACAGATGTATTAACTAACACGGTAGAAATTACTGTTTGCGATTAATGTAATATTTATATAGCGTCTGTCATACAATGTATGGCAGACGCTATTTCATTTTAAGGAGGCATAACTATGGCCGAACTTGTAAAAGAACCGGTATTTCTTGACCAAACAGTAGGTAGTGAAGAAGTCCAAATCATGCTTGAGGGCGATTTAATTGTCCCGGATATAAAGCCTGACATGGCACTTTTGCTTCAAACAGACGAAAGAGTTGTTATAGACCGTACAGAAGCCAGCGCAGACAGGGTAAATTATGTAGGACGTTTAAACCTTAGCGTGCTGTATGTGGCAAAGGAAGTTAATAAGTCTGTCCAGGCTATACAGCTTAGCCGCGGCATAGACGATTTTATTAATTTGGACGGTGTAACCAAAGATATGTGGGTGCGCGCAAGGGCCGAAATTATTAACATCGACTATCGCGTAGTAAATGACCGTAAGGTAAATTATCGCGCGATTGTAAGCATTTCCGTATCTGCCGAGCGCAGTGATGCGCACGAAATGGTTGTACATATCAATGATGTGCCAGAAAATCAGCTTCTTAAAACCAACATCAGTATTAACCGCACAGTAGAACACCGTGTAGACCGCTTTGTAGTAAAAGATCAAATTGTTTTACCGTCTGCAAAGCCTAATGTGCGCGATGTATTGCAGTATGCTGCAAGTATCACAAACAGGGATGTTCGCGTTGGTGGGGGCAGGGTAAGCTTGTCTGGCGAGCTATTACTTACTACCTTGTACCGTGGCGATACAGACGATAGTCTTGTCGAATTTTTGGAGTCTGAATTGCCGTTTAACGGCCCCATAGACATACCCGGTGCCAGGGACGATATGTTGGCCGATGTAGCCCTGCAAGTGCTGGATCAACATATTACCATTCGCCCAGACGAAGACGGTGAAGACCGGGTGCTTGAAGTCGAGATATCCGTTGGCGTGCAAATGAAGGTGTATAGTACAGATACTGTTTCCGTTTTAGAAGACGCGTATAGTATCAATAAACAGCTTTTATTCTCAAAAACAGCTGTGCGCTATCCAAATTTGGTGTGCCTAAACCGTAATCAAGCCCCGGTTAAGGAAGTTGTTGCCCTGGGCGAAGGCGCACCCGATATGCTGCAAGTTTTCCGTGTTAAGGGGCAGGTGCACATGGACGAAGTGCGTGTCATAGAAGATAAAATTATAGTTGAAGGCGCGATAAATACTGATATTCTATATGTAGCAGAAAGTGACGCAACGCCTCTTTCTGGTTATCGCACCGTCATACCGTACCGACAAGTGATAGAAGCCAAGGGCGCGGCCCCGGGCATGAGCGTAAATGTGGACAGCTCTATAGACCATGTGGCGTTTAATATGCTAAGCCCACGCGAAGCAGAAGTACGTTTTCAGCTGACGTTTAGTACCCAGGTTGTAAGCGAAGAAGAAGCCGAAATTATTAGCGATGTGGAAATGGCGGACATTGACCCAGAAACCTTGGCCGGCCAGCCCAGCATGACAGTTTACATTGTGCAGCCCGGCGACAGCCTTTGGAAAATTGCTAAAAAATATAACACCCCGCTAGATGAACTGCTTGCGGTTAATGAAATAGAAGGCCCAGGGCGTGTTTCTGCCGGGCAAAAACTACTTATGATGAAAAAAGGTATGTAGGTAAAAATGCCCGCCATTGTCTATTATATGGCGGGTATTTTTTTAGTTATCGCCAAGCAAAACAATTGCAAACGGAGTGTTTGTATAATATACTTACAATATGTTGTTTTAAGGAGCGTTTCTATGATTGCAGAAAGACTCAAGCTCTTGCGTCGCGAACTAAAGCTCACCAAGCGTGATTTAGTAAAAGAGCTGCCGCTAAATTACAGCACATATGCCAACTATGAATCCGGCTTTCGCGAGCCTAATTCTGAAACATTGCAGCTGCTTGCAGGCTATTTTGGCGTTAGTCTTGACTATTTGCTGGGTGTAACTCATAATCGCAAAAAAGCGGACGAAATTGCAATTTTAACAGACGATGAAGCGGATATTATTGCAAAGTACAGGACGCTTGATGCCCACGGGCGTGAAATAGTAGATATAATATTGCAAAAGGAAAGCGAACGAGTAAGTTCTATAAATGCGAAAATGCAGGCCGCAAGAGAGCAGGCCGGTGACGAACACGGCATTGTTTTGCAAGTGTTTCACCAGCGGGCATCTGCGGGGCTTGGCAATTATCTTAGCGACGATAGCGGCGATGACTACGAGGAAATGCGCTTTATGGCAACTGGTATAAGCAGGCGGGCAGATTTTTGTGTAAAAATTAAGGGCGAAAGCATGGAGCCTAAAATTTGCGATGGGGACATTGTTTTTGTAAAGGCTGTTCCCAAAGTGGATATTGATAATGTGGGAATATTTATTTACGAGGGTGAAGCATACTGCAAAAGGCTTAGGTTGGATCAAAAAAAGGGAGTCCTTTACTTGGAATCCCTCAACAAAGCATATGCGTCAAAAATTATAACCAACCCCAACAGTTTGCGTGCGGTTGGATTGGTTATAGGTATTGCGGAAAAGGCATAACTAGAATATAAACCTGGTTAAAATAATGGCCGCGGTTACTGCCGATATGACCCCTAGTGACAATATGTCTGCGGGGGTCATTTTCATTGGGTTCATTTTGGTACGGCCAACGTCGCCGCGGTAACAGCGTGCTTCCATTGCGGTTGCAAGCTCGTCTGCCCGTTTAAACGAGGACACGAACAGGGGAACCAGTACGGGAAGCAGGCTTTTTGCGCGTTTTAACAAGCTGCCTGTGTCAAAGTCTGCGCCGCGCGCTTTTTGTGCTTTCATTATTTTTTGCATTTCGTCCGCCAGGGTGGGGATGAAGCGCAGGGCGATTGTCATCATCATTGCAATGTCATGGGCGGGTACTTTTATTAGCTTTAGCGGTTTTAATAACGATTCTATGCCGTCAGTTAATCTTATTGGCGATGTGGTTAGCGTCAAAACAGACGTGCCTGTTATAAGAAGCACCAATCTCGAAGCCATTTTTGCCGACTGCAAAATACCTTCCGTCGTTATTCGCAGGAAGCCAAATTGAAAGATAACATTATAGCCGGGCGCAAAAAACAGGTTTATAATTACCGCAAACATTAGTATAAATATGATTGCCCGTAAACCGCGAAGCATAAACGTTGGTGGCACGCGGGATGCCCAAATTACGGCCAAAACGTACAGTGCGGCAACGCCATAGCCTACAAAGTTGTTAACAAGCAAAAGTGCCGTAATATGCATAAACACGGCTATCAACTTTATGCGAGCATCCACGCGATGTATGGGTGAATTTACGGGATAATATTGTCCAATTGTTATTCGTGTCATGAGTTCTTTCCTTTATACATAGGTTCTAAAATACGCACGGCATCTTCTATTGAAAATATCCCGGTGGGTATGGATGGCTCTTTTTTGTGCAGTTCCAAAAATAGTTGGCTTATTTGCGGTATGTCCAGACCTATGGATTTTAGCAATTCGCCTTGTGAAAATACTTCCATAGGTCTGCCTTCGCACAGGAGTTTGCCTTTGTTCATAACAAATATTTTGTCGGATAAGCGGGCCACGTCGTCCATGCTGTGCGAAACCAGGATTACAGTTATGCCAAGCTGCGTATGCATTTTTTTTATTTGACTTAGTATTTCGTCTTTACCCGCTGGGTCCAGGCCTGCGGTTGGCTCGTCCAAGACCAGGATTTCTGGCCGCATGGCAAGCACTCCGGCAATTGCTACGCGCCGCTTTTGTCCGCCAGACAGCTCGAATGGGGATTTTTCGTATAGCGTTTCGTCTATGCCTACTATTGAAAGTGCGCTGCGTACACGCTCGTCAACGTCTTCTATTGACAATTCCATTTTGATTGGGCCAAAGGACACATCTTTATAAACGGTTGGCTCAAATAGTTGATGTTCTGGGTATTGGAAGACCAGGCCCACTCGCTGACGAATGCTTTTTAGCTTGGCTTTGTCGGCGTGAATGTCTTCGCCGTTTAGTAGAACCCGGCCAGAGGTTGGTTTTAACAATGCGTTTAAGTGCTGAATCATTGTGCTTTTGCCAGAGCCTGTGTGGCCAATTATCGCAACCATTTCGCCCTTGGCAATTGTAAGATTTGCGTTGTCCAATGCAGTTTTTTCGAATACTGCACCGGCATTGTATATATGTGTCAGGTTTTGTAGTTGGAACAGTGGCGTGGTGGTTTTATGTGGCGGTGCGTCGGGTTTGTAATTAATAGGCGCGGTGTTTAAATGGTCAAGCAGTTCATCTACGGATAAAACGGTATCTGTGAATTTTAGCCGGTGTGCAAGTGCCGTAATTTGCGGGACATCCAGCCCCAAAGCTTGCAATTGTTTTGCATGGCTAAACACTTGCCGCGGGGTGCCGTCCATAACTACTTTGCCTGCCTCCATTACTAATATGCGGTTGGCAAGGGCGGCCTCTTCCATAAAATGGGTTATTAAAATAACTGTCATGCCTGTTTCACGGTTTAGGCGTGTTACAGTTTGTAGTACTTCGCGGCGGCCCGCTGGGTCCAGCATGGCTGTTGGTTCGTCCAATACGATGCAGGACGGCGCCATTGCCAAGACCCCAGCAATTGCAATCCGTTGTTTTTGCCCGCCAGAAAGATGGTGCGGCGGTGATTTTGCGTATTCGCTCATGCCAACAGCACGCAGGGCATCGTCAACTCGCTTGCGAATTTCTACCGACGGTACGCCTATGTTTTCTGGGCCAAAGGCAACGTCTTCTTCCACAACTGCCGCAACAATTTGGTTGTCTGGGTTTTGAAAAAGCATGCCGGTAGACTGGCGTATTTGCCAGGTGTTTGCTGGGTCGTTGGTGTCTTTGCCGTCTATCCAAATGGTTCCGCTTTTTGGGGTTAGCAGCGCGTTTAGATGACGCGCAAGTGTGGATTTCCCACTGCCATTGTGGCCAAGTATGGCTACAAAATCGCCATTATCTATGGATATGTCTATTCCGTTTAAAACCTGCAGGGGCGGTGTGTTGTCGTCGTATGCAACATATTCAAATCTCAAGTCCTTGCTTTTTATCAATGTGAATCCTCCATGATAATTTGTGTGCTTGCATTTGCAAATACTACCACAAAATAGGCATGAAAACAAATTTCGTGGTATAATAGGCTTCTTCAAAAAGTATAAAAAAGCTTACTCGCAAAGCTCAATTGTGAATATTGAGATTTTGCGGAACGTCTTTATTTTTCACAATATCGAATATTGAGGTGGCGCATGCAGTGGACTAAGGCAAGCATAGAAACAACAAGTGCAGGTGTAGAAATTGTAACGGCAGTACTAATGTCTTGCGGGATAATAGGTGTGGAAATTGTAGACTCTAAAGAACGGGCGCAATATTTTGCAGATACCACGCGCACATGGGACTATGCCGATGAGTCACTTATGGTAGCAGATTCGGAATGGGCATATGTGGTGTTTTACGTTACACAAAATAACGAGGGCGACAAGTTGATATCCAATGTGAAAAGCAGTTTGTCGGAGTACTTGCGTGCAAGTGGCGAAAGTATTGGTGCGCTAACAGTAAGGGTGGAATCCGCAAATGACGAAACGTGGCTGCATGAATGGAAAAAGCATTTTAAACCGCTAAGGCTTGGGCGCGTAGTTGTTGTGCCAGAGTGGGAGACTTTTGCGCCACAAGATAACGACGTTGTTTTTACAATAGACCCAGGGTCGGCATTTGGTACCGGGCAGCATCAGACAACACAGTTATGTATAAATGCATTGCAAAAATGGGTCAATAAAAACGATAAAGTATTGGATGTGGGCTGTGGTAGCGGAATATTGTCAATTATAAGCCTGCTGCTGGGTGCGCAGCACGTATGTGCTATAGATGTTGACCCGGCGGGTGCCGTAACCGCAACCAAAAAGAACGCGGAATTGAACCCGGTTGATCTTAGCAAACTTAAAGTAATGGCTGGTGATGTGCTTACACAACTCGAAGTTCGTGCACAGGTAAAAGAAGTCTCATATGATTTAGTGGTAGCAAACATTGTATCCGACGTAATTATTCTGCTTGTGCCACTTGTGCGTGAATTTGCAAGGCCGGATGGAGTATTTATTGCCTCTGGCATAATTAGCGATAGACTAAGCGAGGTGCTGGACGCTTTCGAAAAAGTCGGAATTGCAGTGCTTGAGCAAGAAGAATTGGAAGGCTGGCACTCGGTAGTGGGAAAATGCCGTGCCTAAGTATTTTTTTAGCCCACAGGAAATTGTGGGTGATACAATTGCAGTAGAGGGTACAACAGCACACCATATCTTACATGTGCTTAGGATGTCCGTGGGTGACAATGTAATTTTTTGTGACGGGGCGGGAACCGACTACAGCGCAACAATTGAATCCGTAAACCCCAAAAAAGCACATGTAACATTTAATCTATCTAGCCCAAAAAAATGTCTGACAGAACCGCCTGTGCGTATCGTACTGTATCAAGCCTTGATTAAAGGCGATAAAATGGAGTTTATCATACAAAAGTGTGTCGAGCTTGGAGTGCATGAGATTGTCCCGGTAATGACAAACCACTGCGTTGTACGAATCAAGGATGCCGCTAAAAAAGCCGCAAGATATCAGCAAATTGCAGAGTCTGCGGCAGGTCAAAGCATGAGGGGCATCGTGCCGCGGGTTAGCCCCGCGATAGAGTTTGAGAATGCCCTGGCGCAAATGAACAGTGATGGACAAACTCTTGTTGCGCACGAACGGGAGCAGAAATTAGCGCTTGTAAGCGCGTTGACCTCAGCAGATGCTATAAACATATGGATTGGCCCCGAGGGTGGGTTTACTGCACAAGAAATTGCTGCATTAAAAGACCGCGGCGCAATTGCTATTTCGCTTGGGCCGCGAATATTACGAGCCGAGACAGCAGCTATTGCAACTGTTGCAACGGTTGCGTTAAACTTTGGAGTTGTTGCAAAATGACAATTTATTACGATAACGCATCCACCACCCCGCCTTTGCCATACGCAAACAACCAATTTTGGGGCAACCCTTCGTCACCGCATGCGCTGGGCATATCTGCCGAGCGCGAATTGACAGCGGCGCGGCAGACTATCGCCAGCATTTTGGAATGCAGGCCGGGGGAGATAGTATTTACATCTGGCGGGACAGAGTCTAATAATTTGGCGTTAATAGGTCTTGCAATAACTGTCCGTCGCGAAAATTTCACTTTTTTTGCCCAGCCGTGGGAACACCCGTCTGTATTGCAGCCATTAGATTATATAAAAACGCAGGGGTTGGCAAATGTGGTACTTGCACCACATAGCCAGTGGCATAGCAGTGGTCCACGTTTGGCGGCAATTTCCCATGTCAACCACGAAACAGGGGATATTAACGATGTACAAGCCATAGCGCAGTCGTTAAAGCAAGACCTGTCGCGTGCCGTAGTATTTGTAGATGGCGTGCAGGGCTTTTGTAAACACAAAATAGATTTGTCTAATATAGATATGTACAGCTTTAGTGCGCATAAATGCCATGGCCCGGCCGGGGTAGGGGGACTAGTGTTGCGCAATAATATACGCATAGCACCACTGCTATATGGTGGCGGGCAAGAAAACAAAGTGCGGCCTGGTACGGAAAATGTAAATGGCATTCGGCATATGGCAGCGGCCGCAACAACACTTTGGGAAAACGACGTGGCAAAAGTTAAGTCAATAATAATGGAATTAGCAAGTGAACTGCCCAATGTGTATATCAACGCTATGACAAGTAATGTCTCGCCATATATATTAAACATGAGTTTTATGGGCATAAAGGGCGAGCCATTTGTACATTTGCTATCTGAAAAAGGACTGTATGTATCTATGGGTGCGGCCTGCCAAAGTCGTAAAAACACAAAAACCGCACTGGAAAATATGGGTTTTTCCAAAGAAAGAGCGCAATCAGCAATACGATTTAGTTTTTCCTGTTTAAATACGCCACAGGAAGCACTTGCTGCAAAAGAAATAATCAAAGATTGTTTCTTTTGGCTGCGCGGCAAAGCATCATTCTAATGGAAAGGATGTAACACATGAATGCTAAAAAAGTATTATTAGTTAAATACGGCGAAATTGCCCTGCGAAAGGGTAATCGCGCATTTTTTGAGCATAAATTGTTGGATGCAATGCGTCACAATTTACGCGATACAGGCTTGTCTGTCACCCGTGAACAAGGGCGTTTTCTTGTGGAAAACCCAGACGGCGATGTAGATGCTTATATTATTATTCCGCGCATTCGTAATATTTTTGGGTTGACACATTTTTGCCCTGCGGCAAAAACCACCGCAACGCATATAGACGATATTCGCCTGCTTGCACTGGATTTTTTTCGCGAACATTGTCAGGGCAAAAAGACATTTAAGGTAGAAACTAAGCGCAGCGATAAGAATTACCCGTTGTTGTCTGGCCAGGTTTCTGCGGAAATAGGCGGCGATATTTTTGAATCCGGCCTGGGCTTAACTGTAGACGTTCACAATCCAGAAATAACCTTGTGGGTAGAGTTACGCAATAATACGTATTTTTATGTAAACAGCACAGCCGGGCATGGGGGCTTACCATATGGCGCAAGTGGCAAGGGTGTTTTGCTTTTATCCGGCGGCATAGACAGCCCGGTTGCCGGGTATCTTGCCGCACGGCGCGGTGTAGATATAACTGCAATTTATTTTCATTCCCCGCCATTTGTATCCGAGCGGGCATTGGATAAAGTGAAAGATATTGTACGGGAATTATCGACGTTTACCGGCAAATTAAAGCTTTGTATCGTACCGTTTACAGATGTTCAGTTGTTTCTAAAAGGCTCCACGCACCCAGAGAAACTGACGATTTTGCTGAAACGGGCAATGCTGCACATTGCAAGCGCGCTGGCAGAAAAAGAAAATGCCCAATGTCTCATCACCGGTGATAGTATAGGCCAGGTGGCAAGTCAAACAATGCATAGCTTGGCGGCAGTATCTTCCGCAGCATCATGCGCTGTAATTCGCCCGCTGTCGGTAATGGATAAGCAAGACATAATCGACATTGCAAAGAAAATTGGCACTTTCGATATTTCTGCCCGCCCATATGACGACTGCTGCACTTTGTTTGTGGCAAAACATCCAGAAACAAAGCCCAGCACAAAAGCAATCGAAAAAATAGAGGGACAAATTTTCGCCAATCTTGAGCCGTTAATGACCGCAGCACTTCAAAATGCAGTGTATTTTGTATAGCGGCGTAGTATACAAATCCTAAGAATTAAGATATAATCTATTGGTATTTAAATTCTGCAAAAGGAAAGCAGGACAAAAAGTATGTTGCATAAACGTATACGAATAATTACAGTAGTGCTGTTGCTATTTACACTGCTGTCACTTGCCGCTTGCATGGATGATTACGATGCCACTGTGGCACAGCCGCCAGCGCAAACAGAGCCACCAACCCAGGCAGAGCCACCCGCGCAAGAGCCACCTACAGAAGAACAAGACGTAGATATTTGCTGCTTTGAATGCGAAATGCCGCCATTGGACGGCACTATGCTTGAAATTATTCGCGATAACCCAGTTGTAATGCTACAGCTAAGCCCTCTTACGCCGGGCGAAGAGCTTGCAATACTACACACTAACATGGGAGATATCACAATCCGCTTCTTTCCAGAAGAGGCTCCACAGGCAGTAGAAAACTTTACAACACATGCCCGCGAAGGGTTTTATGACGGGTTAATTTTTCACCGTGTTATACCTGGCTTTATGATACAGGGCGGGTGTCCACAGGGGACTGGTATGGGCGGTCAAAGCATTTGGGGCGACACATTTGGTCTGGAACCAAGCTTTAATTTGCGTCATTTCCGTGGTGCGTTGGCAATGGCACATGCCGGGCCGGGTACTATTGGCAGCCAGTTTTACATCGTACAAAATCCAGACTTGGCTCGTACAGGGTTTGTACGTCAATTTGAAGAATATCTTGCAAATTTAGATGAATTTATAGGTGAATTCTCAGACGGTACGCGTAAATATCTACGCGATATCCATACAGAAGAAAGCCTGCGTTACTTTATCGACAATGGCGGCACACCTTCACTTGACTGGTTTTGGAGTACCGACAGGCAGGGCATGCCAAGTCCGGCACATGCGCACCCAGTCTTTGCCCATGTGATAGATGGCATGGACGTTGTTGACGCGATTGCCAACACCCCGCGTGGCGCAAGCGACCGCCCAAATGAGGACATGATAATAGAGAGTATTTCATTTTTCATATATGGAGAGTAGGTAGCCCGTGATTTACCTAGACAACGCCGCAACGACCCCACTACACCCCAGCGCAAGGGCGGTAATGCTGCCGCATCTTAGCGAGGTATACGCAAACCCTTCTGGTGTATACAGCCCGGCAAGGCAAATGCGCAATGTCATAGATCAAATGCGCCAAACCATTGCCGCTGGTATCTCTGCCAATCCTACAGAAATATATTTTACGTCTGGCGGGACAGAGGCCAATAATTGGGCATTGCAAGGCGTATTAAATGCCTCGCAAGGCAAGCACATTATTACAAGCGCGATAGAGCATCATGCAATTTACAACTTATGCGAGCATCTTAAAACTAAGGGGTGCGAAATAACTTATTTGCCCGTAGACGCACAGGGCTTTGTCTCTCCGCAAGCGGTAGCAGATGCAATTCGCCCAGACACCTGCTTGGTTTCAATAATGCTAGCCAACAACGAAGTTGGCACTATTTTGCCCCTTGCCCAAATTAGCGAAATTACCAAGAAACACAGGATTCCCCTGCATACAGACGCAGTACAGGCTATAGGACATCTGCCTGTAAGTGTAAACGAGATTGGCGTAGATTTATTGTCGTTGTCGGCGCATAAATTTTACGGGCCAAAGGGCGTTGGCGCACTGTATATTCGTAAAGGTACAAAAATAGCATCTGTTATGCATGGCGGAATGCAAGAGCGCGGCCGCCGTGCCGGTACAGAAAATATATTGGGCATAGTCGGAATGGGCGCAGCGTTAACAGCCTCTTTGGAAGAAATGCCAAGTGAGCATGTAAGACTATCTGCCCTGCGCGACAGGCTTATAGGCGAGATTTTGACTCAAATCCCGTATACGCAGTTAAATGGCCCCACAGGTGATGCGCGGTTGCCCGGCAATGTAAATATCTCATTTCGGTTTATAGAGGGTGAATCGCTGCTATTGCATCTGGATATGCAAAAGTGCTATGCATCAACCGGGTCTGCATGTTCGTCAGGCTCGCTGGATCCATCCCATGTACTAATGTCATTGGGACTGTGTCATGAACTTGCCAATGGCGCAATTCGGTTTTCTCTTGGGCGCGAAAGTACAGACAGTGATATAGATAAGCTTATGGCAATACTAAAACCCACAGTGCAAAAGTTACGGGATTTATCCCCACTGTACGATGATTATATACGGAGGTAGCAATGAACTATACAGAAAAGGTGCTTGATCACTTCACCAATCCCCGCAATGTTGGCGAAATAGAAGACGCAAGCGGAATAGGAAATGTCGGTAATCCAAAATGCGGTGATATTATGCGGTTTTACCTCAAAATCGAAGACGATATAATTAGCGATGTAAAGTTTAAGACATTTGGTTGCGGTGCGGCAGTTGCAACATCCAGTATGGCGACAGAAATGATAAAGGGCAAGACCACTGCCGAAGTGCTTGCAATCACCAACAAAGATGTAATGGATGCCCTAGACGGTTTACCTCCTACAAAGGCTCATTGTTCTGTGCTTGCGGAAGAAGGCCTTCATGCCGCATTGTGGGACTATTCACAAAAAAGCGGGGTAATAATCGAAGGACTTACAGAGCCTAGTCACGATCACGGGCATGGTTAAAAAGATACGTGACTCTTTTCAAAAACGTGGTATAATAGAGATATAATAATATGGAAGCAGTCAAACTTGAGAGAAGGTATGGCTATGTACAAAAAAGGAGACAGAATTGTTTATCCGCTATACGGGGCAGGTGTAATAGACGACCTCGAAGAGAAGGACATAGATGGCCAGATACTCACATATTATGCCTTAACTATACCCGTTGGCAATTTGACCATTAAGATATCTGCCGCAAAAGCAGAGGCTTTGGGGGTCAGGCCAATTCTGCCAAAGGACAAAGTACTGGGCGAGCTTAGTAGCGTACTATGCGTTAATGTAGACATGCCTGATAACTGGAATCTTAGGTACAAAGAAAACATGGATCGTATTAAAACAGGGGACTTGTCGCAGATTGCACTTGTTTTTCGTAGCTTGCTGATAAGAGAGCGCGATCGTGGGCTTTCTACTGCAGAGAAGAAGATGATGACTACAACAAAGCAAATCATATTGTCGGAGTTGATACTGTCCCTTGACGTAGACCGTACACAGGCAGAGGAATTACTTGCAGAAACATTTCAATGATGAATTTAATAATAGAGATTTTACGGGTAGGCCATGTGCCTGCCCATTTTGTAAATTGGAAAGGATGTCCGCTATGAATATCACCATAAAAATTACAAATGACTATTGCGAACTAAGTATACAAGCCGCACAAATATTTGCGCAAGCGGTAAAAGCCAATCCCGTAGGTTCATATGGATTTGCTACCGGCAGCACTCCCGAAGGTATGTATGAGAGACTCACACAAATGTGTAAAAACCGCGAAATTGACCTTTCTCAAATAACAGCATTTAACCTGGATGAATATGTATCGCTAAAATCATGTGACCCGCAAAGTTATCATTACTATATGGCAACCAAGTTGTTTGACGCTGCAGGAATACCATTGCAAAACCGCAACATACCCAATGGTGGCGCGGTCTGCCCCGTTGCAGAATGTGCTGTATATGAAAACAAGATTGCAAAGGCAGATGCTATAGATTTGCAAATTCTTGGCATTGGCACCAATGGCCACATAGGCTTTAATGAGCCAAACCCGGACTATTTCCCAAAGCAAACTTCGTATGTGGAATTGGCAGAGGCGACAATTGATGCAAACTCACGCCTGTTTGATGATATTAGCGACGTTCCAACCCATGCAATAACTATGGGGCTGCAAACTATAATGATGGCGAAGCAAATTATGCTTCTTGCAAACGGAGAATCTAAAGCTAAAATAATGCGTGAAGCTTTGTTTGGGCCAATTACGCCAATGGTGCCTGCGTCGGTGTTACAATTGCACCAAAATGTAATTGTAATTGTAGATGAGGCTGCCGCAAAATATCTGGAGGCATAATTGTCTGCGTCTACAAAAGGTGGATCATTTATACGTCAAGCCGCAATATTAGCTGCGGCTTCTATTTTTGTACGCTTTATAGGTTTTTTGTACCGTATACCGCTAACACATTTTATTGGCGATATTGGTATGGCATACTACGCCGCCGCATATGGTGTATACACACTGGCAATTGCGTTGTCATCTGGCGCATTGCCGGCAGCAATTTCTAAATTAGTTAGCGAACGCATAGCGCATGGCAAATATCGTGATGCGCATGAACTTTTTAAAACGGCATTGGCATTTGCCGCTATTGTAGGTGCTGCTGTTGCATTTGTAGTGGGGTTTGGCGCAAATTTCTGGATTGGTTTATTGCGGCATGAAGATGCAGTACTGGCTACCCGTACCCTTGCGCCAACCCTGTTTTTTGTCGCTATTCTGCAAGTGTTTAGGGGCTATTTCCAAGGCATGAAAACAGCACTGCCAACCGCGTTGTCGCAAACTGTAGAGCAAATCTTTAAAGTTGCGTTTAGTGTGTTGCTGGCATATATGTTTCTTGGTGCGGCAACAATACAGCCGTCGGTTGCAGGTGCAACAATTGGTAGCGGCATTGCCGCAATGGCAGGACTTGCGGTAATTTTGTTTTTATATGGCCTTGCTGCAAAAGATTTGCGCAAACGTGCAAACGGCGATCGTCACCAATATGTTTATGAAAGTAAAAGTAATCAATTGTCGGCAATATTGCAAACCGCGCTGCCAATGGCAATTGGCATGTCTATTTTTGCAGTGTCAAATATAATTGATATACGTATGGCATCTAGCCGCATGACAATAGCGGGCGTGTTTGCACGAGATGAAATTCGTGCATTTACAGGACAGTTTACGGGCAAATTTTTACTGTTAACTACATTGCCCATTTCACTTTCTGTTGCGCTGTCGGCTGCCGTTATACCAGAAATAACATCTTCCAATGTTAAAATGGATACAGCTGCTGTGCGCAGTAAAACAAATATGGCTCTTAGATTGTCTATGATTTTATCCTTGCCGGCGGCAGTTGGCATTGCCGTACTTGCAAACCCAATAATCGCGCTGTTGTTTCCACGTTCGCCAGATGGCGGGCGGTTGTTGCAAGTTGGTGCCGCAAGCATTGTTTTCATATCCTTGGTGCATGTTTTATCAGGCGCGCTTCAAGGGCTTGGGCATGTAAAGCTGCCTGTGATAGCTGCATTTTTTGGTGTTGCTTCAAAAATTCCTGTAAACTATGTGCTTATAGCCATACCAGAAATAAATATTATGGGTGCGGTAATAAGCACAATTGTCTGCTATGTAATTGCATCAATTTTAAACACATACTTCCTATATAAGAAGGCCGGTATTTTACCAAGTATAACCGGTGCATTTACTAGGCCGCTTATTGCGTCTGCACTTATGGGGATGGTTTGTTATGTTATATATCATACGCTGGAAATATTTATCCCTGCTGCGGCTGCGACAATTGCCGCATTGGTTGTTGGCGTGATATCATATGTACTGTTTATGTGCCTTATTAAGGGCTTTAAAAGAAGTGATTTGCAAGCTTTGCCGTTGCCAATAAAAATTAAAACGTTGATGCAAAGTTTATAGTGCGTATGTTAAAGGCCCCTGAATCGGGGCCTTTTTTAATCCTTTATTGCTAAGCTGGAAAAACGTGCTATTGGCGTATTCGAGTCGCTTAATAAATTAGTCAGCGGCTCGTAAAGGTCTTGTATTGACGCGTGGCGGCTTATTGGTATGCTGCTAATTTGTTTGACGCTCTCTTGTGTGGGAGGCGGTGCTTCTTCTTCAGTAGTTGATGCCTGTAAGTCTGGTTGTTCGCTGTTTTGTGATTCGTTGTTAGACTGTTGGTTGTCGTGTTGTTGGTTGTTGATTGTTGGTTCTGGCTCATTGGTATCGTAGGGTGTGACTTGGGTTTGTGGCGGAACTGGCTGTTCGCGTAGTTCTGCGGCCTGCGCCTGATTATAGCTATCCTTTAACGCCTGAATTTCGGCTTCCTTTGAAGTGGCAAAGTCAGTAAGCTTCTTAGCTGTTCTCGAAAGCTCAATAATCTTTGCATCGCGCTCCCTTACCTGTGTTTGCAGATTTTCGATTTGTGTATCTCTTGTTGATAGTTGTTGTGCAAATGAATCAAGCGATGCTTGTACATTATTTAGCTGAAAAATGATGCTGTCTAATTTAGAATCATCAAATTCTGCTCTGGCAACAACTACTTTGCCATGTATAGGTGAATTGCCAGGGGTATCGCCGGGGCGTCTGTATTTTTCATCATATGCATTGCGAATAATATTTTCGCCGGCTTCAGACAAAAAAATAGTACCTTGTGCATTTGTTTGTACTGCGCCTTCGAGATCGCCCAAAATAGTTTTAAGTGGTTCTTTTGTAATGCGGTTGTAGATTGCCTGTTTGCTTACGCCTAGTTCTTCAGAAAGCTGTTTGATTGTTGTCATTGATTACGACTCCTTTCCATACATGCATAAGTTTACGCTTTTTTTGTAATAGTATCAATAGGTATTAGCTAATTAGCGTAAATTATTGTTGCGCGCGAATTAGGTTTTTAAAGGCAATAAAGGATTTGTCGAAATTTTGCCTAAAGTATGCCGTAAATATGCCGCAAGTGTCCTTGATGGTATTGCTGTTAATATATGAGAATACGCGTAAACATTAGTAGTGTGATATTATTTTCTTGACAGCAGTGCATAGTTTGACTTAAAATGTCGACATATCACGAATTTGGTGTGGATATAAAAACACACTAGATTATACGTAATAGTTGCGTAAATTAAGATTATTCCAAAATAAGAAAAGGTAGGGGAGAATTGTGGCTAATAATTCTAAGGTAAAAAAGCATAGCATTGCAATTAGGCGAGTTGCAAACATGCTAAAAATTGTGGGGGCTTGGCTGGTTATCGCAGCTATGATTATAGAGGCACCCATGACCCTGGCAGCCGCGACAGCGGAGCAGGGCTTTTTTGGTATTACAAATAACTACGGACAGGAGGGCGTATTGCCAGACATCGGAGACCAAGATGTGCTGGACGAATTTGTGGGGCCTGACATAGCTCACTTAGAAGCTCGCCTACTAGAGCTAAGTGCAGAATGGCATACTCTAAATCAAGCACTTATAAGCACTGATGGAAACCTTGCAAACGCTCGCGAAACAACACGCAGATACGAGCGTCGCGTTATCGAAGCAGAAACAAGGCGTGACCGTGCAAGACGCGAATCAATAGATGATGGCCGCGCGCAAGCTGGTGACACGACTCCCCGTATACGAGCCATAGACTCCCAACTAAACAATCTATACAACGAAGTAGCAGAAGAGCGTTCACGTTCTCGTGCTGCGACAACAAGACAACTTAATTACGAAACAAAACGTGAAAATATATTGCAGGCCCTTCTTAACATAGAAGCCGCAATGGACAACATACAAGCGCAAAAATATTTTGCATGGGAAGAGTTTGAAGCGGCAAAGGGTCCAGAAGACATTGACCCAGACTGTGACGACCCAGAATATATTGAATGGGAATGCGAACATTGCGACGAAATAGACCGCCTTATCGGGCTTGGTTATTTCCCGCTAGGCTATGACGAAGAATGTCTTGCATGTCTACTCGCTGGCGCAGACTACGACGAACTCGAATATCTGCTGTCAATGTCAGAAGAATATGACGCCTACTTTGAGCCATGCGGTGATGAAGTATGCTACTGCCTTGAGCCGGAATATGATATGGCTCGCGACTATAGTGCATATATAGATGAATACGGAAACTTTTGGTACGGACTAGATAGAAGCGATGTCGTGTTTGACAACGTAGCAGCGATGGCAGAATTTAATGAATTTTGGTATGGTGAAGATTATGTGCCAACAATGGCAAGCACGTTTGAATCAATTGCGCCTACAAGCGCAACAGTGCCAGCGCGTATGTCAGATGCAGAAATTAATACACATGCAACAAGAAATGCCGGCACACCAACTGTAATTACAAATGCTACAGATCTTATCGCGTTTATGCAAGCAACGACAGTCCCTTGGAATGATGATGCAGGACACTTTGTTGTAACCCCTGGTATTACAATTACTCTTACGGCTACACAGGCTGGCACAGTTGCACAGGGACGCCCAGGAGTATTTACTGGTGTGTTTGATGGCCAAGGTGCTACAATTGGTGGTTTTAGATTCCGTCCAAACAACGTTGCACATCAAGGTATTGGTTTCATTCAACAAGCAGGGCATGGTGCGGTAATACGCAATGTTACAATTGCAAGTGCTGGGCCTGCCACAGCAGCAACATCAGGTTCGGTAGCGGCGGCAGACCGTACATGGCATGATACCCTACGAAATGCCAGCAGCAATACCGCTCTTGCTAACCAGGCATGGCGTACTGCCCAAACTGGTATAGGTATTGTAGTAGGCCGTACAAGCAATGCAGGTGCACCAGAAGGCGGCGCAGTTGTAACCATAGATAATGTAAGTCTTACACGTTGGCATCAAATGTCACAAGCCGAAGGGCGTACCGCTCAAGCAACAAAAAGCATAGGTGGCCTTGTTGGTATTGTAGGGCCCAATACAACACTTAATATTAGAGATGCTCATATACAAAACTTGACAGTAACCGCCCACTGGGATTCTAGTAACTCTGGTGGTTCCGCATGGCAAAACTTCCAGGCGATGATAAGAGTTGCCGGTGGCTTTGTTGGTGCAGTAGAAGGCGGTACAGTAAATGTTGTAACTGGCTCAAACCGTACCACAAACCAAGTTAACATTGATATGCGTGCATATCAACGCTCTACCACTGCCGCACCGCATGTCGCAAGCGGCATTGGTTTTGGCGGCGGTATAGTCGGCTTTGTATATTCTGGTGACGCATTTATAGAGGATTCACTTGTTCTGTCAACACGTAACGCCGCAGACCCAATTAGAGCGGTTCATATTGCAGGTGGTATAGTTGGCGGCGGTAATGACCCAAGAAGTATAATAGTATTAACCGATGTAGAAAACCGTGCAAGCTTGCATGTTAACGCGGCCGGCGGTGCACACACTATCTTTGGTGGTGTAGGCGGCCTTGTTGGACGCAGTGCGGGTATCTTGCATATTACCGACTCCAGCAATATTGCAGAAGTAAGGCATCAAAACAACAATGCTATAATAGGCGGCCTTGTAGGTGATACTGGCCCTGCTTCTTCCACTTTTATAACAAACAGTTTTAGTAGCGGATTATTAAGAAATACGCACACAGGCTCTGGCGATATTGTAACGGTTCAAACTGGTGCTGCCATAATGGGTGGTATCATAGGTCAGGCTCGTGGTGGATTAACCATTACAAATACTCATAACAACCACTGGATAAATAGAGAAACGGCAAATAATAACTTAGGCACAAGCGTGGGCGGTATCATTGGCCGTCTGCACCCAAGCGCAGGCCGTCCTATAGAGCTAATTAACGTTACCAACAATGCAAATGTACGTTCCGGCCAAAACGGTAATGGTTCTGTTGGTGGTATCATTGGTGAAATTATGCCGTCCTTAGGTGGGCGTCCTTCCATTACACTTACTAATGTAAGAAATACCCCGGGTCCTGCTACAGGTCAAGGCGTACAAGGTATATCTGGCGGTAGGCATTCCGGTGGTTTCATTGGATGGAACCGCTCGGCAGATGTAACCATTGTTAATAATGAAGGAACAGGCGCAGTTAACACCGCCCCTGTTGCAGCAGGTATAGTGTCAGGAACATCTGGTGCCGCAAGGCATTCGGTAGCCGGTGGTATTATTGGCCGTTCGGATGGTGCAGATTTAACAATTTTAGATGCAAGAGATGCAACAACCCCTACCAACCAAGGTAATGTTACTATTTCATTTGGTAATGCCAATGGTGCAAGAGATGGCCATGGCGGTGGTATTGTTGGCCGTATAGGTAATACCCGTGCAACTTTAACCGGTGTATCCAATGCGGGTAATATTCTTGTAGGTGCTGCAAGCCCTAATACAACAACACAAAACACAAACGCAGGCGGTATTGTTGGTATCGCCAATGCAAATGGTTCGGACTTAAGAATTATAGGTACTGTTACCGATGGAAACGAAGTTAGAAATACAGGTACAGTTACTGCCCGCGGTAGAGCTTCAGGGGCAGGCGGTGTAGTTGGCCGCATACTTGCCCCCCGTGCAGTTATCCAAGGCGCAGCAAATTCGGGTACGATTACAGCAGGCGGCATTGCAAGTAATACCAGTGCGGCACGTAGCCGCGGAAACAACAGTGTAGCCGGTGGTATGGTTGGCGGCGTATTAAGAAACGCACGTTTCTTGCAAATTTCCGATGTGGTTAATGAAAATACAATAAGAGTGCATGGCAATACATCGGGCATTGGCGGCGTTGTAGGGCGTACTGCCGCCGCAGATTTAACCATTACCAACGCAAGAAATAATGCACTTATTACTTCTGATGGTGGAGCAACATCAACATCAACAGGCAGGGTTAGAAACAACAACCAAACTGCATCTGTTGGCGGCATTGTTGGCCGTGCAGACAACACCGCACAACGCCTTACAATAAACAGAGCGACCAATACAGCTGAAATAAGAGCGCGTGCGGATAATAATCGTACAGGTGGTATTGTTGGCCGCTTAAATGCAGCGGACGCACAACTAAATAATGTTAACAACACAGGTATTGTTTATGCCGGCCAAGGCTGGTGGACATATGCCGGTGGTATTATTGGGCAATCTACTGGAGCTCGTTTAACAATTAGAACAGCAACAAACAGCAATCGTGTTGGTGGTCTCACCAATCAAACATCTGCCCGGCGTTCTGGCGGTATTGTTGGTGAGATGAACGGAGCCAATATAAGAATCTATGATGCGACAAACACAGGCAATGTACGTTCTATTGCGGCAGGTTCCCTAAGTGGTTCTGGCGGTATTGTTGGACGCTCTCGTGGTGCCAACACTCGTATAGACAGGGCAATGAACTATGGCGAAATTATAGCTGGCGGCGCCCAGGCAGCCGGTGGTATTGTTGGTAACCAAACAGGCCGTAACCATACTGTCAGAAACGCTGGTAACGCAGGCCTTGTTACTTCTCAAACCACTAGCCCATCGCCTTCGGCCAATGGCGGTACAGGCGGTATTATTGGTAAAAGCCGCATGGCAGGTACTACTCTGCAAATTGTATTTAACCGCGGTGATATAAGGGGTACCAATACAACCGGTGGTATTATTGGGCATACCAGGGGCACCATTAGGATTACAGATTTCTACTCTATTGGTAGTGTGTATGGCGGCTCTGCTGCAAACACGGCTTGGCATGGTAACGGCATCATTGGCCGTCAAAGAGACCGCGCAGCAATTACCATTAACAACGGCTTTATTGCTGGTAGGGTTAACGGTTTTGCTACTGTAATCCAACGTTCTGGTACGTCCATAACTAACCCACGCAACCACAGGCCATGGAACAGAACAACCGTTGCTAACGTATATATCGACACTTCTTCATTTGCTTCGCAAGCTGCCCAAAATGCAGAGGATAGGGCATGGGCAATGGAGCGCGGCAGCGCAAGAGGCAACCAAGGTATAGCACGTCAATTTGATACAGAAATGATTACAGCAGGTTTCTTGCCTGGTATTAGCGGCGGTCCTTGGCGTACAGGTATGGTAGATAGCTACGGTAACCTTATTGACGACGAACTCGTAAGAACCTACCCGTACTTCTACTGGCAAATTCCTGCAAATGCAAACGGTATCCATCCGCTAGAAACAGAATTCTTCCGTTTTATAAGAATACCTGATAACCATCCGGATGGCGAAGGTTCGCTTCTTCCATTAATGGATTTGGAGCGTTCCGCAAACCCACAAGAAGAATTAAGATTTATTTTTGCAGATTGGGATTACGAAACGGATACTCTGCTTCAAACCGATGCGCCAGCCTTTGTATCTGGTACAAGAATATTTAATGCTTTTGATACAAACCACCACCGCAGAGAAGTACCCACGGCTCAAGGAAATGCCGGTTTGTATTTCCCCGGTAACTTTAGTGTAACGGCCCCTGTCCCTACGCCGGATACAACCCGCCCAATATCTGTAGGCCTTATGAGCCCCAACGGTGTTGTTGGCTTCGAAGTTAGGGAAGTTCCTTTGCGTTTGGTAGTGCGTGGTTACGACCCAATTTGGGGCGAAGCACCAAATAATGCATGGGTAACAAATTCAGATATCAGTATTATTTCTAACTGTTCTGCATACGCAGCATATACTTCGAGCGATCCATTACACAGCAACAGAATACTGCGTTTGCCGGGCGTTCTTGTTATACACTTCGACTATACAGGCCCGGATCAAATTGTTCATCTTGACTTAGGAGCAACGCAAGTTCAAGTAGACGCAATTGGCTACCGTATAGAAAGGCCTATCGTTAACTCTGCAACAGAAGTTGGCCAAGGTGTAGTTCCACCTATCGGCCCGGGTATGAGAAGGCAGCATTTCTTAAACGTGCCGCTTGAAAGGATTCCTTTCCCTGTAAGAGTTTGGGTGCTGGAATCTTCGGAAGATGAAGATCTTGACGAATACGCACTTCCTCGTTTCCCAGTTGTTGTGCCTACCGCAGAATTAGAACTCCACTTAGAAGAAGGCACCCAAAACTATGGATTGCCTGTACTAAGAGGTGGGGAATCGCTAGACCCTGCAAGGCTGCAAAATGCAACACCTTCTGGTACTGCACCTAGATACTTTATTGTAAATGCAATGTGGGGCGACGACCTTACAGGTTCTGCGCCACTATTCCGCCCATACACACACATTAACCTTATGCCAGAAGATTTATACCTGCCTCCAACAGGCCCGGCAAACCCACCTGCCGATGATGACTGGCGGGATTGGAATATGACCGCAGCCGGTGGTGTAGCAGGGGACGGACGTTGGCCATACAGTGGCCCGGCAATGTTTGACTTGGAAAACAGGCAGGTAACGGTAAAAGATTTGCATATCTTTATTGAAAATATAGCACTGCCTCAAATGCAGTTTAATTTCTTCCGTCAAGGTGAAAGCGACCCTGGAGCGTTTCCTATAGCAACAGGTGGTCTGGGGTCAAGTGGTACAAGCCCGGTAACAGGCGAGCCAAGAACACATGTAGAAGAAAATCCGTTGGATGTTTGGTACTGGATACCTGCAGATGAGTTATATGTAATGTTTGATAATGTAGGAATTTCTCCGCAGCTTACAAACAACGATATATTTGACGAACCTGTGCAAATGCCAAGAACAGTAAGAGGTGTAAACCCTAACAACTGGGTGGCTTCTCTTGGAATGAGCACCCGTGCTAACAGCGGCTACAATAATGCGGCTCTATTAGGTGTACTTTCAGATACTGAAGATGATATAACTACAGATATTAGAAGAGCTAATACAGTGGTAAATCCAGGTCTTGCTAATGCTACAGCTGCAAGAAATAGCTTCTATGATGCTGTTATTGCCCATGGAGATACTTTATTGCAAGGTAGTAACCCATTCCTTAGAGTAGGAAGTGACGATGTTTCTCAGCCTCAAATCCACGAATACACAACCATTACAGTAATGGACAGGCAATATCCGCCTCGTTTCTACCCTATTGAAAGTGAGCTAATCTGGCAATGGCACGAAATTTATGAATGGGTAACAGGCACTGGTGACAACGAAGTAGACCATGAGAGGCTTATCCCTCGTATAAATGTGCCGCTCGTACCTGTTACACCACCATATATCCCACCATACGAGCCATTCGACTACCATACAGTTAATATTCATGTATATGCTTATCGTGTAAACGCAGATGGTACAGACTTCTATCTCGATATTAATGGAGACCGCGTTCTGGAACTTGTAGAAGACGCGGAAATTGCAACAAATATAGTCCTTTATGAATATGACGAAGATGCAAATGCTAATGTAAACACCGGATTTTGGATAATTAACGGAGACGGCACATTTACTGCAGTCCTTCGCGACCCAGGCGAATGGTACTACTTCGACACATCTGGCCCATACTTGTACGATGCCGACCCTAGACCTGAAATTAACCTTATGGAAGCAAACGCAGAAGGTAATTTCTTGTGGCAAGCCGAAGAAAATGGCCCGACACCGGTTCTTGAAATCATACTGCAACGCCCAAGACATAATGTTGTTTTTGAGGCGGGTGACGGCGGTACCCTTAGCTTTGGTACAGAAACCGATCAACTGTATCGTGATATGTTATTATTCCGCGGTACAACATTAAACACTACCGCCCACATCCCAACCCCAGTTCACAACGACGGCTATATGTTCCTGCGTTGGGTACGTGTAGACTATAGTGGTGATGACGAAGGCCCTGCCGGACATGTGGTTATAGAAGATGTAACTTACCGTGCGCTGTTTGGACGTTTAGAGCCATTAACAATTGTGAATGTCCCAACAACAGTTGAAGAGCAAGCTGCTTCCGTAGTTTTTGAAGGCGCACCTATAGATGTTATTACAGTAACGGCTGGAAGCATTGCTGGAACACATCAAGTTCCTGTAGGCTCTGAAGTAACTCTAAACGCAGGCAACGTAGTTGCCCCTGCGGGTAGAACTTGGACATGGCATGGCTGGTACGTTGGTGACAGCGCGCCGGCAGTAGGTACTGTTCCTGCAACTGCGCCTTACGCAACAAGCCAGGAAATTGAATTTGACTTTGACGCTCCTGAAACCGTTACTGCAGTATGGGTAGACGAGCGTGGCGTAGTTGTTGGTGGTATAGACACAACTTTAACCATTAACAATACACCGCAAACAGTTACAGGCCAAACAGGTTCTGCAACACTTGGCGGCTTAGCACTAACCAACCCAATAATAGTTGACGATGGAAGTATTGCCGGTGTTTACACCTTACCTGTAAATTCGCTGGTGACCGTAAATGCAGGTTCTGTTGTAGGGCATGCAGACGCGAGTTTCTATGGTTGGTTTGTGGGCGAAGCACCGCTGCCGGGTACAGTACCAACCAAAATGCCTGCTGAAACAGATGAAGAGTTTAACTTCACTCTTGCTGCTGCTATGGAAATTACCGCAGTGTGGGTAGATGCCCGCGGTGTTGTAATTGGTGGCGATAACGCAGTTCTTACAATTGTAAACATTCCTGAGACAGTAACAGGTCAATCTGGTTCTGCAACATTAAATGGTTCAAACTTGACCAATCCAATAGCAGTAAATGCTGGTAGCATAGCTGGTAACAACACATTGCCACAAGGCTCTGTAGTAACCCTAAATAGAGGTACTGTAGACTCTACCCAAAACTGGCAATGGATTGGCTGGTTTGTAGGCGAGCCTCCTGTAGTTGGTACAGAAGCTACAACACCTGATTCAACGGACGAAGTATTTACCTTTACGTTTGATACCGCAATGACTTTAACCGCAGTATGGGGCTATAACAATATTGTTGGCAGGCCAGGCGTAATGCTGACCATAGAAAACGTACCAGCCGACTTAAGCCCTGACGGCCAAACTCAAAATGGTAACCGCCCAGTTGGCGTAAACGTACCGCTTACAGCCGGAACGCCGGAAAGAAATTATCAGTTCTTTGGCTGGATTCGCGGCGACAACGTACCGTCAATTGGTGGCAATATTGATGATTGGTTGGTGGCAAACGATGGTGTAATTCTTCAAGATGCACCAGACTATAGCTTCGCCATGCCTTCCGACCCAACACTCTATACCGCAATTTGGGGTAACCACAGAATCGTTGGCGGCGGTGCAAATCGTCTAACATTCCATTTCTACGATGCAGATGATGGTACGGACAGATATGTTGAAGTTCCATTAGTGTTTAATGGAGGCTATGCGTCAATTGATGCAGCTGCGATAGCAGACATTATGGAACAAATGGAAGAAGAAAACGAAACAGTCGAAAACCCTTACGGCCTTGCTTTCTGGGGATGGTTTACAGATGCAGAATTTGAGGCAGAGGATCGCACTAGCATACGTACAGGCCGTCGCAGACCAACCGTTGGTGCTACAGGCCTTGACACGAGCTTGTCAATTAACGAAGTTTGGTTTACTGCCAATGCAACTAATGGTAATATTGATTTTTATGCGATATTCTCCCTATGGGGCGATGTGGATGATAATGACGTGGTTGATATTGACGATCTGGACCAACTGGCAAGATTCGTACGTAATTCAAACCCACGCCCTGTGATTAATCTAGCTGCGGCTGATGTTCACCGCAACGGAATAGTTGATATTGACGACCTAGATGTATTAGCAAGATATGTGAGGAATTCAGTTCCACGTCCTATCATGGGTCAAAGACCAGAGTCAGGTGCGTCTGCTATCGAAGCTGGCACGTCCTTAGGTGCGAGTGATTTCTCAAATATCAGCAGTTTTGTGGCTGCTACCTTGCTTGATATGTCAGGTATTAGTACTGTTGCACAAGCCTCTGGCAGCTCTTCAATGCTTGGTCTAAGCGGTAATATCGGCGAACAAGCAATATGGCGCATATCACATGAGGAAATTCCACCAACGGCTACGTATGTCGATGTGCGTGTTTATCTGCACCAAGCCTCATATCTGGGTATGGGTGCTACACTAGCACAAGTGTGGTATGACCCTACGATTCTTAGCAACCCCCGAGCACTTACAGACATTACCTTCTTTGATTTTTCACTTCTTACAGAAGCACAGATGACTCAATTTGATAATTTTGTTGATGTTCAAATGTTGATGTTTGGGCTTACACAAGAAGAAGCTATGGCTGCTGTTAAAGCTTTGCCTCAATTTGCACATGCTTGGGTTAATACCGTTAACTCAAACCATGGTGGTCTAATATTCGACTACGAACTCCATCCAAATCATGGTTGGGGTGCGAATGTAATCAATATGCTTTGGACACCTAGTATGAATGTTCCTCGTTACTTTGGTCATCCGTTCGTTTATTTCCGCTTTGATGTTGCCCCTAACTTAACGGCAGGCACAGTAGGAAATGTAGAATTCTCAGAACGAGTTCAAATGGCAGGTGGCGTAAGTGTTGTTTACGAAGATGGCTCTGTTACAATAGTACAAGACATTCATGAGCTGATAATCAACAACGTACCAGCATGGCTAAACCCAGCCGGTCAAACCGAAACGCAGTATGTGGCAAGCACAGCATTCCCATTCACCTTAGTTGAAGGAACCCATCCAACAGGCTGGACATTCCACGGCTGGGCATACGGAACC